>Ga0214473_10000218_pt1 | contig 81868 bp, 72 predicted proteins | sample RVTome_7_FD_203509 | JGI IMG/M metagenome (GOLD analysis project Ga0214473, IMG submission 203509) | Soil microbial communities from uranium-contaminated site in the Upper Colorado River Basin, Wyoming, United States - RVT98D197 | ecosystem: Environmental > Terrestrial > Soil > Contaminated >... | reverse complement strand
TGGGCCTCCTTGCGCATGACCACGGTCTTCGTCCCGAGCTGGGGCGGCTCGACCGTGGTGACGGGAGGCGGGGGAGGGGAGGCCTTGACGGGGCCGTAATATTTGCGGATGAGCTCGAGCGTCCGGGCCGGATTGATATCGCCGGCAACGACGAGGATGGCGTTGTTCGGCGCGTAGTAGGTCCGGTAATAGGCCATGACCTCGTCGCGGCGCCAGCTCAGGATGTCGCTCATCCAGCCGATGACGTCCCAATGATAGGGATGGGCCATGATGGCCGTCGCCCGGACGGTCTCCGCGAGGAGGGCGTCGTTGTCGTTGTCGACGCCGAGCCGCCGTTCGGAGGCGATGACCCCGCGCTCGGACTCGAAGACCTCAGGGACGAAGGCCAGCCCCTGGATGCGGTCGGCCTCCATGGCGATCATGGACTCGAGGGCGGCCGGGGGGAACCAATCCGTATAGGCGGTCATGTCGTCGGCGGTGTAGGCGTTGTTGCGCCCCCCCTGGAACTCCATGCGCCGGTCGAACTCGCCCGGCCCGATTCCGGGGGTCCCGTTGAACATCATGTGCTCGATGAAGTGGGAGACGCCCGTCAGGCCCGGCCGCTCGTTGCGCGACCCGACGCGGAAGAACGTGTACAGGGCGACGCTGGGGATATTGTGGTCCTCGAGGAGCAGGACCTTGAGGCCGTTGTCGAGAGAGTGGACCTTGACGTCCTCCTTCTTGAAGGCCGCCGGGAGAGACAGGGACAGGACCGCCAGGGTCGCGACCAGGAGCCAGGCTCGTTTCCTCATTCGCTCACCTCCGTGGATCAGGCCTCGATTATACCACCTTCGGGGGCCCGCGCAGAACCGGGCCCCGGTCCCGCTCCTTGACGCCGATTCCCCGAGTGGGATATAACTATCTGAAAAACAGAGGTTCCCATGAGCGCTCCCGAGAACGGGTTCGACTTCAAGAGGTCGATGAAGAACGTCTCGTCCTACCCCTTTATCAGCAAGTACCTGCCGTTCGATCGGTACCTGATCCGGCCGCCGGCCTCACTCGTCGTCAAGGCCGTCTTCAAGACCTCGATCACCCCCAACCAGCTGACCCTGACCTCGTTCGTCTTCGCCCTGCTCGCCGCCCTGGCCTTTCTCGGCGCCCGGCCCGTGTACTTCGCCTTGGGCGGCTCGCTGGCGCTCATATCGATGATCTTCGACGCCGCCGACGGCATGCTGGCCAGGGCTAAGGGGATGACCAGCCGCTACGGCGCTTTCTTGGACCTCTTCCTCGACCGTATCGCCGATTTCGCCGTCCTGACAGGGGCCTCTTTCGGCTATTATTGGTATACGGAGAGCGTCCTCTTTCTCGCCTTCGGACTGGTGACGGTCGGGCTCTATCTCCTCCAGCTCAACCTCTACTACATCAACAGCGTCTATATGCGCTCGGAGAAGAGCGGCGAGGGCGCGGAGGCCAAGAGCCTGGCCGTTGTCCTCATCTTCGTCTTCTCGATCATCGGCCGCCCGGACGGGTTCCTCGCCGGGATCTTCCTGCTGGGCCTGCTCGGCACCATCATCAAGCTTATCCGGTTCCTTCGGAAGGGCAAGGCCCCGGAGGCGGCTTTGGACCGCTGACGGCGCGCCGGGACCGCATCCGGAGGAGCGGGATGAGGCCCAGCCCCGCCCAGGCCATCCCGACGAACCGCCGGATCAGGATGACGGCCATGCCCGCGGACATCTCGATCCGGAGCAGGGCGAACAACGAAACGTAGGTCAGCTCGTAGACCCCGACCGACCCCGGTACGGGGAGGAACGAGTAGAACGATCCCAGGGTGACGATGAGGAAGCACTTGAAGTAGGTCGGGTGCGTGCCGCCGAGGAAGACGAACGTCAGATAGATCTCGGCCGCCCAGAGCCAGGCCTGGACGAAATAGGACCCGAAGAGCGCCAGGAAGAGCCCCGTGTTCCGGCCGTAGAAGTCCGCGATGTGGGCGTCGGTCTCGAGGATCTTGTCCCGCCGGCTCTCGAAGAAGGGTATGCGGATCTTGATCTTTTTCAGGGTATCCAGGGCCCACGTGAAGAGCCCCTGCCTCTGCTTGAGGATGAGGAAAAACAGGAGCAACACGAGCGCGGCGATGACGGCGAAGAGCTCGATCTTCTGTCGCCGGGGAAGGGCGAATTCGGTGATGAGGAAGACGACCGACAGGGCGACGGTCGAAAGGCCGGCCAGGAATTCGATGGTCTTGTCGACGACGACCGTGGCCAGGGCCTTGTTGCGGTCGACGCTGTCGAGGCAGAAGATGCGGACGGTCTCGCCGCCGATGTTCCCGGCCGGGGTCAGGTAGCTCACGGCGTAGCCGGCGATCCGGGCGCCGAGGATCTCGCGGAAGGGGACGCGTTCGCCCGAGGAGACGAGCAGGGCCCGCCAGTTGAGGGCCCGGATCGTCCAATAAAGCAGGCGGAGCCCCATGAGGGCGGCGATCTCGACGAGACTGAGGCTGCCGAGGGCCCGCAGGATCTCCTTCGGGCCGGTCTTGACGATGAGGAAGATGAAGAGGCCCACGCCGGCGTAGCCGACGAGCCGGAAGGCGAGTGTCCGGATGCGAGCCTGGCGCGTGGGCGGAGGACCGCCCGCCTTGCCGGCCTGCAATACCCTGAACATATCTTGACTCTCCGCGAAGAATGGCTTATTTTATTCCCAATTTTGACAAAAACAAAGCCGGAAAAAATGTATCGCCCCTTAAAACGGAAAGCCCTGGCCGCCGGGCTGGCGGCGCTCCTCGCCGGAGCCGCCGCGGGTCCGGCCGGGGCGGCAGTCCGTCACGGCTTCTCCTTGACATCCTCCGGCGGGGTCCCTGTCGAGAGCTTCCTTTCGGCCGCCCTAACCGCCCGGCCCTCCGTTCCCGTCGTCTTCAGCCTGGCCGCCCGGACCGCCCCCAAGGGCGAAGGAAGCCCGGCCCCGGCCTCCGCGAGCGTCGACCGAATGCCCAAGAAATGGCGGCGGGCCCTGGTCCAGATGGGCCTGTTCGCGGTCTATGCCACGGTCGAGTACTGGCGCAACTATCATCAATGGGTCGAGGACTGGCAGTTCGAGCTGACTTTCGCCGACCAGTACCGCCGTTTCCTGACGACCGAAGCCATCCGCTTCGACTCGAACAGCTATCAGACCAATTTTTCGCACGTCATGGGCGGGGTCCTCTACTATCAGATAGCCCGGACCAACTATCTCACCTGGGAACAATCGCTCCTGGCCGCCTTCGCCAACTCGACGATCTACGAATACGTTTCGGAATGGCGGGAGGTCATCTCGGTCAACGACCAGTTCATTACGACGTTCGCCGGCTGGTCTCTCGGCGAGTCGTGGTTCCAGCTCTCGGATCACTTCCACCACAGCAAGTCGCCGGTCCTCAAGATCCTGGGCTTCATGAACCCCATGAACAAGATCAACCAGTTCCTGGACCGGAAGAACCCGGCCTCCAAGGCCTTCCCTCTTCCGGGCTGGCACGACTTCGTCTTCTCCGTCGGCTGGCGGCATTCCTCGGAAACAGCCCGGGGGGCCTTCGGCACCGGCCTGGTCAGCCTCGAGACCCAGATCATCAGGACCCCTGAATACGGCCGGGAGGGGACCTTTAAGAGGGTCCTGCGGGACACATCGCTGAGCGAGCTGTCCGCGGAAGTGGCCCTGAGGCAACGGCCCGCGGCCGACGTCCAGCTCAGGGAAAAACTCTCCGAAGAGGTGGACCTCTATGCCCGCATCGTCGGACTGGCTTGGTACCGCCAGGACATCGACGCTCTGGGCCGGGGCTCCGCGTTATCGATCGGGTTGGGATCGGCCCTCACATATCTTCGCAAGAGGCCGGTCTTCTATGATTCCCGATCCTACCGGGCCCGATTCGAGCCCCTGCCGGCGACGCCGACGGATTTCCGGGACAAGATGACGGTGACCCACCTCATCGGGCCCGTCGTCGACTGGACGAGCTTCGGCCGGCGCCTGAAGGTCCGGGCCGTGGCCGACGCCTACGTCGATTTCGCCATGATGAACGCCTTTGCCTTCAACGCGTATTCCGCCTCGCACCCGATCGAGGGCATGAAGACGACGCTCAACTATTACGGCTACTATTATGCCTATGGGGCGAGCTTTTCCGGGCGCGTCGACCTGGACTGGGGGAATTTCTGGATCCGCGGCCTCGTCAGCGGCCATGTTTGGGATTCCTGGGAGGGATTGGACCGGTTCGAGGCTGACCTCACGAACAACGTCAGCGCCTTCGATTCCCGCACCCGGTTCCTTCTCAAGACCGGCTGGCGGCTGCCTTCGGTCCCTGTCAGGGCCTTCGTCGCCGTGGAAGGGATCCATCGCCGGGGCCGGATCGGGGACGTCCGGGACGGCAGCCGGGAGACCCGGACTTTCGCCGGGCTGAGCTATCTCTTCTGACCTGGACTATTCATAAAAACGCCGGTTTTCTCAGTAAGACATAACGACCCCAAGACCGGCGTTTTTACCCTTCGGGCAAGCCGATCCGGCCGCATCTGCTTCGTTGCAAAGGGTTCGCAGTACTCGGAGTACAGCTTCACCCCTTGACGCCTCGCATCTGCAGCCGCCTCGGCTCGTGAATAATCCAGGCTGAGCGACGGGCCTAGCGCCCGCGGATGTTCTCCCAACCCCTCTTGATGGCCAGGCGCCTGAGCTTGCGGTCGGCGTGGACCGCGACCGGATGGCCGACGAGCTCGAGAACGGGCAGGTCCGAGATCCGGTCGGCCAGGGCCCAAGAGCCGGACCAGTCGATGCCCTCCGGGTCGATCCGGTGGCACAGCGCGTCGATCTTCATCCGCCCGTAAGGGAAGATCCCCGTCTTCCGGCCCGAGAGCTTACCGTCGACCACCTCGAGCTCGTTCCCAATGAGAATATCGGCCTCGAGCCGTTCCCTGAGCTGATCGACGAGGAGCTGCAGGGACCCGGAAAGGAGGATGATGCGGCAGCCCGACGCCTTGAGGCTGAAGATCTTTGCCCGCAGGTACTCGGGGACCGCGTTCCGGAGAAAGACGTGACCGAACGCGTTGGCCCATTGCCTGACCTCTCCGGGAGTCTTCCCCCTGATGATGCGGGCGTTGGAGCCGATGGCCTTCCGGAACCCCAGCCGTATGGTGTCGCCCACGAGGGACAGGAGGAAGCCGCCCATCCGGAAGATGCTGACGTGGCTGTGGACGAGGAGGTAGAGATAGAAGATCCTTTCGGCGTTCATCCCCTTGAGGAGCGTGCCGTCGAGGTCAATGACGGCCAGGCGGGTCCCCGGGGGGAAGGCGATCTTCGTTGCTTCTTCGGGCGTCATGGCTATGCCTGGTGCGGCCACAGGACAAGGGGGCAGATATAGCACATCCGCCTGAGGCGAGTCAAAACACGGCGGCCGGCTTCAAGCCCGGGAACGGGGGCGGACCTCTTTGGCGATGAGGAGCGTGGTCGGGTCGAGCTTGAGTCGGAGGTCCTTGGGGGCCAGCCGGCCGTGGTCCTGGACCAGGGTGAAGTGGACGTGGTCGCCGTGGTGCTGAAGAGAGATGAGGACGTCGATCGCGCCGAGGCAGCCCCTGAGCTCGTAGGGGATGCCCCGCTCGTCGAACAGGGGGTCGTCCTTCTTGAGCGAGGCGCTGAACCAGACCTCGAGGCCGAGACGGCCGGCGAAGTCCTTGAAGGCCAGGATATCATCGGGCCCGGCCTGGGCGAAGTCGAGGCCGTCGACGATGACGGTCTGGGCCCGGAAATTCCCGTGCACGATCATGGCCTCGATGCTGCGAAGGACCTGGTCGGTCCTGGCGCCGTCCTGCTTGAAATTCATGATGACCCGGTGGCGGATGAGCTCGTCGAATCCGTCGAGCGCGGCGCGCATCTTGGGCTTCTTGGCGATCTCCTTGAAGATGTCCTCGTACCAGGTGACGATGTGGTCGACGCGGCTGGCGTAGGAGACGTGGATGACGTGCTGGCCCTGGAGGAGCTTGTCGGCGGCGATGTGGACGAGGCAGGCCGTTTTGCCGACGCCCTTGCGGCTGGCCAGGACGCCGACGTTCCCCTTGCCCAACCCCCCGGAAATGGACTTCTCGAGCACCCGCAGGGGGCTGCGTTTGACGAGTTCTTCCTTGACCGTGAGCGTCATGGGCGACTCCTCCGCTATCTCTGGTTTTTCTTCCGCTCGCCCTCGAGGTGCTGCTCCGTGAGCATCTCGGCGACGTGCGGCGGCACGCGGCCGTACTTCAGGAATTCCATGGTGAACTCGGCCTTGCCCTGGGTGAGGGAGCGCAGGACGGTCGAGTAGCCGAACATCTCGCCGAGCGGCACCTCGGCGTCCACCCGCGAGAAGTTCCCGTCTTCGACGGAGCTGACGATGACCCCGCGCCGCTGGCTGATCGTGGCGAAGATGTTGCCGGCGAACTCCGACGGCCCCTCGACCGAGACCCTCATGACGGGCTCGAGGATCTGGGGTTTGGCCTTGATATAAGCCTGCTTGAAGGCGCCCTGGGCGGCCGTTTGGAAGGCGATGTCCGAGGAGTCGACCGGGTGGTACTGGCCGTCGTTGATGACGACGCGGACGCCGATGATAGGGAAGCCGATGAGCTGGCCCTTGCGCAGCATGGCCCGGAAGCCCTTCTCGCAAGAGGGGATAAACTCCCTGGGGACGCGGCCGCCCTTGACTTCGTTGGCGAATTCGAAGGCCCCCTTGGCCAGGGGCTCGAGCCGGCCGATGACCCGGGCGTATTGCCCGGCGCCGCCGGTCTGCTTCTTGTGGGTGTAGTCGAAATCCACGGCCTGGCTGATGGCCTCGCGGTAGGCGACCTGGGGCATGCCGGTCTTGACTTCGGCCTTGTACTCGCGCTTCATGCGCTCGACATAGACGTCGAGGTGAAGCTCGCCCATGCCCTGGATGATCGTCTCGTTGGACTCCGGGTCGACGTGCGTCCGGAAGGTCGGGTCCTCTTTGGTGAACCGGTTGAGGGCCTTGGCCACCCGGTCGGCGGCGGTCTTGTCGACGGGCTCGATGGCCAGGGAGATGACCGGCTCGGGGACGTAGATCGCGGACATGGCCAGGTTGAGGCCGGGGCTGCAGAAGGTGTCGCCCGAGGCGCACTCGACGCCGAAGAGGGCGACGATGTCACCCGGGCCGGCTTCGACGATCTCGGACATCGCGTCGGCATGCATGCGGACGAGACGCCCGACCTTGATCTTCTGGCCCGAGCGGGTGTTGACGATCTCCTCGCCCTTGCGGAGGGAGCCTTGATAGACGCGGACGTAGGTCAGCTGGCCGTACGGCCCGTCCTCGAGCTTGAAGGCCAGGGCGACGGTCTTGGCGGACGGGTCGGCCGTAAGGACGCGCTCCGCCCCGCCGGCATCGAGGTCGACGGCCCGGTTCTCGACCTCCGCCGGATCGGGCAGGTAATGGACGACGGCGTCGAGCAGGGGCTGGATGCCCTTGTTCCGATAGGCCGAGCCGATGAAAAGAGGGACGAGCTTGCGGGCCAGGACGCCCTTGCGGACGGCGGCCCGGATGAGACCCTCGGTCGGACGGCCCTCGAGCAGCGCCTCGGTGAGCTCGTCGGAGTGAAGGGAGGCGGCGTCGAGGAGCTCCTCGCGCCTCTTCGCGGCCTCGGCCGCGAGCTCGGCCGGGATGGGCTCGATCCGGACCGTCTCGCCCTCCGGACCGTCGAAGGACAGGGCTTTCATGGTGACGAGATCGACGAGGCCGCTGAAGGCGCCCTCGAGGCCGATCGGGATCTGCATGAGGACGGCGTTGTGGCCGAGCTTCTCGGCGATCTGATCGCGGACCTTCACGGGATTGGCCCCGACCCGGTCGGCCTTGTTGACGAAGGCGATGAAGGGGACGTTGTAGCGCCGGAGCTGTCGGTCGACGGTGATCGTCTGGGATTGGACGCCGCCGACCGAGCAGAGGACGAGGATGGCCGAGTCGAGGACCCTCAGCGACCGCTCGACCTCGATGGTGAAATCGACGTGGCCCGGCGTGTCGATGATGTTGATGGAGTGGTCGGCCCATTCGACGGCGGTCGTCGCCGAGGCGATGGTGATGCCGCGCTCGCGCTCGAGATCCATGGAATCCATGGTCGCGCCGACGCCGTCCTTGCCCTTGACCTCGTGGATCTTGTGGATCTTCTTGCAATAGAAGAGGACCCGCTCCGTCAGCGTCGTCTTGCCGGAGTCGATGTGCGCGCTGATGCCGATGTTGCGCATGCGGGCGATGTCGGTCGTCATGGACAGCTCACTCATTATGAGAATAAATGCTCACGCCTGTCGGGATGTTCGGGGTATCGCCGGTGGGGCAACCGAGGGTCCGAAATCGAACAGTCGAGTTCCTATTATAGCGAAAAGCCCCGGACACCTCAAGTCGGCCCCTCGGGGCGACCCATCCCATCCTGCAGGATTCTGTCCTGCCAGGGAGCACGGGCCCCTGGCCCGAGGCCGCGAGATACCGCCCTTTTCCCCCTATGCGGCTTGAGGCACGAAAATTGCATAAACCGGGGAGAGACCGCGCTCGCGGCCAGGCTGGAGTTCACGCCCGGACAGGGGCGGAGGAGGCGACATGGAACGTCCGAAAAATCTCAAAGGGATACGGCTCGCGATCGTCCTATTGTCCGCGGCGGCCCTCGTCTCGTGCGCCGCGAACGGGAACGGCGACGGCGACGGGGACGGCGACGTCAACGCCAGGGCGATCCCGGCCACCAACATGACCTATGTCGCCTTCGCCTGGAACGACCTGGGCATGCACTGCCTCAATCCGACCTACGACAAGGCCGTGATCCTGCCGCCCTACAACACGGTTTGGGTCCAGGTCGTCAGGAGAGGCGATCCGCCGCAGATCGTCACCGCGGGGCTCAGGGTCGAATACGCCATCCGCGGCAATACCTTTTCCTACGGCAAGCGCAGCTATGGCCAGTTCTGGGACAACATGGCTCTCCTCTTTGGCGTATCGCTGCCCAACAACCTGGGCCTGAACCTCGAGGACCCGGCCATCAACAACGGCATGTCCGGGACGATGGTCGTCAAGGGCGACCACTTCCAGGTCAACGGCATCCCGGTCGTGCCCGTCAATGACGCCGGGGCCTACAATCCTTATCAGATCGCCGACATCACCGTGAGGGATTCCGGGACGAACGCCGTGCTCGTCCAAACGAGCGCGACCGTCCCGACCTCCGACGAATTCAACTGCGCCAAGTGCCACGGCGCCGCCGATCCGCTCCTCGACGTCCTCCAGGATCATGACGCCAGGGAGGGCACGGCGCTGGAGGCCAACCGGCCCGTTCTTTGCGCCTCCTGCCACGGCAGTCCGGCCCTGGGCCAGACAGGCCCCGGCACCTCGGGCCTCTATTTGTCCCGGGCCATCCACGGCTTCCATGCTTCGCAGGGCGCGGCCTGTTATGATTGCCATCCCGGCCAGACCGCCAAGTGTAACCGGAGCGTCGCCCATACGGCCGCCGACGGCAACTGCATCAGCTGTCACGGCACGATGCAGGACGTGGCCAGCTCCATCGCGACCGGCGGGCGGATACCGTGGGTGAACGAGCCGACGTGCGCGACCTGCCATCCCGGCGTCGCCGAGGTCAATACCGGGAGCACGCTCTACCGGAACGCCAGCGGACATCACGGGATGTCCTGCCCCGCCTGCCACAGCAGCCCGCACGCCATGGTCCCGTCATCCGAGGCCTCGGACAACGCCCAGGCCGTCCAGTACCAGACGACCGTGGTGCCGATCGGTGACTGCAAGGTCTGCCATAGCTCCTCGCGAGGCGGGGGCATCGACGAATTCACCGAGGCCCACGGCGGCAGCCGGGCTACGGCCTGTTCGGTGTGCCATACCGCCGCCCCTTCGACGACGGCTTCCCAATGGCCCCATCAGTTCCAATGGAAGAGCCGCTGAGGGTTGAGTCCCCGGCCCATCGGGCCTATAATCCTTCGGAAGACCGAAGGAGCTCCCATGAGAAGATCGATCCTGGCCCTGGCCGCGCTGATCCTCGCCATCCCGTCCGCCGTCTCCGCTGCGCCCGCTCCCCAGCCTCAACCGTCTTTCGACGAGTTCTTCGTCGACAAGGCCCTGCGGGTCGACCTCTACCAGACCGGCGACGCCAAGTCCGAGACGGTCACCGTCCACCAGCTCGTCGAGGAGGCGATCTGGCCCGAATCGAAGTCCGGTCTCCTTCCGCCCTTCGATTACGGCCGCTACGCCTTCAGGGTCTACGACGCCGCCTCCAACCGTCTCATCTTCTCGCGGGGCTTCGACACGATGTTCGCGGAGTACCGGACGACCTCCCCGGCGCTGGCGGGAACGGTCCGGGTCTTCGAGCGCTCCGTCAGGTTCCCGCTGCCCAAACGCCCGGTCCTCTTCGTGATCGAGCGGCGCGACAAGCGCAACCTCTTCCATCCCGTCTTCGACCGGATCATCGACCCGGCCGATTACCATATCGTCCGCGAGAAGCCCGCGGCGGCGGATTGGATCTATGAAGCATTCATAACGGGAGATCCGCACGACAGGGTCGACTTCGCCTTCCTGGCCGAAGGCTATGCCGCCGGGGACAAGGACAAGTTCAAGTCCGACGTCGACCGGATGACGGCCGCGCTTTTCGCGATCGAGCCCTACAAGTCGATGAGGGACCGTTTCAACGTCCGGGCGATCTTCCGGGCTTCGGCCGAGCGGGGCATGGACGAACCCCGCCAGCGGTCCTACAAGAAGACGGTGCTCTGCGCCTCCTTCAACGCCTTCGATCTCGACCGCTACTTGCTCATCGAAGAGGACCACCTCATGCACGACATCGCCGCCCAAGTGCCCTACGATGTCCTGGCCGTGATCGTCAACAGCCCGCGCTACGGCGGCGGCAGCATCGCCCTCGATTACTGCGTGTCGACGGTCGACCACCCCTCGAGCGCGCAGGTCTTTGTCCACGAGCTCGGCCACTCCTTCGCCTACCTCGCCGACGAGTATTATCAGTCCGAAGTGTCCTACAATGATTTCTATCCCAAGGGGGTCGAGCCGCTCGAGCCGAACATCACGGCCCTCCTCGACCCGACCCACGTGAAATGGGCCGACCTGCTTTCGCCCGGGATCGCCGTCCCGACCGAGTACGGCAAGGACCGGATCGAGGGCCTCCAGGCCGGCCTCCGCGACAACCGCGCCGCCTTGGGCAAGGCCCTCGACGCCGCGAAAAAGAAGAGCTCCTCCGACAAGGAGATGAAGGAGATCGAGACCCGGTTCAAGACGGCCGGGGAGGCGTTCGACGCCAAGATCGCGGCCGTCCGCGCGGAGTTCGCGCCCCTCGTCGACAAGGTCGGCGTCTTCGAAGGGGCGGGCTACGCCTCCAAGGGGCTTTACCGGCCCATGATCTATTGCATCATGATCGGCAACCCGAAGAACGAGTTCTGCCGGGTCTGCCAGCGGGCCATCGCCCGGATGATCGATTTCCTGAGCGGCCGATAAAGCCCTAGTTATCTCTGATGTTTATGGCGTTGATAATCCGATTCAAGGCAGATTTATATCCAGTCAAGCCTATCTTATAGCAGCAATGCTCTTTTGCGTTGGCTGACTTGATAGCATCCCGAACACCCGGTGCTCTCTAGGCATACCCTATTAGTATTTGACGTTAGGTAATCCACCATTGTATAAAGCAATTATTGCTGGGGCCTAGTTAAGCAAAAAGGGACAACAATGGATAATGCGAATGCGGCTGATAATCTACTGGGAAGAACCCTTGAGAGCGGCTGGAGGGTTATTGAAAAACTAGAAAAGCCAGAAGGCGCGACAGGGGCGTTCTTCTCCGTGTGTTATAAGGTCGATAAGAACAAAGAGATCTGTTTTTTAAAAGCTTTCGATTTTGCTAAATTCTTCCAAATTGCTGGGCCGGGCAAAAAAGTAGTTGATGTAATGGCAGATATGCTCAGTGCTTTTAAGTATGAAAAACAATTATCAGATTTTTGTAAAGGGCACCACGTAACCAAAGTCATATTTGTTAAAGAAGCTGGAGAAGAGTCTGTCGACGGCTTTACCATTCCAGTAGTACCATATCTAATATTTGAATTGGCGGACGGAGATGTTAGGAAGAATCTCAAATATTCGGAAAAGCTCGATTTGGTATGGCGGCTTAGATCTCTTCATGATATTGCCGTGGGCCTGAGGCAATTGCATCTAATAGAAGTCTCTCATCAAGATCTGAAACCCTCCAACATATTGGTTTTTAAGAGCGAGTCCAAGATAGGTGATTTGGGGAGGTCAATCTGTAGGACAATTAGCGGTCCGTGGGATACTTGCCCCTTTGCAGGAGACCTGAACTATGCTCCTCCTGAGATCATGTATGCCCACTATATCCCTGACTGGCATAAAAGGGTATTCGCTACAGATTGCTATCTATTGGGTAGCATGATCGTTTTCTATTTTATTGGGATTAGCATGTCGGCTCTGCTTTCGAAATACATCCCAAAAGAATTCCGATACGACGTATGGCGCGGTAGCTATGATGAAATTAAGCCGTATATACTACACGCCTTTTCCCAGGCGATGGAAGAATTCGAAGCTACCTTAGGAGGGATAAAGATAAGTGGCGACCTCCGCTGGCTCGTAGAGAGATTATGTTTCCCAATCCCGGAAGAGAGAGGACATCCAAAGGACTTGGCTTCGTATGGAAATCCCTATAACCTTGAAAGGTTTATTTCGAAACTCGATGTTCTTCATGGAAAAGCAAAGTACGGATTACTAGAAAATGGCTAATCTTTTCGAGCAAAGAGAAAGGAGGGTAATTCCTAACTGGAGGAGGTACAGCTCCACCTCCGAATTAAGCGAATTAAGTTTCGCTCCTAATGATGACGAGGGGGGCCCCAAGCGAATCTTGCTTATTGCTGATTATAAGGAAGCATGGGATAGAAGTAAGACTCCCGCAATAGCGGGCGACCTACTGAGTGCAGCCTTTGTAAATGGATTTATGGACGATGAAGTCGTTAGGAATGCTGCAACTTATTTGATTAAGGCCGGAAATAGGGCAACCTCTGCTCAAATGAATCTAGCAAATCTAGTACTTAGAACAGTGAAGAGCACAGCGGATCAGCCGTCCTCAGAAGAGACGGCGGGCAAGTTCTCTAGCGACCGATATTATGGAGAAATACGCCATCTGAGACAGCTAATAAATGAACATCCCTATAACTCGATTCTATATGTAGAGATATCACGAATCTATGCAATATTAGGCCTGGAACTGAAATCGATAAGGAATATGCTGATGGCTTTGAGCCTCGCTCCAACTAATAGGTTCATTCTAAGAGCAGCCGTCAGGCTATTTGTTCATTATGATAAGGCCAGCTATATCCATAATATTCTGAGGAAGAGTCCGCTGTTAACAATCGACCCCTGGATAACATCAGCGGAAATCGCGCTAGCTACTATCAGACAAAAAGAGTCGCTGCATATCCGTCACGGGATTCGAATGATAGAATCGGGAAGATATAGCTGGCATAGCCTTACGGAATTGGCGTCCTCAGTCGGCACGGTTGAATATTTGTCAGGTAACAAAAAGAAGGCGATCAACCTTCTTAAAAAGGCTTTGCTATCTCCCAACGATAATACTCTTGCACAAATAGCCTGGATTAATTCGAAAATCCCACTTTTAGAAACAAATCCCCGTAATTATCAGGTGCAAAATACTTATGAAGCACTGGCATTAAATGATTATTTTAATAGATCGTTCGAATCAGCTCTAAATAGTTGCAAAAGCTGGTTTTTGGATATGCCGTTTTCAAAGCATCCGATAACATTCGGGGCGCATATTGCGGGGGCCCTTCTTGATGATTATGATGAATCAATAAGGCTTCTGAAAACGGGGCTCATATCTCATCCTGGCGATCCGCAGATCATTAATAATATTGCGTATTCTTATGCGCTCCAAAACAAAATATCTGAAGCCGAAAGTTACCTATCGCAAATTGATGAGAGTTACTCGATTCATCCAGATAGCAGAATCTGCCTCACGGCGACGCGTGGGTTGATTAGATTTAGAAAAGGGGATACGGAGGGAGGAAGCGCACATTATCGAGAGGCAATAAAGTCTGCCAGATTACATAAGAACGCTTATCTCGGCTGGCTTGCAAGTCTTAATTATGCAAGGGAGATCGTAATTGGTTTGGGATCAGAAATGGATATTGTGGAGAATTTGATTAGCAAAGTGCCGGACAATCCTTTCTTTCCTGATCTTCTCAAGCTAAAAGCGGAGGTCATTAACCTCTTAGGGAGATGTAAGAAGGGTAAATCAAAGTAAGCTGCATTAATGCGCCAAAAATAGGAACACCACTTCGTATTGATCCGAAAGAGCAAGCAGATCTATTGGGGGTAGATAGGCTGCCGCCCTGACGGCATCCCGGACCGGCCGCGTCTCGCGGCTACTTCTGCTGCCCCGTCATGGCCCTGAAGTCGATGACCGGGATGACCTTGTCGGGCATGATGCCCCACTGGATGTTCGGGGCCAGCTTCTGGACGAACTCCCACTGGATGATGGTCGGGTTCTTGGTCAGGGCCGCCTGACGGATCTCGATGCTCCTGGCGTCGCCTTCGGCGGCGACGATCTGCTGTTCCTTGCGGATCTTCTCCTGCTCGAGCTTGTTCTTTTCCGTGGTGATGTTCTCCAGGGCGATCTGCTTCTCCTCGAGCGTCTTGGCGTACTCGGCCGTGAAGGTGATGTTGCGGATGACGATCTCGTCGAGGATGAGGCCGTTCTCCTGGAACTTGGGCGCGATCTCGTCGAATAGGGTCTGCTGGGCCTCGTAGCTCTTCTTCGTGTAGAGGTCGTAAGCGGCGAACTTGGTCGGCACCCGGCGGCCGGAGCCGCGGATCTCCGTCTTGACGACCTTCTCCACGTACTCGCGCTCGGAGCCGAGGTTCTGCAGGATCCAGGCGGCCTTGCCCGGCTCGATCATGAAGCGGGCCGTGAGGCCGAGCTTGATCTGCTGGCCGTCCGAGGTCAGGGCGGAGACGATGATGTCCGGATAATCCGCCATGCTCGATTGGGGCGAGTCGGAGGCCTCGTAATTCTTCTTGAGCGTCGGGAAGATGACGACCTTGTCGACGAACGGGACGATCATGTGCAGGCCGGGCTTGAGCTCCTGACGCACGGCCCCGAGCCGCTTGACGACGCCGACCGTCCCGGCCTGGACGGTGACGAGGGCCTGGGCGACGAGGGCGACGGCGACGAGGACCAAGAGGGCCGTCACGACCAGCCCCTTCTTGCCTCTGATCCAGGTGTTGAAGCCGCCCGGGCCGAGCTTTTCCCGCTGGGCGATCAGGGCGCCCATGATGAAGATGCCGAAGACGAACGCGATCAGATAACCGGCCATGGATGTTCCTCCTGACGGATTTTCGCGGGGTTTCCCCCCGCGCCGAGAACGGACAGGGGCGATTATATCCCGAAACGATGGGAACGGAAAGGCCGGGCTAGGCGGCCGATTCGATGACGCCGCCGCCGACGATCGTCTTGTCGTCGTAGAAGACCGCCGACTGTCCCGGCGCGACGGCAGCGACGGGCTCCGCGAGATCGACGCGACATCGTTCGCCCTCGAGTGGAGAGACCGTCGCCGGGACCAAGCGCCCGCCGGAGCGGACCTTGACCCGGACTTCGGCCGGGGCGGTCAGCGCCTCGAACGGCCCCCAGACGCAATCCCGGACCGTCGCGGAGCGCCTGAAGGTCTCGCTCTCCGGGCCGACGACAAGCCTGTTCGCCCGAGCGTCGATGCCGATGACGTAGAGGGGGGCGGGCGCGGCGATGCCTAATCCCTTGCGTTGGCCGATCGTGTAGTGCCGGATGCCCCGGTGGCGGCCGATGACGCGGCCGTCGCGGTCGACGATCTCGCCCTCATGGTCGTCCCGGCCGAGGATGTCGGCCAGGTCCCCGCCGTAAAAATCCTGGCTTTCTTTCCTGTCGTGGACCGGCAGCCCGGCCTCGAGGGCGATCGCCCGGACCCGCGTCTTCGTGAGCTCCCCGAGGGGGAAGAGGACCGCGGCCAGCTGGGCCTGGGTGAGACGGTAGAGGAAATAGGATTGGTCCTTGCGGACGTCGGCCGCCCGCTTCAGCGCGAATCGCCCGGTCCTCTCATCGCGCCCGACCCGGGCATAATGGCCGGTAGCGAAGCGCTCGAAGGTGAGGCCGGCCGCCCGGGCGAGCTCGGGGAGGACGCCGAACTTGACCAGCTGGTTGCAGCGGACGCACGGATTGGGCGTCATCCCGGCGAGGTACCTATCGCGGAAATCGCGCAGGACGAGGTCTTCGTAGCTCGCGGAGCAGTCGATGACGCGGAGGGGGATCGCGAGCCGGGCGCACACGTCCTTTGCCGCCTGCATATCGACGGCCTCGTCCGGCCCGAAGCAGGCGCTTTTCGACATGGCGGGAGCTTCGGCGCCGGCCGGCCAGATCCTCATCAGGACTCCGGAGACATCGTGCCCGGCGTCGCGAAGAAGGAGCGCGGCAACGGAGGAGTCGACCCCGCCGCTCATGCCGACGGCGATCCTCATCAGCCCTTCTTGGCCGCCCGGGGCCGGCTCTGGACGGCCCGGTTGAGGCTGCCCATGCGGTAGCCCTCGACGTCGAGCGCGGTCCACAGATAGCCGAGGGTCCTCAGCTTCGCGGCCAGCTTCCGGGCCGTGGCCGGCTTCAGGAGCCGCTCGAAATCGCCGGCCGGGACCTCGATGCGGGCCAGATCGCCGTGGTGGCGGAGCCTGACGATGGGGAATCCCAGGCCCCGGATGTACCGCTCGCCGGCCCCGATCCTATCCAGGGTCTCCTGGGTGATCGGCGTGCCGTAGGGGACCCGGCTGGCAAGACACGGGTTGGCCGGTTTGTCCCAGGAAGCGAGGCCGAGCCTCTTCGACAGGGCCCGGACGTCTTTCTTGGTGAACCCGGCCAGGACGAGGGGACTGAGGACGCCGCGCTCTTCGGTCGCCCGCCGGCCGGGCCGGTAATCGGCGAGGTCGTCGACGTTGGACGCGTCGTAGACAACGTCGATCCCGAGGGACCGGGCCAGCTCGGCGATCCGGCCGAAGAGCTCCCGCTTGCAGTGGTAGCAGCGGTCGGCCGGGTTGGACACGAATTCCGCGCAGGCGAGCTCGTCCGTCTCGACGAGGACCTGGCGGACGCCGAGCTCGCGGGCGACGCGCCCGGATGTGCGCTTCTCTTCGGGCGTGTAGGTTTGGGAGACGCCGGTCACGGCGACGACGCTCTCCGGCCCCAGGACGTCGCGGCAGACCTTCAGGAGAAGGGTGGAGTCCACTCCGCCGGAGAAGGCCACGAGGGCCTTGGGCCGCTCCCTGATGATCGCCTCGAGCTTATCGACCTTCGATCGGTTCTTGGTCATGGGTGTTCTTGAGAGGCAGGCTCTCGGGCGTCTCGAGGAAACGGATGAGGTCCTTGGTGAACCGGGCCGCCTCGGCGCCGTCCACGACCCTGTGGTCGAAGGCCAGGCAGAGAGGCAGGGTCTTCTTGACGACGACCGCTCCGCCGGCGACGCGGGCCCGGTCGGCGATCTTCATCGTCGCCAGGATGGCCACCTCGGGATAGTTGATGATCGGGGTCGCGAGATCGCCGCCGATGACGCCGACGTTGGTGATGGAGAACGTCCCGCCCTTCAGGTCGGCGAGGTCGAGGGTCCGCTCCCGGGCGGCTTTGGCCAGGGACTGGATCTCCGCGGCGATTTCGGCGACGGATTTCTGGTCGGCGAACTTGACGACGGGCACGATCAGGCCGTCGGGGACGTCCACGGCGATGCCGATATTGTAGTATTTCTTGACGACGATCTCGTTCTCGTCCTCGTCGAGCGTCGCGTTGAGGGTCGGGTGGAGCTTGAGGGCCTCGATGAGGGCCTTGACGATGAAGGGGAGATAGGTCAGCTTCGCGCCCTCGGCTTCGACCTCGGGCCTCATCTTCTCGCGCAGGGCGTCGATCGGGCCGGCGTCCGCTTCGTCGCAGTGCGTCACGTGAGCGGCGTGATCCAGGGCTTCCCGCATCTTCTTGGCCGTGGCCCTCCGGACGCCGCGCAGGGCGATCCGCTCGAGGTTGCCGTAGAGGTCGTATTTGGCCTTGATCTTGATCGTGGGCGTCTTTTCGGCCGGAGCCGGCCGGGGGGCGCGGACGTCGTCCTCGGTGACGCGCCCGCCGGGGCCGGAGCCCTTGACGGCGGCGATTTCGACTCCGAGCTCGCGGGCCAGCGCCCGGACTTTGGGCGTGGCCAGGACCTCGCCGGGCTGTGCCGGCGCGGCCGCGGCCCCGGGCGGCGCCGGCATGGGAACGGCGCCCGCGGCTGCGGGTCGGACAGCGATCTGGGGTTCGGGCGGGCCCGCCGCCAGGCTTTCGCCCTTCTCGCCGATCGTCACCAGCGCCTGCCCGACCTTGACCAGGTCCTTCTCCTTGAAATGGAGCTTGAGGACCGTGCCCGCGTAGGGGGACGGCATCTCGACGATAGCCTTGTCGGTCTCGATCTCGGCCAGGGTCTGGTCGGCCTGGACCTCATCGCCCTCCTTGACCAGCCAGCGGACGATCTCGCCCTCGGTGATGCCCTCTCCGACGTCCGGGAAACGGAACTCTTTGGCCATGTCAGTACTCCATGAGCTTGCGGATCGCCCGCAGGACGCGGTCCGCGTTCGGGTAATAGAGGTCCTCGCTCTTCGGGAGCGGCACCGTGATGTCCGGGGCGGTCACCCGCGCCACCGGGGCGTTCAGGCTGAGCAGGGCCGATTCGCCGATCGTGGCGGCGATCTCCGCGCCCAACCCGCAGGTTTTCGGCGCCTCGTGGAGGATGATCGCCCGGCCCGTCTTCTTGACCGACGCGAGGAAGGTTTCGCGGTCCATGGGCGAGAGCGTCCGCAGGTCGACGATCTCCGCGCTGACGCCGCCGGCTTCGGCCGATGTGGCGGCCTCGCGGGCCACCGGGATCATCGCCCCCCAGGCGATGATGGTGAGGTCCCGGCCCTCCCGGACGACGGCGGCCTTGCGGAGGGGCAGCTCGTAGGGTTCTTCGGGGACCTCCTGCTTTTCAGCCCGGTAGAGCTTGGTCGGCTCGAGGAAGATGACCGGATCGTCGCTGCGGATCGAGGCGATGAGCAGGCCCTTGGCGTCGTACGGGCTCGAAGGGACGACGACGGTGAGTCCCGGGATCTGGCAGAAAAGGGCTTCCGTGCTCTCCGAGTGATGTTCGAGGGCCTTGACCCCGGCCCCGTAAGGGGTCCGGATGGTCAGCGGAGCGGTGAAGCGTCCCCGCGTCCTGTTCCTCAGCCGGGCGACGTGGGAGACGATCTGGTTGAAGGCCGGGTAGATGAAGCCCATGAACTGGATCTCGGGGACGGGACGGAGCCCGAGCGCGGCCATGCCGATCGCGGCGCCGATCGCCCCCGATTCGGCGAGCGGGGTGTCCATGACCCGCTCGGGGCCGAACTTTTCAAAGAGCCCGTCGGTCGCCCGGAAGACGCCGCCGTCGCGGCCGACGTCCTCGCCTAAAACGACGACCCGCTCGTCCCTCCGGAGCTCGCCGGCGAGGGCCTGGTTGATGGCCTGGACCATGGTCAGGATCATCGGCGTCCCTCCGGGAGCGAAGCTTTGAGCTCGGCCATCTGTCGCTCGAGCTCCGGGGGGATCGAAGAATAAGCGTAGGCGAAGATGTCGTCCACTGAGGCCTGCGGCCGGGTCTCGGCCTCGGCGACGGCCTTCTCGACGAATTCCGAGGCGGCTGCCTGGACATCCTTTTCGTAGGCTTCGTCCCAGAGCTTTTTATGTCCGAGGTGGAGCCGGAAGCGGGCGATCGGGTCGCGCCGCTCCCACTCCTGGACTTCTTCCTTGGTCCGGTAGCGGGCGGCGTCGTCCGAGGTCGTGTGGTCGCCCATGCGGTACGTGTAAGCCTCGATGAGCGTCGGCCCGCCGCCCGCCCGGGCGGTGGCCAGGGCCTCGCGCACGGCGGCGAAGACGGCCAGCACGTCGTTGCCGTCGATCTGGACGCCGGGGAAACCGTAGGCGACGGCCTTCTGGGCCAGGGTCGTGGCGGCCGACTGGCGGGCCCGCGGCACGGAGATGGCGAACTGATTGTTGACGCAGACGAAGACGTTGGGCGTCCCGAAAACGCCCGCGAAATTGAGGCCCTCGTGGAAATCTCCCTCCGAGGTCGCGCCGTCGCCGAACGTCGTGACGACGGCGGCGCCGAGCTTCCGGTGCTTGATCGCGATCCCAGCCCCGACGGCCTGGGGGACCTGGGAGCCGACGGGGATGGCGATGGGGAAGATGTTCAGCCCGTCGGGCGTCCGCATGCCGGCCTCGTTGCCCATCCAGAAATGATAGTAGTCGGCCAGAGGATAGCCGAGCGTGAGGAAGGCGCCGAGGTCCCGGAAGTAGGGGAAGAACCAGTCCTCCCGGGCCATCGCCGAGGCCAGGCCCACCTGGGCGGCCTCGTGTCCAAGGCTCGACGCGTAGGTGCCGAGGCGGCCCTGGCGCTGGAGCTTGAGGGCCTTGGCGTCGGCCGCCCGCGTCCGGACCATCCGCTCGTAGAGCGTCCGGAGCTCGGCGTCGGCCAGGCCGGGATCGAGGTCGGGCGCGGCCCGGCCCTCGTCGTCGAGGACACGGAGCCTCTCGCCCTTGAGAGGGTCGAAGCGCTCGATCATGCGAACCTCCCCGCTGTGATGCCGTCCGGCCTCCCTCCGGGGCGGGGACGGTGAGGACCCGGAGGGGGCGCTAGACTTGCTTCAGCGCCCACTCCTTGAGCTTGTCGTAATCGACCTCGCCGCAGGTGGCGTCCTTGGTGTCGGCGTTCAGGAAAGTCGGCACGCGGAGCTGGTTGCCGCACTTGGGGGCGATAGCCTCGCGGAAGCTGCGCATGAGGTCGGCGTTCTTGTCGTCGTGCCAGACCTCGAGCTTTTCGAAGCGCACAGGGATCTCCCGTTCGAGCTTCTCGACGAGGGGTATCATCTTCTTGCAGTGCGGGCATTCCCGCCCATGGAACATGATCAGCCGGGGCATTATTTCCTCCTGACGAAGAGCCCGCACCAGCATTCCCCCTCCTTGACGTTCTTGTACGTCTCGTGGATGGGAAAGTTGCAGGGGCAAACGAGCTTGAGATCCTCTTCCCAGTTCTTCGTCCGCAGCCGGCAGGGGCAGTACTTGAGGCCGTGGTTCTTCTCGTTCTCGAAGACCCCGGTGAGGAGCAGGTCGACCTTGCCGGCGTCGGGATTGACCTCGAACTCGTTGCCGACCGTGAGCCTCTCGATGGCCGCCCGGAACTCTTCCTTGGGCATGGCAGTGTCCGGCCCGCCGCCGAGGATCTTCCGGGCCTCTTCGGCCGAGATCTCGACGTAGGCGTGAAGGACCTTGCAGGTCGGACAGAGCTCCGGCGGGGCGATGCCGCAGTGGATGTCATTGCACACATAACATCGCCAGTATCGCTTTTTCATCGGCTCCCTCCGGCCCGAAATTCCTTATCATATTACTAGGAAATGACGGCCGACGCAAATCCATGATGCCCTCCCGGCCGATGGCGCGGACCGATCCTGAGAACCTTGGGAATATGGGCGATGCGAAGCTTCGGGGACAAGGGCCGACGGAATCGTCTGAACGAGCATAGGCGGTGATTTAGCCGGTCAGGAGCCGGAGGAGGGCAGTTTCAGGGGAAACCGACAAAACGTGTTTGAGCGAGGCGTAGCGCACGCCGAGGGAGTTGTTTTGGCGCCGAGTCCGGCGAACGGACCGGCGTGAAGAATCACCGCAGCGAGTGAGGACGATTCCGGAGGCCCTCCGCGGCCGGCGGACCGCCGCCGAGGCCAACCTAGAAATTGATGACGATGGAAGTCGTCAGGAACGTGTCGAACTTCTTCAGCGGGTAAGGGACGAACAACCCCGTCGGCTCGCCGAGGGGGTCGATCAGCGGCAGGTTCTGGAGAGCCGGGACATTGGCGTAGAGCGTCCGCAGGATGACCTTCAGGGCGAGAGACCTGGAGATCGAGGCCGTCACGGAGTTGGCCCAATCGAACCGCCAATCTGTTGCCTGGTTCAGGTTGTCGTCGAAGATGAATACCGTCGAGAACGCGGAGCTGTCGAGGATCTTTTGATCGCCGGAGACGGTCAGCCGGAACCCGGCGAACGACTCTGTGTCCTGTCCGACGTACTGCCGGACCGTGTAGGTCAAGCCGCCCGAGGTCTTGACCTGCGTCCGGGGATTTGCGACCCAGCCGTAGCCGAAGCCGGTCGTGGCGATGACCCGGTCATCGACGCCGGCGAAGCGGTTGCGGTCCCAGCTCATCCCGGCCTGGCCGACGAGCCTCTTGGTGATACGGCGGTCGTATTGGCCGCCCAGGACATAGTTCTCGGCGACCTGGCGCGTCACTCTGTCTTCGATAACGGAGAAATCGTCCTCCGTTCCCTGGGCGGTCCGCGTCGTCGTCGTCGCGTTGCTTTTCAGGATATAGCCCTTGAACAGGAGCGTGTCGTTGGTCCATTTCCGCGAGAGGCTGGTCCCGAGGCTGAGGGCCGAGGTGGCCGTATTGCCGCCCGTGACGACATAGCTGACCTCGGCGGTGGCCGCCCACGGGTGGAAGAGCCCGTTCTTTTTCTCTTCCTGGCCAGAGAGAGCTCCGGGCACGGCGACGATCAGGACCAGCAGTCCGACGGCCAGGGCCGGAACGGGGAGGGTCGGGCGCGAAATCGTCTTGGCCATGAAAAAGACTCCTTTGGAGAGTGCCATAACAGATCATTAGAACCCTCCGGCAAAAACGCTGTCAAGCGTTTTTCCGTTCCGGACGAAAATATTTTGCCCGGCTAGCCGCGGGTGGCGTCGAAATAGAGGGCCGCGGCGCCGAGGATGGCGATATTCTCCGTCTCCGAGACCTCGATCCTCAACCGCTCCTTGGCCAGGGAATAGGCGTAGCCCTGGAAGGTCTCCCAGAGGGCGGCCCGAAAGAAGCGGTAGGACTTGCTGACCGACCCGCCGAGAAGGATGATCTCGGGGTCGACGGCGTAGCAGACAGCCTTGACGGCCTCCCCGAGGTGGCGCCCGAACGCGGCGAAGATCTCGAGGGCCTTTCCATCCCCGCGCCCGGCCCGCTCGGCGGTCTCGCGCCCCGACGTCCCGTGGACGCGGCGGAAGTACTGGCCGCTGGCGTAGGCCTCGAAATTCCGGTCGAGGTAGGGCAGCATGCCGAACTCGCCCGCCCCGCAGTTGATGCCCGAGTAGAGACGCCCGTTGGCGATGATCCCGGCCCCGAGCCCCGTGCCGACGATGAGCCCGACGGCGCTGTCGTACGGCCCGAGCTTGCCGAAGTGTTTTTCGCCGGCGGCGAAGCAGTTGGCGTCGTTGTTGACGTAGACGGGGAGGCGGTAGCGCTCCTCGAGGAGCGCCTTGAGGGGGACTTTCTTCCAGGAGGGGATATTCTGGACGTCATAGACGACGCCCGCCTTGAGGTCGATGATCGACGGGACCCCGGCGCCGATGCCGGCCACGTCCGGCCGCATGACCGGGTCGATGGCGTCGAAGAGGTCCTCGAGGACTTCCGCCTCGGTCCCCCGGCCCCTCACCGGTACGGAGCGGACCCCGGCCAGCCGGCCATCGACGACGAGGCCGGCCCGGACGTTCGTCCCGCCGAGGTCGACCCCGATGACGACAGGCGCGCTCAAGCCGCCGCCTCCTTCTTCTTTTTCATGGCGATCGTCTCGTTGGCGACGAGAGGTCTCGCCCAGATCCCGATCGACAGGATGTAGCCGAGCGTCAGGTAGAGGACGAGCATCCCCTGTCTCAAGCCAAAAGCGTCCCCGAGCCGGCCGACGAGGAGCGGCACGAGCGCGCCCCCGATGATCCCCGTGCAAAGGATGCCCGAGACCGAGCCGTGGCGGCGCTCGACCGAATTCAGGGCCAGCGAAAAGATGACCGGCCACATGACCGATGCAAAAAATCCCATCAGCGAAAAGCTGTACAGGTGAATCTGCTTTGTCCCGATCCACGGCAACTTTAAGGAAAAAGTGGCCAGCAACCCGGGCCCGAACAAGGCGATCGTCAGCATGACGATGGCCATCGCCGAGAATACGATCAGCACCTTCCGGCTGTCGAAAAACTTGAGCAATATCAGTCCTAGGATTCCGCCAATAGTCATCAGCAACCAGAATTGACCCACTGAACTCGCGCCGACCGTCTGCGGGTCGTACTTGTGGTAGGTCAGGAGGAACTGCGAGATCCAGTTGGCGACGCCCTGCTCCGTCCCGACGTAGGCGAAGATGCCGAGGAAATAGAGGATGACGGTCCGGCTCTTGAACAGGCCCTTGTGGGTGGCCCAGGCCCCGGCCCGCTCGTCCTCCTTCCGGACGACGACCGGGAAGCGGACAGCGGCCAGCACGGCGATCATGGCGATGACGAGGACGGCGAAGACCCAGTAGACGGAGATCCAGGGAAGGGACGACGGCGCGAGCCGGGACATGAGACCGATGAAGGGCTTGGCGTCCCCGCCGGGCTGGCCCATGTTCCGGACGAAATACGTGTAGATGAATGGGCTCAGGAACGAGGCCCCGCCGAAGATGAGCTGGGCCAGGACGGAGTTGAAGGCGTAGTGCTCCTCGCCGCCGGCGACGCGCAGCAGGGGGTTGATGGCCACCTGGAGGGCGGCCATGCCGGCCCCGATGAGGAAAAGCGAGACGATGGCCGTCGGGTAGCGGGGGAGCGTCGCGAAGAGCAGGGCCCCGGCGAAGGCCAGGACGAAGGCCCCGATCATGACCGGCTTCTCCCGGAAGCGCTCGACGAGCATGCCCGAGGGGATGGACATGACGCCGTAGGCGATGAAGAAAGCGAAGGGCAGCAGGGCGACCAGCGTCAGGCTGAGGTCGAAGCTCTTGATGATGTCGGGGACGAGCGGCCCGATGATGTTCGTCAGCAGCGAGATGACGAAGAAGGTCAGCATCACCAGGGCGACCATGCCGGGCGCGCGCCTGGATACAGGGGCGCCCGGGGTCGGGAGCGTGTCGTCGTTCAAGGCCGGCACCGTCTTTCGGACTCAGTTCTATCCCAAATCGAGGCGAAAAAAAAGGGGGCCGCCGGGGGCCCCCTGGAGGACGTTGCCGGGATCCGCGGGCTACTTGCCGCCTTTCTGCTCCTTCTCGCGCTGGAGCTCGATGAGGTCGACGGTCTGGGAGAAATCGCCCAGGAGCCACTTGCAGAAATAATCGGCCCGGAACCAGAACCAGTAGTCGCTCATGTCGCCGTAGCCGTGGCGCTGGCCGGGGAAGATGAAGAAGTCGAAGCGCTTGTTGGCCTTGATCAGGGCCGCGGCCAGGCGCAGTGTGTTGGCCGGGTGGACGTTGTTGTCGATGTCGCCGGTCGTGATGAGCAGGTGGCCCTTGAGGTTCGCGGCGATCTCGGAGTTCTTGGCGATCGAATATTCGAACTTCGTGTTGCCGTCCTTGTCCGTGACCTCCTTGACGCCGTGGTGCTTCTCGCTCCACCAGCGGTTGTAAACGTTGTTCTCGTGGTTTCCGGATGAGGACACGGCGACCTTGAAGAAGTCGGGGTAGACGAGCATGGCCGCCGTGGACATGAACCCGCCGCCGGAGTGGCCGTAGATGCCGACCCGGTCGATGTCGATGTAGGGGTGGAGGGTCGCCATCTGCTCGATGGCCCGCTTCTTGTCGGCCAGGCCGTAGTCGCGGAGATTGCCGTAGCCGAAGTTGTGGTACCACTTCGACCGCGAAGGATGACCGCCGCGGTTGCCGACCTCGATGACCACGAAGCCGAGCTGGGCCAGGGCGACGTTGGCGTTGCGGGGCACGAACGTCTTGGAGACGCTCTCCGTCTGCGGCCCGGGATAGACGTAGGCGATGATCGGGTACTTCGCGGTCGGATCGAAGTCGAAGGGTTTGTAGATGACGCCGTAGAGGTCGGTGATGCCGTCGTCGGCTTTGACCTTGAACGGCTCGGGGTACTTGAACCCGGCCGCGAGGAGGGCCGTGACGTCGGTCGCCTCGAGCTCGAGGAGCAAGTTGCCGGCCGCGTCGCGAAGCTCGGACTTGGGGGCCGCGTCGACACGGGAGAAATTGTCGACGAAATACCGGCTGGGGTCGTTCATGTCTGCGATGTGGGAGGCGTCGCCCTTGTCGATCTGCCTGAGGCCCGCGCCGTCGAGATTGACCCGGTAGAGATGGGTGAAATAGGGGTCCTCGCCGGGCTCCCGGCCGCAGGCCGCGAAATAGAGGACGCGGGCTTTCTCGTCGACCTTCTCGATCCCCTGGCCGACGAATTCGCCAGAAGTGAGCTGCGTCTTGAGCTTGCCGTCGCCGTCATAGAGATAGTAATGGCCCCAACCGTCGCGCTCGGACCACCAGATCATCTCCTTGCCGCCGCCGAGGAGCCGCAGCGGCTCGACATCGATGTAGGTGTTGAGACGCTCCTCGATGAGGACCTTGACCTCGCCAGTCGCCGTGTCGGCGACGCAGACCTCGTAACCGTGGAGGTCGCGCGTCTGCCGGCCGAAATAGAGCTTGTCCGGGGTGTCGCTCAGCCATTGGGCCGGAGGCGGGAACTCCCGCTCGCGGTCGAGCGCCAGCCGCGGGGCCATGAAGACGTTCAAGGTCTGGTCCTTGAACTTCTCGGATTTGATCTTGACCTTGGCCTTGGAGAGGAGCTCGATGACGGCGAGCTCGGGCTGGGGCTGGCTCTCCTCGCCGGGCATCTCGTAGCGGTAGGCCTCGAGGGTCGGCCGGGGATTGGCCAGCGAGTTGATGACCCAGAGGTCGGCGACCTTGCGCTCGTCGTCGCGGACGAGGGCGATCCTCTTGGAATCTCTCGACCAGACGACCATGCCCGCGGGACTGCGGAAGTCCTTGCGGTCCTTCTCGTCCTTCTGGAGCTCCTTCTTGTCCTCGTCGTTGAGCCGCCGGGCGTAGGAGAAATGCTCCTCGCCGTCGGTCGTCAGCTGCTCTTCCTTGACCGCCTTGTCGTCGGCCTTCTTCTGGGCCAGCTTGAAGCTCTCCGCGTCCATCATGAACAGGTTCTCGCCGCGGGCGAAGATGACCGTCTTCTCGTCGGGGGAGACCGAGGCCCAGCGGGGCCGCTTCAGCGGCGCCTTGTAGTCCTCGATGAGCGCCAGCCGGCCCGAGAGGAGCTCGTAGGTGAAGGCCAGGACCTTGGTCTTCTTTTCCGGCTCCTTGGGCTTTTCGGCGTCCTTTGTCTTCTGGGTGTCCTGCTCCTTTTCTTTCTCTTTCTCCTTGTCCTTGTCCTGGACGACTTCCTCTTCCTTGGCGATCTCGGAGGCCTTGACGATCTTGCCGTTGACCGAGATGTCGTTGTCCTTGGGCACCTCGATCTCGAACTGGATGGCCGTGTCCTTCTTGATGAACTTGATCGCCTTGATGGGCAGGTGCTGGGCATCGTAGGGGACGAGGAGGATGCGCGTCAGCTGGACGGCCATCTTGGCGTTATCGAAGAGGGGTTTCTTGGACCTTGCGGCGGGATCGACGATGAACCACTTCCGGCCCTGGCTGGTCTCGTAGGTGTACCAGAAGCGGTCGCCCGTCTCAAGCCAGTGGGGGGTGACGGACGTGTCGAAGACGAGCTTGCCGACCTTGGCCGGCGTCCAGCGCGAAGCCAGGTCGTAATTGGCTTTCTTGGTCTCCGGTCCGGCCGCCGAGGCGGGACCGAGCGTGAAAGAGATCAACAGAATGGCGGCGGCCGCGACGATGGCGGCCCGGCGTGAGGCGGGGCGAAGGGACATGGGAGGGACCTCCTTGACGGACGGATGGGGTTTTCGATCCCGGAGCGGCTGGGCCCCAGCTGGCCGTTCGGGGGATTTCGCACCCCGAACGGAAAAGGGACGGCGGCCAGCGTGCGGGCTCATGGGCAAGGCGCGGATTATAACAAATGCCGACGACAAGTCAAAAGAGCGGCCAGGTCCGGACGGTCCGCGGATCGGATCGCGGGCCGCTCCGGTCAGAAAAGGGCCAACGAATATTCCCGGAGCCGGGCCTGGCGGCGCCGGGCGTCGGGCATGCGGCGCTCGAGCTCGGTCCAGAAGGCCCGGCCGTGGCCGCGGACGCGGGCGTGGACGAGCTCGTGGAGAATGACATAGTCGGCCAGGTCCGGCGGCACGACGGAAAGGAAGGCGTTGAGCTGGATGCGGCCGGAGCGGGAGGCGCTGCCCCAGAGCGTGCCCTGGCCGCGGACGCTCAGGCGCCCGGGCGTGAAGCCGTGCTCGCGGGCCAAGGCCTCCAGGCGTCCCGCGAGGAAGGCCCGGGCGGCCCGGGGGTCGAGGCCCCCGGCCGCGACGACCGCCTCGCGGCAGCGGCCCCGGGCCCGCTCGAGCCGGGCCAATGTGCGCCGCATCCAGACGAGCTTGGACAGGGCGAGGCGGTGGGCTTCGTCGAAGGACACACGCCACGGGACGGCGACCCTCACGCCGCGCGCGCTCCGAACGGTCAGCGAAATGTGGCGGGCCCGCCGGCTCTTTTCGAAGAGGACGGCTCCGACGCCGTCCAGGACGATCGTCCGTGACGGCCGCCCCGTGGCAACCCTCTTATCCGGACGCGCGCCGGCTTCAGTCCTCGAAATCGAACCGCCTCCGGGCCGCCTTGTTGTTGACCGTGTTGGCGTCGAGGGCCCACATGCCCCGGCCGTGCGTAGCGATGACGATGATGTTATCCCTCGGATGGATGATCAGATCGTGGACGTAGGCCGTCGGCAGGTTCGCGCCGAGGGCCATCCAGGTCTTGCCGCCGTCGGTAGTGACGTAGACGCCCATATCGGTCCCGACGTACAGGATGTCCGCTCTGACCGGGTCCTCGCGAATGACGTTGACCGGCCCGACCGGGACGCCCGTGGCGATGCTCGTCCAGGTCTTGCCGTAATCGGTTGATTTCCAGACATAGGGCGTGAAGTCGTCGTCGCGCTTGCCGTTCTGGGTGAGGTAGACCGTGCCCAGCTTGTAGGCCGAGGCGACGACGCGCGACATCCACTTGCCCGGGGCCAGTCCGGCCGTGACCTCAGCCCAAGCCTTGCCGCTATCCTTGGTCACCCAGAGCCGGCCGTCGTCGGTCCCGGCATAGATGAGGCCGTACTTGATGGGCGATTCGGAGATCGTGAAGAGCGTCTGGTAGCGGATATCACCGCGGGTCGCCGGGTCGTTCGTGGTCAGGTCGGGGCTGATCCTCTCCCAGGTGTCGCCCCGGTCGAGGGACCGGAAGACGTACTGCATGCCGTGGTAGAGGATGTCCGGGTTGTGCGGCGAGAGGATGAACGGGGCCAGCCACTGGCCGCGAAGGACCGGCTCGTTCTCGTAAAGGACCGGGAGGATCGTCTTGGTGAAGGGAGAACCCGGGAAGCGGCCGGGCTTGTCATACTCGGCCCGGGAGATCGTGCCGTAGAAGCCGGCCGAGTAGACGACCTCGGGGTTCGTCGGATCGATGAAGTGGTTCGAGCCCTCGCCGCCGGGGGCGCCCTCGAAGGCCTGGGCCGGGATGCGGTCGCGTCCGGCGCTGAGGTCGACCTTGCCCCGGAAGCTGCCATGATCCTGCATCGAGCCGTAGACCTTGAACGGCGTCGCCATGTCGTAGTTGAGGTTGAAGAACTGGCAGACGTTGAGCTCGCTCCGGAAGTAGCGCCAGCTCTTGCCCTTGTCGTAGGAGACGGCCACGCCCTGGTCGAAGCCCTTGACCAGATAGCTCGAGTTGGCCGGATCGATCCAGAGGGCGTGGTTGTCGCCGCCGGGGCTGCGGACGGTCGTATAGGTCTTGCCGCCATCGGTCGAGGCGCTGAAGGGCACGCCCAGGATGTAAGAGGTATTGGCGTCGTTCGGATCGACGCGGATCTGGCCGAAGACCCAGCCGAAGGTCCCCGAGTGGCGCTCCATGAAGGTCTTCTGCTGGGGCGTCAGGCCGCTCACCTGGGTCCAGGAGGCGCCGGCGTCGTCGGACCGGTAGGCCGTGGCTCCCCTGATGAAGCCTGACGAGGGGACGCCGTAGGGGTCTGCCCGATCCTCGGCGGTTGGCTCGCGGGAGACCTCGTAGTTGTCGACAAGGGCGTAGAGGGTGTCGGGCTTGGTCAGGCAGAGGTCGAAGCCGATGCGGCCCCGGCGATTGGGCTCGGGCAGGCCGGCGTTGACGGGCGTCCAGGTCTTGCCGCCGTCGCTCGTCTTGAAGATGCCGCTCCCGGTGTGGGAGGCCTCGGTCCGCGGGTCGTTCCATTTCTGGCGCGTCCTCTGCCACATCGCGGCGTAGAGGGTGTCGCTCGAACGCGGGTCCATGACCAGGTCGTAGGCGCCCGTCTCATCGTTGACGTAGAGGACTTTCTCCCAGGACTTGCCGCCGTCGGCCGTCTTGAAGACGCCGCGCTCGGCGTTCTTCGTCCACTCGTGGCCGCCGGCCGCGACATAGACGACGTCGGGGTTCGTCGGATGGACGACGATCCTGGAGATGGTGTTCGAGTCCGCGAGGCCCATGTGCGCCCAGGTCTTGCCGCCGTCGGCCGACTTGAAGATGCCGACCCCGGCCTGGGAGCTGCGGAAGATGTTGTGCTCGCCGGTGCCGACCCAGACGATGTTCTGGTCACTGGGCGCCAGGGCGATGTCGCCGATGGCCGCCGTGACCATGTTCTCGAAGATGGGTGTCCAGGTCGTGCCCTCGTTCTCCGTCTTCCAGACGCCGCCGGAGGCCGAGGCCACGTAGACGGTGTAGTTCCGGCCCTTCGGGGCGACGACGGCGACGTCGGTCACCCGGCCGCTGATGTTCGTCGGGCCGACGAACTGCCACTTCAGGTCCTTGAACTTCGAGGCGCCCTGCATGGCCTTATAGTCCTCGAAGCCTTTGAGCCGGAGCTCGGGGCCGGTCGACTGGAGGACCTTGGGCTTGGCCGCCTTCGGCTGGGCGAAGGGGAGAGCCGCCAGGACGAGAAGCGCCGCTGCGACGGCCAACGCGGACTTCCGGACGGGGGACCTGCGGAAAGGGGACATCGGACACCTCCATGCGGGGATCGCGAAGCCTCACTATAATGAAAACTTTCGCGGGCTGTCAACGCAAGTCGTCGATCCTCCCGTCGGTCAAGGCCGACGGCGCGGCCGGCTTCACTCCCTTTCCGTGACGAACGGGGTCTGCGCCCGCCCGCACGGGACGTCGCCCCGCCGGTGTGTTCGGGGCGAACCCGTCCCATGATATAATGGATGGAAATGCGCGTCCGCAAAGCCCGCCCGGAGGACGTCCCGGCCGCCGTCGATCTGGCCCGGACGCTGGGGCTCGACTATCCCGGCCTGGAGGCCGACCCGCTCTGGGTGGCCGAGGCGGAGGGGCGGATCATCGGCCTCGTCGCCCTCAAGAGGCATCCCGACTGCTTCGAGCTCTGCGCGCTCGGGGTCGATCCGGGCTCCCGCGGGAAAGGCGTTGCCAGGGCCCTCGTGGAGGCCCTGATGAACGAGGCGCCCGGCGACGTCCATCTGGCGACCCTCAGCCCCGATTTCTTCGAGAGTTGCGGCTTCCATATTATTGAAGAAGAGGTCCCGGCGACCTTTCCGGCCAAGCGCGAAACCGACTGGTGCGGGGGCTGTCCCCGGGAGCGCTGCACGGTGATGCTGGGGAAGAAGCCTTGAGACCGCCGGCCTTTCCCGATCTCAAGCCCGTCGGCCTCGAGGACCAGCCCGTTTTCGCGGAGTACCTCGACCGCGAACCCTCCGAGGTGTGCGAGCTCAACTTCGCCAACGTCTTCATCTGGAAGGACTCCGAGCACCCGCGCTGGACGATCCTCAACGGCAGCCTGTGCGTCATGGTCGAGCCCGATTTCGAGGACCCGTATTTCCTGCCGCCAGTCGGCGGCGAACGCGTCCCCGAGACGATCGCGGCCTGCCTGGCGCTCGCGCCCCGTTTGTCCCGCGTTCCCGAGGCGTTCGTCCGGCGGTTTGGCGCAGGCTTCCGCGTCGAGGAGGACCCGAACAACTTCGACTATCTTTACCGCGTCGAGGACCTGGCCGAGCTCAAAGGCAAGCGCTATGACGGCAAGCGCAACCGGATCAGGAAATTCGAATCGACGTTCGCCCACGAATACCACACCCTGATGCGGGCCGACGTTCCCGGCTGCGTCCGGCTGCTCGAGGACTGGTTCGAGGGCAAGCTCAACGGCGATCCCTGCATGAGGGGCGAGAAGAAGGCCATCGTCCAGGCCCTGGCCTCGTTCGAGCGCCTCGGCCTCAAGGGCGGCGTCGTCAAGGTCGGCGGCCGGGTCGAGGCCTTCACGGTGGGCGGGCGCCTCGCACCCGACATGGCCGTCATCCCCATCGAGATCGCCAACCCCGGTCTCGTCGGATTGGCGCAATGGATCAACCGCGAGTTCGTCCGACGGGAGTGGTCGGGGTACCGGCTCGTGAACCGCGAGCAGGATGTGGGCCTCGAGGGCCTGCGGCGGGCGAAGCTTTCGTACCAGCCGGCCGGGCTGGTCAAGAAATACAACCTCTTCGAACGCCCCTGAGCCCGCCGGTCAGAGGGTCACGACCTCACCCAGGGCGTAGTGGCCCTTATCGTCCCGCCCGACGCGTCCGGCTTCGACGTCCGGGTCGTGGCTGAATACGAGGATCCAGCCTTCGGCGACCGCCCGGCCGAGGATCGCGTCCTTTTCGACGAGGAGGGTCTCGGCCGAGATGTCGTAGCCCATGAGATAGGGGAGGGGGAGGTGCCGCGAGGTCGGCGCGATGTCCGAAAGGAACGCCAGGGTCCGGCCGTCCGCCCGGACCTCGACCCATTGGAGGCCGCGGGTGTGGCCGTTCGTGGCGTGGACGGAGATGCCCGGGACGATCTCCCGGGAGCCCGAGGCCAGGACGAGCCGCGTCCGTCCGAGGAGCTTCGTGTCCTCGGCGATATAGCTGGCCCGCTCGCGGGCGTTCGGGGCCTTGGCGGTCTCGTAATTCGCCGCCTGGACATAGACGCGGGCCTCCGGATAGCGGAGGTCGGTCTCGCCCTCGTCCCCCGGGCGGGCCCGGAAGATCCCCCGGGCGTGGTCGAAATGGAGGTGGGTCAGGACGACGTCGGTGACGCTCGCCGGATCGAGGCCGGGCCCGTCGCCCTCCGCGGTCTGGATATCGTAGATGCGCCGCAGCTTATCCGTCCAACGGTCGCCCATCCCGGCATCGACCATGACCACGTGTTCTCCTGTCCGTATGATCAGGGACCGGGCGGCGAGACGGATCCGGTTCTCGTCATCCGGGGGCAAAAGCTTCGACCAGATGGCCTTCGGGACCGTCCCGAACATGGCCCCGCCGTCGAGGCGGAAGAAGCCGTGGTTGTGAACCGTGATCTCAAAGGGTCCGAATCGCATGCTGGTCAGATCCGCGACGAGTTTACCACGGGCGTCGGGGCCCGTCCAGGGCCGCGGGGCTTGTGCGGGCCCGGGGAATTGGCTATCCTAGTGTCGCGTCATAGATGATCATTCGGTTCATCCGGCGTTCATAGGAGCATTCATATGGCTGATCAACCCGCGACCATCAAGCTTGGCCAGGTGGCCGAGGTCATCTCCCGGGAGTTCCCGGATGATGACAGCATCACTTGCTACCTGGGCTCCAACGCCGCGACGCCGACGGCCGTCATCGAGCATCTGACGGCGGCCATCAAGGCGGGGGCGCCCCGGCTCCCTTTCATCCGCATGGCGCACATCCTCCTCCAGGGGCCGGTGCCCTACGTGGAGCGGGGGCTGCAGAACCGGATCATGACCTATTCCATCTTCTCCGCGGGAGATGTCCGCAAGGCGGCCAACGACGGCCGCGCCTACTACCTGCCGTGCACCCTGGCCAACCTCGACAGCCTCCTCGGCAAGGGCCGGCCCTTCGCCCCGGACCTGGCCATGTTCAAAGTCCGGCCGCACGAGGTGACCGGCGAATACAGCCTGGGGCTCTCCGTCGAAGCCATGCATACGGCCATCGACCAGGCCCGCTGCGTCATCGCCGAGCTCGATTTCAGCATGCCCTTCACCGAAGGCCAGTCCATCATCGATTCGCAGTCGATCGACTACATCATCGACGACGACGACGTCAAGCCCGTCTACGCCTTCCCCGGACCCGACTTCGATAATCTTCCCCCCGAGGAGGCCCGGATCGGCGAGCTCGTCACCGAGCACTTCATCTACGACGGCGTGACCCTTCAGGCCGGCATCGGCCAGATCCCCGACGCCGTGGTCGGAACGATCAAACGGTCCGGCTACCGGGACCTCGGCATCCAGACCGAGCTCTACGGAGACGGCCTGATGCTCCTCCAAAAAACGGGCATCGTCACCAACCGGAGGAAGAAGCAGCACAAAGGCTACAGCACGACGTCGCTGATCATGGGCTCCCAGGAGCTTTACGAGTTCGTCCACATGCGGGCCGGCGTGCAGATGCGGCCCTGCACGATCACCAACGCCGCCCACGTCATCCGCATGAACAGCCCGTTCATCTCCGTCAACACGGCCATGGGCGTCGACCTGTTCGGCAACGTCTGGGCCGATTACATCGACGCCCGCCGCTACTACAGCGGCGTCGGCGGCCAGCCGGACTTCGTCCGGGCCTTGAACGACCCCGCCCACGGCGTCCCGATCATCGCCCTCAGGAGCGTCACGGACAAGGGGGAGTCCAAGATCGCCAAGGTCCACCCGCCGGGCGTGAGCCTGACGGCCTCGGCCTATGACCCCGTCGTCATCGTGACGGAATACGGGATCGCCGACCTCAGGGGGCTGACCGCGGGCGAGAAGGCCCTGGCCATCGCCAGCATCGCCCATCCGAAGTTCCGGGACGCCTACCTCAAGGACCTTTACGAGGACCCGATGTTCACCAAGCCTCTCGGGTTCACGCTGGACAGGACCCCGCACGGCGTCAGGCCCTACGCGGGGAAGATACGGGTAGCCTGAGCCTATCTTAGAAAGACCCGCTCCGGGTCGACGATCTCCCGCAGGATACGGAGTTCCTCGTCGGACGGCGGGGCGGTCTCGCGGGCCCCGGCGATATCGAGCCTGAACTCCGTCTCCTCGGCCACGGCCCCGGGCGTGAGGCCCGGGTGGAAGCTCTCCAGGAAGGGGAGCTTCGTGTCGGCCCGGAAACGGATGACGCCCATGGTCGTGACGATGACGTCCGGGCCGCCCCGGACGAGCCCGGCCGCTTGCCGGCTGGCGCCGCCTTCGATCCACCCCGGGCTCGTGACGTAGTCGACCTTCTCGGGGAACCGGCGCTTCTCGTGCTTGGCGATGATGATGGTCCTCTTGGCCAGGCAGGCGATGTCGCAGGCCCCGCCGCTGCCGGAGAATCGCACCTTCGGCCGTCGCGGGTCGTCGCCGATGGAGGTGCTGTTGATGTTGCCGTAACGGTCGACCTGGGCCCCGCTGAGGAAGCCGACGTCGACGCGCCCCGCCTGGAGGACGTAGGTAAAGACCTCGAGGAGGCCGGCCGCGACGGCCGCGCCGCGCATGGCCCGGGGATCTCCGACCGACATCGGCAGATGGGCCAAGCGGCTGGCGACCGTGCCGGCCTCGAAGATGATGACGCAGCCGGGGGCATGGGTCTTCTGGGCCAGCATGACCCCGAGCATGGGCAGGCCGGTTCCGGCGAAGACGACCTCGCCGTCGACGACCTCGCGCGCGGCGATGACCGTCATCAGCTCCATCAGCGAATAGCTCGGGGCGGCCATGGTCATATCCTCCGCTTCAGGTCCGGGCTATAGCCGAACCCGGGCGCGGCCCTCAGCCCGTCCAGGCGGGCGGCCCCGCCCACGGCTTCGAGGTAGGCCCGGTGGTCCCGGACACCGTAAACATAGCGGTCGAGGTAAGCTTGGTAGGCGGAGTCGTCTTTGGCGCTGTCGTGGTACTCCTTGAGCTGGACGGGGTCGTAGTCGTAATAATTATAGACCGCGTACGGGTGGGCCCCGAACGGGACGTGGCAAACGTGCTTGACGACGAAGAAGGGGATGGGATTGAGCTCGGGGGTTTGGCGCAGGGCCTCTTCCTCGACGATCTCCTCGGCCGTGACGATGACCGTGTCGGCGGAGAGGGCCTGCTGGATGTCGGCGTAGCTCTGCCCCTCGATGCGGACCGTGCCGGCGGCGGTGGCTTTCTGGACGTGGAGGACGGCGAACTCCGTATGGATGGCCGGCACCAGGACGACCCGGTCCGCGGGGTCGAACGGGGACTCCATCACATGGGCCTTTTTCGGCGCCGTCCGCGGGTCGGCCGCCCTCTGGCCGGCCGTCAGAGCCGTCTTGCCAACGACATCGCTTCCGAGGAGGCTGCGGACGGGCATGAAAGGGATGCCCATGGCCCCGGCCGTGAACCGGGCGACCATGGAGAAATTGCTGTAGTCTTCCCACTCGATCGTGCCTTTTTCGACGGCCCGCCGCCAGCGCGGCCCGACCGTGTTGAAGGCCTCGTCGGCCTCGTAGGCCAGCTCGACCCGCTTGACGCAGCCGGCCCCGATGAGGATGTCCCAATCGCCGCCGGGCGAATGTCCGAAGAGATAAAGGTCGCGCCTCTTCCGCCGGATGAGCTCGTAGACGAAGGCCATCGGGTGGCGCTGGGTGGTGAAGCCGCCGAAGGAGAGGGACGCGCCGTCGGGGACGAGGGCCGCCGCCTCCTGGAGTCCGATCATCTTTCCCGGCATCCCCGTCCTCCTATCATTATTCTATAGCCCAGCCACGCCGAAAAATCAACCGTTTCGCCCGCGCGGCCCCGGAGGGATCCCGGGGATCTCCCATCGGCGACGCCGGGGTCTCCGGTTGACTTGGTGGGCGAGGTGGGGTATAGAAGAGGAAGGCCTCGAGACGTGTTCGCGGTTCATTTTTTTTGGCCTGCCGCACTTATATTATTTTTGAGCGGATATTTTTCAGCGCTCGATAAGGAGGTCGGATGGCCGGAATCATCGGTTACGGGGCCTACATCCCGCGGAACCGCATCCGCGTCGAAGAGATCGCCAAAGTCTGGGGGGCGGACGCGCCGAGCTTCAAGAAAGGGCTGATGCTCGAGGAGAAGTCCGTCCCTTCCCCCGACCAGGATACGATCACCATGTCCGTCGAGAGCTCGAAGCGGGCCCTCAAGCGGGCCGGGATTGACGCCCGCGAGATCGGGGCCGTCTACGTCGGCTCGGAATCCCACCCCTACGCCGTCAAGCCGAGCGGCACGGTCTTAGCAGAGGCTATCGGGGCGACGCCGGCCGTCCACACGGCCGATCTCGAGTTCGCCTGCAAGGCGGGCACCGAGGGCATGTTCATCGCTCTCAACCTCGTCCGCTCCGGGGCGGTCAAATACGCCTTGGCCGTCGGGGCCGACACGTCGCAGGGCGCGCCCGGCGACGCCCTCGAATACTCCGCCGCGGCCGGCGCGGCCGCCTTCGTCTTCGGGGCCGAGCCGCTCCTGGCCGAGGTCCCCGAGACCTACTCGTACACGACCGACATGCCGGACTTCTGGCGCCGGGAAAACATGTACTATCCCCGCCACGGCGGGCGGTTCACGGGCGATCCGGCCTATTTCGCCCACGTCACGGGCTCGGCCCGGGGCATCATGGCCAAGGCCGGCCTGAAGCCGGCCGACTTCAAGTACGTCGTCTTCCATCAGCCCAACGGGAAGTTCCCGCTCCGCGTGGGCGAGATCCTGGGATTCACCAAGGCCCAGATCGAGCCCGGGTGGCTCGTCTCCAAGCTCGGCAACACCTATTCCGGCTCTTCGCCGCTGGGCCTGACGGCGACGCTCGACATCGCCCAGGCGGGAGACCTCATTCTCCTCGTCTCCTACGGCTCGGGGGCGGGCAGCGACTCGTTCGTCATCCGCGTCACGAAGCGCATCGACGAGGTCCGCGACCTGGCCCCGCGGACCCGGACGCTCCTCGACACGAACAAGGTCTATCTCGAGTACGGGGCCTACGCCAAGTTCCGGCGCAAGATCCGGAAGGCGGAATAGGAGACGGCCATGAGAGATGTTGCCATCATCGGCGTCGGCATGACCAAGTGGGGCGAGCTCTGGGACAAGTCGCTCCGGACGATCTTCACCGAGACCGCCCTCCTGGCCCTCGCGGACGCGGGCGTGGACAAGATCGATTCCATGGTCGTCGGCTGCATGTCCTCGGGCCTCTTCGTCGGCCAGGAGCATCTCGCGTCGCTCCTGGCCGATTCCCTCGGCCGGATCCCGGTCCCCGCGGCCCGGGTCGAGTCGGCCTGCTCCTCGGGCGGCCTGGCCCTGCGCCAGGGCTTCATGGAAGTCGCCTCCGGGATGAGCGACATCGTCCTCGTCGGCGGGGTCGAGAAGATGACCGACGTCACGGGGTGCGAGGCGACCTTCGCCCTGGGCACGGCGGCCGACCAGGAATATGAGGGCTACCACGGCCTGACCTTTCCCGGCCTCTACGCCATGATGGCGGTCGACCACATGCACCGTCATGGGACGACCCGGGAGCAGCTGGCCCTGGTCGCCGTCAAGAACCACGACAACGGCTCGCGGAACCCGCTGGCCCAGTTCCCCTTCAAGATCACGGTCGAGGGCGTGCTCAACTCCGTCCTCGTCGCCGATCCCCTGAGGATCCTCGACTGCTCGCCGATCACCGACGGGGCCGCGGCGGTCGTCCTCGCGCCGGCCGAGCTGGCCCGCAAGATGAAGAAGCCGGCCGTGCGGATCACGGGGAGCGGACAGGCCACCGATACGATCGCCCTGAGCTCGCGCCGGGACCTTTCCTGGCTCGAGTCGACCCATCTTGCCGCGGCCAAGGCCCTGGCCATGGCCGGGCGCAAGGTCCAGGACATCCACCTCTTCGAGGTCCACGACTGCTTCACCATCGCCGAGATCATGGTCACCGAAGCCCTCGGTCTCGTCGAAAAGGGCCGGGGCGGCAAGGCCGTCGAAGAGGGCCTGACGGCCCGGGGCGGCCGTTTCCCGGTCAACCCGAGCGGCGGCCTCAAGGCCAAGGGCCATCCCGTCGGGGCGACCGGCGTCGCCCAGGCCGTCGAGATCGTCAAGCAGCTCCGCGGCGAGGCGGGGGACCGGCAGATCAAGGGCGCGAGACTCGGGCTGGCCCAGAACATGGGCGGCACGGGCGGGAGCTCCGTCGTCCACGTCTTCGAGGCGGATTAGGAGGACACGATGCCGACACCTTCCCGCTACTGGCGCGAGATCCCCCAGCGCTACCGCCTCGAGGCCGGGAAATGCAAGGCCTGCGGCTTCATCGCCTTCCCGCCCCGCGTCATCTGCCCGGGATGCGGGGGCCGCGAGTTCGGGCCGACGAAGCTGGCCGAGGCCGGCCGGCTCCTGACCCACACCATCATCCGCGTCCCTCCGGGGCCCTTCGAGGACCAGGCGCCCTACGCGGTCGGCATCGCCGAGCTCGACGACGGCGTCCGGCTGACGGCCCAGGTCGTCGACTGCGATTTCTCTTGCCTCGTTGTCGGGCTGCGGGTCCGGCTCGAGTTCCGCAAGCTCTCCGAGGAGGGAGCGGCCGGCGTCATCTATTACGGCTACAAGTTCGTCCCGGAATAGGCGATGTTCAGGATCGAGTCCAAGGTCGATACGAAGAGCCCCGACTACCGGCGGAACTCCGAAGGGATGAGCCGGGTCGTCGCCGAGTACAAGGCGCGGCTGGCCGCGGTCCGGGAAGGGGGGCCGGCCAAGAACCGGGAACTCCATAAGTCTCGCGGCAAGCTCCTTGTCCGCGAGCGCCTGGACAGGCTCTTTGACCCCAGAACTCCGTTCCTCGAGCTCAGCCCCCTCGCGGCCGACGGCCAGTACGACAACGAGGCGCCGGCGGCGGGCATGGTCACGGGGATCGGCGTCGTCCACGGCCGGGAAGTCCTTGTCGTCGCCAATGACGCGACGGTCAAGGGCGGGACCTACTTCCCCATGACCATCAAGAAGCACATCCGGGCCCAGGAAGTGGCCCTGGAGAACCGCCTGCCCTGCGTCTATCTCGTCGATTCGGGCGGCATCTTCCTTCCCCACCAGTCAGGGACCTTCCCGGACAAGGAGCACTTCGGGCGGATCTTCTACAACCAGGCCCGGCTCTCCGCGCTCGGCATCCCCCAGATCTCCATCGTCATGGGCTCGTGCACGGCCGGGGGCGCCTACGTCCCGGCCATGAGCGACGAAACGGTCATCGTCCGACGCCAGGGGACCATCTTCATCGGCGGCCCGCCGCTGGTCAAGGCGGCCACGGGCGAAGAGGTCAGCGACGAGGACCTGGGCGGGGCCGACGTCCATTGCCGCATCTCGGGCGTCTCGGACTACTACGCCGCCGATGACGCCCACGCCCTGGCCATCGCCCGGAACATCGTCGAGACCCTCGACCCGCCCCGCCGCTACGAGCTCGACACCGCCGCCCCGGAGGATCCCGCGTACGACCCGAAGGAGCTCTACGGCATCGTCCCGCCGGACCTGCGCAAGTCCTTCGACATGCGGGAGGTCATCGCCCGCCTCGTCGACGGCAGCCGGTTCCAGGAGTTCAAGGAGCTCTACGCCCAGACCATCGTCTGCGGCTTCGCCCGGATCATGGGCTACCCTGTGGGCATCCTGGCCAACAACGGGGTCCTCTTTTCCGAGAGCTCGCTCAAGGGGGCGCACTTCGTCTCTCTCTGCGCCATGCGCAAGATCCCCCTTCTCTTCCTCCAGAACATCACCGGGTTCATCGTCGGCAAGCAATACGAGCACCGCGGCATCGCCAAGGACGGAGCCAAGCTCGTCCACGCCGTGGCCAACGCCGACGTGCCCAAGTTCACGGTCATCGTCGGCGGCTCCTACGGCGCCGGCAACTACGCCATGTGCGGCCGGGCCTACGGCCCGCGCCTCCTTTGGATGTGGCCGAACGCCCGGATCTGCGTCATGGGCGGCGAGCAAGCGGCCTCGGTCCTCGTCCAGGTCAAGATCAAGAAGCTCCAGGAGCAGGGCGTCAAGATGACCGAGGCCGAGAAGGCCGCGATGATGAAGCCCGTCATGGACACGTACGAGGCCCAGGCCACGCCCTATTACAGCACGTCGCGCCTGTGGGACGACGGCATCCTCGATCCCCTGGACACGCGGGCCGCCCTCGGCCTGGGCATCGCCGCGAGCCTCAACGCCCCGATCCCCGACTACAAGGTCGGGATCTTCAGGATGTGACGAAGGGTCATGACGAGCCCCGCCTACGAAACGATCAGGGTCGAGCGAAGCGCGAAGGTCGGCCGGATCTGGCTCGACCGGCCCGAGGTCCACAACGCGTTCGACGCCCGGATGGTCGGAGAGCTCCGGGCGGCCCTTCGGGCGCTCGCCGCGGACGACGGCGTCCGGGTCGTCGTCCTGTCAGGGACCGGGAAATCGTTCTGCGCGGGGGCGGACCTGAATTGGATGCGGGAGATCATCCGTTATTCCTACGAACAGAACGTGGCGGAATCGCTCGAGCTCGCCGAGTGGCTCCACGAGCTTTCGGCCCTGCCCAAGCCGACCGTCGCCCGCGTGAACGGCGCGGCCATCGGCGGGGGCGCGGGCTTCCTCTCCGCCTGCGACATCGTCATCGCTTCGACGGACGCCCGGTTCGGCCTGAGCGAGGTGAAGATCGGCCTCGTCCCCGCGTGCATCGCCCCTTATGTCCTCCGCCGCACGGGCGAAGGCCGGGCGCGGCAGTATTTTCTCACGGGAGAGCGGTTCGACACCCGGCGGGCGCTCGAGATCGGCCTCGTCAACATCGCCGTCGAGCCCGCGGAGCTCGATCGGAAGGTCGATGATGTCGTGTCCTCTTTGATCTCCTCCGGGCCCGAGGCCTTGGCCAAGGCAAAGGAGCTCCTGGCCCGGGTCCCCGGGATGAGCCTGGCGGAGGCCAAGCGCTACACCGCGGAGATGATCGCGGGCCTGAGGGTGAGCGCCGAAGGCCAGGAGGGCATGGCCGCCTTCCTCGAAAAACGCAGGCCGAAGTGGTCTGAATAGGAGAAACCGGCCCGCATGTTCCGCAAGATCCTGATCGCCAACCGCGGCGAGATCGCGGTCCGCGTGATCAAAGCTTGCCGGGAGATGGGCATCGCGTCGGTGGCCGTCTTCTCGGACGCCGACGCGGCCGCGCTCCATGTCCGGCTGGCAGACGAGGCCGTCCCCCTCGGACCTCCCCCCGCCGCCGAGAGCTATCTCCATATGGGGAAGATCGTCGCGGCGGCGCAGGCGACGGGCGCCGAAGCCATCCATCCGGGGTACGGCTTTCTCGCCGAGAATGCCGCCTTCGCCCGGCTGTGCGAAAAAGAGGGGCTCGTCTTCATCGGCCCTTCGTCGGCGGCCCTCGAGCTCGTCGGCGACAAGGTCCGGGCCCGCCAGACCATGGACAAGGCCGGCGTCCCGACCGTTCCGGGGATGAAGTCCTGTTCCGCGTCGCCCGATGAGTTCCGGGCCGCGGCCCGGGCTCTGGGCTATCCCGTCATGGTCAAGGCCTCGGCCGGCGGCGGCGGCAAGGGCATGCGGATCGTCGCGGACGACGACGGTCTCGAGCCGGCCCTCGAAGCCGGCCGGCGGGAGGCGAAGTCGGCGTTCGGCGACGACGCGGTCTATCTCGAGAAGTGCATCGAGGAGCCGCGCCACGTCGAGTTCCAGGTCCTGGCTGACAACGACGGCCGGACCGTCCACCTGTTCGAGCGGGAATGCTCGATCCAGCGCCGCCATCAGAAGATCCTCGAGGAGTCGCCGTCGCCGGCCCTGGACCCCGGGCTCCGGCGCGAGATGGGAGAGACGGCCGTGCGGGCCATGCGGGCGGCGGGCTACAACAACGCCGGGACGGTCGAGTTCCTCCTCGACAAGAACGGCCGCTTCTACTTCCTCGAGGTCAACGCCCGCCTCCAGGTCGAACACCCCGTTACCGAGCTGGTGACCGGGGTCGATCTCGTCCGCCAGCAGATCCTCATCGCCTCGGGAGTCCCCCTGGCCTTCCGCCAGGAGGACCTCTCGCAGCGGGGGCACGCCATCGAGTGCCGCATCTACGCCGAGGACCCGAGGACGAACTTCCTTCCTTCGGCGGGCCGCATCGTCCTCCTCCGCGAGCCGAAAGGGCCCGGCGTCAGGTTCGACAGCGGGATCACCGAGGGCTTCGAGGTCCCGGTCTATTACGATCCGATCCTGGCCAAGCTCATCGTCTGGGCCGAGGACCGGGAGGCCGCCCGCCGGCGGATGGCCGCGGCCCTGGAGGACTGCGTCATCCTCGGCATCCACACGACGGCCGGGTTCCTCGGGGACGTCGTCGATCACCCCGAGTTCCGGGCCGGCCGGGCGACGACATCGTTCATCGGCAAGCACTTCGCATCATGGGGGAGGGGGGAAGGCGAGGAGGACCGGAAGCGGCTGGCCCTGGCGGCGGCCGCTTTCGAAGCCCTGAGCCCGGGCCGGGCCCAAGCTGAGGCGGCCGGGCCGGGCCGGAAAAAAGACGCTGCCACGCCCTGGACGACCCTGGGTAGATGGCGGGCGGGAGGTGAGGTGTGAGCCTCGCCGCGTTCGAGCTTCTCCTCGATGGCGAGATCCGGAAGATCTCCGTCGAAGTCCGTGCCGGAGCCCTCGTCGTCCACGAAGAAGGCCGCGTCCTCGAGATCGGGGTCAGGAGGATCTCCGCAAGCGAGCTCAGGCTCCGTTTCGGGGACCGGTCGGTCCGGGTCTTTCTGGCCAAGGACGGCGAGCGGACCTTCGTCGCCGTCGATGGTCGCCAGTACGTTGTCTCCGAACCCCGAGCCGAGGCCGGCCGGCCCGGCGAAGGCGACGAAAGAGCGGCGGGAGGCAGCCTCCGGGTCAAGGCGCCCATGCCGGGCAAGGTCACGAAGCTGGCCGTTTCCGTGGGCGAGAACGTCCGCAGGAACCAGACCCTGGTCATCGTCGAGGCCATGAAGATGGAGAACGAGATCAAGACTTCCATCGACGGCGTCGTCGCGAAGGTTCACGTCGCCGCCGGCGACCTTGTCGACGCCGAGAAGATCCTGATCGAGATCGAGCCGAAGGCCGCCTAACCGGCCGGCGAGGAGGACAGTATGTGCACGGATAACTCGGAATCCTTGATCGAATGCCGGGACATGGTCCGGGACTTCGCCCGGACCGAGATCGCGCCGCACGTCCGCGAGTGGGACGAGAAGGCCCATTTCCCCAAGGACATTGTCCGCCGCATGGGCGAACTGGGCCTGCTGGGCATCCTCATCCCGGAGGCCTACGGCGGGGCGGGCCTGACCTATGCCCACTATGTCGCCATCCTCGAGGAGCTCGGGGCCGTCGAAGGCGGATTGGCCCTGACCGTGGCCGCCCACAATTCCCTCTGCACGAGCCATATCTTCACTTACGGCACGGAGGATGTCCGCAAGGCCTGGGTGCCGCGGCTCGCGAGCGGGAAGATCCTCGGGGCCTGGGGTCTGACCGAGGCCGAGGCCGGCTCCGACGCCGGAGGCACGAAGACGACGGCCGTCCGGAACGACAAGGGCTGGGTCCTCAACGGCTCCAAGAACTTCATCACCCACGCGTCGGTCGGAGGGGTGGCCGTGGCCATGGCCCGGACGAAACCCGGGTCGGACCATCACGGCATCTCGGCCTTCCTCGTCCCCCTCGACACCCCCGGCGTTTCCGTGGGCAAGCACGAGGACAAGGTCGGCATGCGCACCTCGGACACGGCCTCGCTCATCTTCGAGGACTGCCAGGTCGGCCCCGAGGCCCTTCTCGGCAAAGAGGGGGAAGGATTCATCCAGGCCATGGAGATCCTCGACGGCGGGCGCATCTCGATCGCCGCCCTGTCGGTCGGGATCGCCCGCGGCGCCCTCGACGCGGCCACGGCCTACGCCAAGGAACGGCGGCAGTTCGGAAAGCCCATCGCCGCCTTCCAGGGCCTGCGGTTCATGCTCGCGGACATGGCCACCGATGTGGCCGCCGCCCGGCTGCTGACGGAGCGGTCGGCCGAGGACAAGGACGCCGGCCGGAAGACGACGCTAATCTCCTCGCAGGCCAAGCTCTACGCCTCCGAGGCCGCGGTCCGGGTGGCCGAGAAAGCCGTCCAGATCCTGGGCGGCTATGGCTACTGTAAGGATTATCCGGTCGAGAAGTTCTGGCGCGACGCCAAGCTCTGCACGATCGGCGAAGGAACGAGCGAGATCCAGCGGTTGGTCATCGCCCGGGAGGTCCTCGGCGGCTAGGGCTTCGCCTTCCGCTTCCGGCCGGCTTTCCTGTAGACGACGGCCACGACGGTCTTGTCGTTTCCGCCCATGCTCACGGACAGGCCGTAGGGCCTTTTCCGCGAGATCTTGATCTGCCAGCGGCCGGCGTTCCCCGTGAGCTGCTGCCAGATGGTGACGGCCTGGCGGACGCCGGAGCAACCCGTCGGATGCCCCCAGCCGATGAGCCCGCCCGAGGTATTGAACGGGACTTCACCCTTGCGCGAGGTCTTGCCGGCGAGGACGTAGTCGGCGCCTTCGCCGTGGCCGGCCAAACCGATGGCCTCGACCGAAAGGATCCCGGAAATGGTGAAGCAGTCGTGGCACTCGACCGTGCCGATCTGGTCCAGCCTGACGCCGGCCGCCTCCAGGGCTTTCTCGACGGCCCGCCTCGTCGTCTCGAGCTCGGTCATATCGGACGGCGGCATGGTCAGGTCGGCCTCGACCTGGCCCCAGCCCACGACCTCGACGGCCTCGTTCTTGGATAGGCCGCAGCGCTCGAGCCCTTCCTCGGACATCACGGCGATGGCCGCCGCCCCGTCCGATACCTTGGAGCAGTCGAAAACGTTGAGGTGGTCGACGAACGATCGGGGATTGGGCTCGGTCAAGCCCACGGCTTCGAGATCCGGGCAGGCGTTGTGGAATTCCTGGGCCGTGTCGCACAGCCGGGCGTTCTCGACGGCGTTGCGGTACCAGCGGGCGAAGGCCTGGCGGGTCTTGTCCCGTCCGAACTTCTCGAAGTAGGCCCCGGCCCGGTCGCTGAAGAGCGAGGGGAAGAAGTAGGCGTGGCCATTCTTGCGCTCGCCGCGATACCAGCCCGCCCCGCCCAGGATGTCTGCGCCGTAGACGGCCTTAACCGTGTTCTGGACCTCGACCCCGACCGCCAGGACGACGTCGGCCGTCCCGGCCAGGACGCTCTTCATGGCCGCGGTCAGGGCCACCCCGCCCGAGGCGCAGGCGCACTCGACCCGGGTGCACGGTTTCCAGCGGAGGTCGGGATCAACCGAAGGGATGAAGGCCGCGAGATGGCCCTGCCGGTTGAACCGGGCGGCCATGAAGTTGCCGATGACCCCCTCGTCAACGTTCCGGCCGCCGCCGATCCGGGCCAGGACGGCCCGGCCTGCTTCCTGGATGTATTCCTCGAGGCCCGGCCGGGGCTTCTTGGGATGGAACTCCTTCCGGCCGGTCCCGAGGGACGTCGTGTGATGTCCCGCGGCCATATAGACCTTGCGTCTGTTCTTTTTCATGGTCTGCCCTCTCTCAATCGAAGTAGCCGTTGACCGGGCCGTACGCGTGGTAGAAGCCGGTCAGCATGACGGTATTGACGTCCTCGTCCCTGCGGGCGACGCCGTCCTTGACCAGGCCGAGCCCGATCTCCTTGGCCTTGCGGCCGTAGCTCACCGCCAGCTTGGCCCCGAGGGTTGTCATGCCCCGGAGCTCGCGGAAATAGACGTCGAGATAGGCCGCTTTGTCGGCCATGGCGATGACGCCCTTCCAGGGCTTGGCCGAGGCGGGCAGGGGGCCCAGGCGCTCGTCGCACCGGGCGGCGACCTCGGCCAACGGGATATAGGCTTTGGTCTCGGGATCGAAGATCCCGGCCGGGCGGCCCTTCTCGTATTTCAGGAAGCCGTCCTTCTGGGAGCCGTCCGCGAACTGGCCGCCGGCGATCCCCAGCCCGACCATCCTGTCCACGAGCGGGCTGTGAAGGCCCTTGCCGGGGAGCCGTTCGTTCATGACCCCGAGGATGAAACCGCAGACGTCGAGTCCGACGTAATCGATGAGCTGGAAGATGCCCATGGGCCGGATGAGGAACTCCTGGCTGACCTTGTTGACCGCGTAGACGGCGCCGGCGAAGCCGAGCTCCGAGGCCAGCCGCTCGACCTCGGCGATCGCGTAGAGGCCGTCCCTCATGAAGTGGCCGTTGCCGATGAAGCCGGCCACGTCGTTCGAGGCGACGACCGTCTTGCGCAGCTTCTTGGCGTACTGGGCGGCGAACTCGGCCAGCTCGGGGAGTGTCGTCCCGGCCTGGATGACCTCGACCAGCTTCTGGACCGCGGGGGGGTTGTAGAAATGGAAGCCGACGATGCGGCCGCCCAGCCCCACCTTGGCGTCGAGCTCGGAGATGGGGATGGACGAAGTATTCGTCAGGAACCAGGCGTCCTTCGTGTTGTGGTCCTTGATCTGCGAGAGAAGCTTGACCTTGATCTCCGGGTTCTCGTTGACGGCCTCGAAGACGAGCGACGAGCCGTAGGCGGCCTCGATCCGGGTCGTCGGCCGGACGAGCGCCAGGACGTCCTCGACGTACTGGCGGATGATCTCCTCGTTCTCGACCAGGTCGGCCCGGCCGGCGTAGACGCCCCGTAGGGCGACCGTTTTCTTCTCGGCGGCCCGCAGGACCTGGTCCCGCAGATACTTCGCGAGCCCGGACAGGGCCTTGGGCGAGACGTCCACGGCATTGAGGGCAAAGTTCCGGTCCCTGTGGGCCGGGTCCAGGGCCAGATCGGCCATCTCCAGAGCGGTCAGCAGCACGATGCCGCTGCCCATCTTTCCCGCCGCCCCCAGGACGGCGACGTTCTCCAACCGGTCGACATAGCTCATCGGCGATCTCTCCTCAGTCCGTTCTCAGGACTTCCAATCGGGTTTCCGCTTTTCCAGGAAGGCCTTCATTCCCTCCGCCCCCTCGTTTCCGAACGGAAGGCCGAAGGCCTCGGCCTCGAGGGCGCACCCGGCCTCGAAGTCCTTGAGCAGGCCCTCGCGGGCGACCCGCTTGACCAACCGGACGGCCAGCGGGCCCTTGGCCGCGATCGTCTTGGCCAAATCCAGCGCCGTCGGCAGGAGGGCCTCGGGCTCGACGACCTTCTGGACGAGTCCCATTCTCAGCGCGTCCTCGGCGCCGATCATCTCCGCCGTCAGGAGAAGGTAGAGCGCGTGGCCGAGGCCGATGAGACGAGGCAGCCGCTGGGTCGCCGCGTATCCGGGGATGAGCCCCAGGTTGACCTCGGGCTGGCCGAACTTCGCCTTCGTGCTGGCGATGCGGAAATCGCAGGCCAGGGCCAGCTCGCAGCCCCCGCCGAGGGCGAAGCCGTTGACCGCGGCGATGACCGGCTGTTCGAGAAGCTCCAGGCTGCGGAAGGTCCGCTGGCCCAGCCGCGAAAAGGCCCGCGCCTCGTCCGGGGTTTTCCCGACCATCTCGGCGATGTCGGCCCCGGCGACGAAGGCCTTCCCTTCGCCGGTGATGACGACCGCCTTGATGTCGGCCCGCCCGGCGATCTCGGCGACGAGGGCGTCCATCTCTTGGAAAAAGCGGGTGTTCAGGGCGTTCATGGCCTGGGGGCGGGAGACCGTCACCACGGCCACGGCGTCGGCCGCCTCCATCTTCAGGATCTCGTAGATCATCGGTCCTCCTATTCGCTCAAAAGCGACCGGGCGATGACGAGCCGCTGGATCTCCGAAGTCCCTTCGTAGATCTCGGTGATCCTCTGGTCGCGGTAGAGCCGTTCGACCTTGTAGTCCTTGATGTAACCGTAGCCGCCGTGGATCTGGAGGGCCTTGTGGCAGACCCGGTGGGACATCTCGGCGGCGAAGAGCTTGACCATGGCCGACTCCTTGGTGAACCGCTTCGCGCCGGAGTCCTTCATCCAGGCGACGCGGTAGAGCATGGTCTTGGCCACCTCGACGTCGACGGCCATGTCGGCGAGCATGAACTGCAGGGCCTCGAACTCCGCGAGCGGCTTGCCGAACTGGACGCGCTCCTTGGAGTACTTGACCGCCTCCTCGAGGGCGGCTTCGGCAATGCCCACGGCCTGGGCGGCGATGCCGATCCGGCCGCAGTCCAGGGTCGCCAGGGCGATGCTCAGGCCCTTGTTCTCCTGCCCGAGCAGGCTCGTCGCGGGGACGCGGCAGTCGGTGAAGACCATCTCCGTCGTGCTCGAGGAGCGGATGCCGAGCTTGTTCTCGTGCTTGCCGACCTCGAAGCCTGGCGTGCCTCGGGGGACGATGAACGCCGAGATCCCCTTCGCGCCCTTCTCCCGGTCCGTGCTGAAGAAGGCGATCATGAGGTCGGCGAAGCCGCCGTTGGTCGTGAAGTTCTTGGTCCCGTTGAGGACGTAGTCGTTCCCGTCGCGGACGGCCGTGGCCCGGATGTGGCCCGGGTCGCTGCCGGCGCCGGCTTCCGTCAGGGAAAAACACCCCATCCATTCCCCCGAAGCGAGCTTGGGCAGATAGGTCTTCTTCTGGTCCTCGGTCCCGAACATCACGATCGCATCGTTGACCAGGGAGTTCTGGACCGAGACACCCACGGACACGCCGGCGTCCGCCTTGCTGAACTCGACCATGGCCCCCGCGTAGGCCACGGCCCCGACGCCCGTCCCGCCGTATTCCTCGGGGACGGTCATACCCAGGTAGCCGAGCTCCCCGAGCGCCTTGAGGGCGTCGACGTTCGTCATCTGCTTTTCGTCGTACTCGGCCGCGAGAGGGGCCAGCTCCTTTTCGGCGAATTTCTTGGCCCCGCCGATGATCATGCGCTGCTCTTCGGTGAATTCGAAGTCCATGTCCTGCCTCCTCCTATGGATTTATCCGGAAGCGCGACGAGCGTTCAGCCGGATGTACTCGACGATCTCCATCAGGTCATCGCCGGGACCGAAGACCTTGGCCACGCCCATCTCCTTGAGCCGCTCCTGGTCCTTGGTCGGGATGATGCCGCCGCCGGTTAGCAGACGATCACCGAGGCCCGACGTCTCCATGAGCTCCCGGACCCTGCGGAAGTTGGACATGTGGGCCCCGGACAGGATGGACAGGCCGATGACGTCGGCGTCCTCCTCGACGGCGGCCCGGACGATGGCCTCCGGCGTCTGCTGGAGTCCCAGGTAGACGACCTCCATCCCGGCTTCGACCAGGGCGCGGGCCACGACCTTGGCCCCCCGGTCATGGCCGTCGAGGCCGGGCTTGGCGATGATGACCTTGATTCTTCGCTCCGCCATGGCGTTGTCCTCTTTCTCGGATAGCTAATAGAACGGCTGTTCCCGGTATTCTCCGAAGACCGCCGTCAACGCGTCGCTCGTTTCGCCCAGGGTCGCGTATCGCCGGGCGCATTCGAGAAGGGGAGGCATGAGGTTCCGTCCGTCGGCCGCCGCCCGCTTCAAGGCGTTCAGGCCGTCGCTGACAGCGCCGTTGTCGCGCTCGGCCTTGGTCCGTCGCAGGAAGGCGATCTGGTCCCTCTCCACGGCCTCGTCGATCTCGAGCAGGGGGATCTCGAGCGCCTGGCCCGGGTTGACGAATTCGTTGACGCCGACATGGAACTTCTTCTTCCGGGACAGGGCCATCTGGTATTCGTAGGCGCTCCGGGTGATCTCCCGCTGGAAGAAGCCCTGTTCGATGGCTTTGACGACGCCGCCGAGCTCGTCGATCTTCCGGAAGTAGCGTTCCGCCTCCGCCTCGAGGTCATTCGTGAGCTTTTCGATGTAATAGGACCCGCCCAGGGGGTCGATGACGTTGGCGGCGCCGCTCTCGTAGGCGATGATCTGCTGGGTCCGGAGGGCGATCTCCACGGCCTTTTCCGAGGGCAACGCCAGGGCCTCATCCATGGAGTTCGTGTGCAGGCTCTGGCAGCCGCCGAGGACCCCGGCCAGGGCTTCGAGGGCCGTGCGGACGATGTTGATCTCGGGCTGCTGGGCCGTCAGGCTGCAACCGGCCGTCTGGACATGAAAGCGGCACAGCCAGGAGCGGGGATTCTTCGCGCCGTAGCGCTCTCTCATCGCCCGGGCCCATATCCGCCTGGCGGCCCTCAATTTGGCGATCTCTTCGAAGAAATCGAGATGGGCGTTGAAGAAGAACGACAGGCGGGGCGCGAAATCTTCGATGTCGAGACCCGCGGCCAGGGCGTGCTCGACGTAGCAGAATCCGTCGGCCAGCGTGAAGGCCAGCTCTTGGACCGCCGTCGAACCGGCCTCGCGGATGTGATAGCCGCTGATCGATATCGTATTCCACTGGGGGACCTCGGCGGCGCAAAAGGCCATGAGGTCCGTGATCAGACGAAGGTGGGGCTCGGGCGGAAAGATCCATTCTTTCTGGGCGATATATTCCTTGAGGATATCGTTCTGGAGGGTGCCCCGGAGCGCGCCGAAACCGATGCCGCGTTTTTCGGCGTTGGCCAGGAACATGGCGAAGATCCAGGCCGCCGGAGCGTTGATGGTCATCGAGGTCGAGACGCGGTCCAGCGGGATGCCGGTGAAGAGACGCTCCATGTCGGCGAGGGTGTCCACCGCGACGCCGGTCTTGCCGACCTCCCCGGCCGCCAGCGCGTGGTCCGAATCGCGGCCGTAGAGAGTCGGGTTATCGAAAGCGACGGAAAGGCCGGTTTGACCTTTGTCCAGGAGGAAGCGGTACCTGGCGTTGGTCTGGTCGGGCGTGCCCATGCCGGCGAACTGCCGCATGGTCCACATCTTCCCGCGGTACATGGAGGGGTGCACGCCCCGCGTGAACGGGTAGTCCCCGGGGTAACCGAGCCGCGCGTCGGGATCGAAGTCCGCCAGGTCCTCGGGCCCGTAGAGGGGCTGAAGCGGCCGTCCCGAGAGCGAAGAAAAATCGGCGTCCCGAAGCCCGCTGCCCTCATACCTTTTTTCCCAGAGTTCCCTATTCTTTGTTGACACGGTTGGCCCCTTCTTCGGCGAGTTCGATGCGGATCCGGGCGGATGTCCTGCGAATGTAGGCGTAAGGAGATCTGCGGTTCGTCAGGAGCTCTTCGGCGGCGGCGCGAATGTCCTCTTCGGCGCCGGTGAGCGTCGAGAAACCCGCCCAGAGCTCTTTCTGGATGGCCGAGCGGATCTCCTGTTCCAGGCGGGAACGGCGCTTCTCCCGGTAGCGGCCCGAGCCGACACAGTCCTCGACGAGGCGCTCGACCTCCGCGGCGGCCGCGTCCATACCCCGGTCCTGGAGCGCCGAGGCCTCGAGGACGCGAGGCAACGGCCTCCCTTTCCGGACGGGGCTGATATCCATGAGGAAGCGCAGGGAATCGAGCAGCGCTTCCGTGCCTTGGAGGTCCGATTTGTTGACGAGGATGATATCGGCGGCCTCGATGATCCCGGCTTTGAGGGCCTGGATGACATCGCCCGTGCCGGGCTGAAGGACAAGGATGACGAGGTCGGAGCAGCCAAGGACGTCGAGCTCGGCTTGCCCAACCCCGACGGTTTCGATGAAGATGCGGTCGAGGCCGAAGGCGTCGAGGACATCGGCCGCATAGGGCGTCGCCGGAGAGAGCCCGCCGCGGCCCTCGCGGGAGGCCATCGAGCGGATGAAGACGCGGTTGTCGCCGCCGAGCTCCTGCATGCGGACGCGATCGCCCAGGAAGGCCCCGCCCGAGAACGGGCTCGTCGGATCGACGGCCAGGACGCCCACGGCATGCCCGCCCCGGACAGCCCGGCGGGCCAAGGCGGCGGTCACCGTGCTCTTCCCGACGCCGGGGGGGCCAGTGACGCCGATCCGTACGCCGCCCTTCTGGGCCGGGAGGATCCTGTCCAGGATCTCGGGGAGCGCGTCCGGATCGTTCTCGACAGCGCTGATCAGGCGGGCGCAGGCCAGCCGTCCGCCTTTGAAGAAATCATTCCACAGCTTTGGCCCGACAGACATTATAAGGAGCTATTTCCCTGTTCTCGGCGGAACCAGTTATAGCTTTTTACTGACCGGCCGTCAACAAACCTGCATTATTCACGAGCCGAGGCGGCTGCAGATGCGAGGCGTCAAAGGGTGAAGCTGTACTCCGGGTACTGCGAACCTTTTGCAACGAAGCAGATGCGGCCGGATCGGCTTGCCCGAAGGGTAAAAACGCCGTTCTTGGGTCCTGATGTCTTACAGAGAAAAAGGCGTTTTTATGAATAGTCCAGGTTAAAGGCCTCACCGGGCCGGGCGGAATTCGGCGGGCGCCGGCCCGTCTCAGGCCATCAGGCCTCCCTCGAAGCTCGGGACTGCCTCTCGCTCAGCTGGCCATGAGGCTGCAGATGGCCGCGACGTTGACCATATCGTCGACCGAGCAGCCGCGGCTGAGGTCGCAGTAAGGCTTGTTGAGCCCCTGGACGATCGGGCCGACGGCCTCCGCCCCGCCCAGCCGCTCGGTCAGCTTATAGCCGATGTTGCCGGCGTCGAGGTCGGGGAAGATGAGGACGTTGGCCTTGCCGGCGACCGGACTGCCCTTGCACTTGCGCTCACCGATGGAGGCGATCAAGGCGGCATCGGCCTGCATCTCGCCGTCGAGAAGGAGGTGGGGGGCTTTTTCCTTGGCGATCTTCGTGGCGCTCACGACCTTGTCGACATCGGCATGCGAGGCCGATCCCTTGGTCGAGAAGGAGAGCATGGCCACCCGGGGCTCTTCCCCCGTGACGACATGAAAGTTCTTGGCCGTGGTCAGTGCGATGTCGGCCAGCTGCGCGTCCGTGGGATTGGGGACGACGGCGCAGTCGGCGAAGCCCAGGAGCCTCTCGGGGAAGACCATGACGAAGTAGCTCGAGACCGTCGAGATCCCCGGGGCCGTGCCGACCGTGTGGATGGCGGCACGGATGATGTCGCCGGTGGCCGAGATGTTGCCGCCGACGACGGCCCCGACCCTGTCGGTATCGAGCAGCAGTCCGGCGAAGTAGAGCGGGCTCTTGGCCGCCTCGGCCGCCTGTTCGGAGGTCCAACCCTTGGCTTTCCGCTTTTCGAAGAGACGGCCGGTCAGCTCGTCTCTCCACTCCGACTTAAGCGGGTCGACGATGGGGACTCCGCCGAGGGCCAGGCCGTTATCCCGGGCGATCTTTTCGATAGCCGCCCTGTCGCCGACGAGCCAGGGTTGGGCGATCTTCTGGTCCCTGAGGATCAGGGCGGCCTTCAAGGTCCTTGCGTCCTCGGCGTCGGGAAAGGCCACGCGGAGGAACTTCTTCGAGGCCTTCAGGCGGATGTCCGGAATGAAAGTATTCGACATCGATGACTCCTTTGGGATGAAAAGAATATCGTTGTCAGCTCTCCATGCTGATCTCGGGGATATCGAACCAGTAGCCGTTCCCGGCGACGGCGTTCATCTCCGCCTGGACGATGGCCTGGTGCCCGTGCTCGATCTCGACGAACCGCTCGAACAGGGCCCGTCCCTCGGGAGGAAGCTCCTTGACGACGCGGCCGTAGAACTCGCTCGTTTCGACCTCGACGTCGAGGGCCCGCTTGAGCAGCCGCATCTCCGCCTCCGGGGCCTTCCTCGCGACGCGGCCCTGGAGCGTCCGGACGCCGTCCTCGATCCGCTCCCGCGAGGGCACGACCGTGCCCAGCGAAGCGGCCGTGACCCGGCCCGTCCCTTTCCACTCGTTCAGGCGGTTGACGAGATAGGTGACGTGCTGCTGCTCTTCCTTGACCAGCGCGGCGAAGATCTTCTTTCCGGTCTCGTCCTCGCTCGCCCGGGACGCTTCTTCGTAGACCTGGACGACCCTTTTCTCGTACTGGATGGCGGTCTTGATGGCTTCTTCGATGGTCATCTCGTCTCCCCTTCCTTTCAATTTTCGGGCATCGTGCTCTTCGGCCTCTCGTAGTCGATAATGGTCTCGAGCAGCATCCGCCTCAGGGCGGCCAGCCGCCGGCTGACGACCCGGGCCACCCGCCTCATCACGGTGAAGCCGACGGCCGGGTTCGACTCGAGGTAGGCCAGGAAACCCGGGCCCTGGACGGCCACGGCCCTGACGCGGGTGACCGCCTCGGCCGAGCTGTTGTGATAGCCCTGTCCGATGACCGTGGAAAAGCCGAAGGCCTGCCCGGGCGTCTCGAGCACGCCGATCGTCAACGGCTCCGGGAGGACCGAGGCGTGGACCGTCAGCCGGGCCGAACCCTCCAAGAGCAGGAAGATCCATTCGGAAGAGCTCTCCGGAGAGAAGATGATCGCCCCCGGCGCATAGCTCCGCTCTTCGGAAAAGGCCGCGATCGCTTCGAGGGCGGGCTCAGGCAGTCCTTCGAATAACTCCAGCCGGGCCAGCGTCTTCTTATCGACCATGTCGGCCTCCTTTTTCCCCGCGGTCATCGGCGAGGGAACTTGTCTCTTATCCCCGGAATGGAGGGTCGTCGGGGACCCGGATCCGATGCCGTCCTCTTCGGGCTAGCGGCACCGCTGCCAGTCGGATTCGCTGAAGGTCCGGTCCAGCTGCTTCCACAGGTCCTTGACGTCGCAGGTCATGACGATCAGGTCCTGCGAGCCGCCCTGGACGTCCTTGACGAAGTCGGGCATCATCGAATCCTCGCGGAAGCCGAGCCGGCGAAAGATCCTCTGGGCCCCGACCTGAGGCCGCATCATCCGGGCCACGATGGTCTGGATCTGGCTCTGCACGGCGATGAAATAGAGCTCGCGGATCATGATCGTCCCCAGCCCCCGCTTTTGGAAGGGACGGGCGATGATCACGCGGATCTCCCCCTGGTGTTTGCTCCAGGCCTCCCCGGACAGCTCCAGGGCCCCGCTGGCCACGATCACGCCGCCGTGTATGGCCAAGACGCGGACATCGTCGCCGCCTTCGACCCGGCGCAGCCGTTTGGCCACGGCCTTCCGGTCCGTGACGTCGAACTTCAAGTATTTCCGGTCCTCCTCAGGCAGGGCGCCGTAGAACTCCATCAGCCTGTCGATATCCTGCGGCACGAGCCGCCGGATCATGACCTCCGTCCCGTCCTTCATCTTCTCCGTCTTGTCCATGCGCGCCTCTTCCTTGTCTGCGGTTTTTCGTCGTTCCTTCTTGCCCTATATATAATGAAGGGAGTTCTGTAATGTCAAGCCGCGGGCGATTGACAGAACTCCGACGCCAATGCTATTGTGGGCCGAGGCGGATCGATGTCCTTCCGACGGATCGTCCAATGGTTCCTCGATCTATCCCTGCGGCGCAAGCTCATCCTGAGCTTTCTCGGCGTCATCGCCATCGGCGGCGTCCTGACGCTCCTCGTCGGCACCCGGATCGAGCACCGGACCATCATCTCCCTGGCCGAGGCCAAGGTCCGGCACGATCTGGCCTCGGCCTGGATGGTCTATGAGGAAAGGCTCCACGGCCTCCGTGACGCCGTCCGTCTCAGCGCCACGCAAGAGTATCTCCATGCGGCCCTCCGCCATACGGACCTCGGGAAGGTCGCCGGGCGTCTCGACGCGATCCGCCAGGATTTCGGCCTCGACGTGCTCAATCTCACGGACCCCCTCGGCCGCATTGTCATCCGCTCCCGCCGCTTCGACGCGCCGGTCGGCGACGACGTCGCCCGGGATCCTTTCGTCGCTCTCGCCCTCCGGAAAGAGGTCTCAGCCGGGACACGGATCGTCCCCCGGGAGGAGCTCCTCCGGGAGGGGGAGGACCTGGCCGCCCGGGCCAGGTTCCAATTCGTCCCGACGCCCATGGCGGCCGCGAGGGCCGAGGACCATGAGGACAACGGGATGATGCTCGTGGCCGCCGCCCCCGTCATGGACGACGGCGTCGTCCTCGGCGTCCTGACGGGCGGTCTGCTGTTCAACCGGAACTACGACCTCGTCGACCGGGTCAAGGAGATCGTCTTCAAGGGGGAGAAGTACAAGGGCCACGACATCGGAACGGCGACCCTGTTCCAGGACGATCTCCGGATCGCCACCAACGTCCTCGATAATCAGGGCGGCCGGGCCGTGGGGACGCGCGTTTCACGCGAGGTCAAGGAGGCCGTGCTCGACCGGGGCGAGACCTATGTCGGGCGGGCTTTCGTCGTGACGGCCTGGTATATCACCGCTTACCGGCCGATCCCGGACGTCGCGGGAAAGACCGTCGGCATGCTCTATGTGGGCATGCTGGAGAGGCCGTATATCGACCTTCGCAACCGGGTCATGGCCACGTTCGCCGGGATCGCCGCCCTCTGCGCTCTTTTTCTCCTCGTTCTGCTGTCGTTCGTGGCCCGCCGGATGACCCGCCCGCTGGCCGTCATGGTCGACGCGACGGGGAAGATCGCCTCGGGCGACCTCGCCCACCGCGTCCGGGTCGAGAGCCGGGACGAGATCGGCCAATTGGCCCGGGCGTTCAACCGCATGACCGACGAGCTCAGTCTGGCCCAAGAAGACCTGACCCAGTGGGGGCAGACCTTGGAGCGCCGCGTCGAGGAGCGCACGAGGGAGTTGCGCGAGACCCAGGACCAGCTTGTCGTCTCGGAGAAGCTCGCCTCGCTCGGCAAGATGGCGGCCGGCGTCGCCCACGAGGTCAATAATCCCCTGACCTCGATCCTGATCAACTCCCATCTCCTTCTCGAGCGGCCCGGCCGGGCCGCGGACGATGTCGAGACCCTGAACCTCATCGCCGACGAGACGACCCGCTGCGCCGGGATCGTCGGGGGTCTCCTGGATTTCGCCCGCCAGACGCCCTCGCAGGCGGTCCCGACCGATATCAACGACGTCATCGAGCGCACCCTCATGATCCTCGAGATGCAGGCTTCGGTCCATAACATCCGGATCGAGAGGACCCTGGACCGTGATCTCCCCGCCATCGAGATCGACAAGAACAAGATCCAGCAGGTCTTCTCGAACCTGGCCATCAACGCCTGGGAGGCCATGCCCGGCGGCGGGACGCTCGCCGTGGCCAGCCTCATGAGCCGTGACGGCACGCACATCGAAATCACCTTCACCGATACGGGCGTAGGGATCTCCAAGGAGAATATCCCCAGGCTGTTCGACCCCTTCTTCACCACCAAGAGCTTCGGGACGGGATTGGGCCTGGCCGTGAGCTACGGGATCATCCGGCGCCGAGGCGGAGAGATCCTCGTCCGGAGCGAGGTGGGGAAGGGCACGGAGTTCACGGTCCGGATCCCCCTGGCCGATCCGGGGGACTAGAAACGCATCGAGGAGACGCCGCAATGACCAAGCCGGCCAAGCACAGGATTCTCGTGGTGGACGATGAGATGACGGTCTGTAAGAGCATCCGGCAGGTGCTCCTCCGTGACGATTGCGAAGTCGAAATGGCGCAAAGCGGCGAGGAGGCGCTCAGCAAGGAGGCCGATCGGCCCTACGACGTCATGATCGTCGATCTCATGATGCCCGGGCTCAGCGGCATGGACCTGCTCACGATGCTGAAGGCCCGGAACCCGAAGGCCCGCATCATCATGGTGACGGGGTATCCGACGATGAGGAATACGCTCCAGGCCATGCAGCTTGGCGCGATGGATTTCCTGCCCAAGCCTTTCCTGCCGACGACCCTCCGCAACCTCGTCGCCGCGGCCTTGAAGGCGGGGGAGGATGAGCCGGACGGGTCAGGCGCCGCGGGTTAACGCTTCACGGAGCCGGGCCCCGATATCGGCCGGGCTGACCGCGACCCGGACGCCGGCCGCCCGGAGGGCGTCCATCTTCTCCTGGGCCGTGCCCTTCCCTCCGGCGATGATCGCACCGGCGTGACCCATTCTCCGCCCCGGCGGGGCGGTCTGGCCGGCGATGAAACCGACGACCGGCTTGGGGAAAGACGCCTGGATGTAGGAGGCGGCCTCATCCTCGGCCGTGCCGCCGATCTCGCCGATCAAGATCACGGCTTCGGTCCCGGGGTCCTTCTTGAACAGCTCCAAGAGCTCGATGTACTTGAGACCGACGATCGGATCGCCGCCGATGCCGACGGCCGTCGACTGGCCGTAGCCCTGCTGAGAGACCTGTTGGACGGCCTCGTAGGTCAGGGTCCCGGACCGGGAGATGATCCCGATCGTGCCGGCCCTGTGAATGTGACCGGGCATGATCCCGATCTTGGCCTTGCCGGGCGAGATGATGCCCGGCGTGTTCGGGCCGATCAGGGCGACCGGCTTGCCGCGGAGGTACGTCTTGACCTTCAGCATATCCAAGGTCGGGATCCCTTCGGTGATGCAGACGACGAGCCCGAGGCCGGCGTCGGCGCACTCCATGATGGCGTCGGCCGCGGCGAAAGGCGGCACGAAGATCGCCGCCGCCCCGGCCCCCTCGGCCGCCGCGGCCTCGGCCACTGTATTGAAGACGGGAACGCCGAGGTGCGTGGTCCCGCCCTTGCCGGGCGTCATGCCGGCCACGACCCGGGTGCCGTATTCGATCATCTTCCGGGCATGGAACGTGCCCTCGCTGCCGGTGATCCCCAGGACGACGACGCGGGTTCCTTCATCGAGGAGGATGCTCATGAGAGGCTCCTTTGGTCCGTTTCACTTCACCAGCGCGACGATACGCTCGGCGGCTTCCTTCATGCCGTCCGCCGATGAGAACGCCAGCCCCGACTCGGCCAGGATCTTCTTGCCCAGGTCGACGTTCGTCCCCTCGAGCCTGATGACGACCGGGATCTTCGTCCCCAGCGCTCTGGCCGACTTGACGACGCCGCTGGCGATCATGTCGCAGCGGACGATGCCCCCGAAGATGTTGATCAAGGCCCCCTTGACGTCCGGGTCGCTGACCAGGATCCGGAAGGCGTTGGTGACGGCTTCTTCCGTGACGCCGCCGCCGACGTCGAGGAAGTTGGCCGGCATGCCCCCGGCGTACTTGATGATGTCCATCGTCGCCATGGCCAGGCCGGCTCCGTTGACCATGCAGCCGATGTCGCCGTCGAGCTTGATGTAGTTGAGGTTGTACTTCGAGGCCTCGACCTCGAGAGGCGATTCCTCGTCGAGGTCGCGCATCGCCTGGATGTCGGGGTGCCGGCCAAGGGCGTTATCGTCGAAGGTCATCTTGGCGTCGAGGGCCAGAACGTCCCCCTGTTTGGTCACGAGGAGGGGATTGATCTCGGCGAGGGAGGCGTCCGTGCCTTCGAAGGCCCTGAACAGGCTCCCGATGAATTTCTGTCCCTGCTTATGAGCTTCGCCCTCGAGGCCGAGCCGGAAGGCCAGCTTCCGGGCCTGGAAGCTCAGGAGGCCGACCGCCGGGTCCACGTATTCCTTGAAGATGAGGCCGGGTTTCTCGGCGGCCACCTTCTCGATCTCGACGCCCCCTTCGGTCGAAGCCATGAGCACCGCGGCCTCGCGGGCCCGGTCGATGACGATGCCGAGATAGAGCTCGCGGGCGATATCGAGCGCTTCTTCGACGAGGACGCGCTTGACCCGCTTGCCGTCCGGACCCGTCTGATGGGTCACGAGCCGCATGCCGATCATCTTGGCCGCCAGGGCCTCGGCCTCGGCGGGGGTCGCGGCGAGCTTGACGCCGCCGCCCTTGCCGCGGCCGCCGGCGTGGATCTGCGCTTTGACGACGACGCGCGGCCCTATGCGATCGGCGATCGCCCGGGCTTCCGCCGGCGTTTCGGCGACCTCGCCGCGCGGGACGCGAACGCCGAACTTGGCCAGGATCTGCTTCCCCTGGAACTCGTGGATCTTCATCGCGGTCTCCCTTTCCTCGCCCATGAAAACGCCCGGCATTCCGGGCGCCTCCCTTATAACAAAGGCCCCTCCGCATGTCAAACGACGGGCGGCGACGCGCCGGGTTCTTTCCGACACGGCCAAAAGCCTTGACAGTCGCCGGACAAAAAGACTATAGTGGCTATCTTTGAGAACGACAAATCGCCTCATGAGTTAATGAGCATTCATAGTCGGCTGAAAAGATCCTCCGTGGCCTCCGTCATCGGCGGGGATCCCCGCGGGCCATACGCTCTCATCCCATCATCCGCGGGCGGGCGCCGGCCCGGCCCGAGAGGACGCCGGTCCATATCCGTTCGTGAAAGGATCATCCATGCCTAAGCCCAAATTCGCGGTCTACTGGGCGGCCAGCTGCGGCGGGTGCGAGATCGCCTTTCTCGACATCCGGGAGAAGATCCTGGACTTCGACGCCGCGGCGGACCTGGTCTTCTGTCCGTGCCTCATGGATACCAAATACAAGGACGTCGAGGCGATGGCCGACGGCGAGATCGACGTCACCTTGTTCAATGGAGGCATCCGCAACGAGGAAAACCTCCACATCGCCAAGCTCCTGCGGCAGAAATCAAAGGTCCTGGTCGCCTTCGGATCCTGCGCCTTCGAGGGCTGCATCCCCGGCCTGGCCAATCTCACGACGACGGAAGAGATCCTGGACTATGTCTACCGGAAATCGCCTTCCGTCGAGGCCGGGAACACGACGCTTCCCCAGACCGTCACGGAAACCCCGTTCGGGCGGCTGACCCTGCCGGCCCTGTTCGAGGTCTTGAAGCCGCTGGACCAGGTCGTGGATGTGGATTACCGGATGCCCGGCTGTCCGCCCGTGGCCGAGCAGATCTGGGCCGTGGCCACGGCGGCCTTGACCGGCAAGCTCCCCCCCAAGGGCTCCCTCGTCGGGGTCAATCCCAAGACGGTTTGCGATGAATGCAAGCGGACGAAGGAAGAAAAGAAGGTCAAGGTCTTCCGCCGCCCCCATCTCGTCAACCCCCGGGATATCGACCCCGTCAAGTGCCTGCTGGAGCAGGGCATCATCTGCAACGGTCCCGCCATTCACGCGGGCTGCGGGGCTCTTTGCCCCCAGGTCAACCTCGGCTGCCGGGGCTGTTACGGTCCGGCCGAAGGCATCCAGGACGTCGGCGCCAAGCTGGCCGGGGCCGTCGCTTCGATCATCGACAGCGATGACCCGGCCGAAATCCAGACGGTCGTCGACCAGATCGTCGACCCGGTCGGCACGTTCTACCGGTTCGGCCTGGCCGGCTCGCTCATAGGGAGGCGCGTGAGATGAAAACGATCACCATCGATCCCATCACCCGGCTCGAAGGCCACGGCAAGATCTCTATTTTCCTGGACGACGACGGGAACGTCGCGGACGCTTGCCTCCAGATCCCCGAGCTCCGCGGTTTCGAGAAGTTCTGCGTCGGCCGTCCCGTCGAGGAGATGAGCCGCATCACGACCCGGATCTGCGGCGTCTGTCCGGAAGCGCACATGATGGCCTCGGCCAAGACCTGTGACGCCGTCTATCATATCGACCTGCCCCACACGGCCAAAGTCCTGCGGGAGCTGCTGTATGCCATTTTTTATGTGACCGACCACTCGACCCATTTCTACGCCCTCGGAGGGCCCGACTTCGTCATGGGCCCCGACGCCCCGGCCGCCCAGCGCAACATCCTGGGCGTCATCCACAAGGTCGGCGTCGAGATCGGCCGCAAAGTCATCGAGATGCGCGGCACCTGCCACGAGCTCATCAAGATGATGGCCGGCAGATCCGTCCATCCCATCGGGGCCGTTCCCGGGGGGATGAGCAAGGGCATGAACCGCGAGGAGCACGAGAAAGTCGTCAAGGCCGGCAAGGACGCGGTCGAGTTCGCGAAGTTCTCCATCGGGCTCTTCAACCAGATCGTCCTCGGGAACAAGGCCTATGTCGACCTGATCCTGAGCGACGCGTTCACCCACCACACCTATAATATGGGCCTGGTCGATGAGCGCAACCACGTCAACTTCTACGACGGCGACATCCGCGTCACAGGCCCGGCGGGGGGCGAGCTGGCCAAGTTCAAGCCGGCCGACTACCTCGAGCATATCGTGGAGCACGTCGAGCCCTGGACCTACCTCAAGTTCCCCGTCCTCCGCAAGATCGGCTGGAAGGGTCTCGTCGACGGCCCGGAGAGCGGTATATACAAAGCGACCCCGCTGTCCCGGCTCAACGTTTCCGACGGGATGGCGACACCCCTGGCCAACGAAGAGCACGACAGGATGTACAAGACCCTGGGCGGCAAGCCCGTCCATCAGACGCTGGCGACCCACTGGGCCCGGCTGGTCGAGATCCTCTACGCCGCCGAGCGCTGGGTGGAACTGGCCGACGATCCCGAGATCCTCGGCCCGGATTTCCGCGTCGTTCCCGACAAGACCCCCGACGAGGGCGTGGGCGTCGTCGAGGCGCCCCGGGGGACGCTTTATCATCACTATAAGACCGATAAGAACGGGATCGTCCAGGAAGCCAACCTGATCGTCGGAACGACCAACAACAACGCCGCCATCAACCTCTCCATCAAGAAGGCGGCCATGGCGTTCATCAAGAAGGGACAGGTCAGCGACGGGCTCCTGAACATCGTCGAGATGGCCTTCCGGGCCTATGACCCCTGTTTCGGCTGCGCCACGCACGCCTGGCCGGGCCAGGCGGCGATGCACGTCCGGATCTTCGATCACGATGGGAATGTCCTCCGCGACCTGAGGAGATAGACACGGCATGAAAGTCCTCGTTCTCAACAGCGGCAGCTCGTCCATCAAGTTCCAGTTCATGCGCATGGAGGACGAAGGCCTCCTGGCCAAGGGCATCGTGGAGAAGATCGGGTCGAGCGACGCCATCGTCACCTACCAGCCGGAGGGCCGGACCCGGATCAGGGAGATCCGCGAGGTCCTCAACCACAGCGTGGCCATCGAAATGGTCCTGAACCTCCTCCTCAGCCCCCAGCACGGCGTCATCCGCCAGAAGAGCGAGATCGACGGCATCGGGCACCGCGTCGTCCACGGGGGCGAGGACTTCTCCGAGTCCGTCCTGATCACGGACAAGGTCAAGGCCACGATCAGCAAGTGCATCCAGTTCGCGCCCCTCCATAACCCCCATAACCTCAAGGGCATCGAGGCCTGCGAGGCGCTCCTTCCCGGAATCCCCCAGGTCGGCGTCTTCGACACGGCCTTCCACCAGACCATCCCGCCCAAGGCCTATATCTACGGGCTGCCCTACGCCCTCTACCGGAAGCTGGGCATCCGGCGCTACGGCTTCCACGGCACCTCCCATAGCTACGTGGCTCTCAAGGCCGCCGAGATCCTCGGCCGGCCTGTCGGGAAGCTCAACCTCATCACCTGCCACCTGGGCAACGGGGCCAGCATCACGGCCGTGGCCGGCGGCAAGTCGGTCGACACGACGATGGGCTTCACCCCTCTCGAAGGCCTGGTCATGGGCACGCGCTGCGGCAGCATCGACCCGGCCCTCGTCCCCTATATCATGGAAAGGGAGAAGCTCGGGACGAAGGAAATCGACTCCATCATGAACAAGAACAGCGGCATGCTCGGGCTGACGGAGACGTCCAACGATATGCGCGAGATCGAGCAGGAAGCCGCCCACGGCAGCGAAAGACATCAGCTGGCCCTCGAGATCTACTGCCATACGATCAAGAAGTACATCGGGGCCTACATGGCCGAGATGGGGCGCGTCGACGCCGTCGTCTTCACCGGCGGTGTGGGCGAGAACTCCCGGCTCGTCCGCCGGCAGGTCACGGCGGGGCTCGAGGAGTTCGGCGTCGTCCTCGACGCCGCGAAGAATGACGCCAACGAGCGCGTGATCAGCTCCGGCCGGGTGAAGATCATGGTCGTTCCGACCAACGAGGAGCTGGCCATCGCCCGGGACACCGTGAGGATCCTCTCCGCCCTGCCGGCCCAGCCGGCGGCGGGGATCGAGGCCGGCCCACCGCCGGCCGCCTTCGGGCCCGACGACACGGCCAAGCTCGTCCTCCTCTGGGCCAAGAACCGGACGGCGGACGCCGCCGCCCTGGCCAGGAAATGGGGCCAGGAGATGGGCCGGTCCGTCAGCGCGGCGGAGGTCGCCCGGGAGCTCGGACGGCTGAGCCTGGCCGCGGCCGCCCGGACGGCCAAGAACGCAAAAAGAACGCATTGAGGAAACGCCATGGACAAGATCAATCGTGAAGACGCGGGCTGGCTGGTCGCCCTGGCCTGGCTGAGCGCCCTCGAGGAAACGGCCCGGGATTTCCACGGGACGCGGCCCTACGTTTTCAGCGCCCGGGCCTATGAGCATTCCGTCCAGTATTATCTTCACCTCCTCGGCGACGAGTACGGCATGCAGATCAAGAAGGCCGGCTCGATCCGCGAGGCCGTGGAGAATTACATTCAGATCGGGGTCGCCGGCAATCTGTTCCGGGACGCGAACTTCTTCGAGCTCGTCGAGGTCAACCCGTTCCACCTGGGGATCACCGTCCACGACTGCGTCTACCTCAAGAGCTGCCAGGCGCTGATCGACGAGGGCTTCTCGGTGCGCGACCTGACGTGCGCCCGGATCGGCTGTTTCCGGGCGGCGGTCAAAGCCCTGGCGAATATCGACTGCGAATACCAGGTGACGTCTTTCAACGTCGACGGCGACTGCAAGGGATTCATCGAAAGGACTTGAATTGGCCAAAGCCGCATCCGCTTCCGTGAAGAGCCTGCTCCAGATCGTCCGGGAGAGCGAGGACGCGGCGGCCGTGCGGGCGGCCATCATGCAGCTCGGCTATGAGAGACGTGAAGGGGTCTTCCCCGTCCTGGTCGAGAAGCTCGACGACCCGAACCCCAGCGTCCAGCACGCCGCGGTCGTCGCCTTGGGCCGGTTGGGCCGGCCCGAAGCCATCGAGGAGCTGGAGAAGCCGAAGACCTTCCAGTCCCCGTACCACCAGATCCGCTGGGCGGCCGTGACCGCCGTCGGAAAGCTCGGGGATCACCGGGTCATCGACCTGCTCCTCAAGGCCGCCGAGGACCCCGAGTGGATCGTCCGGACCGAGGCCGTCACCGAGCTCATGGGCAAGGTCAAGGACATCATCGCCCGCAAGGACGCCCGGCTGGCCAGGATCCTGATCTACATGTTTTCGCTGGACAACGAGGAGATCGTCAACCTGGCCATGGAAGGCTTCCAAGAGCTGGGCGCGCACTGCCAGGAATGGCTTTATGAAGCGCTCCGCAACCCGTCGCCGAACATCCGGTCCAACGCCGCCCGGACGCTGGGGAGGATGAAGGCCGCGGCTTCGACGCCCTACCTCCTCGAGCTCCTTCAGGACGATGATGCCTCCGTCAGGGCCGGCGCGCTGGAAGCGTTGGGCCTGGTCGGGGATAAGATCAGCATAGAACCCCTGGTGATGATGGTCCGGGACAATGTCGAGAAGGTCCAGGATCAGGCCGTGAACGCCCTCGTCGGGTTCGGCCGAGCGGCCACGGTCCCGCTGCTCAACGCCCTGTCCCGGGAGCGGGACAAGTATTCCCAACAGGCCTTCCTCAAGTGTCTGGGCAGGATCGGCGATCCCAAGTCCGTGTCCGCTCTTGTCAACTACCTCCGGAGCAGCTACTTCATCGTCCGTCAGGCGGCCGTCTCCGCCCTCATCCGCTTCGGCCCGATCGTGACCCGGCATCTGCTGGCGACCCTGTCCTTCAATACGTCCGACATCGAGGCCTTGAAAAGGGATGCTTGCGGCCGGGACCGGCCCGAGCTCCAGCTGCGGGCCATCAAGGCGATCGGCGGGTTGGAGGACCACCGGGCCGTCCACCTTCTCAAGGAGCTCGTCGAGGAGGGGCTGCCGGACATCCAGGAAGCCGCCTCCCAGGCCCTGTTCCAGATCGGCTGTTCCGCCTGGGGCCGCTGCTGCGCCATGAAGGTCCTGGGCGAGATCGGAGAGCCGTCCATCGTCCCCGAGATCCTGCCCTCGCTCCGGGACGATTCCGACAACGTCCGGTTCGAAACGGTCCGCGCCCTGGGCAAGCTCGGCGGCGCCGAGGCCGTGCGGCACCTCGTCAGGATAGCCGGCAAGGACCCGTGTGATTTCATCCGCCGCGAAGCCGTCCGCGTCTTGAGGACGGCCGGGCAGGGCCATGCCGGCGTCCTGGACGTGGCCCGCCGCCTGCTCAAGGATCCCTCCCGCGACGTCCGGGTCCAAAGCGCCCGTCTCCTGGGCGGCGACCTGGACAGGAAGTCCATCATGCCGCTGCTCAAGGCCATGTCCGATCCCCATTGGAGCGTCCGCGAGAGCGCCGAGCTGGGGCTCCTCAATTTCGGCCGCGAGGCCGTGGACATGCTCATCGAAGCCCTGGGAAGCTCATCATGGACGACGCGCTTCCGGGCGGCCAGACTGTTGGGGGAGACAGGGGACGCCAAGGCCGTGCCCGCGTTGAGAGCCGCCCTCGACCGCCGAAGAGAAAGGAAGGATGTCAGAAAAGTCGCTCAAGCTTCCCTTGAGAAGCTGGAAAACGCCGTCAGATCATAACCCATGCGTCATCATTATAAAAATGCGTAGCGTTTCCCAACTCCGCGTGTGGAGGAAGCATGAGAGTCAAGCTGAAGGCTGGCCGCGACCAGCGTAAGTTCATCGCGAGGATCGAGGAGCTCTCCGGAGAGAACGTCTTCGCCTGTTATCAGTGCGGGCGTTGCTCCGCCGGGTGCCCGATGGCCTCGGAGATGGATCTCCTGCCCAACCAGATCATCCGTCTGGTTCAAATGGGGCTGGAGGACGAGGTCCTCCGGTCCAAGACCCTGTTCCTGTGCGCCTCCTGCTTCACCTGCGAATCCCGGTGCCCGAAAGGCATCGACATGGCCCGGGTGATGGAAGCTGTCCGCCACATCCTGGATCCCAAGGGGAAGGACGCTTTCGGCCCGGGCGAGATCTCGCCGGAGCTGGCCCAGGAGCTTCCTCAACAGGTCCTGGTATCCCTCTTCCGCAAGTTCTCGAAATAAGGATCGCCCATGAGAATCCATTATTATCCGGGATGCACCCTCAAGACAAAAAATACCGCCCTGGACATCTCCACCCGGGAGGCGATGAAACGGCTGGACGTCGAGCTCGTCGAGCCCGAGGGCTGGTCCTGCTGCGGCGCGGAATACCCCCTGACCGAGGAAAAGATCGCCGGCCTGGCGGCCCCCATCCGCACCTTGCGCCAGGTCCGGGATGAGGGCGGGGACGTCGTCGTGACGACCTGTTCCTTCTGCTTCGCCGTCCTGAAGCGGGCCAACAAGGCCATCAAGGACGACCCCATCAAGCGCAAGAGGATCAACGCCTACCTCCGGGACGACATCCAGATCGACCCGCTGACCAAGGAGAGGACGACGGATTTCGAAGATTACAACGGCGAGGTCCAGGTCCTCCATCTCCTGGAGTACCTGCGCGACAAGGTCGGCTATCCCAAGATCCGCGAGCGGATCAAGAGAGACTTGAGGGGCTTGGCCATCGCCCCCTACTACGGCTGCCGCCTGCTCCGGCCGAAGAAGGAGATGGCCGTCGATGAACCCGATTCGCCCCGGCTTTTCGAGGAGTTCCTCGAGGCCGTGGGCTGCGCCGCCGTCGATTACCCGTTCAAGCAGGAATGCTGCGGGTCCTACCTTTCCGTCTCCCTGCCCGCGGCGGCCACGGAAGCCTCCTACCGCGTCCTCCGCTCGGCCAGGATGGGCGGCGCCAAGGCGGTGGCCGTAACGTGTCCCCTGTGTTTCTACAATCTGGACCACCGCCAAGAGGCCATCAAAGAGACTTTCCTGGATTTCCCCGGGCTCCCGGTCGTGTTCTTCACCCAGATCCTGGCCTGGGCGCTGGGGGTGGAGAGATCCGTCCTCGGACTCGGCGAACACCGCGTGCCCGCGGACGGCGTATTCGTCGAGAATCCCGCGACCGAGGTGAGGACATGACCGCCAAGGCCAAAGAGAAGCGGATCGGGCTGTTCGTCTGCCATTGCGGCGTCAACATCGCCAGCGTGGTCGACGTGGAGAAAGTCGCGGAGGTCTTGAAGGATTACCCCGGCGTGACCTTCTCCACGGACTACGTTTACATGTGCTCCGACCCCGGCCAGCAGATGGTCATCGATACGATCAAGGAGAAGCATCTCGACGGCATCATCATCGCCGCCTGCTCCCCGACGCTCCACGAAAAGACCTTCCAGGAGGCGGCCCGGCTGGCCGGCCTCAATCCCTACCAGATCGAGATCGCCAACATCCGGGAGCAAGACAGCTGGGTCCATACGGACAAGGAGAAGGCCACCAAGAAGGCCATCAGGATCGTCAAATCGCACGTCGCCAAGGCCAGGCTGAACGAGAATCTGGACCCGATCAAGGTTGACGTCACGAGGCGGGCCCTGGTCATCGGCGGCGGGGTCAGCGGCCTGCAGGCCGCCCTGGACATCGCCGACCACGGCTACGAGGTCATCCTCGTCGAGAAGAACCCCTCGATCGGGGGCAAGATGATCCAGCTCTCGGAGACTTTCCCGACCCTGGATTGCTCCCAGTGCATCCTGACGCCGAAGATGGTCGAGGTTTCGCGCCACCCCCGGATCAAGCTCCTGACCTACCACGAGGTCGATTCGATCTCGGGCTTCGTCGGCAATTTCAAGGTCCGGATCAAGAAGAACCCCCGCTATGTCGACGAGACCCTCTGCAACCTTTGCGGCGAGTGCGAAAAGGTCTGCCCTCAGGTCGTCCCCGACGAGTTCAACATGGGACTGTCCTTCCGCAAGGCCATCTACATGCCCTTTCCCCAAGCCATCCCCGGGACGTACACGCTCGACGCCGAACACTGCCTCGGCCTGAACCCGGTGCGCTGCGGCAAGTGCAAGGACGTCTGCGACAAGAAGGCCATCGATTACGACATGAAGGAGACGATCGTCGAGGAGGAGGTCGGGGCCGTCGTTGTGGCGACAGGATATGACCTGTATACCATGCAGGCCCTCGGCGAGTACGGGGGGGAGAAGTACGAGGACGTCGTCAACGGCCTCGAATTCGAGCGCATCCTCTCCGCCTCGGGCCCGACGGGGGGGACGATCCGGAGGCCGTCGGACGGCAAGATCCCCAAGTCGGTCGTCTTTGTCCAGTGCAGCGGTTCCCGCGACACGGAAAAACATCTGCCTTATTGTTCGAAGATCTGCTGCATGTACACGGCCAAGCACGCCATGATGTACCGCCATCGCGTCCCGGACGGCCAGGCCATCGTCTTCTATATCGACGTCCGGGCCGGGGGGAAGGCCTTCGACGAGTTCTACATGCGGACCGTCGAGGAGGACAAGGTCCTTTACATCCGGGGCAAGGTCTCCAAGATCTTCAAGGAAGGCGACAAGCTCATCGTCTGGGGCGTGGATACCCTGACGGGCAAGAAGGTCGAGGTCGAAGCCGACATGGTCGTCCTGGCCATGGCCATGGTCAAGGCCGACGGGGTCCAGGACCTGTTACGGAAGCTCAAGATCGCCACCGACATCCACGGCTTTCTGGCCGAAGCCCACCCCAAGCTGCGGCCCGTCGAGAGCCTCAACGCCGGCTTCTACCTGGCCGGCTGCGCCCACGGCCCCAAGGACATCCCCGAGACGGTCGCCCAGGCTTCGGCCGCGGCGGCCAAGGTCGGCAATCTTTTCGCCCAGAAGGAGCTCGTCCACGAGCCGACGGTCGTGCCGGTCAACGACGAGCTCTGCTCCGGCTGCGGCATCTGCATCTCCATGTGCCCGTATTCGGCCCGGAGCTTGGACCCGGTGCGGGGGGTCGCCGTGGTCAACGAGATCCTTTGCGAGGGCTGCGGGGCCTGCGCCGCCGCATGCCCGGCCGGCGCCGCCCAGCAGCGCAACCAGACGGACAGCCAGATATTCTCCATGCTCAGGGCCATGCTGAGGGAGTGACCATGTTCGAACCGCAAATCATGTGCTTTCTCTGTAAGTGGTGCACGAGCTCGGCGGCCGACTCGGCCGGCACGTCGCGTCTCCACCATACCCCCAACACCATCAACATGAGGGTCATGTGCTCCAGCCGCGTCGACCCGCAGCACATCCTCTACGCGTTCAAGGAGGGCGCCGACGGTGTCTTTATCGGCGGCTGCCATCCGGGCGACTGCCACTATGTCGAGGGCAATTACAAGACCCTCCGCCGGATCGCCCTGTTCAAGCCGATGCTCCAGGACCTGGGGATCGACCCGAAGCGGCTTCGCTTGGAGTGGATCTCGGCGGCGGAAGGGAAAAAGTACGCCGAGACGATGGACGAGTTCACGGAGCAGATCCGCGCCCTGGGGCCGCTCCATCTGAATGAAAAAGCTCTAGTCCAAGAGGTGGTCAAAGATGAGTAAAACAGTCTCCAAACCCAAACAGGCCGCGGCCAAGGACAAGGCCGCCGAGGAGCGCCTCGTCCCCATCTTCGTCATGGGGAAGCGCTATGAAGTGCCCGACACGCTGACGATCCAGAAAGCCCTCGAGTACGCCGGCTACATGCTCGTCCGGGGGTGCGGCTGCCGGGGAGGGATCTGCGGCGCGTGCGGGACGGTCTTCCGCTTCCCCCATTCCTACCGGATCGAGGTCGGGCTGGCCTGCCAGACGGTCGTTCAGCCGGACATGTACATCGCCCAGATCCCCTTCTTCCCGGGGAACAAAGCCGTCTACGACATCGAGAGCCTGCCCGCCGTGGGGGCCACGCTCGGCGCCCTCTATCCCGAGGTCTTCAAGTGCGTCGGCTGCGGCACGTGCACCCGAAGCTGCCCCATGGACATCGACGTCCTGGGCTACGTCTCGAAGGCCATCCAGGGCGACATCGCGGCCGTGGCCGAGGGCTCCTTCGACTGTGTCATGTGCGGCCTTTGCGCCGCACGGTGCCCGGCCGAGGAAGTCCAGTTCAATATCGCCATCCTGGCCCGTCGCCTCTATGCCCGGCACATCGTGCCCAAGGCCAAGCATCTGGAAAAAGCGGTCAAGGCCGTGGACGACAAGGCCTACGACGAGGCCCTCCGGGAGATCAAGAAAAAGAGCTTGGACGAGCTCAAGAAGATCTATAAGAGCCTGGAGATCGAACCCGACATGGCCGACGAGTCCTGGACGCCCCAAAATAGATCCTATCTGGGAGAATGACCCATGCCATACACGCCTGAACTGAAAGAGCTTATCAAGAGGGTGGAAAAAACGAGGCCGGCCCGCGTCGAAAAGAAGCGGGCGGGCGAAGAGTTTACGCCCATGTCCCTCCCGGAGCGCGAGGCCATCCTCAAATACCACCCCGACTTCAAGGAAGAGGGGCGGACGGAGATCCTGGTCGGCCCCAACAAGGGCTACAGGATCGCCAAGGAGATGGTCGCCCTGCTCCACGCCAAGAGCCGCCTCGACCCGGACGCGGTCGACCTCGGCCACATCGATTACGAGACCGATGTCCTCATCATCGGCGCCGGCGGCGCCGGTTCATCGGCGGCCCTCCTGGCCCGGGAGAACGGGGCCCGCGTCCTCATGGCCACGAAGCTCCGCATCGGCGACGCCAACACGATGATGGCCGAGGGCGGCCTCCAGGCCGCGACCAAGACCGAGAAGGATTCCCCCTATTACCACTACCTGGACGCCATGGGCGGGGGGCACTTCAAGAACGATCCCGAGCTCGTCGAAACGCTCGTCCTCGAGGCGCCCAAGGTCATGGCCTGGCTGGAAAAGCTGGGGGCGATGTTCTCCAAGTTCGAGGACGGCCGCCTCAAGGCCATGCATGGCGGCGGGACGTCGCGAAAGCGCATGCACTACGCCGGCGACATCACCGGCGCGGAGATGATGCGAACGCTCCGCGACGAGGTCAAGAACCACCCCGACGACATCAAGATCCTGGAGTTCTCCCCGGCCGTGGAGCTCATCCTGAACGAGCGGGGCGCTTGCGCCGGAGCGGTCCTCTACAACCTCGAAACCGAAGAATACTTCGTCGTCAAGGCCAAGGCCGTGATCCTGGCCACGGGCGGGTCGGGCCGGCTCCACATCCAGAATTTCATGACCACGAACCACTACGGCGCGACCGGCGACGGTCTAATCCTGGGCTACCGGGCCGGCGTGCCGCTCCGCTTCCTCCACACCGTCCAGTACCATCCGACGGGGGCCGTTTTCCCCGAACAGGCCGAGGGCCTCCTCATCACGGAGAAGTTCCGGGGCGCCGGCGCCAACGTCCTCAACATCGACGGCGAGCAGTTCGTCTACGAGCGCGAGCCCCGCGACGTCGAATCCGCCGCCTTCATCCGGGAGTGCCTGGAGCGGGGCAAGGGCGTCCCGACACCGACCGGAAAGTTCGGCGTCTGGCTGGATTCGCCCATGATCGACGTCCTCAAGGGCGAGGGCACGGTCCGCAAGGAATTCCCGGGGAAATGGATCCTCTTTCACCGCTACGGGATCGACATCACCAAAGAACCGATGCTGGTGTACCCGACCCTCCACTACCAGAACGGCGGCCTCGAGATCAACAGCCGGACCGAAACGGTCGTGCCCGGCCTCTTCGGGGCCGGCGAGGTCAGCGGAGGCGTCCACGGCGAGAACCGCCTGATGGGCAACTCCCTTCTCGACGTCGTGGTCTTCGGCCGGATCGCCGGCTGCAGGGCCGCCGAATACGCCAAGAAGGCCCCCCAGGACGGCGCCCTGACCCTCGACCACGTCCGCGCCTATCACAAGGCCCTCGAACAGGGGCATATCCCCGTCGATGGCCACGTCGCGCCGATGCTCCTGCCGGACTACTCCAACCCCGAGGTCCGGAAAAAACAGTTGACCACGAAATATCACGGAAACCTGCGGTAATCCATGAGCGAGGTTCAGCCATGCCCGTAAGGCAAAGAGAAACACCGTTCGGGCTCCCCCGGCCGGAGACGCCCCACGGCGAGATCGTCATCCTCGAGGAGCGCTGCAAGGGTTGCGGCTTCTGTATCGAGTATTGCCCCCATGACGTGCTGGTCAGCGCCAAGAAGTACAACGCCAAGGGCTATCATCCGCCGGAGATCGTCAAGATCGAACTCTGCGTCAACTGCGGTTTCTGCCGCATGATCTGCCCCGAGTTCGCCATCTATACCTACGAGCCCAAGGCCGGGGAAAAACCATGAAAGCTGATCCCAGAGGAGTTCTCACAGGATCCCATTACATTGACGGCGACTTCGCCTGCTGCGAAGGAGCCCTGGCGGCCGGATGCCGATTCATCGCCGGCTATCCGATCACGCCCTCGACCGAGGTCGTGGAGAGGTTCGCCCGGCGCGCGCCGCTGGTGGATGGGGCGCTCTTCATCCAGATGGAGGATGAGCTGGCCGCTTCGATCGCCATCCAGGGCGCCGTCTGGGCCGGCAAGAAGTCCATGACCGTGACCAGCGGGCCCGGCTTCTCCCTGATGATGGAGCACATCGGCCTGGCGGCCATGACCGAGACGCCGTGCGTCTTCGTCGACGTCCAGCGGGGAGGCCCCTCGACAGGACTGCCCACTCTTCCATCCCAGGCCGACATGATGCAGGCCCGTTGGGGATCGCACGGCGATTACGAGATCATCGCCCTCTCGCCCAACTCCCCTCAGGAGACCTTCGACCTGACGATCGAGGCTTTCAACCTTTCGGAGCAGTACCGGGTGCCGGTCATGTTCATGATGGACGAATGCGTCGGGCACATGATGGAGCGGGTCGTCATTCCCGCCGCGGATAAGATCGAGATCACGCCCCGGCGCTTCACCAAGCTCCCCCCCGGCGCGTACCTGCCCTTCAAGCCGGAAGAAGACATGGTTCCGGATATGTTCAAAGCCGGCGACGGCTACCGGCTTCACGTCACGGGGCTGACCCACGATTACCGCGGCTATCCGGCGATGACCCCCGAGATCCAGGAACAACTCGTCCACCGGCTGGTCAACAAGATCCGCCTCAACGCCCCGAAGATCTGGCGCTATGAAGAGACCGGCGTCGAGGACGCCGATGTCGTCATCGTCACCTACGGCATCACCTCCCGCGTCGCCGTCGAGGCCATTGACATCGCCCGGAAAAAGGGGATCAAGGTCGGCATGTTGAGGCTCATCGTCGTCTGGCCCTTCCCCGAGCAGCGGATCTTCGAGCTCGCCTGTCGGGGCAAGGCCATGGTCGTAGCCGAGATGAACTATGGCCAGGTCTTCTTTGAAGTCGACCGCGCGGCCCGGGGCAAGGCGCCGGTCGTCCTGGCCGGGCACGGCGGAGGAACGGTCCACAATATCGAGGATATCGTCAAAAAAATCGAGGAGGCCTACCGATGTCGGTCGTAAAAGAACTCCAGAAAGCATCCCTGAGCCCGACCGCCGGCGCGACCGGCCCGGAAAGGCACCCCATGGATGATTTCCTGCGCATGGACCGGATGCCTCACATCTGGTGCTCGACTTGCGGCATCGGCGTCAGCGTCAACTGTTTCGCCAAGGCCCTGGAGAAATGCGCTTACTCGCTCGACGATGTGGTGGTCGTCTCGGGCATCGGCTGCACGGGCCGCGTCGCCGGCTATGTCAAGGTCGACTCCTTCCACACGACCCATGGCCGGGCCATCCCCTTCGCCACCGGGCTGAAACTGGCCAACCCCAAGCTCAAGGTCATCGTCTTCAGCGGCGACGGCGATATCATCGCCATCGGCGGCAACCACTTCATCAACGCCGCGCGGCGGAACATCGACATCACGGTCATCTGCATCAATAATTTTAACTACGCCATGACCGGGGGGCAGGTGGCCGCGACGACCCCCGAAGGGGCCATCCTATCGACCTCGCCCTTCGGCAACTTTGAATCCCCCTTCAACCTGCCCTTCCTGGCCGAGTCCGTCGGCGCGGTCTACGTCGCCCGCTGGACCTCCCTCCACGTCTATAACCAGACGAACGCCATGGTCGAAGCCATGAAGAAGCCCGGCTTTTCGTTCATCGAGATCGTGGCCCCCTGCCCGACGATCTTCGAGCGCCAGCAGAAGATGGGCGACGGCCTCGACCGCCTCCGTTGGTACTGCGAGAATAGCGAGATCCGGACCGACGCCGGGACCAAGGAGGCCGACATCCGCCTCCGCGACAAGATGATCGTCGGCAAGTTCGTCGATATCGAGCGGCCGACCTTCCTCGATGCGATGAACGCCCATTACCAGGAGCACCTCGGTCCGAAATACAAGGTCTACGAGGGATAACATGGCCAAGACTGAGATCAAGATCGGCGGGTTCGGCGGTCAGGGCGTCATCCTGACCGGGTACATCATCGGAAAGGCGGCCTCCCTCTTCGACGGCAAGGATGCCACCATGACCCAGGCCTTCGGGCCCGAGGCCCGCGGCAGCGCCTGCAGCGCCCAGATCATCGTCTCCGACGACTCCATCCGCTATCCCTATGTCAAGCACCCTCAGGTCATGGTCATCATGAGCCAGGAAGCGTTCACGAAGTTCTCTCCCGAGCTCGACCCGAACGGGATGATCCTCATCGAAGAGGAGCTCGTGGATCCCAAGGGCCTGCCCCCGACGGTAAGAATATACGGCATCCCGGCGACGCGGATCGCCGAGGAGCTCGGCCGGAAAGTCGTCCTCAACATGGTCATGACCGGGTTCTTCGCGGCGGTGAGCGGCCTCGTTTCCAAGGAAGCGATGCGCAAGGCCGTCGAGACCTCGGTGCCGAAGGGGACGGAGGGACTCAACCTGCTGGCCTTCGAGAAGGGCTACGAGTACGGCCTGGGCAAGGTCCAGGCCCAATAAGCCGGCGGTCGATCGCCGGAATTGCGGAGGATGGACCATGACAGATTTCGTCTACTCCCCCATGTTCCCTCTTGGGCCTGATGCGACCTCCTACGACGCGATCAGCCGGGACCATGTCAGCTCCGGCGAGTGCCAGGGCCGCACGGTCCTCAAAGTGGTTCCCGAGGGCCTGACGCTGCTGTCTGAGAGGGCCTTCCATGACGCGGCCTTCTTCCTGAGGCCGTCGCACCTCGAACAGCTCGCGGCCATCCTCGAGGACCCCGAGAGCTCCGCGAACGACCGGACCGTCGCCCTGGAGCTCCTGAAGAACGCCGTGATCTCGGCCGATGGCATCCTGCCGATGTGCCAGGACACGGGCACGGCCATCATCAACGCCAAAAAGGGGCAACGGGTCTTTACCGGCGGCGGGGATGAAGAGGCCCTCTCCCGGGGCGTCTTCAACGCCTATACGAAGAATTCCTTCCGCTATTCCCAGAACGCCCCCTTGACGATGTACGACGAGAAGAACACGGGGACGAACCTGCCCGCCCAGATCGACATCGCGGCCGTTGACGGCGATGAATACAACTTTCTGTTCGTAGCCAAGGGCGGCGGCTCGGCCAACAAGACCTATCTCTTCCAGGAGACCAAGGCCGTCCTCAATCCGGCCTCCCTGGAGAAGTTCCTGATCGGCAAGATGAAGTCCATCGGCACGGCCGCTTGTCCGCCTTATCACCTGGCCGTCGTGGTCGGCGGGACATCGGCCGAGCTCGTCCTCAAGACGGTCAAGCTGGCCTCGGCCCATTATCTTGATCGCCTGCCGACCGAGGGCGGGGCCGACGGCCACGCCTTCCGCGACCTCGAGCTCGAGGCCCGTCTGCTCGAGGCCTCCCGGCGGATCGGCCTGGGGGCCCAGTTCGGCGGTAAATATTTCTGCCTCGATGTCCGGGTCATCCGCCTGCCCCGCCACGGCGCCTCCTGCCCGATCGGCATGGGTGTCAGCTGCAACGCCGACCGGAACATCAAGGCCAAGATCACCCGCGACGGGATCTTGCTCGAACGCCTGGAAAAAGACCCGGCCAAGTACCTGCCCGGGCCGGCTGCCGCGGACGAGGCGGCGGTGCGGATCGACCTCAACCGCCCGATGAGCGAGATCCGGGCGACCCTCAGCCAATATCCGGTGGCGACACGCCTGTCGCTCAACGGCCCGATCATCGTCGCCCGGGACATCGCCCACGCCAAGCTCAAGGAAAAGGTCGATATGGGCGAGGACCTGCCGGCTTATTTCAAGGACCACATCGTCTATTATGCCGGGCCGGCCAAGACCCCCCCCGGATACGCCTCGGGGTCCTTCGGCCCGACGACGGCCGGCCGTATGGACGACTACGTGCCCGTCTTCCAGAAGATGGGCGGGTCCCTGGTCATGCTCGCCAAGGGCAACCGCTCCAAGGGGGTGACCGAGTCGTGCAAGGCCAACGGTGGCTTCTACTTAGGCTCCATCGGCGGGCCCGCCGCCCGGCTGGCCAAGGACTGCATCACCAGCCAGGAGGTCGTGGCCTACCCCGAGCTGGGCATGGAGGCCATCTACAGGATCACCGTCAAGGATTTCCCCGCCTTCATCATCGTCGACGACAAAGGCAACGATTTCTACGAAAAGATCCTGACCTGATCCCGGCCCGCGGCCCCTTCCGGCCGGGAGGGGACATCCCTTGCCCCCGCGCCCCGGCAACCCGTCCCCGCCTAACCTGGATTATTCACGAGCCGAGGCGGCTGCAGATGCAAGGCGTCAAAGGGTGAAGCTGTACTCCGAGTACTGCGAACCCGTTGCAACGAAGCAGATGCGGCCGGATCGGCTTGCCCGAAGGGTAAAAACGCCGGTCTTAGGTCTTTATATCTTATAGAGAAAACCGGCGTTTTTATGAATAGTCCAGGCTGACTCCCGCCGGCCGGCGGATCTTCGATCTTCGCTACTTCCAGTCCGAGATGATCGCCAGGATGAGGTTCGTCAGGGCCTCAAGATCGCGGCGGTCGATCTTCTCGATGAGCGAGTGGGCGTAGGAGCCGGGCCAGGAGAGGGGGATGTCGATGGCGCCGCCCGGGAGGAAGACCGAGCCGTCGTTGCCGCCCCGGGAGTTGCCGACCTGGATCGGGATCATCCGCTTCCTGGCGATGGCCAGGACCTTGAGGATCTCGGTCTTGGGCGTGACGTTGCTCGAGTCGATGGCCCGGATGACCGCCCCCTTGCCGACGGGGAGGTAGCCGAAGCGCTTCGATTCGAGCGGCGAGTCGGTCGAGACGAAGGTATCGATGGCGAAGACGTAGTCCGGCTTGAGGGTCTTGGCCAGCTCGGTGGCGCCGAAAAGCCCCGTTTCCTCCTGGACGTCCCAGGCGAAGGTGATCGTCCGGCCCTTGACGGTTTCCAGCCTGAGACGCAGGGCGGCGTCCAGCAGCGCGGCGCAGCCGGCCCGGTCGTCGACGGCCCTGGTCGCCATCAACCCGGGCGCGAAATCCGTGATCGTCTTCTTGGCCGTGACGGTATCGCCCTCGGCCACCCCGAGCTGGCGGGCTTCGGCTTCGGTGGCGACCCCGAGATAGATGTCGAAGCGCTCGGCGGAGAACGGCGTTTCCTGCGTCTCCTCCTGGGAGGGGCGCTCGTCGTAACCCGGCCGCGGTGAGACCACCCCGGCGACGCTGCCCTTGCCGGTGTGGATGAGCACGGGCCTGGCTTCGATCGTCTGCGGCAGGATGCCGCCCCCAGGCTTGACCTTGATGCGCCCCTCGGGAGTGATCTTGTCCACGATCCAGCCGAGCTCGTCCGTATGGGCGACGAACAGGATGTGGGGGCGCCCCGACCCGATGGTGAACCAAACATTGTTCATCGCGTCGCGCTCCGGCTTGAGCGCCGCCGGCAGACGGCCCTGGATGAAATATGACACGGGCCCCTCGTGGCCCGAGACACCCGGGACGAGGACGATCTCGCGGAGAATGTCCCAGGCCTTGGATTGTGCGTTCATCGAAGAAACGGACGCGAAAAGCGCCAGGATACCAATGGCGAGCCGCTTGGTCATTTCGCACCTCCCGGCCGGAGATAACGCTCGAGGATATCGCGCAAGGCCTGCAGGTCCTTGAGGCTGATGACCTCGGAAGGGGTGTTGAGGAACCGGACAGGCAGGGCCAAGGTCACGACCTCCGCGGGCGGGACCTCGAACGGCAGCGACAGCGGCGTATCGGGCGCGGTCACGAACTGCAGCGAAGCGCCCGCTTCGGCGGCGGCCGCCTCGACGGCCTTTCGCAGGTCGGACGTCCCGGCCTTGAATTGGACGAGGACCGGGCCTCCGTCCGTGAAAGGAAAGCCGTCGCCCTTGCCGGCGGCGATCACGTCCACCACGATCGTCCGCTTCGGCTGCCATCGGGCCTTGGCCCTGACGGCTCCGATGGCCGGACGGGCGCCCCGGCCGCGGGCCGCGGACTTCGTCTGGGCGGACCAGGCGAGGACGGTCTCCTCTCCGGCCGTTTGGCCGGCGAGAGCCTCGGCCACGGATACGAGGACAGCGGCCACGGCCTTCATCCCGAGCCCGGGCCCGGCCCAGTGGTCCCCGGCGAGCTCCGTCAGTACGGCCGGGTAGGTGACCGCGTCGAGGAGCTCGACGCCCTTGGCCCGGGCTTCCTTTTCGGACCGGACGCCGATATCGACATACGCGATCTCCAGGGAGAATCCTTCGACTTGGGTCCTCCGCCGCTCCTGCGTGAGTATATGGATCGCGGGCTGGGAGACAACGCCCTGGATCGGGCCCTTCGCGGTCGAAATGACGACGGGTTGGCCGAGAAGGTAGGCGTCGAAACGGGCGTGAGGCGGTGCGACCGGCCTGTCGAGGGTCAGAAAGCCCTCGGGCGTAATGCCGCTGACCATGTGTCCGTAGCCGTCGAGGGCCGCCAGAACGAGCGTGGGCCCCGGTGCGCCGCCGAGCTTGACGGCGATCGTGCCCAGCCCGGCGTCCTCGACCGTCAGGCCCTTGGGCAGGAGCCCTCGGATCTTGGCCGCGAGCATGTCCTCGTTGCCCGTCGTCGACGGGACCGCGAAGAGGTCCTTGGTCAGGGTCTTTAGGTCCGCCCCTCCGGCCGCGCCGATGACGCAGACCAGCGCCGCCGCCAGCCCCAGGGTTCTTCCAATATGATGCGACATCCTGTCCTCCTTCCGTCCCTTATCCCCGCGCAGAACCTCATATCATAGGCCGTGAGCCACCGTCAAACGCCATAAAGGGAAGTGGCCTATGCCCGTCGAGCGATAGGGAATGATGGGAAGAGGGAGATCTCGGACCGGGTCGCGGAAGAAGGGACTGAGCGGGATCGTCGTAGTGAGCATAAAGCGGTGATTTAGGCTTCCCGGGACGGAGACGCGGAGTCTTTAACTCGGCTCCGGAGCGGGAAGGCGTTTTAAATCACCGCAGCGAACGGAGATGATCCCCGAGGTCCCTCCGCGACCCGAAGGAGCGGCGCGCCCCGAGCCGGGAAGTCCATGAAGCGAGATCCATGCGACGGGCCCATTCCTTTTATGAGGGATTTTCGTTATGATGAGGGAAAGGGAGATCGCGTGGACAAGAACAAGTGGCTCCGCGTCGGCGTCGGCATCCTGGTTCTCTTTCTCGTCGGCGTCTTCCTGAAGCTGGCCCGGCCGATCCTCGTCCCCTTCGCCTTGGCGCTCCTCTTCGCCTTCGCCGTTTCGCCCGCGCTCGATTTCCTGGTCCGCCGGAAGGTGCCGAAGGCCGTCGCGCTGGTCATCATCCTCATCCTGTCCTTCGCCGCCCTTTATCTCATGGGCACCGTCTTCTACTCCGGCGGCAAGTCCCTGGCCGCCGAGCTCCCGTCCTACACCGAGATGGTCCGGGCCTTCCTCGGCAAGATCGACACTCTCGTGCCGGATCCTCGCCTCAAGGTCGGACTCACGGAGTGGATCCAGGGCTTCAACATCGGCAGCGCCGGGACTTTTCTCCTATCCGCGCTCGGCCCGTTCTTTTCCTTCATGTCCGACCTCCTGCTGGTCTTCGTCTTCATGACCTTCATCCTGGCCGGCCGCGGCCGGATGGCCAGGAAATTCGACGAGGCCTTCCCGCCGGGCCAGGCCACGGCCCTGAGCCGTACGGCGGTGCGGATCGATTGCGAGATCCAGAAGTACCTGGCCGCCAAGACGCTGACCAACCTCCTCATCGGCATCCTCGTGGCGGCCGTTCTCGCTCTCTTCGGCGTCCGGTTCGCCCTCGTCTTCGGCGTCCTGGCCGTGCTCTTCAACTATGTGCCGACCTTGGGCGCCGTCGCCTCCGTCGCCCTGCCCGTGCTCCTGACCCTGTTCCTCGAAGGCGGCCTGACCCTCAAGGTCCTGTTCGTCCTCCTCCTCCTCGTCGCGATCCACGCGGTGCTGCACAGGGTCATCGAGCGCCGGCTCATGGCCAGGGAGCTCAGCCTATCGCCCCTCCTCGTCCTCTTTTCCCTGTTCTTCTGGGGCTGGCTGTGGGGCATCGCGGGCATGATCCTGGCGGTCCCGATCCTGACGGCGGCCCGGATCCTCTTCGAGAATGTCCCGTCCCTGCGCTTCCTCGGGACGATGATGGACCGGTAAGGGGAGGGGAGGGAGCGGCCTCAGGCCTCGAGGTTGACGGCCGAGAGGAACTGTTCGAGCCGCCGTTCGATCTTGAGCGCCGTTTCCTTATAGGTGTTGTAATCCGAGCCGATGGGGTCCTCGATGTCCCAGCCGTAGAGGACGGCCTCCGGGACACCCCAGATGTCCCGTAACTGGCCGTAGATCGATACA
>Ga0214473_10000217_pt1 | contig 81921 bp, 61 predicted proteins | sample RVTome_7_FD_203509 | JGI IMG/M metagenome (GOLD analysis project Ga0214473, IMG submission 203509) | Soil microbial communities from uranium-contaminated site in the Upper Colorado River Basin, Wyoming, United States - RVT98D197 | ecosystem: Environmental > Terrestrial > Soil > Contaminated >... | reverse complement strand
GAAGCGAAACCGCTGCCGGCGGCGAATCGCAATGTCCGTGCCGGCCCGCCCTGCGCCCGGCGCTATTCTCCACGCCGGAATCCGGCTGGCGAACCTGTTCGCCCGGGCTTCACTCCCCTCCCCCCACCTCCACCGCCAGGTGCGCCGTCGCGCTCATACCCTCGTCAGCGGTCCGGACCACTCGCACCAGGTAGAGTCCCGCCTTCCGGAAAACGTGTTCGATAGTGGCGTAGCCGTCCGCGGCCAGCATGATCTCATTGCCGGTCAGGCCCATCTGCTGAAAGCGCGGATTGTTCCAGGCAAAGGCCGGCTTACTCCGGGTGACCGCCGGCCCGCTCCCGTCGCCGAAATCCCAGGTCTCCTCGCCGCTGGTCGTGTTGAACGCCCGCACCTTGAACGTGACCGCCTGGCCCGGCTCGATCCCCAGGGTCGGATAGTAAGCGGCGTGGATCGTGGGCGGCCGGAGGTCCGGCCGGTCGTGGTCGAGCACCTGGACCACGGCGAAATCGCAGTCCCGGTGTCCGTGGTTGTCCGTGACCCACAGCACTTCGCTGTACGTGCCGGGCTGGCTGTAGAGTTTTTCCTGGACCGGCCCGTGGGCGGTGCCGCCATCGGTAAAGGTCCACTGGTAGGCCGTGATCGCGCCCTCGGCTGAACCCGACCGGCGGCCGTCCAGCGTGACCGGGTGACCCGCTCCGGCCAGCCGATGGGGCCGGGCCACGGCGAACAGCTCTTTCCCGTACTGACGGCCGTAGGCCTCCATCACGTAAGCGTAACCCTCCTCAGTGCCCCAGCGTCCGGAGGGCTGCCGGCTGAGGATTTCAAAATGCAGATGGGCCCAGCCGCCGCTGTTGCCTTCCTTGCCCACCCGGGCGAGAACCTGTCCCATTTCCACCCGGCCGCCAGCCGCGAGCGCCGTGTCGATAGCGGTGACGTGGCTGTAGCGGTAGACCCAGCCGTATTCGCCCAGCACGTAGATCGATTCGTAGCGCGGTTCGAGGGGATAGCCTTCGTAGCCGGGAGCCAGGCTGTCGCCCAGCTGGATCACGGTGCCGGCCGTGGCCGCGACCACCTCGGTGAAACCTTCGCAGCCGCCGAAATCAAGCCCCGCATGGTAGTAGACTTCCCCGCTCCCTGGCTCCTCGCCCCCGTTGACAAAAGCCGGCTCGTTGGCCATCTGCGTGTCGTTGGCGAACCATTTCTGCCGGACCGGGTAGATGAAACGGGTGGCGTGCACCAGGGGACCGCCGGCCGGCCAGAGCCGAATGCGCGCGTCCTTCTCCAGGGCCCAGCTGTCCTGCATCGTGTTCGTGTAATAGTCGCGGGTGACCGGGCAGTCGATCCGCACCCCGCCGGCTTCCACCGGCAGGTTGTAATTGCCGCACATGATCGTCGCCCGCTCGCCGTTGACTTCCACCCGCACCGAGGATTCCCGCACCGCGCCGAGCAGGTAGTCCCGGCTGCTGTTCACCTCAAGCAGACGCACGGCGACGGTCCGGCCGTCGGTCAGATTCACGACCGTGCTGTCGCCCAGCGCCAGGTCGACCACCACTCGCGGCGGCAGGCCGCTGCGGCCATTGGAACAAGCCGCCGGAATCAATCCCATCAGGACCGCCGGGAGCAGAAAAATGCAACGCAGCATACCGAAACTCTCCATATATAAATTATTATATCAAATCTAATATATTCTCTCGCGGCCCCAAAATTGACTTTGTGATACACTGCAGCCATGCCGTGAGGTATTTCATTCAACCCATTTCCACTTCCACCCGGCAGGCTGAACCCGCCGGTGCCGGCGGCACTACGTTGCCGCCGATCTTTTCCCCGTCCACGGCCACGCTCCGCACACCGTGCTCGACCGCCGAGGGGTTGGTTACCCGGATCTCGTAATCCGCGCCGCGGAACCTGCGCCGGACCGTGAACTCGCTCCATCCGGGGACCGAGGGATCGACGGCCAGGCCGCCGAGCTGGGGGCGGATACCCAGGATGTACTGCTGGCCGGCCACGGTGAACCAGGAGGCGCTGCCGGTGAGCCAACTGTTGCGCGCCCGGCCGACCTTGTGGAACGGCTCCTGAGCGATGTGCTGGCTGTAGACGTAAGGCTCGGTCTCGTGGACCTCCGCGATCAGGCTGTAGGTGGTGGGCGCCATCCGCATGTAGTAGTCGAAAGCCTGCCTGCCGCGGCCCAGCAGCGCCTCAGCCACCACCGCCCAGCTCGCCGCGTGGCAGAATACCGCCCCGTTTTCCTTGTGGCCCGGCAGCGGGATACTGATCGAGCCCCAGCGGGGGTCGTAGTCGGTATAGGGCGGGTCGAGAAGCTTCACCCCGTGTTCGCGGGCCAGCAGACGGTGGACACTGTCCATCACCGTGACCGCCCGGCTGCCCTCGGCCACCCCGGAAATCACCGACCAGGCCTGCGGCTCCAGGAAGATCGACCCCGGCGTGACCACCCTGCCGCCGATATATCCGCCGTCGGCCAGCAGCATCCTCCGATACCACTGGCCGTCCCAGGCCACGTCGTTGGTAAGGACCTTGATTTCAGCGTAGCGCTGCCGGCAGGTCGAGGCCAGTTCCTCCCGCCCGGACGCCTCCGCCAGTTCCGCCAGCTCGCGGGCCGAGGCGCAGAACAGCATGGCGTTGAATACGCTCTCGCTCTCCGGGGAGCCGGGATTGAGGCCGTCGTTCCAGTCGGCGTGGCCGGTCTGCGGCAGCCCGTGCACTCCCCGCAGACGCCAGGTGGTGTCCAGCACCAGGGCCAGCCGGTCGATTAGTTTCTGCCTCCCTTCCGAACCGAAAAAGCGCACCTCCTCCTCCAGGATCGAAAGCTCGCCGGTCTCCCTGATCCAGCGGCTCACCACCAACGGCAGCCAGAGATGGTCATCGTAGAAATCACGCATGTCGCCGGTGTCGGTCAGCGGGAAGTAGTTGTGCACGGCGATCCCGTCCTCGTGGATCAGCCCCGCCATCAACAGCAGCCGTTCCCGGGCGAACTGCGCTTCGCTGTGGCAGACTCCCAGCTGGTCCTGCAGGGTGTCGCGGAAGCCCAGCCCCCGGCCGGCCCCCCATTCGTAGGGGGAAATCGAGCGGGAAAGCACGGCGGTGACGTATGAATTGTACTGGTTCCAGGTGTTGACGCAGGGGTCGATCTTTTCCGGCTCGGGAGTGCGGACCTGGAAGGCGGTCAGCCGCTTGCGCCACCTTTGTTCGACCCGTTCGAGAGCCTCGTTAAGGTATTCGAGATCGTCGGCCGCCGCCAGGTGCTCCCGCATCCGGTCCTCGGTTTCGCCGTAGGCCAGCAGGTAAGCGAAATCCACGCCCGCTCCCGGCTCCAGCTCCCAGCGGTGGGTCAGCCCGCAGATCGGGTAGTCGCCCTGGCCCTGAAAATTTGAATCGCGGCCGGATTCCACCACCAGGGGGTTGGCCTCGCTGCGCCAGACCCCGCCCAGGAACTCCTGCCGCTCGGGATTGACCGCCAGCGGCTCGTGGCTGCTTCTGAAACCGGCGTAGCGGCTGACCCAGACCATGTGGTCCAGCCCCGAGCCCTCGTCGTTGTAGCTGTGGTGCACGATCGTGCCGCGGTCGACATGGTAGCGGCTGCACTTGGGGCAGTTGTCCAGGTTGAGCAGGTCGCGCAGGGTGCCCCAGAAATTGAACTCGCCGTAGGAATAGCTGTGGATGATCCGCCGGTCGGCGCCGGTGTTGGTCAGCCGCACCAGCCAGACTTCCGCCGGCCGGTCCGGCAGCACGAAATAGGTGATCTGCGAGCCGATTTCGGCATAGGTGGCCAGGATGCGCTGCACGTTTAGTCCCACCCGGCAGCGGTAGGTGAATTCGGACAGCGGCCTGGCCACCGGCTGCCAGGTTGCGCTCCAGTATTCGCCGCTGGTCATATCCCGCAGGTAGAGCCAGCGGCCCGGACGGTCGGCCGGGACGCTGTTGTAGCGGTAGCGGAGAATTTTCCGGTCGCGGGGGCTGAGGTAGAACGAGGTGCCGCCGCCGGTGTGGCTCACCATCGCGCAGTAGCCCAGGTCGTTCATCAGGTAGTTGTACCAGGGCTGAGGCGTATCCGGCCGGGTGATCACGTACTCCCGCCGCTGCTCGTCGAAGTATCCGTACTTTCCCTCGGCGATCCCCATCTTGCCTCCCTGAGAGTTAACCTTTTCGATTTTCCAGAGCTATAAATATTCGAAAAGAGTTCCGCGAAGCTACGCTTCGGGGTGAGCCGCCCCGGGCGAGCCGTAGGGGCGACCGGCGGTCGCTCGCGGGGTTGGGCTGGGAATGCTCGATATTAACCTTCCCGATACCTCGCGGCTCTGCCGGAGGCAGTTCATTACTATCGAATTCGCAACTGTTAATTTACCCTCCGTGGCAATATAGTTCATCCGCCGCCTGACTGCCAAGTCGACCGCGACAGGTCCGAACAGTTTCGCTCGTTCTCCGTCTGCTTGTAAATTCGCGGACGGCGAGTTAGTTTCGCAATTCCCGCTCGACCGAAACCGTACCGGCCACCTCGTCCCCAATCCTTCACGAAAAGTACGCCCCTCGCCCTACCCCTGCCCTGGGCCTGCGGCACGGCTCTTGCCTATAATCGTGCCGGATGCTTATTTTCTTTCAGAAATCTGACAACTGTGAGCTTAACGCCGCAAACCGGGTGGATTGAATGCCGAACAGATTGACAGCGATTCTGCTGGCTTGCGTGGCCCTCATCGCGCTGACGCCGCCTGCTGCCCAGGCCGCGGACAATCCGTTGCAGCCGGCCCTGGCCGAGCTGGATTCGCTGATAGCCCGGCGCGACCGCATCACTGCTGAACGCGACTCGCTGAACCGGGAAGCCGGGACGCTGGCCGGGGAAGTCTCCCGCCTCAAAACCAGCCAGGCCCGGAGCTACTCGACTATCGACCAGTACCGCCTGGAGGCCTCGCTGCGCCGCAGCCAGGCCCTGGCCGCCCGGCTGGACTCCCTCGCCGAGCGGATCGCCGGGCTTGATGAGGAGGCCGCGGCCTGCCGCAACTCCCTCGCGGAGCGGATCGACCGGGAGCTCGATTCCCTGGCCGGCCGCTTCGAAACCGAAACAGACGGCGGACAAAGGGCACTGGCTGCGGGCCGGATCGACAGCCTGCGCCGGCTCCGCGCCCGCCTAACTTCCCTTCCGGCCGGCGAAACCCAGGCCGAAACCCGCGCGGCGGACCTGCAGGTCGACCGGCTGCTCGAACGGATCAAGGTCACGCCGGCCGATTCGCCCGAGGAGATCCTCGAGAAGGCCGATTTCCTGGCGGACGTGGCCGGCCGCTGGCGCAAAACTCTGGACAACCTCCAGCGCAGTATCGGCCGGCTGGCCGATGAGCGGGAGATGCGCGCCCGGCTCGGCGAATTCACCCAGGAGCTTTCCCTGTTCGATGCGGCCGGCCCCTCCAGCCGCGCCGGCGTCTCCGCCGATAAAGCTTCCCAGGAAAAAACCGGAGAAACACTTGTCACCCGGGAACCGCCCGGCGGTTACTCCGATTTCTCGGTCGAGCCACGCTCCGGCGCTGCGCCTGCCGGCCAGTCCCTCGACATCGAGCTGAGTAATCCCGAGGGCGGTGTGCCGCTGCAGAATATCGATCAGGTCTCCAGCCGCGAGCTGGAAGCGGTGATCGGCCGGCTGTCCGCCCGCCGGGACTCGCTGGAACAGGGCCTTTCCCGGCTGCGCCGGGCGGAAAGCGAGTTTCGCAGGCAAGCCGGCTCCACCGGCCGCGAGCAGGAGGTTTCCCCCCGAAAGTGAACCGGCTCAGGCCCTACCCCCCCTCATTGGCGCTGCTGCTGGCGGTTTTTGTCCACTTCTGTCTCCAGCCGCTCGCAGGTGCTCCCGAACGCAAAACCTCGACCGAAACCCGGCTCGTCCTGTCCTGGGAATACGACGATAACGTCTTCGAGGACCACTCCGGCAAGGTCGACGGCGGCTCCGGCTCGACCTCGCTCTTCTCCCGCCTCCGGCTCAGCTATCCGGCCAGTATCACCCAGATCGACTACCAGCTCGGCTACAAGGCGCACCACCGCCTGAGCGATGCCGACAGCCTTACCGCTGGAGATGTCCTCGTGCAGCGGATCGTGGCGGACAGCGAAAGGCGTATTTCCCCCGGCTGGACCGCCGGGGCCGGCGGGGAGGTCAAGCTCAGAAACATTTACCGCAAGAACGAGCTGAACCTGCTGAGCGAGGAGGGGTACGTGCGCGGCTCGGGAAGGCTCTACGCCAGGACCGCCGCCGGAAACCTGGGCCGGCTCACCCTTTCCTACCGCTACAGCTTCTGTAACTTCGAAACCTTTCACAACTTCGACTATTCGTCCCACAGCCCGGCTCTGCAGCTCTCGCGCCGGCTCGCCGCCAACCTGGTCGGCACCGCCGGCTACAGCTACGCCCGGCGCGGCTACGAGCGGCTGATCAACATCCCGGACGGCTCCGGCGGCCTGGCGCAGGTCGACCGGCAGCAGCGGGACAACTTCCACCAGTTCGAGCTCAACGCCGCCTGGAGCCGGGGCCTGTTGCTCAGCTTCAGCTGGGCCCTGCAGCGCAACCTCTCCAACAACTACGGATTCAGCTACTGGAACAACCGCTTCAGCCTGCTCTTCACCGACCGCCTGCCCCTGGGCTTCTTCCTCAACGCCTACCTCTTTTTCGAGATTAAGCGCTATTCGGACCGGGTGGCCCAGCCGATCCTGGTGGAGATAATCACCGAGGAGAACGACAACAACGGCGCGATCCTCAAGCTCTCCCGCGACATCACCAAAAGCCTCGAAGCCAGCCTCACCGCCAGCCTCTACCGCAACGAATCCTCCATCCGCGAGCTCAATTTCCACAAGAGCCTGGTCAACTTCGGCCTCACCTGCCGCTTCTGACTATCAGCTTTTCGACACACCCTGTCAGAAATCTGACAACTTTCGGTTTTCCGAACACGGACTGCCGGTGAAGCGGCGGGCTTCGATTGATCGTTGCGTTCCTTTAACTTGTTGATATATTTACAAATACGAAAAATAACCTGGAATCCGCACTCTCCGGCCGCGCGCTGGCCCGCAAGTTGCTTTTACAGATGGTCGAAAGGATTAAGTGGACGGATGTTCTTGGAAAGAAGGGATAAAATGTACCGCGCAATCGTGGAAATAAGTCTGGTGGCGATCCTCGCTCTGGGCGGGCGGGCTTTGGGAGCTCAGCCGCAGAAACAGGCCGACGCCGCCGCCGCCGAGGCAGGGCGTAACCGCCTGGAACGGGTGCTCGAAAGGGTGAGGGACCGGGTCGAGCTGGGCCGCTCGCTGAATGAATTCGCCGATGAGCTGTCGCTTTTCGACAACCAGCTCTACGGCCGCCTGCAGAACCGGGAGACCGGCCGGGAGCGCATGGTCGTATTGAAAGACCAGATCCGTGACGCCAACGCCCTGCTCGGCCAGACCCGGAACAGGCTCGAAAGCGATGTCAAAAACCTGGGCGGGCCCCTGGTTCCGGAAGAGAAAGAGGATCCGCTGGTTCTGCAGCAGGAAGTCGACCGGCTCCAAGGCGAGCTGGGCGCCATGAACCGCGAGCTCAGCGCTCTCCAGATGACCGGTCTGCCTGCCGGCGGCAACGAGCTGCCGATCGGCGGACTCTGGCCGGGCGACCTGACCGGCCTGGACGAACAGGCTCTGGAGGAGCTGGTTGAAATGATGATCTCCGGCAGTCTGATGCCCCTGGCCGCCGACATCTTGAAAAAGGAATTGAGTGTCCCGCAGAAAGATAAGGAAAACGCCGGTGAGCCAAAGTGACCGCCGGCGTGTAACGCAAATCGTGAACTCGGAGGAATGAAAGATGTTCCATGAAGATAAAGAGCTTTGGACTGCAGGCCCGATCGCCGGGGCGCTGATCGGGGTGATAGTCTACTTCTCGATCGTCGCTTTCAGTCTAAGCTTCACCGCCTGGGTCTGAAAGATGGACGGACCGGCGGGAGCGGTTGCTCCCGCCGGCAGTCGGTTTCCCCCCTGACAATGGAGAACTGAAATGGTCGGCTTTCTGATTCTACCCCCTTATTCGATTGCTGAAAAATACATTGAACCTGAAATAATGGCCGAGGAAGGAGAATTTCATGAAAGCGAGGAGTCTGAGGAAAATGCGTAGCTTGCTGGCTTCTGTGCTGCTGGTGGCCGCCGTGTTTTCTCTCCCCGCGCAGCAGGCATTGGCGGATGGACAGAACTCACAGGTCTCTCCCGAACACGCCCGGTTGATCCGGCTGCTGAAGGAGAATCAGGCGAAGGCGGACCGGGACAGCCGTGAGAACGACCAAGCCGTCGCGCCGGCAGAGGGGACCGCGGAGGATAGTCTCCAGCCGAGAAAAGTTGCGCCGGAAACTGCGCCGGACCGGGTTTACAGCGATCCGGCCGGTGAGGAAAAATCGGCGCTGCTGCAGGGACTGGCCCGCCGGATCAGCACCATGACCCCCTCCGGCGATGGCAGCGACCTGCAGCTTCTGTCCGAATACAACCGCCTCCTGGGCCTCGACCAGACCGATATCAAAACCGCGGTCCAGAACGAGGGAATCCTGCCGGGCGAGCCTAACACCGAGGAAATCGAACCGAATGACTCCTGGGCCGCAGCCCAGAAAATCGAATACGGCAACGTCGTGGCCGGCTCGGCCATGCCCGGCCAGGACACCGATATCTATTCTTTCAGCGGCCGGAAAGGGGATTTCATCCGGATCGAGGCCCTGCCCACCTCGGGCAGCGGCTTCCACGTCGTGATGCTCTTCGACGCCGACAGTAACCTGGTCTCCGGCGGACACTACCGGATCATGGAACCCGATCCATCCTCGTCCCTCGACGTGGCTGACTCCCGTTTCGCACCCATCATCTGGCCGGGAAACAACGTGGTGGGCGCCAGCCTCGAAAAGGATGGGACCTATTACGTGGTGGTCACGACTTACCCCGGCGGCATCATCTTCCTTAAGGCGAATGACCAGCAGCCACAGGCCGACACAGACGATAGCAGCGTGACCTACAGCCTCAGCTTCAGCCGGCTCGAGGTGCGCCAGGTTACCGGCAGCGTTACCGATGATGCCGGCCATCCGGTCGCGGATGCTCAGATCAGCTTCTGGTCCTATGCCGGGATCGGCGGCACGAACGCCGTGAGCGGCGCGGACGGCTCGTTCATGATCGATCTGCCCGAGGGCCAATACTCGTTCTCCGTTAACAATCCGGCTGGCAGCCGCTATCCCAACGACCAGATCTACGACACTTTCGAGGTGACGGCCGAGGGAGCGAAGCTGGCCCTGGTGCTCAAGTCCGGCGTGATCTTCTCCGGAACGGCCGTGGATGACCGGGGCAATCCGGTGCCTTATGTCGGTTTCAGCCTGGTGGACAACCAGAGCTACCAGTACCGCTGGGGCAGTTCGGATGAAAAAGGCAATTTCAGTATCGCAGTCTTTCCCGGCATTTTCGACATCTACATCTACGTTCCCTACGATTATCCGGCCCAGCCGATGATCCGTGCTGTGGAAATCACTCAGGACACCCACAAAGACATCCTCATCGACAGCGGCAAGCAGGTGAGCGGAATGGTCTATAGCGCCGATGGGCTGCCGCAGGCCCAGGTGAGCCTCGTCTTTCGCAGCGTGTCCGACAGCCGCTGGGCCCAGTCCGGAGAGGACGGCAGCTACCGGGTGGCGGTACTGGCCGGGACCTACTGGGTGGAAGTGTGGGCCGACAACTCCCGGCTGATCCCGCACCAGGTGCTCGGTCCGCTCGAAGTGACCCAGGATACGGCCTGGGACCTCAAGCTCTCCGCCGGCGGCCTGCTCTCCGGCAGCGTGGTGGATGACCGCGGCAACCGGGTGACAGACGCGCTGGTTAATGTCTGGCGCATCTCGGATGACGTCACCCGGGTCGACGGTGATTCGGTGAAGAGCGCGGATGGCGTAGTCCGGCTCGCCGAGGACAGCCTGCTTATCATGCCCTTCGTCCCGGGTTCCTCGGCCGTGGCTCCGCCGTTCTACGTCTCCAACTACTACAACTTTTATACGGATGAAACCGGCGCCTGGAAAGCGGCGCTGATGCCCGGCCAGTACGCGGTGGAAGTCGTCCCGCCCTGGGAATACCCGCAGAAATCCTACAAGGTGGATGTCTACGAGGTCACCGAGGGCGCCAGGATCGAGCTGGGCGAGGTCAAGATAGAGTACGGTGTCCTGTTCAGCGGCCGGGTGGTGCTGGCCGACGGCAAACCCCTCGCCTGGCAAACCGTCTCCCTGGCCTCCCCGGTTGATTCCGGCGAGAAACCCGGCAACGGGATCACTTACCCGGTGTGGATCGAGCCGTATTATCGGGCCGATTTCTACACGGATGAAAATGGGACTTTCAGCCGCCGGGTCTTCCCCGGAATCTACGACCTGCTTTTCTACGGCGGGACCGGCGATCCGAGCTATCCCAGGCAGACAATCAAGAACTTCGACCTGAGCCGGGACCTGTCGCTGACCATCACCCTCGAAGCCGGAAACCGCCTCTACGGCACTGTGGCCGATGAACAGGGCAGGGGGCTGGAAGGCAGCTATCTCAGCTTCTTCCTCGAAGATGGCACCTGGGTGGGCGGCGTGCCCAACGGGCCGGACGGCGCGTACCAAATCCAACTGATGCCGGGAGTATACAACCTGGTGGTCAGTCCGACCATGGGTTATTTCCCCGATTCGGCCGGCCTGAGCCTGAAGCTGGATGGGGACCGCAAGCTGGACGTGACACTCCGGCCGGGCGTAAAAGTTTACGGCCGGGTCACGGATGCGAGCGGCCAACCCCTGGCGCAGGTGTCAGTGCAGCTCGTGGCCTCTTTCCAGAAGGCGGACACGGTCTTCAAGAACCTGGTGCTCGAATCTTTCCGGGCCGCCAACTCGCTCCTGCCGGAGGGCGCGGATCAGCCGGACTCGACCGTCGCCGATTCGGTCAAGCCGGTTTATACCGACCAGGCCGGCCGCTACGCCCTGCAGCCCTGGTTCGACAACCGCGCGTTCTACGCCTGGACCGATGACGCCGGAAACTGGGAAGTGCTGGTGAAAAAAGGCGTCTACGATATCTACGCCGCCTACTACTATAATGGTTACGCCGGAGCTTTCCTGCCAGCGGTGGACTGCAGCCAGGAGCGGCGCGTAGACCTCGTGCTGGAGGACGCTCAGATCACGGTCGAGGGGATAGTCAAGGACGAGAGCGGCCAGCCCGTGCCGATGACCCTGGTCAGCCTGCTCGATCCGAAAACCGGGGGCAACGTCTACGGCTGGACCGATCAGGCCGGCCGATTTGCCCTGAACGTCCCCCAGGGCCAGTATGAAATATTCGTGGATGGCGGCGATGACAGCGAGCAGAGCCGTTCCGTGGCCTCCAACCTGACCGTCGACCGCAACCGGAGCCTCGACATCCAGCTCGGCACCGGCATCCTGAACGGTGATGACGAGCCGGGCGGTCCCAAGCTCCCGCGGGCTTTCGCCCTGGAGCAGAACTATCCGAACCCCTTCAACCCCTCGACCACGATCAGCTATACGATCGCCGAACCCGCCCAGGTCGCATTGACCATATTCGATCTGCGCGGCCGGAAAGTGGTCACTCTGGTTGACCGCCAGCAGGAAGAGGGTGACTATACGGTCCAGTGGGACGGCAAGGATTCCGAGGGCAGGGCTCTCTCCTCGGGCATTTACTTCTACCGCCTGAAGTCCGCCGCAGAGGTCGCGACCAGGAAAATGGTATTGCTCAAGTAGCAGAAAAAGACCGGGAATCTGGGGGGAATCCCGGGCTTTGAAGGCTGTCCGGGGCGCCGGCCACGCCCCGGACAGCCATTTCTGATTCTCCCAGGCATCCTTCCCCCCGCGTGCCCCCGAAAGCTCGATTCCCGGCCTGCGCAGACTTCCCGACTTATGATATCCCTGTAAAGAACGCCGAATTTCAATTCTGGAGCAGATGTATGCCGTTGAATATAAAAATTATAATATCAGTTTCCTTCCTGGCCGGCCTCCTGCTCTTGGCCTGCGCTACGGAACATTTCGTCTACTCGCCGCCGGACACTTCCGAGGCGCAGCTCCGGCTGGCCGGCCTGAGCGAATGTACCGGCAGCGGTGAAGGAACCGCACTGGCGACCGACGAACGTAACGACCGGCTGTTAGCGATAGTCGAAAACGGCCTGGTAAAACTGGAGCATTCCGGCGCGAGCTTCAACTGCTGCATGGACAGTGTCAGCCTGGCGCAACAGATCGAGGGCGGCCTGATCCGGGTCATAGAAACCGAACATAGCCACGAGCCCTGCCGCTGCGTGTGCGAGTTCACGGTGCAGGCTGAAATCACCGGGCTGGGCAGCGGCCAATACGTTCTGGAAGTCTGCTCCGTGGCGGCCCCGGATGAAAAGCTCTGCTCGGTGCAGTTCACTATCACCGAAAAAAAGGGAGATTGAACCGGCGGAGGGCCTAACTACCGGCCCGCCCCCTCCACGGCTTATCCTTAAAAACTCGAGTGAATTATCACTTGCCACGGGGTGAAACAGCGTAGGGGCGACCGGCGGTCGCCCGATGGGATGTGGTTGAGCTCTTCCCTTGACCAAAGGGGGATTTGTCTTATCGTCCAGTTCAACCCTCTTCCCGGCGCGCCAGCAGCACGATCCAGGGAGACAAATGCCGCGTGCGCGGCAGAACCTGGCCGGCCGTTTCGACCGCGAACAGCAGCGCCCGCACGGCAAAAGAGACGACCCGGCCCCACCCGGCCGCCAGCTCTCTCAACCCCGTATGCCCGAACCCGAGCCGGCCGTGGTACCCCGCCGCCACGACCCTGATCCCCGCCACCCCGGCCGCCTCGTTCCTCAGCTCTTCGAGACTCATGACCCGGTGGGCCCGGAACGCTCTCGGGTTCACCTTCGAAAGAATCCAGCCGTACAACCCTTGAAAATTCGGTACGACCACCAGCACGTACCCGCCGGGACGGGTAAGTCCGGCGTGCCGGGCCAGCACTTGGGCGCCGTTTTCGAAGTGCTCCACCAGGCCGAAGCTCGCCACCACGTCCCAGCGCTCCCCATCCTCCGGCGTGTAACTGAACAGGTCGGCTTGTATCACGCGGGCCGTTACCCCCGCCTCGGCCAGAGATTCCTCGGTCCGCCGGCAGCCGGATTCGAGGTAATCCAGCCCGCTCACCTCGTAGCCGAAATACCGGCTGAAGTACCAGAGGAACCTGCCCGGGCAGCAGCCCAGCTCCAGGAACTTCCGCCCGCCGCCGGCCGGCAGGTGCTTTTCGAAAAGCCGGTGCAGGTCCCTGAAATTCCTCCGCAGAGGATTGAATGCGACTTCGAGTCTGCCGCCGGAGGAGTAGAGCGCCTCCCAGTATTCTTTTCCGGCCAGGTCCATACTCTCACCCCTGCCCGTGTCGGCCGCGGCCGCTCAGCCCGATCACCGGGATTATCCCGAGCTTGCGGTGGATCAGGACCGCGGCCAGGGCGTTCCAGAATATGGTGGAAATCCCCGTGGCTGCAGCCGCTCCTTCCATCCCGTACTGCGGGATGAGGATGAAATTCAGCAGGGCGTTGAGCGCCAGGGCCACGGAAAGCAGGCCCCCCAGCAGCCGCTCGTGGCCGGTCATGGTCAGCAGAAACCCGGACGGCCCGGTGACCGCGTTGAAAAATTGCGCCGCGCAGAGGATCACCAGCGCATGGTAGCCGGTAGTGAATTCGGGGCCGAATACGCCGAGAGCGAACTTGCCCCCGACCACCAGCGCCGCGAACGCCGCGGCCGAACAGGCCGAGGAGACGTTGACTGTCAGATGGACCATCCTCTCGAGCTCCAGCCGCCGATTGCCGGCGTGCAGCTCGGCGATCAGCGGAGCGGCGATCACGCTGACCGCCTGCACGAAAAAGCTGACCAGCCAGGCGAGTCTCACCGCTGCCGAATAGACTCCCGCCGCCGTTTTACCCGCCATCGGCTCCAGCATCATGATGTCCACCCGATTGAATATCAGGTACTGGCCCGACACGAACAGCATGCCCGCCCCCACCGCCGCCCATTCCCGCCTCCGGTACACCGGCTCGGCGCTCCGGACCTCTTCCGGCAGCGACCGCGCGAGAAACCACGAATTGAACAGGACCGCCGCACCGTAGGCGGCGAACAGGCAGAACAGGGCCGTGCGGCTTTCAACTCCGCCGGCCGCCAGGTAGCAGATACCGACTGCGAAAAACAGGAACAGCGGCAGGAGTACGCGGGAGGAAAGCTGAGACAGAGCGGGATGCTTGAGCCCCTGCACCGCGGCTTCGCGAAGGGCCAGCAAGGGGATCAGGGGCATAACCAGGCAACCGGCCTCGAAACCCGCTTCGAGTTCCCGGTCCTGGACCACGCCGGAACGGGTCGCCGCCAGCCAGAGAACGAGGGCGGTGACGACCCCGATTAACGTAACCAGGCGGAAGCTCCAGCCGAGCATCCCTTTCAGGAGCCCCCACTCGCCCTGCGACCGGTAGGCGGCGGCGAACCTGACCAGCACCGCATCCAGTCCCAGCTTCACTCCCACCGCTATCACCGATAGCCAGGACAGCACCACCACGTACACGCCGTACGAGGCCGCTCCCATCAGTCTGGTCAGCAGGACTTCGGCTCCGAGCGCAGCCACAAGGCCCGCGCTTTTGACCGCCAGCGAACCGATCGAACCCCTGGCGAGCGTTTTTTGCACCTCGCCCAAGGGCAGCCAACCCGTAGGCTTCATGAGCTGAGTCCGTTCTCCCGGCCTGAGCCGCTGATTCCCGCTTTTTCCTCGCTTCGGGTCAGTTGGAACCGGCTGCCGGTTTTTTCAGCCCGGCGGCGGCCGCGCGCTCGGCAATCGGCGAGCCGGTGTGGGCCGGGGCGCTGAACACTTTTTCCACCAGCGCCGGGTAGCCTTCCAGGCAGGCGAGGGCGGAGCGCCAGGCGGCCGGCTGTTCTGCGGCCAGTCTTTCCGCTTCGCCCAGGCAGATAGCCGCGTAGGCGGCCCGGGCCTTCTCTTCAGGCGTGCCGGCCAGCCAGCTCTCGAATTGCGGCCGGAGCTCCTCCCGCAGCGGTTCGCCGCGGTCCAGCGGCACCGGCAGCGGCTCCACGTTGGCCGCTTGCTGGACCTTGATCCTGAAGCCCGGGCCGGCCGCAGTCTGGATACGCTCACCGCCGTAGCGCAGGATCACGTTGACCGCCAGGTCGTAGAGCCGGCGCGCGAAGCCGGTGATCGTCTCATCCTGGGGCATAACGTCGCGGGTGGTGTTGCGGTAGACGTCGGCGATCTCCCAGCCCTGTTCTCTGATCCAGCTCCAGCCTTTGGTCACTCCGACTATCGTGGCGGCGGTGGCGGCGTTGTTGTCCGCATCCCAGCCGAAATTGAACGCGATCCTCAGCGTTTCAGCCAGGTCGCCGCCGCCGTAAAGCAGGGCGGCCACGGTGGAGGCGCTGTTGAGCTCGTAGCCGTTGCCGTCGCGGGTCTCGCGGCCGTCGCGGTCTCCGAATCGTGCGTATTTCTCCTCGATCCGCCGCCGGGTTTCGCGCCAGTTGCCCGGGTAGAGAGCGTGCCAGGAGCGCACGTCATCGACAATCTTCACGTGTTCGCTGGCCGGGTCGATCGCCGCCAGGGCCGCCTCGATGATCCGGGAGATTTCTTTTTCGTAGAAAGCAGCGGCGATCATGGCGGTGAATAGCTGGGTCGCCTGGCTGGGTTCGCCGTCGATAGTCACGTGTGTGTAATGGGTGCCAATCGTGGCCGCGGCCTGGGGCATCGCCGGAGAGATCAGGCCGAACGATTCGCAGACGAACTGGCCGGAGATGTTGAATACCGACCAGGGGTTGAGCGCGATCCGGCCGGTGTAAGGCGGCACCAGGCCGATTTCCATGAGCTGCCGGGCGTAGGCATTGGCGCTCCAGATCGCCCGGTTGATGTGCGCCTTCCACAGCCCGGCGATCGCTTCCGGCGGCAGGAAAAGCTCGCCGGTTCGCTGCATTTCGCAGCTATAGACCCACTCGATGTCGGTGTCGTCATCGGTGCGGGTCCCCTCCGGCAGCGAGGGTGTGTAATGCTCCACGTTCCCCGGCTCCTCGAAGTACTTGAATTCGTGCGGCAGGCCGTTGAGGTTGCCCAGGATTTCGGCAGCCAGCCCCCCGGCGATCCGGTCGTACAGCTCCGCCTCGGTCATTTCCACATGGGTCGGAGGCAGACCCAGTTCCCGGCGGGTCATGCCCTCCCGTTCTTCCTCGTTCCGGCAGCCGGCGGCAGCCAGGGCTATCAGGCACAGGATGTAAAGCGACAGGACACGAGCCATCGCGGGATACCTCCATCCGGTCGATACTAAAATTATCTTTCTACTGGCGGTTCGCCCCATTAAAATCAATAAATCAGAATCTCCTGTACCGACAATCTAAGCGCCGTTCCGGCCGCCGACAAGAAGCACGGGCCGGGCCGGCCGACCATTGGAGGACCAATGAAATACAGTCGAATCACTATTCCCCCGGGGGCCGCGCAACCGGTTTCGACCGCTGCCGAAGAGCTGTCCGCGGCCACGGGGGCGAGGGTAACCGAAAGCAAGTTTAGGGGGTCGGCCGGGGAGGGGGAGATAGCTTTGGCGCAGGGCGAGGAGGCGCTGGCGGCGGCTGAGGTGCGGCGGTTAGTTGCCGGCGTCCCGGCCGGCGCGGAATGGGAGGCGGTGGCGGTCACCGGCGGCGGACTGGTGATCGCCGGATCGAGCGCGCGTAACGTCTGCCATGCGGCCCTGGCCTGGATCGCCGATCCCGGCAGGGAGACCGGCCGGGCCTCCCACTATGCTTTCAAAGAGCGTTTCAGCATGTGGGACGTCACTCTCAACCAGTGGTACCGGAGCACGGTGGGTTTCGACCGGCAGAAACATCTGCGCGAGCTGGCCCGCCTGGGCCACACCGGCGTGGAAGTCAACCGCTACGTGGACGCCGGCGGCGGCTGGCACGTCCGCCACCGCAAGTTCCCCGGCGATTCCTATGCCTGGTACCTGAGCTACTGCCCGGCCCTGGATGCGTTCGTCGAAAGTTCGCTCACCGAGGGGATTTACGAACCGGAGGAGCTCCGGCGTAACCTCGCCGATCTCGAAGAGTCGGCCTCGATTGCCCGCAGCTACGGGATGGCCCCGGGCTTCGTCTGCTACGAACCGCGCTGCGTGAGCGAAAAGATTTTCGACCGGCACCCTCATCTGCGCGGCTCCCGCACCGACCACCCGGGCCGCAGCCTGGAGCCCCGCTACGCGCTCGACATCGCCCACCCCCGGGTGCTCGAACATTACGCCCAGATGCTGACCAACCTGATGAGCCGTGTTCCGGACCTGCGCTACCTCGTGTTCTGGACCGGGGACAGCGGCTCCGGGCTGCCGTTCGCCAGGTGGCTTTATTTCGGCCCGAACGGCTCCTACCTCGCCCGCTCGAAAACAGTCGAACGGATGGCCGCCGAATTTTCCGGTACTCTGGTCGAAGCCGGCAGGAAGATCAACCCGGAATTCGAAGTGATCATGGAGCTGAGCTGGGAGTACACGCAAAAGGAGCGGGAGCGGATCACCTCGGCCCTGCCCGAGGGCGTCACCCTTTCCCATCCCCTGGGCGGCTCGGCCAGCGGTATCCTGTGCGGCACCGACCCGGAGGTCTCGCGGCATTACTTCAGCTTCGACCGCCAGTGCGGCAAGGAGCCCTACGGAGAAATCGTGGTGTCGTCCTGGTGGGACACCGAACCCGTGTACGGGCTGGCTTTCCCCACGATAGTCAAGCAGAAGTTCGACAGCCTCCGCGCGCTGGAACTCGATAAATTCTTCACCCGCGGCGGAATCTATTCACCTTCGCAATGCCCTTACGCGATCAACCACGAAGTGTACCGGGAGCTGGTGCGCGGCCGTGAAATAGCCGACCTGCACGCGTTCCTGATGGAAACCGCGACCCGCTGGTGCCTCGGCGGCGCACCTCAGGCCGAATTGCTGGTCAAGGCCTGGCTCCTGGGCGAGGAGGCCCTGCGGCAATGGCCGGTGCTCAACTGGTACATGGCCGGCCCCTGCACGACCCAGGCCCGCTGGATAACCCGGCCGCTGGTCCCCGATTTTTCGCGGCTCGCGGCCGATGAGACCGCGGCTTTCCGCCGGGCGGTGTTCACCCTGGAGTCCGATATCGCCCGGCAGAACCTGGCTTTCGAGGGTGGGATCCGGATGTACAAGGAGGAACAATTCGAGCGGGCGGTGCAGGAGTTCGACCAGCGGATGCTGCCCCAGCTCGAACTGACAGTCGGTGTGCTCGACCAGGCCCTCGACCTCGGCGCCCTCGACGTGCTCGTCGACCAGCGCGACCGCTACCGCGGCTGGCTGCTGCTCAACCGCACGGTGCGCAACTGCCTGGCCGCCCAGAGGGCGATCAACCTCTACCTGCTGGACCGCGGTGAAAAGCCTGCCCTGAGAGCGGAGCTCGACCGGGCGATCGCCGCCGAAATCGCCAACACGCGCGACTGGATCGAGGCGCTCGGGGGCGGGAAAAACAACTTCTTCCACGTCGCCGAGGAATTCGAAACGCCTTTCGTGTATAAGACGCCGGTGGAAGACCTCGAGCTGCGCCTGACAGTCATGGAGCGGCACCGGGGGGATGACCCTGGGCCGGATTTGCCCGAGCTGCGCTGGGCCAACGACGAGCGGAGCGCCTGGCGGGAGGAAATCTGACCCTGGGTAGTGAAGGCCGTAATTGGGAGTGGGAGAAAGCCTTGGGAGCGGGCGGGCCGGCATGGTTGTTGCCAGAACTCTATCGGCGTAACCCCGCACCGCAGGCGTTTCCGCAACAACCATGCCGGCCCGCCCCCAGGCGGCGGCCTTCGCCGCCGCCTTTTTTATGGCGCGAACCTCAGCGCAATCGCGCCAGGTCCGGCACCGGCAGATTCACTATGTCTTCCACCACTCCGTCCACTCCCGCCGCCGGCCCGTAAAACACGCTCCCCCCGAAACTGGTCAGGAAGAGCATCCCCGGATGCACCGGGTCGAACACCGGCCGGTGGCCCCACTTGAAATTGTAGCCGCCCAGCCTCCTCCAGGTTTCCCCGCGGTCATCGCTGCGGAAGGCGCTGCTGTCGAACGTGTTGATCACCACGGTGTTCGGGTTTTTCGGGTCCACCGCAGCAGCGTAGACGTGCATCTTTTCGTCGAACACCTGCTTCCAGGTCTTCCCGCCGTCCTCGGTGCGGAACAGCCCGCCGCCGATTTCCCTGCGGCCCGTCTCGAGCTGATCCCCCTCGACAACCCTGGCGGATTGCGGAGCGGCGCCGGTTTCCCTGCCACCCGCGTTGAGCGGCCAGCAGGAGAGGTACATCCGGTTCGGGTCGCTGGGGTCGTAGACCAGGTCGTTGGGCATGGTAGCCCCTTCCGGCATGGGCATTTTGGCCCAGGTTTCGGCTCCGTCGTCGCTGAAATACAGGCCGCCCGGAGTCTGCTGCTGGCCTTCCAGGCCCGCCCGTACCACCAGCAGGATCAGCCGGCCCGAGCTCAGGCGGGTGATCCGCCAGCAATTGAGGTTGGCCGGGTCGATACCCTTGCGTTTGACCTCCCAGGTCCTCCCGCCGTCGGTCGATTTCCACACGCCCCAGCCGTAGTCGCAGACATACAGCGTGCGCTCGCGCACCGGGCTGTCGGTGTCGATTACGATGTGCGTCGGCACGGCCGCGAGCCGCATGCGATGGGTGAAATCCCCGTTCTCGAAAACGCCGGAGGTGAGGATTCCCCAGTAGCGGCCGCCGTCTCCCGATACCGCTACTCCTCCCTGCTGGTTGCCGCTCACCAGGTTACCCGAACGGTGCATCTTGGGCCGCGGCAGGTCGTGGACGTTCGACCACACCGAATAGATCCGTCCCTTGACCGCCGGGTCGAATTCGAGCCAGTAGCAGGTGTTGCGCCACTGATTTGGGATCCCGGTGTAGGATTGATACCAGCTCTTGCCGAAATTGAACGTGTGGAACAGGCCGATATCGGTGTAGGTGATAAAGAAATGGTCGGGGTTGTAGGGGTCGAAATGGACGCCGTAGTTGGTGGTTACGTCCAGTCCCCGGGTGGCGAACGAGCGGTCCGGGAAGTCGCGGCTGATCACCTGCTTCCAGGTCTTTCCGCCGTCCAGGGACCGGAAGGTGCGGCCCGAATCGGTGCAGTAGCAGACATCCGGCTCGCTGGGGGAGACTCCCAGGTGGGAGGGGGCGCCGAACCAGCCGAGATTGCGCTTGAGCCAGCCTTCCTCGTAGTTGTTGGTCAGAACATCCCCGCCGCAGACTTTGAGCACCCAGTTCCAGCTCGCGCCGGCGTCCGTCGATTTCATAATGCCGGACACCCTCTGCTGGTAGCCGTTCATTTCCTCAGGCATCCCGCCGCAGGAAAGGTAAACCACCTCCGGAGTGCCCTCACACACTGCCAGGGTGCGGTAACGGCTGCCGAACCTGCCTTGCGGCTGATCTTCAGCCGCAAGTTGGCCGTCCGCTTTCTCCCAGGTCTGGCCCATGTCCCTGGAACGGTAGATTCCGCCCTGGGCGCCCAGCAGATAAATCAGGCTGCCGGCCAGGCCCTTGCCGCCATCGGCTATCGCCGCTTCCTCGACCGGCAGGGCGAGCTTTTCGCTGAGGCTGCCGTCCAGGGCCACCCGGCTTATCTCTGAGCTGGTGACCACCGTTACCTGGCCGGAGTTCCCGCTCCAGGCGCCCGGGAAGATCGCCAGCACTTCGCCGCCCACTTCGGCTATCTGCTGCCAGCTCTTTCCCTGGTCCGCCGATGTCATGATCCGGGCGCCCCCGGAGCGGAAACCGGGCCCCCGCATGGCGATCGTGATCCGCTTGGAATCCGCCGGGTCCACCCGCACCAGGCCGATACTGCCGCCCGGCTGGTCATCCGCAGTGACAAACCGCTGGCCGGCGTGGTCCCCGGACATGGTTTCGCCGGTCACTTTCGCCGGGTCGGGGAGCACCAGCTCCCAGGTCTTGCCCTTGTCCGTCGACCGGTAAAGCCCTGAATTGGCGGCGTAGACCGTGTTCGGATCGTTGGGGTCGAATTCGAAGTCCTGCACCACGGTCCGCAGGTTGAACATCTGCCAGTTTTTCCCTCCGTCCGTGGTGACGTAGGCGGCGGTCATGTCGCAGCGGACGAACACGTTATCCCTGTCGAAACGGTTGATGGTGGGGATGAACTGCGCGCCGCCGCCGCCCGGGCCGATCACGGTCCAGCCGTGCAGGCTCGGCTGCTTGTACTCCTCTTCGGCCGTACCCGCCACCGGCTGGTCGGTGCGGCAGCAGCCGGACAGGAGCGCTGCCAGGACGATAATTATTGCCGGAACCGGGCTGCTGAATCTGAATCGACGCATGTTAACCTCCGGGGTAAGGTTTGAAGAGCGTGGTAAATGACAGGCTGGCTTGCAAGATGCTTTTCAATCTATAATAAAAGCCGCAGCTGCGTAAGGAAAAGATATTCGTGATATGGAGCGTTTGGGGACCGCACCCAGATTGCGTTGCCTGGCGGCCGGTGATTCGGAATACGACCGGAATTACTGCAGAGAGCATGCAATAGTTTGTAGTTATTCAGGTTCTGGGATAGTCGAATCGGAGGCTGTAAAAGCCCTGAATCCTTGAGATTCTCCAATTGGAGCGTATAGCAGCCTCGTAATTTCCATCGCGGCACGTTGGAGGGTTCCGGCGGCAGGCAGGCCATTTCGAGGACCGGTGTGGGGAGACGAGTAGTGGAGTCCTCGAAGGCGATCGCCGAGGGAGCGGCGGGAAAGACTCGAGGCCTGGATTAACTTTGTTTTCCTTTGGTTACAAAGGAAACGCTTTTGGTTCTTTTGGCGACAAAAGAACAAATAAGTCTTTGAAAGGTAAATAGATAGAATCTTGGATGGAATTCCAGTTGACATTCTTGACCGGGCAGTTCTATGTCTGCCTGAGCAGACATCAATCCTCCCGCTTGCCGAGCTTCGTGATCCGCCCGCCAATTATCCATTCCACCACGAAAATGTTCCCCTCACGGTCGAAAACTGCGTCGTGCGGGCTGTTGAACTTCCCGGGCCGCACCTGCGGCGGCTTTAGGTCGGGCCAGCCTTCGGTCTCCTTTACCGGCTCGTTGGCTCCCAGCCGACAGACCGGCCGGTCGTCGAGGTCGAGGATGGTCACCCGGGCGAACAATTCCGGCACCAGCAGGAACTCCCCCCGCCTGTCGAACGCGCAGGGGCTGGTCAGGTGTTCGGCCGCCGCCTGGCGCTTGAATGTGCCCTCCAGGTCGTAGACCTGAATGCGGTGGTTGCCCCGGTCGGCGATATAGATTTCCGGCTCCCCGCGGCGAGTGTCCAGGAATATCGCGTGCGGGCACTTGAAGGCCCCGGCCCGGCCTTCTTCGCCGTTGAAGCTGCCCAGGTAGCGGCCGCCTTTGTCGTAGCGGTGGATGTAGCCCGACCCGTAGCCATCGGTGACCCAGACATCGCCGCTGCCGCCGAACCGCTCCTCGCAGACCGCCACCCAGGTGGGCGCGTACCTGGCCGACTCGTAGACCCGGTGCCCGGGCCTGACAATATTCAGGACGGTCCGGCCGTCGAGCGTGGTCTTGACCACTTCGCCGGTGTCGTGGTCGGTGAGCCAGAGGTATTCCACGCCGTTTTCCACTACCAGGGTCAGGCCGTGGGCGCCCGGAAACCGGTCGCCCCAGCTGCGCCGCAGGTTGCCCTCGCCGTCGAAAAAAAGCACCGCCGGCGTCGCCTGGCTGAACACCACGATCTCGCCCCCGGCGGTCACCTCGATCCCGTGCGTCCGGCCGTTGGCCCGGCCGGTCGGGCTGTCCGGGATCATTGCCCAGTGTTCGTGCCAGTCGAACTGGTGTCCGCCCTCGCCGACCCGCATCGTATTCTCCCTTGTTGGATAATGATAGTTGTTCTCAAAGAATTGCAGGTATTATATAACACATAATCTCAATCATTCATAGAGGATTATAAAATTACTACGGGGAGCGTGAAATAGTTTGCATTTATTCGGATTCTGGAATTGTCATATCAAAGGTTGTAAAAAGCCCTGAAGTATGGAGATTCTTTTATTGGAGCGTGCAGCAGCCTCGCAATTTCCATCGTGGCCCGCTGGATAACCCCGGTGGCAGGCAGGCCATTTCGAGGACGGGTGCGGGGAAATGGGCGGAGAAGTCCTCGAAGGCGACCGCCGATGGAGCGGTGGGAAAAGAACCAAAGCCCGGATTAACTTTGTTTTCCTTTGGTTACAAAGGAAACGCTTTTGGTTCTTTTGGCGACAAAAGAACAAGTAAGAATTTTGCCGGTGAATTGGATAGACTCCAAGGCGGAATTCCAATTGAAATATTTTTCTGATCTTTGTTCTAAAGCCGGTACGGCAATCCTCCCGCCGAAAGCCAAGACCAATTGACAGGTGCATTCGATTCGTTGTAATTTCCTTGTGTCGAACCCTAACTGTCTGACTGCGGAGCCTGCCCATGAAATGCGCCCGGCCGCTGTGCGGCCTCAACCGTCCCCTGGACCGCAAGCTTGCCGGCTGGATGATCGCGGCCGGCCTGCTTTTCCTGTTGCCTTATCTGGTCTGCGGCCCCCACCCCCGGCTCGAAACTTTCAGTTTCGCCGTGGACACTGCCGCCGCCGGGGGCCATACCGTGGTCACGCTTCTGCGTAACGGCCCGCAGCCGATAGTGGCCAAAATCGCTCCCGATGCCGGCGCCAACCTGTTCAGCCTCGAATTCGCCGGCGTCCAATTGCTCGAATCCCCGGCCGCGCTGGATAGTTTCGACGGCTCCAGCCGGGGCGTGCCGGTCCTCTATCCCACGCCCTGCCGGGTTCCCGAGGGAAGGTTCACGTTCGCGGGCCGGGAGTTCAATTTCGTCCGTAACCGCGATGGCAACCATATCCACGGCCTGGTGCGGGATGTTCCCTGGCAGTGGGAGAGGCCGTCGGCCGATAGTTCAGGCGTGAGGCTGCACACCTGGATCGACTTCGCCCCCGGTACCGACCGCTATCGCCAGTTCGGCATCGATCACCGGCTCGAGCTCGAATACGTGGTCGACCGGGAGGGAGTCCGGATCGAATACCGGGTCGCCAACCGCGACAGCACTTCGCTGCCGTTCGGGCTGGGCTTTCACGCTTACTGGAACTATCCCGGGGACCGCCGGGAAGTATGGCTGACCGTGCCCGCGGACCGGCGCATGCTGATGGAGGACCTGATTCCCACCGGCGGGCTGGCCCCGGTGGCGGGTACACAATACGATCTCACCAGCCCAGTGCGCGTGGCCAACCTGGCCGTGGATGATGTCTGGTACGGCCTGACCCCCGCATCGCCGGCGGTGGTCGAATGGCGCGACAGCGGCGTGCGGCTTACCCTGGCCGCCAGCCGCGAGTTCGGCCACCTAATTGTCTACGACCTGCCGCAGAACGACTTTTTCTGCGTGGAGAACCTCACCGCCAGCCCCGATGCCCACAACCTGTACGCCAAGGGTTTCGAAAAAGAGTCGGGGCTGATCGTGGTGCCGCCGGGCGGGGAGAGCCGGGGCTGGGTGAGGTACGGGCTGGTAACAATAGAAAATTAGGGTTTTGACTAGTTCATGAATATTTTTATCTTATCTGTGTAAGATTTAATTTCACCCGTTAGGTTAAATCCATTCAAGTACTGTTTGCCAAGACTCAGCATCCAGCGGATACCTTAACAAACAGCAAGCCTTAATAAAGCTCTAAATTTACGCTCATAAATGCGAACACTTTTTTTCTTTCTTATTGATTTTATTATAGTTAGATTATTTCGACTCACTCCAAATTGGTCAATATCCAAAAATTATTGAGGAGTAGGATAAATTACAAATAAATTAGAAGCAATGTAATTCAATCGGGCTTCAATTAAACGTTCATCTGGTTTATTATTTATATGTCCTTCAAGAGAGAGAGAGGAATCCCGATAACTTAATTCCCAACCGCTTGCCTTATAGAGATCAGATAACTTCAATTCCTTGGTATCATTAAATTCTGCGTAACTAATCTCAGAATTAGTAAAATTTACATTTTTGAATATTATATTTTTAAAAACAGCGTATCTTAAATCGCATGATATAAAATTTACATTTTGTAATTCGGCTTGGTTAAAATCTGCTCCAATTAAATTACAATTAACAAAATTAACATTCGATATCTTAGCATTTTGAAAGGAAGATCTTCTAATATTTGAAGATCTGTAAATTGAATTTGATATATTCGAATATCTAAATTTGGAACCATACATATATGAGTTTTCAAATGATGATCTAGAGATATGGAAATTATCAAAATCAGAATATGGCAATTCCTCATCTTTTTTGAATACAAATTTAATAATAGTATCTGAAAAAGATTTTACAACAGGTAAATCTTTTCCACAAAGAAGAAAAGAATCTCTATAAGAGGATTCCCAGCCAATTGCAGACATGAGTTGAGCTTCTGTTAATCCTTCAGTAAACTGGAAATTGGCTCCAGATACATTTGCGCCACTCAAATCAACGGAGTCTAAATTAGCCCATCTAAAATCTGCGTATCTTAAATCTACCCCCATAAAAGAAGAATTTTTTAAAGAGGCTGACTCCAGATCAGAGTACTTTAAGTCAGATCCAATAAATTTTGCACCAAAAAGATTTGCTCTGGTTAAAATAACATTTCGTAGATTAGATTTTAAAAATAATCCTCCTTTAATGCTGGCCAAATAAAAATTAGACAATTCTAAATTCGAACCAAAAACTCTGCAACTGTCCATATTTGCCCAATAAAAATCAGAGAAGGGAGCATTAGTATTTCTAAATTCCGTGAAAAATAGAAATGCGTATCTGAATCGTGTACTATCAATATTAGCTAATCTAAAAGTGGAAAGATTTAATTTAGATTTTGTAAAATTAGAATTTGCAATCTTGGTGTTTGCAAGTTGAGCATTCTCGAGTACGGTTTCGCTTAAATCACTTCTTACAAGAGAAGCAGAATGAAGATTTGCACTGCTAAGAAATGATTTGTTGAAATTTGAACTGTCTAAATTGGCTTCTCTCAAATCAATGCTATCTAGGACTGAATTGGTTATCATGGAGTTGCTTAAATTAGCATAGTATAATTTCCCATTTCGGAGAATAACTTGTGATAATATTGTATTTCTAAGGCTAGAATAGTTCAATTCGATGTTTGTCATGTTTGCTTGATGCAAATTAGAATTATCAATATTAATACCTGTTAAAACCTTATTTCTTAAATCTGCTCTTATTAAACTAAAACTTCTATTTAATATTGCATTGCCTGAAAATATATTTAGTCTCACAAATAATTCGTGGCCGAAAAATATTGAACTGGCAAATAAAAGAACCCATAGTAGATATAGCATGGTATTTCTCAACCTATTAAGTCTTCCTAAGCGCCGCATTGCTAAAAATATGAAGATAATAATTAATGACCCTGTAATAAGTATATTAAAAAATTGTATAGCTGGTTTGAATGGAAGAGATTTCCATGTGAATAAGATAGCAACAAATATAGGCATTAGATATTGCAGGGCAATGGACATGAAATTGGCAATTTTATTATGTTGATTAAACAAGTATGGGTATTTGTCCGTGATTTTTAAATTGGTTATTTTAAATAAATTATCAATATAAATATGAACATAAATCGTTATGATAAATAATATTAATGGGCAGAAATAAAAAAAGGAATGAGTATCAATTTTTACTCCCGCAAAAGGAATATCTATTTTCCCGGAAAATATTTCAGAATCTTGTTGACCTAGTATAAGTAAATTAAATAGACAAAATATGCCCAAAAAAATAGAAGCATTGTGTATGATTTTGGAAATTTGTTCATGGCGTATTATCTTATCATTTCGGGAATAATAAGATCTCTTAGTTGGATTAAAAAATTTAGTAAGCCATCTGAATTTGAAAAAAGTAGGATTTTTTAAAAATTTATTATTCATTGACATCAAACCAATATGAGGAGAGTAGTCAGTTTAATAATTGTATTAAGGAATATATTAAAAAGTCAAGGAGTAAAAACAAAAATTATTAGAATAGCAATTCTTAATGTCAATCGTAATCTCACCGCCAGCCCCGATGCCCACAACCTGTTTGCGAAGGGTTTCGAAAAAGAGTCGGGGCTGATCGTGGTGCCGCCGGGCGGGGAGAGCCGGGGCTGGGTGAGGTACGCTCTGGAGAAAATCGCGCGGAAGTGATTTGCTTGAATGGCTTTTGCTGATTGAAAGCCGCCCGGGCCCTCGTATCGTAGGGGCGGACCCCGGTGTCCGCCTGGCGGGGTTGGGCGGATCCGTGGCATCCGTCTTTTATCCGTGTAATCCGTGATTCCGATTTCACGGACGCCGCAGATATTGCCCGGATTGCACGGTGCCTACCCGGCTATCCTACCGTAGGGGCGGTTCGCGAACCGCCCTGCTGGATACGACTATTTCTGTGCCTCTTCGCACACTTTTCGGTCCGCAACCGGCCCCGTTGAAATCATACCACTTTGTGTCTCACTTGTTATACGGAAACTGTTTTGTGTCTCAAATTTCGCAAAAAGTGAGACGCAAGCTGCATTGTATATAACCGGTGAGACACAAAATTTCCCGAACAGTTTTCTGCCGGATTGCTTTACCTACTCCACCTCGTACTCCACTCTCACCTCCGGGCTTTCCTTGTACCCGATCCGGATCGCCCGGGTCCGCACGATCGAGCTCTTCACCAGCCGGAGCGAACCCGTCCAGAGCTTCCAGTTAACTTTGTCGCCTTCTTCGTCCGTCCAAGCGATAGACGCCCCGTGGGTCGGGCAGCTTATCCGCACCACCAACGGCTTGCTGAACCTCCCGCCGGCCGGCACGACCACCGGCGCCCCGGTCACCGGCTGCACCCGGCCCGGCCACATCCGCTCGATCAGCTCGTTCTCCTGCACCCGCCCCAGGTCGTCGATCTGGTCCATCCAGGCTTCCACCGCCCGGCTCATCCGCTCGCGCACCTCCCGGTAGGCCGGGTCGTAGGCCAGGTTGTTCACTTCGTGGGGGTCGGCGGCGGTGTCGTAGAGCTCGTGCACCGGCTTGGTGTCGGCGAAAAAGAGTTTCTGCGCGCCTGTCAGCTTACCTTGGGCGTACAGCTTGCGCCATTCCTGCATGGTCGGCATCAGGTCCATGTAGGCGATTGGCTGAGCGTACGGCAGTTCAGGGTTGAAATTGCGCACGTAGCGGAAACGCTTGTCCCGGGCCGAACGGATCATGTCGTAGGTCTCGTCCATGCGGTCGCGGAAGCTGAACGCGTATTCCCGCGCCGGGGCTTTCTGTTCTCCCAGGAAAGCCCGTCCCTGCAGGTGGGAGACAATCTCGACTCCGGCCACGGACAGCACCGAGGGCCCCAGGTCAATCGAGCTGACTATCTGGTCGGTGACGGTCCCCGGATCGATCACTCCAGGCCAGCGCACTATCAGCGGTATCTGCGTGCCGGAATCGTAGGGCCAGCGCTTGGCCCTGGGCAGGCCCCGGCCGTGGTCGCTCCAGAAGAACACCACCGTGTTCCCGGCCAGGCCGTCGCGCTCCAGCCGCTCGAGGACCTTGCCCACTTCCACGTCCAGCTCCTCGATCCGGTCCAGGTAGCGGGCGAAATCGCGGCGCACCAGGGGTGTGTCCGGGTAGTAAGGGGGAAGCTCCACTGAACCGGGGTCCTTCCTGGGGTCCAGCTCCAGGGGCGTGCGGATCATGCTCTCGTGGGTCATGATGAAATTGATCACGCTGAAAAACGGCTGCCCGGGAGCCCGTTCGTCCCAGTCCCGGTGGTTCGATCCCTGACGGTCCCAGGCGGTGAGCGGTGGGGCGAACTGGTAGTCGGTTTTCGACCGGTTGGTGCAGAAATAGCCGGCGGTCCGCAAATATTCGGGGAAGCACTTGACGTAGGGCGGTGGCACGCATTCGTAGCCTTTGACCTCGGTGCGCATGTTGTGCGAGCCGATCGAGTTGGGATACATGCCGGTGATTATCCCGGACCGGTTGGGCGCGCAGACCGGGGCCACGGTGTAGGCGTTGTCGAAGCGCAGACCCTGGCCGGCCAGCCGGTCGATATTGGGCGTGCGGATATTGCGGTAGCCGTAGCAGCCCAGCTCCCGGCTCATGTCCTCGCAGCTTATCCAGAGCACGTTCGGCCGGCCGCCCGTCCCTGCCGCAGACACGATTTCAGGCCAGGCCAGGGCCGCCAGGGCGCCGCCGGTCAGGCCCATGAATTTTCTCCGGTTCAGAGGATAAGGCACGTTTACCTCCTGCGGTTATAGCCGGAATAAATACTTGACTGGATCTTTATCGGATTATCACGAATACGGAAATTTCTAAAAAAAGACTCGCTTTACCCGTGTTTTCGCCAAAAATCAGGGCCGAATCCGGGCTGCCGGGGATGGCTGAGTTTGAAAAAGAATAAGCAGACTCTTCGCGTTTTACAACCGCTTTAACTTGAAAAAGTTGCGGGACAAGCCGGCCTGTATCCGGTAAACGAAAGTTGTAACGAAAAGGCCGTGCGGCATAACTCTTAGAAAATAAATAAGTTAAAAAAATTGTACACCGTCTGCGGGCGCTTCCGCATGAACCGCGAAAAACAGAATTAAATTCAGAATAGCTGTCAAAGCCTTTGACCGGCCTGAATTTATCCGACGGTAAGTCAGACCGGACTTGAGCAGCCTTTTCCCACCGGTTTGACAAATAGGTATCTTTCGCGGTAGAATGAAGCAGATAGCGGGTTCCGGAGTTCCCCGCTCCTGGATAGGAGATATTTCAGATGGTCGTCAAATGGACGAAAGCGCTGCGCTTCGAACGCTGCCCCCGCTGTTCCGGGGTGGTGACATTCGCTAAGGGGGAAAACGGGGCGGTCTGCCGCACCTGCGGCGCCCGGATCAAGCTGAAAGCGAAAAAGTGAGCCGGCGGCAAAAGAAAGGGTCCTTGCGCCTTTCTGCCAGCCGGATGGTGGGGTTATCCGGTACCCAGTGATCGTTATCACGTAAACCGGACCTCGTGAAGAGGGCGGTCACTCCTTGAGGGAGGGCGGCCCTCTTCGCGTCTATGAGAGGTCGGTTCCGGCCGAAGACTCACTCAAGCCCGGCACCCGGTCTGCCGATAAAATGACTGCAACGCCTTTCCGCTCCAGAAGCGTAACTTTCGTGAATGACAAAATTTCCGGATTCCACTTGACAAGGTTTGTCAATTTATGGTAAAATCGGGCGCTTGAATACAACAGTATGGTGAATAAGCCCTTCGGAGGATTTTATGAAAGGCGCGGTTGTGAACGAAACACGCTATGCCCGCTGTCCCCGTTGCCAGGCGGTGGTACAATTCAACGTTAACGACGCCACCGCTCAGTGCCCGAAGTGCAAGGTAATGATCAAGATCAAAAAGTAAGGCGATCTTTGGTGTTTTCACTTGGAAATGACCGTCCGGCGTTATGCGGGCGGTCGTTTTTTTTCGGCTTACTGTTAGGTCATTTACATGATACAATGGGCGGGCTTTCCGCGTTGAACTGGAATTCGCTTTGCATTATGGCCGGGAGGCCACCCTTACCGGGAATCGATATAAACACGGAGGACCTGATATGCCGATCTATGAATACCGCTGCCGCGCCTGTGGGAAACAGATCGAGGCGCTGGAATCACCGAGCGGAAAAAAGAGCCACGAGTGCCAGTCGTGCGGCCAGCCGATGGAGCGTATCTTTTCGGCTTACGGCGTGGGTAAGGCAAGCCCCTCCACGCCACCCTCCTGCGGCGGAGATTCCTGCCAGGGCGGGACTTGCCCGTACAACTGAGGTTATACCCGCTTACCCGATCCGGGAGCGAGACCGGACCTGTGTGTCCGCCCACCGGGATCCCGGGCATTGGGTGTTAGATTGTAAGATTGTGATTTTTCCTTCGATTGGAGCAGGCGGGCCGGCACGGACATTGCGAACCACCACCCGCAGCGGAACTCCCGCCGGCGTGGCTCTGGCAATGTCCGTGCCGGCCCGCCCCCTCCCGGCCCCTCGCATCGGCCTTGCCCTTCCTCACGGCAGGCTGAACGCCACCAGCGCATCGTCGAAATGGTCGTTGAACTTGTTGCCCCCGCCCGCGGCGATCACCACGTACTGCTTCCCGCTCCGCCGGCCCAGGAATGTCATCGGCACGGCGTGGCCGCTCCCGTCGATTGCCGCCTCCCACAAAAGCGCTCCGGTCGCACTGTCGAATGCGTGGAAAGTGCGGTCGTTGGAAGCCGCGATAAAGACCAGCCCCCCGGCGGTCACGATCGCCCCGCCCATCGACACCGTGCCCAGGCCCGTTATCCCGCGCCCGGTGAGCGATTCCGGGTTGCCCAGCGGCACCTGCCAGGCGAGCGTACCCTGGTCGAGGTCGAGAGCGGTGAGGGTGGACCAGGGCGGGGAAGTGAAGGGGATGCGAGTCGGGTTGTCCCAGAACCGGCCGTTATTGTATTCCGCGGTTACCCGTTCCCATTTCGGCGATTCCTTGCCGGTCGGGACCATCTTCATCAGGCTGCCCACGTTGGAGGCGCTGATATAATAAAGCCCGGTGTGTGGGTCGAAACAGCCGCCGCCCCAGGCCCCGCCACCGATCGTGTTGGGGAACACCACCGTCCCGCGCTCATTGGGCGCGTCGTACAGCCCGCCGATATTCCAGCGCTTGAAATTCTCCCGCGCCAATGCCTCGTGTTCGGGCGTCACCGTCGCGATGTCAGCCGGCGTGGCCCGCTGTCTGGCATAGGGGGGCGGGGCTGTCGGGAACGGCTGAGTGGCCGACAGCTTCTCGCCCGGCACACTGCTCTGCGGCACCGGCCGCTCCAGCACCTCGAACAGCGGCTCCCCGGTTTCCCGATGGAAAACGAACAGGAACCCCTGCTTGGTCGACACCGCCACCGCCGGCACTTCCCGGCCGCCTCTTCTCACCGTGATCAGGTTCGGCTGAGCCGGCAGGTCGTAGTCCCAGACATCGTGATGGCTCGTCTGAAACTGCCAGACCGTACGGCCGCTGAAGGCTTCCAGGGCCAGGATACTGTTGCAGGGCCGGTCGTCGCCGATCCTCTCGCCGCCGTAGAAATCCGGCGTGGGCGAATCGGTCCCGACAAACAACAGGCCGCGCTCGCTGTCCACGCTCATGGGCGACCAGCAGAAACTGCCGCCCTGCTTGGCCAGGCCCGCTCCTTCCCAGGTCGCCCGGTCCGGGTCATCGCTGGCTGGAATTTTGCTGCGCTCCCAGACCAGTGCGCCGGTGGTCACGTTGTAGGCCCTCAGGTACGGGAGCTGTCCGCCCACGATCACGATGTCTTTGTAGATCACCGGCGCGCTGGTGACCGAACCCATCCATTCGGTGGGCAGGTTCTCCGGGCTGGCCTCGTCGCCGTGGAGCTTCCGGCCGCCCTGGCCCAGGTAGCCGTGGGCCACCTTGCCCGCTTCGCCGAAAGTCCCGACCGGCTTGCCATCCGCACTGTTCAGGCACCAGAGGTCGCCGTCCATGGTGGCCAGCAAAATCCGGTGCTCGCCGCGTCCTTTCCAGCTCGCCACTCCCCGGTTAATCATCATCCAATGGGCCTGGGCTCCCTTGACAATCCCGGGGTCGAACGCCCACAGTTCGGTCCCGGTCTCCGGGTCCAGCGCGATCGCCCGCGAATAGGGCGTGGTGATGTACATGGTGTCGTCGATCACCAATGGCGTGCATTCGAAGGTGGTGAACGAGGTGTTGTTCGACCCGTCCGCTACATCCCCGGTGTGGTAGGTCCAGGCGCGCACGAGCCGGCTTACGTTGGCCCGGTCGATCTGGTCCAGCGGCGAAAACCGCACTCCGCCCTCGTCTCCTCCCCAATTCGGCCAGTCGTGGACCAGCGCCGCCTGCGCCGCGATATGAGGTTTCAGCGGGCCGACCGTAGGGCCGTTGCCGCAGGAGGTGAGGGAAAGCACGAGAATGAGGACGATCAGTTTTCGTAACATGGTCCGGCTCCCTTGGGTCTGGGGTATTTCTTTACCTCGATAGTGATTCCCGCGCCTGAAAATAAAAAATCCCGGCAATAACAGGGGCTTCGTGTTTCATCGGCCGTTCCCGAAAGGGAGCGGCGGCTGAAAAAGCTATCGCTGTTATCTACTGAGATTGAGAATGGAAGTCAAGGGAGAGGGATTAAATGCAGAGTTAAAAATGGGTAAATTCAATTTCCTCCACTGAAAATAGCGAACTGCTGGATTGATTGAGACGCTTGAGAGCCAATTTGCAGTAACTCTCATCTATTTCAACTCCAATGCTGTTCCGATGGCATTTTATCGCTGCCAGCATAGTGGTTCCTGTGCCGCAAAATGGGTCTAATACGGTATCGCCCCAGAATGAAAACATCCTGACTAAGCGATAGGCTAATTCCAGAGGGAAAGGAGCTGGATGATTTTTTGTGGATGCTCCCGTTATATTCCAGAATTGTTTAAACCATTCATTGTATTCAGACTTTTTTATTTTGCTGAGCTCCCGCTGTTTATTTGTCGGTTTCCTGTATCCCCCTGGTTTTCTCTGCATCAGGATAAATTCAATGTCATTTTTTATTATCGCGTTTGGTTCATAAGGCTTGCCAAGAAATGTACTGCCGTTGTTAATTTCATAAGTCGCATTTGATATCTTGTGCCAGATAATAGGATTCAAATTATCAAAACCAATTTTTCTGCAAGTTACACATATATCAGAGTGAAGCGGCATTACCAGGTGTCTGCCAAACTTTCTTCTCGATAGGCAAACATCACCCACAACACATACCAATCTTCCTCCCGGTACTAAAACGCGATAAGCTTCACTCCACACTTTTTCCAATTCACCTAAAAATGCTTCATATTCCTCGATGTGGCCCAATTGATCCGCATTATCATTGTATCTTTTAAGATTCCAATAGGGAGGCGAGGTAATTACTAAATGAATGGAGTTGTCTTTAAGGGAAGGCAGATACCTTGCATCACCGTGAATTAACTGGTGAGTCGTTTTTGGAAGTATTTCTTTTCTAGAAACAGCCATTTTATCAGGAAGTTTTAATCGTTATCTATTTCAGTTGTAAATAAACCTTTTCTTTTTAAGTATTTTAGCATAGCAGGTCTTAATACTATTTTGCCATCGACGATGTCTTGCCCAATAAGTTCGACAACTAGCGATAACGTTGCATTGAAAATATCTATGGAATCTTTAGAAAGATTATCTATATCTTGAGACCAGAGATGCAAATATCTATTTCTTTTAACTCTAATTAAATCAAACAGCTTTTTTGTTTCCTGAGAAACAATATCATATGCACATAAAATTTTAACTCGGCGTTCTTGCGGTAATTTTTCAAATGCGCTTCCAAATATCGCTTTTTGGTCATCATTTGTCATTTGGCGATTTTTAAACCTAAATTCAGAAATTTCAAATAATAAAATACTGATCATTTCAGCAACCATTCCACAAAGTGCTATAGTCCCTATATAATTTCCCAACATATAATTAGATTTAGCATGCCTTAAAGGCCATATCAACTTTTGTAAGATTCTTTCTTCATTTGGCGCTGCGAAAAGATTTTTATTTCCCCTGCTGATTTCTTTATATCTTTTTTCCAAAACTTTTATATCTCTATTTTCTCCGGGAGTACAGATATACACGAATATATCTTCCAAGGACAGTTCTTTATTTTCTAATTGAGAAAATGGCTCGTCAATTTTGAAGAAAGCAAGTGGATTCAAATGTATTGATAAATATTCTGTTGCCATTTGATATTCTCCATTTTAGAAAATTAGTAAAGTATTAACCTAATTATGGTAAAATCTCGATTTCATCTATTGTTAATAGATTGTCTAATATCTTTTCTAAAATAATAATTAAACTTAGCCCGCCCCACTCCTTGTCCCGCAATAGCGCCTCTCCCTCCGGCAATAAACTTCTTTTAGCCGGTTTCCTTAACTCCGGGGCAGGGAAAGGGGCATCCGTGTTATCTTATTTCCTAATCCGTGTCATCCGTGATTCAGGCCGGGAAAAGGGGCGGCATCCATTCAATCCTACCTTATATCCCGCCGTTATACCGCCTCAGACCTTCTCCGGCACCACGTACGGCTGCCTGTAATCACGTGTCAGGTAGCGGTCGGCCTCCTCATCGCCAATGAAACGTTCGGTGTTCGGGTCGAACTCGAGCTGACGGCCCAGGCGGTAGGAAAGGTTCGCCAGGTGGCAGAGAGAACTGGTGAGGTGCCCTTCCAGGATCCCGGCGGTCAGGTGCCGCGGGTCGTGGCTGCGCACCGCCTCGATAAAATTCCTGCGGTGGAAAACCCGGCTCGAATCGTGCGCCGCGTTTTCGAAGAATCCCTGGGGCGCTCCCACCGAACTGCCTTCGGTGATCACCACGGCCCGCATCGAGGGTCCCGGCTCGTCCTTGCGGCCCAGGAACGTCCGGAAGCCCTGGATGTCGACCTCCATCCAGCCCTCGGTGCCGTAGAAGAAGTTGCCGATCTTGATCCCGCGCTCATCATGAGTATACAGCCCCCGCACCTCGAACTCGAGCTTCCGGCCGTCCGGCCACTCGAATACTGCGGTCTGAGTGTTGGGGGTCTCCTGGTCCGAATCGAATGCGTAGTAGCCGCCTGAGCTGAATATTTTTGTCGGCAGGGCGGATGGGCCCAAGCCCCAGCGCGCGGTGTCCATTTCGTGTACCCCCTGGTTGCCGATATCCCCGCAGCCGTAGTCCCAGAACCAGTGCCAGTTGTAGTGGAAGCGGTTTTCGTTGAACGGCCGCAGGGGGGCGGGTCCCAGCCAGAGGTCATAGTGGACCCCGGCGGGAGTGGGGCTGTCGGCTTTGCGGCCGATCGATTCGCGGGGCTTGAAACAAAGTCCCCGCGCCAGGAACACCTCGCCGATTACTCCCGCGCGCAATTGCCTCACCGCCTCGATCACGTGCGGGAAACTGCGCTGCTGGGTGCCGCAGGCTACCACCCGGCCGTACTTGCGCGCCGCCTCCACCGCTCTTCTTCCTTCCCAGACGTTGTGGCTCACCGGCTTTTCCACGTAGACGTCCTTGCCGGCCTGGCAGGCCCAGATGGTCATCAGGGCGTGCCACTGTTCGGGGGTGGCGATCGTGACCGCGTCGATCTCCTTGTCCTCAAGCACCCGCCGGATGTCCGGCTCGAAGCCGATCTTTTCGATCCCGAGGCTGTTGGCGTACTTTTGAGCCACCGGGTAGAGCCGTTCGTCCACTTCGCAGATAGTCTTGATCCGCACGCCCTCGACTGCGCTGAAACATTGCAGATGGCTCTGGCCCTGGCCGTTGATCCCCACCACGGCCAGGGTGATCCGGTCGTTGGGGGAGGCGGCCCTGCCGCTTGCTGAACTGCCCAGCAGCAGGCCGGCCGCCCCTTTGACAAAATTCCGGCGCTTCATGTTAACCTCCGGGACTGAGGATATATTAATTAATACATAGTACTTCAATTCGATAGTTCGATGACATTTTCTTTTGCCATGCGGAATAAGCCGTAGGGGCGGCCCCCCTTGTCCGCCCAAGGGAGCGAGGCATGGCTCGCAGGGGCGAGTTTGAAACTCGCCCCTGCTACCTGTTCGCAAGGCCGTCACAGGCCGGGGTAGGGGTGAGCCTCGTGTTCGCTCAGTCTACCGCGATTGTATATAATTTGTAGCAAGGTCGAATATTTTACCGCAGAGGCGACCGGTGGCCGCCCGTTTTACAACCTATTTTGTACTATTCCATTCCAGGTACACTTTCTTCAGCACTGCCAGCTTTGCGGGGTCCCGCACTATGGCGTGGATCGTGAACATCATCACCCCGCTGGCCGGCCCGCTGACACCGGCCCGCAGCACGCTTTCGAATTCCGCCGAGCTCACCGTTGCCGGCTCGTCCGCGGCCTGCACGATCGGCCAGACTTTGGGATAATCGCCGTCCCTGATCGCCAGATCCCGGCAGAACCAGTCCACGTATTCTTTCACCCAGGATGCAGATCGGCCCATCCGGCCATGGTAGACCATCGGGCTGAACACGTCCACCACCTCGGCCAATTCGTGAAAATCCAGGCCCAGGATTTTTCTCCTGGCCCCGCTGAAATCCTCGTCCGTCCAGGGGGCGTGGTAGAGGCCGAGCAAGGCTCCGGGGCGTTCCTGACCGATAATCCGCTTCATGTCGCGCGCCCAGCCGGCAATCACTGAACAGCGCCAGTCCCGCCAGTCCTTTTCGGCGTTTTCCAGGACCCAGCGGGCCTTGACTGCAGTCGCGCCGGAATCCGGCAGATCCACTCCGCTGGCGGCTGCGAACGCAGCCAGGCAGTTGTCGCAGAAACAGGTTTCCGGCAGGATCGGCTCCGGTGATTCGAACTGGGCGTGCCAGTGCACGTAATCCATCCAGACCCCGTCCAGCGGGTATTTGCGTAACAGTTCCCGGAGGGCGTTCAGACGGTAAGCCCGGAAACCGGCATCGGTGGGACAAACTCCCATGAACCAGTCGGCCTTCGCTGACCGCCTGCCCTCGGCGTCCACCGGCCAGGCTTCCGGGTGTTCCTCCACGTAATGCTCCCCGTTCAAGACGGCGAATTCGGCGAAAACTTTCGCCCCTTCCCGCCCGGCCCTGGCAACCAGTACGCTGTCGATCCCGTAGCTGCCGACAAAAACCGCGTTAATACCGAAGTCGGCCAGCTTGTAGCCTTTCTCCCAGAAGCTGTTCACTCCGCCGTAAGTGCCGCGTATTTCCACCTGCCCGATGGCCGGTGAGGCGGCCAGCCAAGTATATAAAATAATGTATATGTATTTTCTCATATTCTATAATACTTAATGTTATATACCAGTTTTTGCATTCCCATATTCGCATGCCCCGATATCGGGAACCTTGCCCGCGTAGTCGTCGTTAATCCCCCGGATCGGTACGCCCCGGTCGATCAGCGGGCTTCCCGGCCGAAGGCTCAGGTCTCCCGGCTCCGGGCTTTCGGCCAGGGGGTGGTTGCCGAGGTGATCTTCGAGATACCCCTGCCAGGGGGTGGCTCCCAGCCCGGGAGTCGAAACGAAAAGCGGATCGGCATACAGCCCGTGGCTTTCCATCCCGGTCGCCCCGGCCAGCTCCGCTATCGACAGGTAGGTCACCTTGTTCCACTCGAACCTGAGAGTGTCGGCGGCCCCGGCGGGCCAGTAGGAATTGTAATCCACCCGGTTGCCGTCCGCGCCCCGGCGCACCGCGTACCGGGAGCCGATCATGGCGTTGTTGAGGAATATTTTATTGACGCAGGGGATGTTCCCGTAGATTTCACTCACCAGGCTCACCAATGCCATGCCGTTGGCGCGGGACAGCGAATACCCGGAGTTGTGGTAGACATAGGCCGGCCCCAGGCTGGTGCAGTCGCCCACGTTGAGCTTGAAAAGCAGGCCCAGGAAAGCCGCCTCGTTACGGGTGACGTACACCGGCCCCCGCTCGACCGGCGCCAGCGATATCGCGGTCAGGCAATTGGCTGCGGTGTTGCCGTGGACTCGCAGGTTCACTCCGCCGCCGTCCAGCTCGTAGCTGTCGTCGCCGATATTGTACGCCCGGTTGTACATCACGTCGCAGTCGCGGTGCAGAGCCAGATCGTCCGGCCGCTGCCAGCTCAGCGCCGTGATCCCGTCGAACCAGCCCTCCAGCGTGTTGTAGCAGAACGAATTGCCTCTTCCCGCGTAGCTGGACATGATTCCCTGCCGCGGGTAGCCGCTCGCCTTGATCGCCTGCCAGGAAAAATCCTCCAGTCCCGGTTCGGCCAGCACGTTGCGCCAGATCGCGTTGTCCCGGGTATTCGCCCCTTCCAGATAGACTCCCCAGGGCACGTTGTGGATCTCGTTGTCGATCACTATACAATCTTGAGCGCCTCGGTCCAGAACGATCCCGGCCGTTCCGTAATGCCTGATCTCGAACCCGCACACCACCACATGCCTGGCCCCGGCCAGCAGGAAAGCCGAGGGCCATGAGGCCAGGCTGTAGCCGTGCATCTCCGGAGAGTCGGACAATCCGGTTCGCACGTAGAGCTCGTTCTTCAGAGTGTCACAGTACCAGGCGCGGGATACATTCAGGCTGTCGGCCAGGAAGGCGGACAGCGACTGAACATAGCAGAACATCCGCTTGCCGTCCTGGGCCAGGTAGCCATAGCCGATTTCGCCGTGTCCGGGAGGGTGCCAGCGGAAATCCCAAGGCAGGAAGGTCTTCCAGGCGTGCTGGCCTATCGGTTTCCAGCCCCGGTGCCCGGCTGGAATCTCCAAGGCGCTGTCCAGGACCGGCTTTTCTCCGGGCTCGGCGCTCACCACGATCGGCTGTCCCGGCTTGCCGGCCATTCCGGCCAGTAGCTCCCCCTCGCGGTAGATACCGCTTCCCACCAGCACCACGTCCCCGGGACCGGCCTTCTCCAGCGCCCGCCGGATTGTCCTGAACGGCCGGCTTTTACTGCCGGAACTCCGGTCGTTGCCGTCCGGAGAAACGTGGAATTCCGCGCCGCCGGAGGGTTCGAGTGTCAGCTTCCGGGTGGATACCGCACCCTCCAGCCTGCCGTCGCCTTCCGGCCGCGGGTCGGCAAAGAGGGCCCGCACCAGGACCGAATCCCCCGCTTCGAGCGGGAAGATGCTGGCCCAGGCCAGTTTCCGCTGCCTGTCGAAAGTGAAGTCCACGCCGTTGTGCCAGGCGTTCTCACCGGCGCGCCGCCAGAACAGTCGGGCCTGGCTGTTGCCGTTTTCATCGCCGGTATAGGGGATTTCGATTCCCACCGCCTGCCAGGTGGGGTAAAGCTCCATTACTCCCGGCTCGATCGCATCCCCGGGAGCCTCGGGCGTCGATTCGAACCTCCCTCCAGTTTCGCTGGCCGGTTTGGGGGATGGCTCGCAACAGAGGGAGAGGACTAACAGGACAGGAACAAGACGAAGTCTGAACATGGCATTATCCGGGAATGAGATGGCGGGTTGGACCTTCCGCCCAAATATCACCCCCGGCTCCAGGCTGTCAAGGAAAACGCTTGGGCGTCGAAAGCACATGTGTTAAAATTGATTCGACTGAATTTTCCCCGCGTTCTCAAGCAGGAGGCTCCCCATGTTCGATTTCCGTAAACTGTCCCTTCCCATCTCGATTCTGCTTTTTCAGTCAGCCCTGCCCGCGGCGGAAACTCCGGCCGAGACGCTCCGGGTGGAGGCCGAAATTCTCGGGCAGGCGAAAGCCAACATCGAAAAGATGCGCAAGGGCGATGCCGAAATCGTCTTCACCGCCGTGGACGGCAAACCCGCCAGGCTCGCCCGGGTCGAAGTCGAACAGACCGGGTCGGACTTCCTGGTCGGCTGCATCATCTTCGACTTGGTCCGCGACGAATCCCCTTTCCGCGCCGAACGGTTCAAGGAGCGCTTCAAGGAACTATTCAACTTTGCGGTCTTTCCCTTCTACTGGGCGGGCTACGAGGATGTGCAGGGGATGACCCGCTGGCGGGAGATGATGCCGGCGCTGGAGTGGTGCCGCGCCAATGGCATCACCGCCAAGGGCCATCCGCTGGTCTGGACCGCCCCCAGCGGCAAGCCGGATTGGCTCGCTAATTACTCCGTGCCCGAACAGCTCCAGTTCCTCGAAAGCCGGGTCAAGAACGTAGTGGGAGGCTGCGCCGGCCGGATAGAAATCTGGGACGTCTTCAACGAGGCGGTCAACACGCGCGCCTGGGACGATACCACCGGCGACACCTGGAGACCGGTGCCTCCCGCCACGAACGCCGACCTGGTCGAAAAGGCCTTCCGCTGGGCGCACCGGGCCAATCCGGCGGCGACCCTGATCCTTAACGACTACTATGTGATCGCCAAAGAGGACACCCGGGAACGGTTCTATCAGCTTGTTAAGGAGCTGCTGCGCCGCGGCACGCCCATTTCCGGGCTGGGGATCCAGGCCCACGAGCCGCGACAGGAGTGGTACCCGCCGCGTGAAGTGTGGAAAACTTTCGACCGCCTGGGAGAATTCGGCCTGCCGCTGCACATTACCGAATTCACGCCGCAGTCTTCAGGCAAGCCGATCACCGGGGGCTGGCGTACCGGCGAGTGGGACCGCGAGCTCCAGGCCGACTTCACCCAGCAGATGTTCACCCTCGCCTTCGGCCACCCGGCGGTGGTCTCTTTCAACTTCTGGGGCCTGTCGGACCGCAACTCCTGGCTCCCCGAGGGCGGCCTGATCGATGATAATTACCGGCCGAAGCCGGTCTACGAACGGATGCGCAAGCTCCTGCACGAGGACTTTCGCACCAGCCTCACGGTCGACAATCCCGAGGCTGGAAAAGTTTCCTTCCGCGGCTTTTTCGGCGCCTACCGGGTGACTGTCACCGATCGGGATGGTCGAGTGAAGGCGTACGAGCTGCACTTGCGGCGCGACGAGGAGAACCACTGGAAGTTCAGGCTCGATTGAACCGGGATTTACGATGGCGGGGTAGGTATTCGACAGCCGCCGGGCCTTGCCGGAATAAGATAAGTTTTTTAATGGCCGGGAGGGCAGCCGTATCCGGCGGGATACCGCCTGGCTCGGAGAATTGCTGACAGAGGTGGGAGAAAATAAAGTCGGGCGAAGGCAGGCCCCCCAGCACAAATCCTTCGCCCGTACATCCGGCTCTCAGCCGGTTGATTATTCAAAGGTTCCCGGCCCGCACACACTCACCCCAACCCACTCATCGCCCAGACCCGGCCGGTCACCTCGCCACTGAAGCGGTCCGGAAACCTTTTTTTCGTATTTATTACCCGATTTTTTCTCCCGGCTGACTTTTCCCGGGCAATTCTCAGGTGCGGCCGGCCTGTCGCCCGCCTTAAATCTCCTGCCTGCTGTTGAATCTCATTTCAATTATTAAACGCAACCGTCGTGCCAGGGACCTCATCCGCTGTCGCTTTTATCGTAATAGCTTGAAATTAGGAGAGATAAAATGAAAGATACCGGCGGCCAGGCCGGCGCTTTGGCCTGGTTTTTCGACGAAATGGTCGCACGGCTCGACTATTTGGTCGAAAAGATGGAAAGACAGCGGTGGGTCATTCCCCGTCCAGCGGGGGCCAGAGGTCGGTGCTCAGGTATTTGAGGCCGGAGTCGCAGAGAAGCACCGCGAATGTCCGGCCGCGGCAGGGGCCCTCCAGGAGCTTGGCTGCGGCGGCGAGGTTGGCTCCCGAGCTGAAGCCGGCAAAGAGGCCTTCCTCGCGGGCCAGACGGCGCGTGAAACCGATCGCTTCCTCATCGGTCACCTGCACGTAGCCGTCGATTTTCACTCCATCCAGCATCGCCAGTTCCGCCATCGCGTAGCCGCCGCCCTGGATCCGGTGCTCCGGCCGGCAGGCGGGCAGGCCGGCGAGAACCGCTGCCTCGGCCGGTTCCACGATGTAGCAGCGCGCCTCCGGGTTGTGCTCGTGCAGGGCCTGAGTTACTCCGGCGAAACTGCCGCCCGTGCCGGCGAAATCGCAGAAAGCATCGACCGCGCCCCCGCTCTGCCGGATTATCTCCGGCCCAGTGTGCAGGTAGTGGGCGCGCATATTCGCCATCAGGCTGAACTGGTCGGCCCGGAAGCCATTGCGTTCGGCCACTATCCTCTGCGTGGCTTCCTCCACTCTCTTTAGCGATTCGCCGGAAACTTGTCCCGGCCGGGCTCCCGGGGCCTGTTCCACCAGGACCACTTCCGCGCCCAGAGCGGCCATCATGCGGGCGCGCTCCGGCGTGTTGCCCCGGCTCATCACCGCCACGAACGGGTAGCCTTTCAGGCTGCAGACAATCGCCAGGCCGGTGCCGGTGTTGCCGCTGGTCAGTTCGACCACGGTCCGGCCGGGCGTGAGCCGGCCGTCGCGCTCGGCCTCCTCGATCATCTCCAGCGCGATCCGGTCCTTCTTGGAAAACCCGGGATTGAAGTATTCGACCTTGGCCAGGATGCGGCCCTCCAGCCCCCTGGTTATCCGCGACAGCTCCACCAGCGGAGTTTCCCCGATCGTTTCGAGGGCCGAACTGCAGATGCGGTCACGAGCCATGTCAGTTGCTGCCTTTCGCGCCGAGTTGCCGCGCCATCCAGTCGACCATCTGCCGGTCTCTCGCCTGGGTGAAGCTGCCGGGATGGGTGGTGCCCGGATAGACCTCGATCCGCTTCGGCCCGGCCAGGCTGTTGTAGGCGGCCCAGACCGTGGTGGGCGGGCAGGCCTCGTCCAGCAGGCTCACGCCCACTATGGCCGGTATCTCGATCAGCCCGGCGGCCAGCGCCCCATCGTAATAGGAAACCGTACGCTGTGCCGGCAGCGATGCATGCCGCTCCAGCGAATGCGGCCAGCCGGTGGGCCGGCCGTGGAACACTCCGGTCAGGTCGCACATCGCCGGCACGTGCAGGGACAATGCCTTGACCCGCTTGTCGACCGAGGCCAGGATCAGGCTCAGGCCGCCGCCCTGGCTGGCCCCGGCCAGGCCGATCCGGGTGGTGTCGACGTCGCTGCGGGAGACCAGATAGTCGATCGCCCGCACTCCGCCCAGCACTACCCGGCGGTAATAGTAACGGTAAGGGTCGTCGATTCCCAGCGCGGGGAAAGAGCCCGGGAAGCCCTGCGACTGCAATTGCCGGTAATATTCATCCTCCCGGCCCAGAAGAGTGCCGTGGATGTTGAGCGACAGGACGATCATCCCGGCCCGGCCGTACTCCGCGAGCGCTCCGGTAGCGAATTCGTGGATCCCTCCCGGCGCGCCCGGGAGGTTGACCACCGCCGGGAAGGGTCCTTCGCCTGAGGGTACGGTCAGCCAGCCGTAAATCCGCGAACCCTCGACATTGGCCAGGCTCACCAGGTAGCGGCGCATCCCCGAGCTATCTGCTCCGGGCTGAATGGTCAGCTCCGGATCGGCCGGGATACGCAGCAGTTCGGCGCGGCCCTGCTTCCAGAAGCGCAGGTAGTCCGAGGGGAGCGCGCCTGTCGGGCGAATCGCTTCCGGGCTGAATCCGGCGCTTTGCGCCGCGCGCAGGGTGTCCGGCCCGGCGGTCAGGGTCAGGTCGAGACGCAGGAAGCCGGGCTCGTCGAGAGCTCCGGCCAGATGCGTGCGGCCGGCGGTCACCGCCAATGAGCCCTCGGCCACCAGCCGCGCTTTCTCCAGGGTGAACCGGTAGCGCAGCGTGGCCTCCCCGGGTAATCTCTCGATTTCGACAGCGAAACGGGCCGAATCGCCCAGCGCGTAGAGGTGGCTTTCCCGCTCGCACGTTACCGCCAGGCTCAGGCCCCGGCCGTTCTCCACGCGCGGCAGCGGGAAATCCGGAGCCGCGGTCAGGGCCGATATGAGCAGCACGGGTAAAAGTCCGGTCAAACGCCCTCCATTTAATCGCAAAGAATTTTCCGATGCCCTTCTTCGCCCTGTTCAACCCGTAGGGGTGGACCCCTGTGCCCGCCCGTGTGTGGCTGGGCAGGGCCAGTCCCCTCTCGAGAGGGGTGGCGGCGAAGCCGCCGGGGTGTGTAATACTCGAACCCGCTCCGGGCCCGCCTAGGGGCAAACTTCGTGTCCGCCCGCAACCCACTACGGCTCATCGCCACAAAATAAATCGACCGCTCCCGCCGGGCAAGCCGGACACGCCACTTGCCGAATCGGCCGCGGCAGTGTAAGCTGAAAAAAGCGGGCCGGTCTCTCTCCGGCTCTCCGCGCCGGGTTTCGGCTGACAGTGAAATAGCCAATCTACAAAGTAAAGGATATCTGCCATGAAACCCAGTCGCAGGGAGTTTCTGGCTGCCGCCATTGGCGCGAGCCTGGCCGCCGGCCTCTCCTGCCGCGGGGCGGCCCGGCGGGACCTGGAGGCTGGATCGGGCGGGCCGCCGGCAGCCGAGGGTCTCGACCCGGATGAGGCGACGATCCTCTACTACGCCTCCCTGGCGCCCAGCGGCCACAATGCCCAGCCCTGGCGGGTGCGGGTAGCCGAACGGTTTCACTGGTCGGTCGAATCCGACCTCGGCCGCAGCCTCGCTGCCACGGACCCGGAAAACCGCGAAATGACCCTGTCGCTGGGAGCGTTCGTTGAAAATCTGGCGGCCGCCGCCGGCGCGCTGGGCTACGAAGCCCAACTCACGGAGGCCCAGGGGACTCCGGAGCATGGCGTTTCCGTGGGCGTACGGATCGTGGAGGCCAGCCCCACCGGCTTGCCCCTCGAAACGATCTCTCTGCGCCGGATGGTGAGAACCGGCCAGTTGGACCGGCCTTTCTCCCAGGCCCTGCTTACGGCCCTGGCCGCACCCCTGGAAGGTCATTTCTACTTTTTCCCGCGGACCAGCCGCCAGGGGCGGTTTATCGCAGAAGTGGCCCTGGAAGCCTACCGGCTGCAGGCCGGCCGCGATGCGGCCCAGGTCGAGCTTGCCCGCTGGGTTCGCTTCGATGACGGCCAGGCTCTGGCGTTGAGGGATGGACTGTCGGCCGAGGGGCTTGAGATCACCGGCATCGCCGGCTGGTACATCCGGCACTTTGTCGGCCGGGAGGACCTGACCGGCGAAAATTTTCGCACCGCCGGGATCGACCGGGCGGCGAAACAGGTGGCACAGGGAGCCGGCTGGATCGTGCTGACCGGCGCGGGCAATTCGGCCCAGGCGCTGGTCGAGGCGGGCCGGCGCTTCGAGAAGGTGTGCCTGGCTGCCCGCGGTCTGGGCGTGGCGATTCACCCGATGAGCCAGGCCCTGGAAGAATCCACCTGGCGCGACCTGCTGGCCGTGGAGCTGGGTATCGACGGCTTGCCCCAGTTCGTGCTGCGCACAGGTTTCGTGGACCGCTACCCTGTTCCGGTGAGTCTCCGGCGGCCGGTGAGCTGGTTCGTCGAACGGATGTAATCCCGTAACGAACCTCGTGTTCGCCCATACCTCGATCTCAGGCTCTATTTCTTCCCGCGCACGTCCACTGCCGTCACCCTGGCCACCGACTCCATCACCCGGCCGAAACTCTCCAGGTCCGCCCGGGTGACTCCCTCCACCACCTCCCGCTCGAACTTTTCCAGCACCCGGCGCAGCTTTTCGGCTGTCCGCCGCCCCTCGGGCAAGGTTCCCACCACCCAGGAGCGCCGGTCAGCCGGATTGTTGTCCCGCGAAATCAGCCCGCGCTTCTCCAGCCGGTCCAGGAGCGAGGTCATGGTCGAGCGCTTGAGGCCGAATACCCGGTTCAGCTCGCCGATACTGCAGGGGCCGTAGCTCAAAAGGTAGGTGAGCGCATGGCCCTCCAGCGTGCTCACCCCCAGCTCCGTGCAGCTTTTCTCCAGGTAGAGCGAAATCTGCCGGGTGGCCTTGTGAATCGGTGAAAGAATCCTGAGCGGATGCATGCTTATCCCCGGTATTTAACCGAAAAAGGTTCAGGCTTGAGTGAACGGATTTTCATCGGCGCTGGGCCCGTAGATCGATGGCACCTTAACACCGAGCAGGCGGAGGTAAACCTGAAGCTGCCCGCGATGATGGTATATGTGGTTCAGCATGATAGTACGGGCCACCGCGATCCGCGGCAGTGTAAGCAACACTTCGCCGCCCCTGGTCAATTTCCAAGGCGCTGTAATTTTCTGATCGTCCAGCGTGCTCAACACCTTACTGGCTAACTCGACGTTTTTAGTCAAGGCACTCAGAAGCTCGGCCAGGCTTTTGGCTGCGGGAGGATTGGGTGGCCCTGTACTGCCAACGTCGAGCCCTTCATTCGGTAACGTGTTGGCGATAAAAGCCGGCAGCGTTGCAACATGCCACGCGAGCTGACCGATAGAAAACGAAGAAGGATGAGGCTTCCAGGAGAGCTTATCCTCCGGAATCCGCTCCAGAACTTTACGAGTTAATTCGGCTTCCTGTACGAGCTCGCGGATAATCGGATCAATCAATGCCATAATGGAACTCCTTGTTGATACGCTACTTGACGAAAGACTCCTTGCCCAGCAGCCGGCGGGAGATGCCGAGCTGGCCGGCGTGGTAGCCCTCGTGGAAGAGGAACAGGGTCAGATAGGCCCAGCGCGCCTTGGTCTGCATGGGGATCGGGAAATTCGGGATGTCGAGGTTTTCGTCCAGGAAAGCCTGGCTGGCGGCCTGGAGCTTTTCTGCTAACTGACCGGCGGTCAGCGCCAGGCCCTCGCTCAGCCGCTCGAACCTCACCGCCTGGCCGCCCGGCTTGATCCCGCCGCTGCCGCGCTTGTAAAGAGCGGCCTCCTCGGCCGTCAGGAACGGCTTGCCGCCCAACAGACCCAGGATCGTGCCCCTGGCATCCAGCAGGTGCCCGGCGATCCAGTTCATGCAGTTGCCCGCCTTCGAGGGTTGCCGGAGGCTATCCTCGTGGCTCACCCCGCCGGTGTTGCCCGCGATCAGGTTCTGGCTGACACCGTATCCGGCCAAGAGCGTGTGCTTGTCCATCGCTTCTTTCTCCTTTTAGTCCGATTGTGGATGATACGATATCGTACAATACGAAATCATTATAAATATCCTCTGCCGGTCTGTCAAGGGCTATCGGGCATGAGGGTTGCCAAGCCCGGGCCGGCCCCGTATTATGTAGCTGTTTCGATGGCCGGGCCGGCGGCAGGGGCGAACCTTCAGCCTGCGTAGCCCCGATTTCTATCGGGGCGTAGCAGGCAATCCCCGTGTCCGCCCGCCGGGTGGAGCCGGGCTCTCCCCCTTTGGAAAAGTGGGAACGAGGGGGATTTGTTTTAAATCTCCATCCAGCGATTTTCCGTGTAATTTGTGATTCTGAAACTTGGGTTTCAATTGGTGGACCGGCGGCTGTCAATATCGATTTGACACGCTCTTCAATCACCGATAAATTATCCGCTTAAAATATTTTCCGGAGTCCAAATGTCCGTAACGCTCGAAGAAGTCCAGAAAATCGCCCTGCTGGCCCGGCTGGAGCTGTCCGACCAGGATGCCGAACGCATGACCCGCGACCTGAATGCCATCCTCGGCTACGTGGAAAAGCTCGGCGAGGTGGACACGGAAAATGTCAGCCCGCTGGGCTTCCTGGAGGGCAAGCGCACTCCGGTCAAGCCGGACGAGGTGGCCGGGTTCAGCCATGTCGATGAGGCCTTGGCCAATGCCCCGCGCAGCGAAGGCCGCTTTTTCATCGTGCCCCGGGTGATCGAGTAGTTTACACACACCTGAATCCCCTCTTCACGGCAGGCGGTGTGAGGGGCCGGGTCCGTTCTCGCAATGGGTGGCCGCTGTAGGGGCGCAGCATGCTGCGCCCTGCCGGCCGGAGCGCGTATAAGAAGTGCCGACGTCTTATAGTCACTGCAGGGGACATGAAATAGTCAGCAATTATTCAGGTTCCGGGATTTTCGAATCAGAAGCTGTAAAAGCCCTGAAGCCTCGGGATTCACTTATTGAAGCGTGTAGCAGCCTCGTAATTTCCATCGCGGCCCATTTGATGACTCCGCTGGCAGGCAGGCCATTTCGAGGACGGGTGCGGGGAAACCGGTGGTGGAGTCCTCGAAGGCGACCACCCAAGGAGCGGCGGGAAAAGACTCGAGGCCTGGATTAACTTTGTTTTCCTTTGGTTACAAAGGAAACGCTTTTGGTTCTTTTGGCGTCAAAAGAACAAGTAAGTCTTTGGCATGTAAATGGATAGAATTCATAACAGAATTCCAGCTGACATTTTCCTGACAGTTCTGACGCCGTCTTATAGTCAGTAGGGAGCGATAATTTTGAGCGACATGAAATCTATGAGCGCCACGGAACTGGCCGCCAGGCTGTCCTCGGGAGAAATAAAAGCGAAAGAAGCCTGTGAAACCTGCCTGGCCGCTATTCGTGCGGACGGCCATAACTGCGTGATCGGCCTGCGGGAGGAGGAAGCCCTGGCGGAGGCGGAGGCGGTGGACCGCGAGCGCGCCGCCGGCCTGAACCTGCCTCCCACGGCCGGCTTGCCGCTTCTGGTCAAGGACAATATCGTCGTGCGGGGCAAGCTTCCCACCACCTGCGCCTCGAAAATCCTGGCTAATTTCGCCAGCCCCTACGATGCCCACGTGGTCGAAAAGCTGCGGGAAGCCCGCCTGGTGATCCTGGGCAAGACCAATATGGATGAATTCGCCATGGGGTCCAGCAATGAAAACAGCGCGTTCGGCCCGGTGAAAAACCCGGTGGACCCCGAGCGGGTGCCGGGCGGCAGTTCGGGCGGGTCGGCCACGGCCGTGGCGCTGGGCCTCTGCCCCGTGGCGCTCGGCTCCGACACCGGCGGGTCGATCCGCCAGCCGGCCGCTTTCTGCGGCGTGGTGGGACTCAAGCCCACCTACGGCCGGGTGAGCCGCTACGGGCTGGTGGCGTTCGGCAGCAGCCTGGACCAGATCGGCCCCCTGGCCCGCACGGTCGAGGATGCGGCCCTGCTGCTGGGAGTGATCGCCGGCCACGACGAACGCGATTCCACGAGCGCGGACGAGCCGGTGCCGGATTACCGGGCCGGCCTGAACGGCGACCTCCGGGGTGTCAGGGTGGGCCTGCCGGCCGAATACTTCCCGGCCGAGCTGGACGGCCGGATCGGCGAGACGGTGATGGCTCAGGTGAACCACTTAAAAGAGCTGGGCGCCCAGGTGGTCGAGGTGAGTCTGCCGCACACCCAGTACGCTATCGCGGCCTATTACATCATCGCCACCGCGGAGGCCAGCGCCAACCTCGCCCGCTTCGACGGCGTGCGCTACGGCCACCGCAGCCGGTCATCAGGCGACGTGATCGAAATGTACCGCACCAGCCGCAGCGAGGGGTTCGGGGCCGAAGTCAAGCGCCGGATCATGCTCGGCACCTACGTCCTCTCGGCCGGCTACTTCGATGCCTACTACCTCAAGGCGCAGAAAGTGCGCACCCTGATCACCCGGGATTTCACCGAGGCTTTCCGAAAAGTGGACATGCTGATCACTCCTACCACGCCCACGCCGGCTTTCAGGATCGGCTCGCTGACCGACGACCCGGTGAGCATGTACCTGCAGGACATTTTCACCGTGACGATCAATCTGGCGGGGGTGCCGGCTGTGAGCGTTCCGGCCGGATTGGTGGACGGCCTGCCTGTGGGCGTGCAGGTGATCGGCAGGCATTTCGATGAGCCGACCGTGCTGAAAGTGGCGGCCGGACTGGAAGGAGGCCGGGCATGACCGGACACGACTGGGAAGCGGTGATCGGCCTGGAAGTCCACGCCCAGCTCAAGACCCGCACCAAGACTTTCTGCCGCTGCAGCACGCATTTCGGGGACGAGCCCAACAGCCACGTCTGTCCGGTCTGCCTGGGCCTGCCCGGCGCCCTGCCCGTGCTGAACCGGGAGGCGGTGGCAATGGCGGTCAAGACCGCCCTGGCCCTGGGTTGCACCGTCCATACGCATTCCATCTTCGCCCGTAAGAATTACTTCTACCCGGACCTGCCCAAGGGCTACCAGATCAGCCAGTACGAAATGCCGTTCAGCAGCGGCGGCACTGTGATGGCCCGGCTGGAGGACGGCAGCGAAAGGACCATGCGCCTCACCCGGATCCACCTCGAGGAGGATGCGGGCAAGAGCCTGCACACGATCACCCGGGCCGGCACCGCGGTGGACCTCAACCGCTGCGGCACCCCGCTGATGGAGATAGTTTCCGAGCCGGACCTCCACACGCCCGCCGAAGCCTACGCCTACCTCTATCGCCTGCGCCAGACCCTGGTCTACCTGGGAGTCTGCGACGGCAACCTGGAGGAGGGCAGCCTGCGCTGCGACGCCAACGTTTCCGTGCGGCCGGCCGGCGAAAAAAAGTTCGGCACCCGCACCGAGGTGAAGAACCTCAACAGCTTCCGCGGCGTCGAAAAGGCAATCGCCTACGAAATCGAGCGGCAGATCAGCGTGATCGAGGCCGGCGGCCGGGTCGAGCAGGAAACCCTGCTCTGGGACGCCGACCGCCAGAACGTGCGGCCCATGCGCTCCAAGGAGGAGGCCAACGACTACCGCTACTTCCCCGACCCGGACCTTCTGCCCCTCGTGCTGGAAGAGTCCTGGATCGACCAGATAAAAAGCACGCTGCCCGAATTGCCGCAGGACCGGGAAAAGCGCCTGACAGCCCAATACGGCCTGCCCGAGTACGATGCCTGCGTGCTGACCGCGGAAAAGGAAGTGGCCGATTATTTCGAGGAGACGGTGAGGCTGGCCGAAGGCACCGAGCCGAAAAAGGTGAGCAACTGGATCATGAGCGAGGTGCTGGCTGTGCTGGCCGAACGCGCCGTTCCGGTCACCGCTCTGAAGGTGACTCCCGAGAAGCTGGCCGGGATGTTCGACCTGGTGAACCAGGGCACGATCAGCGGCAAGATCGCCAAGCAGGTGTTCGACCGGATGTGCGACACCGGCAAATCCGCGGCCGAAATAGTCCAGTCGGCCGGGCTGGTGCAGATTTCCGATACGGACGAGCTGAAGAGGATAGTGGGAGAAATCGTGGCAGCAAATCTGGAGCAGGCCGAACAGTACCGGAGCGGCCGGGAGAAAGTGTTCGGCTTTTTCGTGGGCCAGGTGATGAAAGCCACCCGCGGCAAGGCTAACCCGCAGATAGTCAACGAACTGCTGAAAGAAGCGCTGAAGTAGGCTTGGGAAGATCGAAGGCCGAGCCGCCGGATACCGGCGGCAGGGCCTTTTTATTGGCATAATCAAGCCGCTTGCTGATTTCGAGCTTCTGCCCGGCGGAGTACAGGCTCGTCCGGGCAATTGAAATCTGACACTGATTCTTTAAGACCGAACTGAAACTGCCCAGCAAAAACCCGGATAAAGTATCTGCCAAACAGCGGATTAATCAGCTTTTTACGGCCTTCCAATTATTAGTGGTCACAGGGCGGAAACTTCTTTGTACCAACCGGCTGAGCATCTTCGTTGACCAGCACGTACTCTCCACACAAAGTGTCGGGGAAAGCGTACGCAATGACAGTCTCTTTAGTGTTGCCTGTCTTCCAGATTGTATAACCCTCCATTAGAAGCTCAAGTTCGGCCTTTCCCATCCGGTCAACACGAAAGTCAATCAAATAAAGAGTATCAGGAATTGTATCAGTCTCCTGGTCGTTTGCGGATTGCTGGGGTTCCAGCTCGATTGGATCATTACAGGCCAGGCCGGCTATTATGCAGGTAGCAATAAACAATCCAATTAAATTTTTCATGGCAGCCAGCTCAGGTTAAAGGGAAGATGAGCTTCAGGTATTCGTTTCCCGCCGAAACCAATGCTTGGTATTTTTCAAGCAAAATCAGTTTCGCTCCGGATAATAACGATATTTTGGGGAATGATTTATATTAGGAAATACCCCACTAAATGAAAATGTTCTATCATTTAGCTCCTGCCGGCTTCATTGCGAATTATTATCATAAATGCTTTATCATACCTCTATTTCCCCATATCCCGTTTATCCTTAATCGAATAGAATTCCTCGGAGCTTGCTCCGAGTTAATACCCCCGGGCCGGTCGCCCCTACGACCGGCCCGGGGGTGAGGGCTAAGGATGAACAATATCAATCTTATGCTGCCTCGCGGCTTGCCGTGGGGTAGTTCATCCCCTTCGCCGTGAATAGCGCGCCTCGCAGAGAAAGAAAAACCAGGACGTTTCAGGCCGGACTTCCTCTTCCACTCGTTTACTTTTTTCCCACACTGGCGGCGGCGAGGGTTTCTTCGGCGGTGAGCCTGATCCGCGGCTCATTATCGGCCATGAGCCGGCGCAGGCCGGCCAGGGCTTCCTCCGGCAGCGCGGGAGTCTTCTGCCGCCGGCAGATTTCGCCCAGGGTCCAGGCCGCGGCCAGCCGGACCTGCGGCAAAGGGTGGGACAATAGCGAGGTCGCAATCGAAGTGGATGTGGTGGGTTCGCCGAACGCGGCCAGGCAGCGCAAGGACGTGACAATCAGCGCCGGTTCACTGGAGGCGGCATAACGGGCGAGCAGGCTCTCCCGGCCCGGCCCACCGGTCTTTTCCAGCACCACCAGCAGGACGGCCGCCCGACGGGTCGCGGGAGTTCCCTCCAGCTCTTTCTCTACAGCCAGACGGGCCGGCTCGCCGATCCGCTCCAGGCAGCGGCGCACGATTTCGAACTGCAGGGCCCAGGGGCTTTCGACCAGGGTCATCAGAAGTGGCAGGCTCCCGGCCGGGTCCGCCGCGATTACACCGATCAGGCTGTCCGTGCGGGCCGGATCGGCATAAATCACCTCGGGCCGGGCAGCCTCCGCCACCATCCGGCCGACGTCCTGAGGGGCCGCCGGCAGGCTCCCAGCCCGAAACAGCAGGACTGCCAGCGTCAGGACTTCAATCTTCAGCCGGCAGATAGATCGCCGCGCCCCAGGTCCCGGAGCGGACAGCCGATCTCTCGATAATTTTACCATCATCCCGGTCTTCTCCCTCGCAATCGATCAGGAAACCCAGGCCGGCCAGCTCCCAAGCCCTTCCGGCCCAGCCATCGGCGGCGCTGCCGGCGGGGGTGTAAAGGTCCGGGCCGGCCAGTTCGAGCAGGAGCCCCACTCCGCCGGCGCCCGCGGCTCCCCTGGCCATCCAGCCGGCTGTGTAGCTGTCGCTGCCGGCGGCTTCGAGCAGGATGCCGGCCGCCCGGTCTTCCCCAGCACCCTGGCCCACTCCGCCCAGGGTGTAGCGGTCATTACCCTCGAGGTCGGCCAGGCAGCCGGCGGCGAAATGCAGGCCGCAGCCCTGGCCGTAGCGGCGGGCGGAATAGGAATCGTCGCCGGCTGCTTCGATCAGCAGGCCGGCCCCGCCCCAGTAGCCCGCGCCCTGGCCGAAATAGCCTACCTCGTAGCTGTCGGCTCCGCCGCGGTCGTAAAGCAGGCCCAGCCCGCCTTCGGCGTAGGGCCTCAGCCCGGCGGCCGCTCCCTGGGCGAAGCTCTTGGTCGCCCCGGTTTCCCGGTAGTCGGGATACCGGCCGCCGGCGTAGTAGCTGTCATTTCCGGCCAGGTCGGCCAGCACGCCGATCCCCTCGGCGAAACAGGCGCCCTGACCGCCGAACTCCAGGCTGTAGCGGTCATCGCCGGAGACATCGAGCAGGCAGCCTATCCCGTAGAAGGCCGCGCCCTGGCAGAGCAAGCCGCCTTCGTAGAGGTCGTTCCCCTGCCGGTCAACCAGGATGCCGGCGCCCAGGAGGCCGCAGCCCTGGCCGAAAGGTCCAGCCCGGTAACGGTCAGCGCCGGAGAGGTCTTCGACCCAGGCGAGGCAGCCGGCCGGCGGATCGGCCCCGGAAGACTCGTAACGGTCGTTGCCGGCCAGATCGATTATCATCCGCACCCGGGGCCGGACCGAGGCGCTGAGCCGGTAGGTGTCATCTCCGCCGGGGTCCACCAGCAGAAAGACGTCATCAGCGTGCTGGTCGTTCCCCGGCCCGGCCAGCACCACCCGGCCCCACGGGCTATCCAGTTCGGCCGGCATCTTTACCAGTTTCCAGTCGGCGTCCGAGACGGCCCGGCGAACCGATTCGGAAGCCTTGTCTGCTGTCAGGACCGCGGCCAGCAGGAATTCGGGCCGCAGATGGGAAGCCAGGCCGGCCAGTTCTGAAAGGGGGTAGTCGGGCCATTCATCCTGGGTGAGAGGGAAGCCGGCCGCGAGGGTCCTGAGACGCTCGAATTCGTCCGGGGTCAGGCCCTCGAAAGCTCGCCGCAGAAGCCTTTCCGCCTCCACCAGCAGCCGGAACGCCTCCCCGGCTCCGGGCAGCAGCCGGTCGAGGCTGTCTGCGAACGCCTTCGCCGGTCCGGAAGGGAACCCCGGTAGTGGCAAATCGGCGGGGGGCGGAACGAGACGGGGGTCCAGCGCAAGCAATTGCGATATGTCGCCTTTATCGTCGAACGATCCGGCCGTCCGGGCCAGGAGGCGGGTCAGGCCGGCGAGATCCTCCCGGGCGAGCCGGCGGCCGGGCGAGCCTGCTGTATCGGCGGCTGCATCATTGAATAAGGCCCGGATTCGGTGCGGGTCGAACTCCAGCCGGGCCAGGCCGGTCTCCAGCGCCTGTCCCGCACGCGCCTCGAGCCCGGTCCCGCCATCCCCGGCCCGGGCGGCCGGCTGCAGGAAAAGCACGGCGATCAGTACCGCGGAATTACCTGGGACTTTTGCCCAGCGCTTCCAGGAGCCGGCGGGCGCTCTCCACATAGAGCTTACTTTCCTCACGGTTGTCATCCAGGACCAGGCGCAGCCAGGCGACCGCATCCGCGGTGTCTCCCACAGCCAGGGCGGCCCGGCCGAGGATGTGGTAGTACCTGGAGTAGAACGGGTAGATCGAGCCGGCCTTATCATCCAGATTACCGAGGAGGGCGAGAGTGGTATCGGGCATCCCTTTGAGGAAGTACCGTTCTGCCAGGTATAACATTTCGCCGGGCCCTCCTCCCTTGCGCAGGTGCCCCTTCGCCTCGTCCAGCCGGTCGGCGGTGGTGTCCCGCAGGCAGATCAGACCCAGCATCGCCTCGTACTCCGGGGGCAGGCCGGGAGAATAGACCTCGGCGTAGCGGTCGAGGACCTTTTCCGCCTCAGCCAGCCGGCCTTTGCGATAGCTGTATTCCGCCAGATACTTGTACGGCTCGGGAAAATACGGAGCCGCCTCGATGGAGCGCTCAAAGTACCTTTCGGCGAGATCGTCTTCTTGGTTGAGGTAAGCGAGCCAGCCTTGGACGTACTGCATTTCGAAATGATAGGGCAGCAGATCGGCCGCTTGCCCATCGGTCTTCACTGCGAAGTCAAGTTCGCTGGCGTGCACTTTCATACCGGAAAAGAACAGGTACTGGCTCTTCACGATCCTGGCCGCCCCCCACAATCCGGCCGCGGCAGTCAGCCCGGCGGCGATTACCAGGAGCGATCCGGGGAAACGCCGGCAATCGAGCGACGCGGAGACTCCTCGGCAGCCCCGATAAATCGAGGTTTCCGGCCGGCAGTCCCGATAAATCGGGGCCAGGACCAGCCCGGCTGAAGTCCAGAAAAGGGCCGAACTGGTGACTGTCTGTAAGGGAAAGGTGAGCGTGGCATTGGCCAGGGTCCCGGCCATACCGGCGGCGAAACCGAGCAGCGTGAAGAATTCCGGCCCGCTCTCGCAGCTTTTCACGCTCTTCCAGGCTCCCCGGGCCAGCAGGAAGACGAAGGCCAGGAAAGCAGCCAGGCCCACCAGGCCGGTTTCGAGCAGCACCTGCAGGTATTCGTTATGGGTCTGGGACGGGATCAGCTCCCACATCTTGATCTCCGGCGGCATCAGGCTGAACTTTTCCCAATGCCGGGGAGTCTTGTAACGCGGATACTGGATGACGAACTGGCCGATCCCCTTGCCCAGCAGCGGGTCATCCTCAAACATCGCCCAGCCGGTTTCGTAGAACACCACCCGCGCGTAAACATCGATGTTTTCCGTACTGCGCAGGCTCTGGAAACGCCTGATCCAGTTGTCGGCCCGTTCCCGGGCCACCGTCGTCAGGCCCGCGGCCAACCGCGATCCGCTATCGGTAAAAGTGAGGTAGCCGGCCGCCGAAACCAGGACGGCCGCCGAGATGAGGGTAAGCTTCTTCCAGTAATTTTTGAGAACTGCGGCCAGCGCCCGGCGCTTGAACACCAGGAGAGCCGCCGCGAATACTGCACTGGCGAACAGCACTGAAAGCACTCCCGAACGGTTCTGCGAGAGATAGAAACAGGCCGTTCCGGAGATGACCCCGATCGCCGATATACCCGCCATTACCGAGGCTTGAACGGGCCGGCGGCGGTTTCCCAAATCCGCCAGTGCGGCCAGGAGCACGCCGAAAGCGGCCGGCAGGGTGAGCACCAGCACGTGGAGAGTGAAATTGGGATTGCCCTGGTTGGAGATCAACGGCCGGTAGTGGTCGATCACCTGGCCGCCCGCCCAGGTCTCCAGGTAATGCGGGTAAACCCACTGGCGCAACGGGTCGATGAAATCCAGCAGGCAGCTCCAGAGAGCGATCAGCGTCCCCGCTGTCACCACGAAATTGAAAGCGGCCCTGGCGTAGCCGCCGCGATAGAGCCAAAAGGCGAAAAAGAAACACCCGGCCATAGAACCCACCTGGAACAACCGTTCGACCGCCAGCCAGCGGTTGCAGCTCCAGGTTATCGAAAGGGCCGCCACCAGGAACAGGATTACCAGGGGAACGGCTTCCAGCGGCAGTTCCAGCCTGATTTTGCCGCTAAGCCGCAGGTGGACGCCGACTGCCAGGAGAGCCAGGCAGATACCGGACTGGAAGAAAAACAGCTTGGGAATTTCAAAACCATCATAGAAAAGATCGGGGGCGAAAACGGTCGAGCCGGCAACCAGCGCGGCGAAGAAGAATAGTTTCACCGCCGCCATCGACCACCGGCGGCCCCGATTTATCGGGGTTACCTCGGCGCTCTTTTCCGGCCTTTTATTCCTGCGGGTCAAAGCCTTACCTCCGTGTCAACCGGGATTGCCCCCAATATAATCCGGCTGCCGGGCTTTGCCAACAAAGCCCGGCAGAGCCTTCCGTTCGGCCGGCAGACTCAAGCTCCTGCTTGTGAAGGACCGGGGAGATTCTTATTATAAAGAGAGAAGCAGTTTGATATTCTTCTCAACAAGCCAGGTAAGGAATGAAATTCATCCGGGGAAACCGAGATTTTCTGCACGGCCGCGCGGTCATTTTCATGGACCTCAAAGAAAGCGGGGACTTCGAGGGTGAGCGCAGCGGGTTGCCGCTGTTGGCGGTATTCTGCGCCGCGAGTGAGCTGGACCTGCTGGAGCTGATCGTCAGGGTGATGCACCTGCCGAGAGAGCATTCCAGGCTGGTCTCGCGCTTCTACAAGCGCTATTTCCAGGAAATCGAGAAGATCAAGCGGAGCTTCCCGGAACGGATATCGAAGATAATCGAGGAAGTGATCGAGGAGGAACAGGAAGAAGTATCCGAACCGGTACTGGATTCGTTCCGCGAAATGTTCCGCCGCAGCCGGGAAAAGCCCGGGGAAGACGGCGAGGCGCAGGAGGCCCGGGAATATGTTCCGGAAACAGGCGTCAGGCTGCCCGAGCCGGAGTTCTATTCCACCATGATCCCGCTGCCCGGACAGTTTTTCATCACGGCCTGGGCGCAAAACTCCGGCGAAGAGGGCCTGGATTTCGACATCATCGACCTGGAGCGCAAGGAAGGGATCGAGGTGGCGCACCTGGTGCTGGACGCCCACTCGCGGCTCTACGTAGCCGATTACATGAACCAGAAGGAAAAACAGATCGACCTGCCGCGCCACGCCGAATACGTTTCGCCCTTCAAGAACTACAAGCAGATCTCGAAAGAAGAATTCAAGCGCCACCTGACCGAGCTATCCAGCGAGCTGATGTTCCTTTCCGAAACCGGCCGGGAAACCGAACGCGTGTTCGCCGACCTGAAAAAGCTCACCAGCGGCTCCTTCCTGATGCGGGAGGTGGTCAGCATGTACAACATCAGCACCACCGAGGACCCGAACAAGATCAAGCTGATGGAGCTGTACTTCCGTAAAATCTTTTCGCTGATCGATGAAAACTATCTGCTGACCAGGAAAATCGACGAGGAAATCAAGCAGTACAGCGTGTGAGCCGCCATTGTGACGATCGCGGGGTGGGGCCGGGAGCTGTGCGGAGCACCCCTGATGCAGAATCGCGGATTACACAGAGCGGCTCATCCCATCGGGCGAACAAGAGGTTCGCCCCTACAGCGGGTCCATCATGGCTCCCATCGAATAGCAGCCCCGGACAGGCTTTCCGATTAACGGACTTGAAGAACTTGATCTGCCGGAACCGGGGCAATTATATTAACGTATCGACTTTAGGAACGACCTGCGGTCATCCAAGACAATTAGCCTGGCAACGCCATCCTATTCCTGATCCCGTAATTTCTCCATCGACCGGGAGCCGCCATGGCCTGTCTTCGCCGGTTTTTCCCGGGTGTCTCTTCCTGGCTCTTACTGGTCGCAGCGACAGCCTTCCCGGGCCTCTCAGCCATTTCCGCCGAACCTGAAAGCCCGCTTATTGTGGTTCAGCAGCTTATCGAATCCGGCGACACGGCGGCAGCACTCTCCCGGCTCGACCGCCTGCTGGAAGCCGACAGGAAGAATTACAAGGCTTTCCTGGTGCGCGGCAACCTGCACCTGGCCAGAAGGGAAAAAGGCGAAGCCCGGGAAGACTTTACCCAGGCGCTTTTTGCGGATTCCGACAGCCTGCGGATTTCCGCGCGGGTGGGCCTGGCCTGGACTCATTACCTCCTGTTCGGCCGGTTTCGACAGGCAACCGAACATCTGCACCGGGCCCTGGCCATCGATCCCGACAGCCGGGAAGCGCTCTACGCCAAATTCAGGCTGCACACCACGTCCGGCCAGAGCGACAACCTGTGGCTATCCAAGGAGCCGCTGTTCAAGCTGCTCTACCAGGACCCGGCTTACCGCGATGTCTACCGGCTCTGGCGGGACAGCCTGCCGGGCAAGACCGAAAACGACGTCCGCGAGGTCTGCGCAATCCTGGCCGAATTCCTGAAGGCTCACCCCGATAGCGCCAACTGGTGGTGCGACCTGGCCTGGGACCGTTTCCAGGTGGAGGGCGCCGGGCCGGCGCTGCAGACAATCGAGGAGCTGCGCTCAGCCAATCCAGCCTATCGCCACCCGAAAATACCGCTCCTGGAGGCGCGCTGCCGGCTCGAGAAAAATGGCAGTACAGGCTTCCAGGATTTGTATTGGCAAGCGGTAACTTTAGCCGGCAGAGTAGGTGATTTTGAGCAGCTTTTCATCGAGGCGGAACCGATTTTCACACCCGAAGACTATCAAAAATGGAAAGCGATGCAAGCGGAAGGAATCGAGGAAAAATTTTTCCATTACTTCTGGGCCAAAGTCAACCCGGACAAGCTGTCTCCGGTGAACAAGAGGCTGGTCGAACACTACGTCCGCCTGCGCTACGCACAGCGCGAGTACAAACTCCGGTATCAGGGCGGCGTATACCAGTCTGAAGAGGATCAAAACTACCTGATAGCTTTCAAGACAGATACGTATGACTACGATCCTCGAATTATGTTCAAGCGTTGCCGCAGACTGGGTCTGGATGCCAGGGGCCTGCTCTTCCTGCGCCATGGCGAGCCAGACCAGCGCATCAGCGGTTTTCCAGACTGGGATCCCACAATGCTTAGAGATGCAGATATAAAATTTTTCTATTTAAGAAGTTTAAGTGAACAAGAAAAGCAAAGCGGCAGAAGAGAATACGGCAAACTCTCGATGATGCCAAAATTCACCAACCGCATCGAGATCTGGTGGTACGGGAAAATATATTACGTCTTTGAAGAGATGCCGCTTACCGGTGGCTTTATCTACCGGCCATTGCACAGCACCCTGCAGGAATCCTTATTCTCACCTTCAGAAATGCAAGTCTATACCCCACCGCAGGGTGATATGACCATCGCCATGAACACTCAGGGTTTCAGGACCGACTACCTGCTGGAGCAGGAAGAATACTACCTGGCTCAGTTCATGTCGCCTGACCGCAAGGGCCTGGAGGTGGAAATCTACCAGGACCAGCCCCTGCCGGAGGGAGCCGCTCCCTTTGCCTCGGCCGCTGCCTACGACACCCTCTGGTACGAAAGCTACCGTAGCGACAGCCCGGTATTCCCGATCCCCGGCGCAGATGACAACCGCTGGGTAGCAATCCACACCCTGCCGTTCCCGCCGGGTAAGTCCAGGTTCGCGATCCGGCTGGCAGCCGGAGAGAAAACCTGGAACGGCCGGGGAGAGATTAATTTCCCCACCTTCGACACGGTGTACCTCCAGCTTTCGGCAATCGTCCTGGGAGTGGACCCGCCGGATGAAGTTACTCCAGCCCACGAGCGCCGCGGCGTGCGGTTTATCCCCAGGCCCTCGTTCCGTTTCAGGCAAGGCGAGCCGATCCGGGTTTACCTCGAATACTACAACCTCCAGACCGGTCGTGAAAGCCGGCGCAGGTACCGGGAGTACGTGGACGTGCTGCGCCACGAAGGTGAAAGGGGGATCTTGGGGAAAATCGCCGGCAGCTTGAAAGGCCTGCTCACGTTCGGAGAACCGAAAGCGGGCTCCAGTGTCACGCTGATTTTCGACCGGGAAGCCGAAAAAGGCCGGGATCCGGTAGCGGAGACTTTCACGATCGACACGGGCGAACTGCCGGCCGGGCAATACCGGCTCTTGATCGAGGCCCGGGATAACGCCAACAGTTTCTGGGACGACGAGGCGGTTATGTTCGAAATCGAGGGCGAGTGAACAACTTGGTAGCAGAGGTACCGCGGACGATCGGTGGGGCGGGCCGGCACGGTCATTGCGCACCACCACCCGCTGCGGGAATCCCGACGTCGTGGCTCTTGCAATGACCGTGCCGGCCCGCCCGGACTCCGCGGCTTTCCATTACCATCACCGGTCGGGAAAACCACCGAGGGAAGGCCGCCGCCGGCACTCTTTTTGCGCACTCGGAACCCTAAGTGAATCCTTCCGGCGGAAGATGGCAAAAAAAGTGCCGGCGGCGTCTGCTCGCTTTCCCTCGACAGCCCGCCTGAACCGGCCAAACTTCGGCACCTCACCACCGCCCAAACCAAAAGGGCGACCTCCCGGTCGCCCACGTTGCAAAATGCTTCAGTCTTTCGCCGTGCCTTTCTTGTAGAACGGCGGCTTGACCACCGTCACCGGCAGCCGGCGTCCTCTCAGCTCCATTTCGAGCCGGGTGCCCGGCTCATCCAGGCCAGCCGGCAGAAACGCCGTGCCGATCCCCACTCCCACACTCGGCGCCGGCCCGCCGCTCGCCAGTACCGCCACTTCGCTGCCGCCCTCGAACAGCTTGTAACCCTCGCGCGGAATCTCCTTCAGCGAGGATGTCATTACACCGCGCAGACGCCTGGAGAGACCCAGTTTTTTCTGCCTGACCAGGGCCGACTTACCGATAAAATCTGGCTTGCCGAGGTCCACCACCCAGCCCAGGCCGGCTTCCAGCGGCGTGTGGTCGGCGTCCAGCTCGTGGCCGTAGAGCGCATAGCCCATTTCCAGGCGCAGGGTGTCGCGGGCTCCCAGTCCGCAAGGCCTGGCGCCCAGGGCTGTCAGCTTGTCCCACAAAGCGCAGGCCCCGGCGTCCCGGATAAAAATTTCGTAGCCCAGCTCGCCGGTATAGCCGGTGCGGCTGACCACGGTCGGTTCACCCAGTATGGTAAAGACGTCCAGATGGTAGTACTCCAGGCTGTCGAGCTTATGGGCGTCTGCATCCACCGCCTGTTTCATGATCCGGCGGGCCTGCGGGCCCTGCAGGGCCAACAGGGCATACTCCGAAGACTCATCCGTCAGCCCGGCCTCCGCCCCCAGCCGTTCAATGGTCGAGGCCAGGTGGTTGTAGTCCTTGTCCAGGTTGGCGGCGTTGACCACTACGATGAACTCTTCGCCCAGGCGGCCCACCAGCAGGTCGTCGATCGCGCCGCCGTGTTCGTGGAGCATGACCGTGTAGAGAAACCTGCCGTCCGTCAGAGAGCTCACCCGGCCGGTGGTGGCCCGGTCCAGCAGCCCGGCCGCTCCGGGCCCGCTGGCTCGGAAACGGCCCATGTGGGAGACATCGAACAGCCCGGCGGCGGTGCGCACCGCGTTGTGCTCCTCGAGAATGCCGCCGTAGCTGACTGGCATCTCCCAGCCGGCGAATGGCACGATCCTGGCCCCGGCCGCGACATGTTTTCCGTACAGCGGGGTTCTTTTCAGACCGTTCATACCATCTCGGTCCGGGTCAGATTTCTGGCGTTTTCGCGGGCCAGGAGCTTGAGGATTATCGCCTTCTGGGCGTGAAGCCGGTTTTCCGCCTGGATGAACACCCTGGAGTGCGGTCCGTCCATCACCTCGTCCGTGATCTCCTCGCCGCGGTGGGCTGGCAGGCAATGCAGTACGCAGTGGTCCGGGGCGGCGTGGTCGAGCAGGGCGCCGTTGACCTGGTAATCCCGGAAAATCCGCTTGCGTTCTTCGCTCTCTTCTTCCTGTCCCATGCTGGCCCAGACGTCGGTGTAGACGAAGTCCGCTCCCTTCACCGCCTCGACCGGGTCATTGAACAGGCTGATCTTGGCGCCGCTGGCGCGATTCAGTTTTCTGGCCTGGCGGACGAATTTCTCCTTCGGCTCGTAACCGGCCGGCGTTCCCACCGCCAGGTTCACTCCCAGGGAGGCGCAGATCAACATCAGCGAGTGGCAGACGTTGTTGCCGTCGCCCACGTAGGCCAGCTCCACGCGCGGAAATTTTCGCGGCGAAAGCTCGCGGATGGTGAGAAGATCGGCGACCGCCTGACAGGGATGTTCCATGTCGCAGAGAGCGTTGATCACCGGCACTTCCATGTTCTTGGCCAGAGCGCGCACGGTTTCGTTGCGATAGACCCTGGCGGCGACCACGTCCACCCAGCGTTCGAGATTACGGGCCACGTCCGGCACGCTCTCGCGCTCGCCGAGCTGGATGCCCAGGGACTGCAGCTCGAGGGCGTGACCCCCCAGCTCGACCATCGCCAGCTCGAAAGTCACCCTGGTGCGCAGGCTCGGCTTTTCGAAGATCATCGCCATCGAACGGCCCACCAGCGGCCGGACGTCCTTGGCAGTCTTGCGGATTTTCTTGAGGTGTACCGCCAGGTCCAGCGTCTGCTTCAGCTCTTCGGGAGAAAAATCGGCTACGGAAATGAAGTCGCGTTTCATCGTCGGAATCCCCGTTAGCGCCTGAAATTTGCCGAACGGACAAGGGTCTCAGAGAATATACTTGCGCAGGTCTTCGTCCTCGACCAGCTTCTGGAGCTTATCGTCTACAAACTGCTTGGTAATTCTGATTTCTTTCTCTCCTGACTCGGGCAGATTGAAAAGCACGTCCTCCATCAGGGCGAACATAACAGTGTGCAGCCGGCGGGCGCCGATATTTTCGAGTTTCTGGTTAAGCAGGAAGGCCATCCGCGCCAGCTCCCGCACCGCCTCCAGGTCGAACTCGGCCGTCACTCCTTCGGTCCGCACCAATTCCGCGTACTGGCGCACCAGGGCATTTTTTGGTTCGGTGAGGATCCGGTAGAAATCCTCCTCGTTCAGCCGGTCCAGTTCCACCCTGATCGGGAAGCGTCCCTGCAGCTCGGGGATCAGGTCGGTGGGCTTGGTCTGATGGAAAGCGCCGGCGGCGATGAACAGGATGTGATCGGTGCGCACCAGGCCGTACTTGGTGGGCACGTTCGAGCCCTCGACGATCGGCAGCAGGTCGCGCTGCACGCCCTCGCGCGAAATGTCCGGGCCGGTCTTGGAAGGCGGCCCGGCGATCTTGTCGATCTCGTCGATAAAAACGATGCCGGAATCTTCCATCCGGTCGATCGCCTCGCTGATTACGTCCTCCATGTCCAGCATCTTCTGGATTTCTTCGCCGGTGAGAATCCGGCGCGCCTCGGCCACCGTCACTTCTCGCTTCTTCTTTTTGCGGGGAATCATCTCTTCGAGCATTTCGGAGACGTTGAAATCCATCTCCTCCATACCGGGCGCGTTGAAGAATTCGACGATGGGCGTTCCCCGGCCACTGAACTCGATTTCCACCTTGCGGCTGTCGAGCTCTCCGGTGCGGAGTTTCTCGTGGAGCTTTTCCCTGATCCGCCCCCGCCGGGACACTGCCTCCTGCTCCGTCTCCGCCTCGTCTTCAGTCTTTGCTTTCGATTCGTCTACCTTCTCCACCACCGCCTCGAACACCGGCACGCCCTTCGGCGATTCATCGGCGGCGATGCGGAGAGTGTGCTTGCGTTCGGCAAGGGGAGGCAGGAGCAGGTCGAGAATGCGCTGTTCGGCCATTTCGGCGGCCTTCTCCTCCACCTCTTCCTCGCGTTCGCCGCGCACCATCGAAACACTCAGCTCCACCAGCTCGCGGATGATCGACTCCACGTCCCGGCCGACGTAACCCACCTCGGTGAACTTGCTGGCCTCGACCTTGATGAAGGGCGCTCCGGCCAGCCGGGCCAGCCGCCTGGCGATTTCAGTCTTACCCACGCCCGTGGGGCCGATCATGATGATGTTGTTGGGCAGGATTTCCTCGCGCATATCATCGCTGACGTTCTGGCGCCGCCAGCGGTTGCGCAGCGCGATCGCCACCGCTTTCTTGGCATTCTGCTGGCCCACGATATAGCGGTCCAGCTCCTCGACTATCTGCCTCGGCGACGGCTCGGCCGACAGGTCGATCAGGTAATCGCCTTCATCACCCGCAGGGCCGCCGTACCGGCTTTCGGCAAGTTTCTCTTCGCTGGGATCTTCCATCAATTCAGGCTTTCACCTTTACAGTTCGAGTATGGTGATTTCACGGTTGGTGTAGATACAGATGTCCGCGGCGATCTCCATCGAGGCGCGCACCACTGCCGATGCCTCCAGGCCGCTGTGGGCCACCAGCGCCCGGGCGGCCGCCAGGGCCAGCGCTCCCCCGCTGCCGATCGCCACTATCCCGTCGTCCGGCTCGATCACGTCCCCGGTGCCGCTGATAATGAAGCTGTGTCCTGCATCCGCCACGGCCAGTTGCGCTTCCAGGCGTCTGAGGTAGCGGTCGGTGCGCCACTCCTTGGCCAGTTCCACCGCGGCTTTCGGCAGGTTGGACGGGAAGTCCTTGAGCCTGGCCTCGAATTTTTCGAACAGGGTCAGGGCATCGGCCACACTGCCGGCGAAACCGGCCAGCACCTTGCCGTCCTGCAGCTTGCGCACTTTTTTGGCTCCAGCCTTGAGCACGGTGTCGCCCACGGTGACCTGGCCGTCACCGCCCAACGCCACTTTCCCCTCGCGCCGTACCCCAAGGATAGTAGTGCCGCGAATCCTGCTCCTGTTTTCGTACATCCTGAACTTTCCCCGGTATCGTGGAAAAATTACGGGTATAAAGGGTTTGGCCCCGAAAATCAACAATGGAAAGAATTAAAATACAATCTTTTTCCCCGGCAGGGAAGTGATTATCGCGGGAGGGATGGTTCAGGTGCGGGAGCCGCTGCGCGGATGGGCCAGACGGTGTACTTCTTTGAGCCGCTCGGTGGTGAGGTGCGTGTACTTCTGGGTGGTGGAGAGGCTGGCGTGGCCGAGCATTTCCGAGATCGAGAGCAGGTCCGCGCCGGCTTCGAGCATGGCGGTGGCGAAGCTGTGGCGCAGCGCATGCGGACCGACTGTCCGGGAATCTCCGGCCCGGCGGCAGGCCTGGACCACCAGCCGCTGCACCTGCCTGGGTTGTATGCGTCGCCCCTTCTGTCCCACGAACAGGGGATCGGCCTGACTCCAGGCGCCGAGCTCCAGCCGGCGGACTTCGAGGTAAGCCGCGATCGCCTCCCGGGCCACCCGGCCCACCGGCACGATTCTTTCCTTGCCGCCTTTACCCAGCACCCGCACCACGGACCGCGACCGGTCGTAGTGGCGGACGTCCAGGCCAACCAGTTCGCTCAGGCGCAGGCCCGAACTGTAAAACAGCTCCAGCATGGCCCGGGCGGTGCGCTCGCGCAGGTCCCCGCCCTCCAGGCCCTCCAGCAGCCTGGCCGCCTGGGCGGCGGTGAAGTATTCCGGCCGGCGTTTCTCAGTTTTGAGGGAGACTATCGAGGAGGCCGGGCTGGCGCCAATGTCGCCGCCCTGCACCAGCCAGAGGGAAAAGCTCTTGAAGGCGGCGAGCTTGCGGTTGATCGTGGTCCGCGCTCTTCCCTTCCGGGTGAGCCAGGCCAGCCAGGCGCGCACGTCCAGCCGGTCCACTCCCCGAACTTCCGGGCGGTCGAGGCCGCGGTATTCCCGCAGGAAGGCCAGAAACTCGGCCAGGTCGCGACGGTAGGCCGCCACCGTATGAGGCGAGTAATTTCTCCTGCCGGCCAGGTGCCGGAGGAACTCTTCGATCTTCTCTTTCACTTCTTCCCCCGGAATGAGGTTCACCGGCCAATGGCTGCATATTCCGTGCCCGGCGGTTCCGGCGCGGATCAGGCGGACTGGGCCTGGCTGGAGCCACCGCGGTTTTCCTGCATCAGGTCCTCCTCCTTGTACTCGCCCTTGCAGGCGGGGCAGTAGATCGGGCCCGGCCGGCCGCCGCGATAGATCTTTTCGAACAGCGGCCTGGCTCCGCAACTGGGGCAGGAATACTCCAAGGGGCGGTCCCAGGTGGCGTAATCACAGGCGGGGAATTTGTTGCAGCCGTAAAAGGTCTTGCCCTTGCGGGTCTTCTTTTCCACCAGCTCGCCATCGCAGCCCGGCCGTGGACAATGCACTCCGGTGGTTATCGGCAGGATATTGTTGCAATCCGGGTATTTCGAACAGGCCAGGAAAGGCCCGTAACGGCCGTTCTTCTTGATCATCGGGTGTCCGCACTTCTCGCATTTGATCCCCGTGGCCTGGTCCTCGACAATACGGATACTGCCGTTCTCGTCCCGCTCGAACTGCTTGGTGTTGGTGCAGGCCGGGAACGTGCTGCAGCCCAGGAAAGCGCCGTGCCGGCTCCAGCGGATCACCATCGGGTGGCCGCACTTGTCGCAGGGGATGTCGGTTTCGACGGCGATTTTGCGGCTCTGTTGTTCCGCTTTCTCCAGGGTGGGGGCGAAATCGCCGTAGAAGTCCCGGAGCAGTTGCTGCCAGTCCCGGCGGCCTTCCTCCACTTCATCCAGCAGGCCCTCCATCCGGGCGGTGAACTTGACGTTGAGGATGCCCGGGAAGCGCTCCACCAGCAGCCGGTTGACCGTCACCCCCAGCTCGGTGGGCTTGATCGCGCCCTTGATCCGTTCGACGTAGCCCTTGTCCAGAATGGTGCTCATGATCGAGGCGTAAGTCGACGGCCGGCCGATCCCATTGGCCTCCAGCTCGCGGATCAGCGAGCTTTCGGTGTAGCGGGGCGGAGGCTGGGTGAAATGCTGGCGCGGTGTGGTATTTTCGACTGTCAGCCGATCGCCCTGGTTCATGGCGGGCAGAGGACGGTCATCCTCCTCTGTCTCGCCGTTACGCGAGCCGGCCTGTTCCAGGTGTTCGGTGTAGACCACGGTAAAGCCGGGGAATTTCATCACGCTGCCCACCGCGCGCAGCACCAGGCGGTCGCCGGCGGCGATGTCCACGGTGGTCTGGTCGTAGATCGCCGCTTTCATCTGGCTGGAGACGAACCGGGCCCAGACCAGGCGGTAGAGTTTGGCCTGGTCGGCGGTGAGGTAGCGCTCCACGGCCTGGGGTTTTCGCAGCGCCGAGGTGGGCCGGATCGCCTCGTGGGCGTCCTGCACCTTGCCCCCGGACTTGCGGGTATAGAAGTTGGCCTTGGCCGGTAGATGTTTTTCACCGTAATCGGCGGAAATCAGCCCCCGCACCTCGGCCAGGGCGGTGTCAGCCACCCGGAAGGAGTCGGTGCGCATGTAGGTGATCAGGCCCACGGCGCCCTCGGACCCGATTTCGACGCCTTCGTAGAGAGTCTGGGCCACCTGCATGGTTTTGCGGGCCGGCCAGCCGAACCGCACCGCCGCCTCCCGCTGCATGGTGCTGGTGATGAATGGCGGCTGCGGATTGCGCTTTTTCTCCTTGCGTTCGACAGCGGCCACGCTGCAGAGGCCGGCGGAGAGGATTTCAGCGGCCAGAGCGGCCGCCTCCGGCTCGTTCCTGATCCAGCAGCGGTCCTCCCGCTCCGCCTCTTCATCCGGCCGCGTCACCACCCGCTTGCCTTCCACACTCCAGAGCTTGGTTTCGAGTCCGGCCCCGGAAGGCGTGGATAGGCCGGCCAGCACGCTCCAGTATTCTTTGGTCCGGTAGGAGCGGATCTCCTGCTCCCGCTCGCAGACCATCCTCACCGCCACTGACTGCACCCGGCCGGCGCTCAGACCCGAGCGCACCACTTTCCAGAGCAACGGGCTGATTTTGTAGCCGACAATCCGGTCGAGGATCCTTCTGGCTTGCTGGGCCTCGAAGAGGTTGCGGTTCAGGTGCTGAGGGTGGGCCATCGCCTCCAGCACCGCATTGCGGGTAATTTCGTTGAACAGCACCCGGTGCACGGTTTCGCTGTCCTTATCGAGCAGGCCGGCCAGATGCCAGGCTATCGCCTCCCCCTCGCGGTCCGGGTCGGGAGCCAGATAGACCGCATCGGCGTCCCTGGCCGCCTTTTTCAGTTCGCCGATTATCTTCTTTTTGCCCTTGATTACCTCGTAGCTCGGCTTGAAATCATTTTCCAGGTCGACGCCCAGCAATTTTTCCGGGAGGTCGATGACGTGGCCCATGGAGGCCTTGACCGAATAATCCTTGCCCAGGTATTTGCCAAGCGTGCGCGCCTTGGCCGGCGATTCGACTATGACCAGATTCCTTCCCAAATCATTATCTCCCGCATGTCATCAATGAATTTTCGACTCCGGGCCTTTAAAGTCAGAACGCGGTAAAACTCTTCCCGGTTCCTAACAAAAACTGCCGACAGCCCTGGAGTTAGCCGGCAGCAATCTAAGTCGGAAATATTTTCATTTCAAGCAACGGGACAGGACCGGGAAAGTGTTCAGTTCAGTCTCCGTTTGCGGAAGGCATGCCAGCCGCCGCTCCGCCCCCACTCCTGGTCGCCCGTATCCGGGTCCTCCTCGGCGTCCGTCTCGGTCATCAGCTCCATGATCACCCCCTGCAGCCCATCGCCGTCCTCCACCTCGATCTGGTTTTCCACGATGTAGCCGATCAGGTCCTCGGTCTCCTCCCGGCTCACCAGGCCCAGGCCGCGCAGCAGGCAGAGGTAGCCGTAAGCGTCCCTGCCGATGTAGCGGCTTTCGGTGCGGTCCAGCACGCGGAAAGTCAACTCGCGGACCGGCGATTTCTCCTTGCGGCGCAGGTCGGAGCTGCCGGGTTCGAGCTGCAGGAGATAGGCGTTGATGCCCTTGGTGATCTCATCCAGGGTATAGCCCAGCTCCATCAGCTCCCGGGTGATCTTTTTCATCTGATGTTCGAAAATCTCGTAGGACCTGAATTTATCCTGCATGTAGGTGACGATTTCGTCGACGTTCCTCTCCACACTCTCTCCCCGGGCCGTTTACCGGCTCGCTTGACAGTAAGAATCCCGTACCCGGCTTCCCCCGGCCGGCCCTCGTCTCAGGAGCCTATCCTGCCGATAATTTCGGCGCAGACATCCTCGACCAGCCTCCCATCGGTGGCCACCATCAGGTCGCAGTCGCGGTAGAACGGCTCCCGCTGCCCGAGCAGTTCGGCCACCCGGGCCGCCGGATCCGGAACGTCCAGGAGCGGCCTGGGCTTGCCGCGGCTCGTGCGGAAGCGCTCGAGGATGGTTTCAGCCGTGGCGGTGAGCCAGACCACGCAGCTGGTCTGCCTGACCAGGCTGCGGTTGGCGTCGTCGATCACCAGGCCCCCGCCGGTCGAAATCACCCGGCCGGCTACAGGCAGGATTTCCTGGGCCGCCTTCCGCTCGAATTCCCGGAAGGCCTGTTCGCCGCCAGCAGTGAATATTTCCTCGATCGGTCGGCCGGCCCTCCGGACGATTTCCTCATCGAGGTCGACGAATTCGAGACATAGTTCGCGGGCCAGCCACCGGCCCACGCTGCTTTTGCCGGTGAACATGAACCCGGTCAGCGCAATGCTCGGCTTGCCCAGGAACAGCCTCATTTTCCGACGCGCTCGATTCTCTTAAGATAATGGCCGTAATTGGCCTGGATGTCAAGGAGGTTATCCCCGCCCACCAGTTCGAGGAAGGCATTGGCGATCTCGATCGCCACCACCGCCTCGCCGACTACGCTGGCAGCCGGCACCGTGGCCACGTCGCTGCGCTCGGTGCTCGCCTTGACCGGCTCGCCGGTCGCGAGGTCCACTGTCGAAAGGGGTTTCATCAGCGTGGGCAGGGGTTTTTTGAAGGCGCGCAGCACGATCGGCTCGCCATTGGACATCCCGCCCTCGGTGCCGCCCGCCCGGTTGGTTTTCCGGTAGAACGGGCCGACATGCTGCGGCCGGCCGGCCACCGGTTCTCCCAGCTGACGAAGGAAGATTTCATCGTGCACCTGGCTGCCGGGCTTGCCGCTGTTTTCGAAGGCCGGGCCCACTTCCGCGCCCTTGACCGCGTGGATCGAAACCAGGGCGCGCACCAGCCGGGCATCAAGCCGCTTGTCCCACTGGGTATAGCTGCCCAGGCCAGGCGGATGGCCGGCCACGATCACCTCGAATATCCCGCCCAGGGTGTCTTTCTCTTCCCTGGCCCTGGCTATCCGCTCCACCATCCTCTGCGTCCCCTCCCGGCTCAGGCAGCGCACTTCGCTGCCGTCCGCCAGCTCGCTGACCCGCTGCGGCTCGATGCCGCTCTCCGGCGTCCAGGGTTCGGCTGTCACTCCGCCGAAAGCGATCACGTGGGAAGTGACCGAAATGTCGAAACAGCGCAGGAATTCCTTGGCAAAGCCCCCGACCGCCACGCGGGTGGTGGTTTCGCGGGCGCTGGCCCGCTCCAGCACGTTACGCACGTCCTGGTGGCCGTACTTGAGGACGCCGGTCAGGTCGGCGTGGCCGGGCCGCGGGTTGTGGACCAGCTTTTCGGCCACCAGGGCCGGGTCGTTCTCCCCGGGACTCATCACATGCTCCCAGTTGACCCAGTCCCGGTTCCAGACCAGGAAGGCGATGGGGCTGCCGAGCGTTTTTTTGCCGCGCACCCCGGCGATTATCTCGCAGCGGTCCTTCTCGATCTTCATCCGGTCGCCGCGGCCGTAGCCTGCCTGCCTGCGGCTCAGGTCGCGGTCGATATGCTCGATCTCCACCGGCACCCCGGCCGGGAAGTTGTCGATGATACCGCAGAGGGCTTTGCCGTGGCTTTCACCGGAAGTGAGGAAGGTGAACATCGTTTGGTGATCCGCCCGAGGTGGCGATGAAAGAGTTTCTCAAATTCTGTTTGAGGAAAGTAACTCGTTGGGAAGTAAAAGTAAAGGGAATGGGAAAGGCAGACACAAAGGCGCAAAGGCACAAAGTAGGGGCGTACGGCGGGTTGCCCTTTTTACGGTTGGTCGCCCTTTTTAGTGACAAAGTTACAAAGTGACAGAGTAGGAGATCGGCGGGGCGGTCTTCTGAATACTGGCTACTGGAGCGGCGGCCGGGCAGGGTCTCCTGTCTTCTGGCTTCTGCTTCTGACTTCTGAATTCTGACTTCCCGAGCGGCGGCCGGGAATAGCCTTCTGGCTTCTGCTTCCCTCACTTCACCGTCTCGTCGAGAGGTAGACCGAGGCGTTCGTAGAGGCGGCGGCGGCCGGCCTTGTCGGAGTCGAGGATGCCGCGGGCGTAGGCCGCCACCTCTTCGGCCACCGCGCGCGGGACCACCACCACCCCGTCGCCGTCTGCCACCACCACGTCGCCCGGGCAGACCAGCACTCCGCCGATCTCCACCGGCCGGTTGACCGACTCCAGCTCGTTGAATCCGGGCCGGATGTTGCGGCCGCGCTTACGCAAATAGAGCGGCACTTTTTCCTTGGCGATTTCATCCGTGTCGCGCGCGGAGGCATCGGTCACCACTCCCACCGCTCCCTTTTCGACCCAGTTCAGGATGTTGTTCGAGCCGATACTGCCGATATCCATCTCCTCGACGTCGTCGATCACCACCGCAGTGCCGGGGCGGATGATTTTGGTCCAGGTCTCCGAGGAGAGCTGGCCGTACCAGTCGCCCTCCCACTGGGAAAAATCCTTGCCCGCTGCCGGCCGGTTGACCCGCTGGGTGGGCACGTAGCGCATGGTGATCGCGATACCGCGGAACTGATGACCCAGGGTTTCGTAGTTCTTCCAGGCCGGCTGGATCGAGGCATCCACCAGGCACTGGCCCGGCAGGCCCGCCATGTGCAGGCCGTCCGAAACATCCACCACCCGCAGGCCGTCGTAGAGCTTGAGCAGCCGGGCGTCCGCTTCCTCGCTGTAAACTTTCGTTTCGATGAAGTCGATTCCGCGGCGCAGCTCATCCTTGGAAGCATCCTGGGCCGCCAAAGGCAGACGGAATGCGACAGTCAGGACGGCGGCCCAAAGCAGGGGATAACGCATGATCACCTCCGGTGGGAGTCGGTTCGAGATGAAAGTCCGCGAGGACAGCCGGCGGTCGAGACAGGCCGGCAGAGAATTCCGTTCTGAGAAAATCGTATCAATTTATAAAAAGAGAGGCCGGTCAAGTCAAAGCAATTCCATCCTCCGGTTTTCCGTTTTGCAGTACGAATACCGGCTGTATATTGAGACAAAAGGTCCGAACCGTTAACATGCAAAGGAGTCCGTATGATGCGCTCCAAGATCATAGTGACCCTCAGCCTGCTGGCAGCCGCCGCCTGCGTAGACAGAAACGGCAGCGCAGTCCCGGAAAGCGGCTGGACCCTGGCCGAGGGGATACTGAAGCTGAGTTCGACCCCGGTCCTCGAAGGCCTTCCCGCCCGCGTGGGACTGGCCGAACCGGTGGACACGGCCGGCGGAGCCTTCCTGGCGCTCGTGACCGACCAATCCGGCCGGGGTATCCAGCGCTGGCCCGGGATCAGAGTCGCCGGCAGGAAAAATCTGCTGGCGCTCTGGAGGATGAAACCCTGGTGGACAAAGCCGGCCTGGCCGGCAGCGGAATCGGCGGTGCCGGCAGAAACTGAAACGCTTCTTTGGCTGCGCGCGGACGACCGCTACGGGATCCTGCTGCCGATCCTGGACCAGGGCTACCGCCTCACGCTCGAAGGCGACAGCGCCGGCCTCGCTCTCACCGCGGACAACAACCTTGCCGAAGGCCCCCCCGGCTGCAGCCTGACCGGGGCTTACCTGGCCCTGGGAGATGACCCCTACGAGCTGATCGACCGGGCTTTCAGCGCGGTGGTAAGGCGGATGGGAGTGGGAAACCTGCGTGAGGAGAAGCCCGAGCCGGCCTGGATCGACCGGCTGGGCTGGGCGAGCTGGTACGCGTTTTTCCAGGAGGTCACCGAGGAGAAGTTCCTCTCCGGGATCGGATCATTGGAGGACGCCGGGGTCAACCTGGGCTGGGTACTCCTGGACGACGGCTGGCAGGACCGCACCCCGGACGGCAACCTGATCTGCTCGTTCGGCCCCGATCCGAAAAAATTCCCCCACGGCCTGGAATGGCTGGTGGAAAAGGTGACCCGCGATTACGGGATCCCTTATTTCCTGATCTGGCACACCCTGGAAGGCTACTGGCGGGGGATCGATTCACTGAGCGCGGCGATGTCCCGCTACCCGCAGTACGCCTCCGACGGCAGGTCGAACCGGCCGTTTCCGCCGCGCTACGAAAGCCACCTGAAAGGCCGCTGGAACGTGCCGCGGCCCGAGGCGATCGCGGCCTTTTTCTACGATTACCACGCGTATCTGTCGACCAGGGGGATCGATGGCGTGAAGGTGGACAACCAGAGCGACCTGGCCTACATGACCTACGGCCTGGGACCGATGACCGAGGTGATGGGCCGGTACATCCGGGCGCTCGAGGAGTCCGCCACCGCTCATTTCGGGCCGGGGAACGTGATCGACTGCATGTCGATGGTCCACGATGCGCTCTACCAGTACCGGCGCACCTCGATCACCCGCACCAGCACCGACTTCTTCCCGGACAGCGCCACGAGCTGGGGTCCGCACCTGGTGCAGAACGCCTACAGCTCGCTGTTCTGGGGCGAAATAATCCGGCCGGACTGGGACATGTTTAAAAGCGTGCATCCGGCCGCGGCTTATCACGCTGCCGGCCGGGTGATTTCCGGCGGGCCGGTCTACCTTTCGGATGAACCGGCCAGGCACGATTTCGACCTCATCCACCGCGTGGCCCTGCCGGACGGCCGGGTCCTGCGGCCCAAGGGCGTTCCCCGCCCGACAGCCGGCATCCTTTTCCGCGACCCGGAGACCGAGCCAGTGCTGTTGACCGTGTTCAACGCCAATGGCAACGGCACGTACCTGTTGGGGGCCTTCCACACCAACTACACCAGCGACCGGCCCATCACAGGCTGGATCGGCCCGGGGATGATCCACGGCCTGGACCCTGGAACAGAATACGCGGTCCGGTCAAACGTGATGGACGGGCCCGGGATCATGACTGCCGGGGACAGCCTGGAAATCAGCCTGGGGAAGTTTGGATTTTTCATTTACACGGTCAGCCCGGTGGACCGGGGCGTGGCCCCGCTCGGACTGGCCGGGATGTTCAACCCGGCCGGAGTGTTCGAAAAGTTCGGCTGGCTGGGAGCGGATACGTTCGCGGCGGATGTCATCACCGGCGGCGACATCGATTTTTACAGCGAAAGGGCCCCGGTAGCGGTGGAAAGTTCGGTGGGCGAGTGTTCGTTTATTTTTGTCGGGGATAGGAAGGCGAACGTTCTGCGGGTGAGTTGCAGCGGAGCCGAACCGCAGCGGATAACATTGAGATTTTGAATGGGGAATCCGCCGTAGGGGCACGGTATGCCGTGCCCGGCCGTTGCCTTGTGTTCGCCTGCACTATAGTTTTTTATAGGATCGCACCCGCGTGTTCGCCGGATTAATTGTAGGGGAGGGTTTCAAACCCTCCCTTACGGAGGCGGCCCCATGTGTCCGCCCCCTAGGGTATTCCCCCGAACTCGGAATTATAATCGTCGCCCTGCCAGGGCGATTCGCGAACCGCCCCTACAGGAGAAAGCCCCGGCAGGCAACCGCCCGCCGGGGCGTTCTCTATTCGATATCCAATTTACCCTACTGCACTCCCGTGCTGCCGAAACCTCCCTCACCGCGCGAGCTTTCTTCGAGGTTCTCCACCCGCACCAGCTCGGCGGTCACTACCGGCTGCACCAGCATCTGCGCGATCCTCATCCCCCGCTCCACTGTGAAATCTTCCCCGCCCAGGTTCTGCAGCACCACTTTAACTTCCCCGCGGTAGCCGGAATCGATCACCCCGGCCAGGCAGTGGATCCCATGCTTGGCGGCCAGGCCGCTGCGGTCCCAGACCAGCCCCGCGTAGCCTTCCGGGATCGCCAAGCGCAATCCGGTGGGGGCCAGCGCCCGGCCGCCGGCCGGAATCACCAACTCCCGGCTGGCCCTCAGGTCGAAGCCGGCGTCGCCAGGGTGAGCGTAAGCCGGCGCGTCCAGGCCCTCGGCGTCGAGCTGGTAGGGGACTCTCACCCGGCCGGTCACCTCAGGCCCCCCGCAACACTGTTTCAGGAAAATGGCTTCGGCAGATTTCGTAGTAGGCTTTCAGCAGTTTCATCGGCGTGCGATGGGCCGGCCGGATGGGTTCATCGCCGTTACCTTCCGGCGGCGGGACGTAGCCCTGCAGGGTGAATCGCCTGACTCCGGCCAGCTCGGCGCAGATCGACCGCATGTCACCCTCGGTGTGCCAGCCTTCGACCACCGTGGTGCGCAGCTCGTACTCGCAGCCGCCGGTCAGGATTATCTCCAGGCTGCGGCGCAGGGCGTCGGGGTCGAATGCCTGGCAGCCGGTGATTTCGGGATAGCGCGCCAGCGGCGCCTTGTAGTCCATGGCGATATAGTCCAACTGCGGCAGGACCGCTGCGAGCACTTCCGGCCGCGTGCCGTTGGTGTCGAGCTTGATCCGGAAGCCGAGTCTGCGGATACGCTGGATCAGTTCGGCCAGCTTGGGGTTCAGAGTGGGTTCGCCGCCGGAGATGCAGACCGAATCGACCCAGTACTCGCGGCTGGAAATCAGCGCCCGCAGCAGCCGGTTCCAGTCCATGTAGTTGTCCCGGGGCCGGATCAGGTCGGTGTTGTGGCAGAAGAAACAACGCAGGTTGCAGCCCGAGATGAACAGCACCCGGCAGAGGCGTCCCGGGTAGTCGATCAGGCTCGGTCTCCTGAGCATGGCGTAGACCGGACTGAGGCTGTCCTCTCTCGGCTCCACTGGATTCGCTACGATCGTTTCCATTCAACTACACTTCGGCTGAAATCATCTGGCGGGCTATATCCAGTACCTGCCTGATATCCTGCGGCGTGATCACTCCCGTACTGCCGTAGTTGGTTTCGAGCGCCAGGAAGGTTTCGACACTGTCGCGTTCGGAAATCTTCCTCACCTGCCGCACGGGAATGGTTTTAGCGCCGCCCTCGCCGGCATGGTACTCGTAAACCATGAAACTCGGAATACGCTGCGGGTTCAGGATTTCGCACTGGCAGAATCGCACCAGGCCATCGACAGTACCCAGATCGTAATAGCTCGATTCAAAACCGGAAAATTCTTTTTCCTCCAGGATTTTGTTCAGCCTCTTTTTCAAGACCTCACACTTCTCACAGCCCTGCTTGCCGAACACTGCCACCTGAAAGCGTTTCATATCGGTGAACTCCTGACGAATCTAATTGGTTACAATTTCTCTGTCCACACCCATGCTGTAGTTTCCCTCGCGCCGGCTTACCAGCTCGCCCTCCCGCTTCGACTTGTTCCAGTTTTCGATCTTGCTGAAATAGCCCACCACCCTGGTTTCGCCGAACACGTCCGGGCTGCCGCAGTTCGGACAGGTTTCCGCCAGGCCCCTGGTGATTTCCGTGCAGGCCCGGCAGAACGTAAACTCCGGACTGATCGTGAGCTGAGCGCTCTGGGTGTTGTAGAACGTTTCCTTGACCAGGGTATAGATCGTCCCCGGATCGGGACATTCCTCGCCGATGAAGGCGTGGGTGATCGCGCCCGATTCGATTATGGAATGGAACCGGGCCTGCATGCGGATTCTCTGCACCAGGTCGACCGGGGCGTCCGGCGCCAGGTGGACGCTGTTTGTATAGAAAACGGTGTCCTGCTCGATCGAACCCTTGACCACGGTGGCGGCCTGGCGCTTGAAATAGATCAGGTCGCTCTTGGCCAGGCGCCGCGCCGCGCTTTCGGCCGGGGTCTCTTCGAGCGTGACCTTGAGCCGGTGCTTTTCGGCCAGCTTGCGGCTCTTGATGAACATCGAGCCGATCACCCGGAGGCCCAGCTCCATCGCCTCCTCGCCCTCGTGCAGCTGCTTGCCGGTGATGAACTGGATGGCGTCGTTGAGGCCGATCAGGCCGATAATGTAGGTGGCATCGTCCAGGTTTACGTACGGCCTGCCGTCCATGGCCGGCTTGCCGATCTGCCACAGGGGCCGTCCCGGCCCCTCCATCATCCGCCGGATGTTCTCCCGCTTCTGCAGGTGGGCCTCCATGGCCAGGTCCATCGTGGCCAGCGCCTCCTCGATCAGGCCCTCCACGCTCCTGGTGCCCCTGGCCTCCGCGCGGTAGGCCGCCTGTGGCAGGTTGATAGTCACGTTCTGGAAGCCGCAGAAACGCATGCTCTCCGGGTGCAGCAGCATGTAGTTGTCGTCGATAGTGGTGCGCAGACGGCAGCAGGCGCTCAGAGTCACTTCGTCCCGGTCAAAAACGAAATAGGTGGAGCCGTTCCGGCTGGCAAGCTCGCAAGCCTCACGCAACAGACGGTTCTGATCCGGGTCGGTGAACGACTCCTCGTTGATGTGGAAGTCACACTTGGGAAATTCGAACACCTTGCCGTGCCGGTCACCCTCGCCGAACACTTCCAAGAGGGCGCTGGCGAACTGCTGCGCCGCTTTCGCGTATTCGCCGTAGGTGTCGATTCTTTCGCCGCGCCGAGTCAGTTCGGCCGCCACCTCTTCATCGAACTTGATCGCGCCGGTTCTGGGGTCGGCCACTTCGCTCCAAACCAGCCGCCTGCCCTCGGAGCCGTCCAGGTAGAGCTCCATCAGCCGGTTCCCGCGCGCATCGGTGCGGTCGGTACGCACCTCTTCGAGCTCGATTCTGTCCCCGCTGGCGGTTATCAGCAGGTAGCGGCCGCCGGGCCCGATCGCCGGGATGCCGGCCAGATAACGGGGTACGCCGGAGTGGATGTTGTAGTCCAGGAACAGGGTCTGGCCGCCCCGGCTGAATGCGTTCTGCGAACCGTTGAACACCAGCTCCTGAGCGATCTGCTTGATCTCCCGGCGGTTCAGCCCGGTCAAAAGAGGCGCGTAAAAGATGTTGACGTAGCCGATCCCCAGAGCGCCCGCGTAGTTGGCCTGCATGGAGGCCAGGAAGGTGTTCAGGTGGCCGGTGAGGACCGAGGCGCTGCGGGCGGGCTTGCTTTCGGTGTTGAGGTTTTCCAGGCCGATCAGCCCGTACTTCTTGATGTATTCCAGGCTGTGGCTGCTGCAGTAGACCCGGTGCGGGTAGCCGAGATCGTGGACGTGGACCGCCCCGGTATCGTGGGCCCGCTTGACCTCCGGCGAATAAACCGTTTCGAGCGCCCATTGCTTGAGCACCAGTTCGGCGATCGAAAGGTTCACCGCCTCGGGGTTGTTGCTGACGATGTTGCTGTTCTCCGTGCTCTTGGCGAACATCAGCGTTTCCACGAAATCCTTGGGTACGGCGTAGATGCTGAGGTCTTTGAGCTGCTCCTTGAGGCCCCGGTCGATCAGCTCGTTGTTGACCAGCTCGCGGATCAGCGCCGTGTTGACCGTGGTGATCTCGCCGGCGATGATCCGGTTTTCCACCGCCTTGGCTACGGCGTTGGCCAGCTCGACGCTGAGTCCGGTTTCGCGCATCAGCTGGGTCACGATCTTGCCGCGCTCCCAGGGATGAGCCACTTCATCGGTGATCGATTCCACCAGCAGCAGGCTGGCATCGGTGGCATCCAGCTGGCCCGTGCCGTCGTGACGGACCCTGATCCGGCGGCGCGCCAGCTCCCGCATCTTGCGGTAACGCTTGTAAGTGGTGACCACGGTGGACAGTTTAGCTTCGGCGAGCACGATTTCGACCAGGTCCTGGACGTCTTCGATTTCCGGTATCCGCTCTCCCTTTTCATTGGGCAGGACGTAATACTCGCTGCCGGGATCGTCCAGATAAGCCACCACCCTGTCGGTGATCTCCCGGATCCGGCCCTCGTCGATCCGCGACCCCTCCTGCCGCGACACTACTTCCGCCGCCTTGGTGATCGCACGAGTGATCTTTCCCGGATCGAACGGCACAATCGTGCCGTTTCTCTTCCTGAAATAAATGAACGGCACCGTGGACGGCATGAATCCTCCCCGCTGGCATTAGGGTACCAAGGTGACAAATCTAAAAGGGTTGATGGCAGACAGCCTGGTTCGAATCGGCCGCGTCCTCCCGCGAGGCTGGTTCCTGCAGGCTGCTGTCAGCTGATTGTCTCGGGCGGGAAACCACTGTGCGGCAAACTTCCGGTGAGGAGGGATCAATTCCCTGCTTACTTCACCCGTTCGCCGACTTCATAATAAATAGACCGCCGGGTGCTCCATGTCAAGAATGAAATACAACATATTGTAGGCATCTAGACAGAGGCTACAAAATATGGAACTATTTGAAGTATTTCGAGTTGCGGAAAAAACAGGTGGAATTCGGCAGCGAACCAGAGTATTTTATCAAAAAAAATTCTATGTGGAATGATTGACAGTATGTTTCTCAAAACCGCCGCCCTATCGCTCATCTCGCTGTCGCTTCTGACCGCTATTCCCGCCGCCGGCGCCGACCCGCAGGCCCGGCCGGAGCTGCATCCGCTGTACGACAAGACGCTCGCCGACGTGGACCGGCTCCTGATGGAGGTCAGGCTCGATGCGGCCGACAGCCTGATCGGTATTTATATCGAACGCCATCCCGAACATCCCGCCGGCTATTTCTTCCGCGCCGCCAGCTTATCCTGGCGGATCTTCCTCAGGCCCCGGGACACCGATCTCGGGCCGCTGCGCAACGAGTTCGAACGGTCGATCAAGGATTGCCGCCGGGTGGCTGAAAGGGCTTCGAAAAGGCGGGAGAGCGAGTTCGAGGGTCTCTTGTACCTGGGAGCGATCTACGGCCAGGAAGCCCTGCTGGCGCTGATTGACCACAAGTACCTGGTGATGGCGCCCCTGGCCAAGCAGGCCTGGAACTACATCGGCCAGACCCTGGTAATGGACCCCCGCTATTACGACAGCTATTTCGGCAAAGGCATGTACCAGTACTTTATTGCAATCCTGCCCAAGCCGATTCAACTGTTGGCCGAGGTCTACGGCTTCGAGAGCGACCGGGAACAGGGACTGGCCAATATCCGCCTGGCCGCCGAACGGGGCCTCTACTCGCAGGAGGCAGCCGGAGTGATGCTCATGAACATCTATTCCATCATCGAACAGCCGGACGACTACGTGGAGGACCTGGCCCGCAAACTTTACGCCCGCTTCCCGGACAACCCGCTGGTGCATTGGCGCTATGGAGACATCCTGCTGCGCCGGCTCAAATACGACCAGGCGGCTCCGCTCTTCGAGGCGGTGGCGAAACGGATCGGGGCGAATGCCCCTTACTACCGGAACCAGTTGTTTTCCGAATTTTCCATGGCCTACCGGCTGGGAGTCTGCTACCGCATGTCCGGAAACTCCGACCAGGCCCTGGCCCGGTTCGATTACGTGATCGCCGGCCGGGATGTTTTCCCGGATTGGGTCGTGCCGGGGTCGTGGCTGGCCAAGGGCGAAATTCTTATCGGCCGGAGAGACTACGGCCGGGCCCGGCAGTGCCTGCAGCAGGTCCTCGAGCTGGACGACTACCAGGATTTCCACGAACGGGCGGAGAAGCTGCTCGAGGAAATCGGTCAGCAGAAATAGGCTGTCTGGGGCCGGGACTGAAGCGGGTTGCCCCGGAGTAGGGGCACGGAATGCCGTGCCCGTGCTTCAGATATTTTACCGGCGTCAATGAGAGGCGAGTTGCGGCCCCTCAAGTTTTTTCGATCACCTGTAGTTATTGCTAGTTAGGTTATTGCAGTGCTGGAACAGGCGCCCTGCGGCAGGCGTATACCCGTCGGAGCGGGTTTCAAATCCGCCCGTACACCTTACAGTAGGGAAAGAATCGAAGTTCGCACACCTGGAACACCCGGGGCCGGTTTTATTCGAGGCCGCGCTGTCCGAGCCGGGAGAAGAGGAGCGTGAAGCAGCCTCGCAATTTCCATCGCGGCCGCGGGATGATCCCGGTGGCAGGCAGGCCATTTCGAGGACAGGTGCAGGGAGAGGTGTGGAGGAGTCCTCGAAGGCGACCACCGAGGGAGCGGAGTAGAAGACTCGAAAGCCTGGAATAACCTTTGCTTCTTTCAGTTATGAAAGAAGCGCTTTTGGTTCTTTTGGCGACAAAAGAACTATAATGAGACCTTTGATTTAATGGGTTGGATGGCTTTTCTGATTTTTGAAGTGTCTTTTTGGGGCTGTTAAGTTTTTAGCTCAAAAAATATTTCCTTTTCTTGAACAGGGATACAAGCTTTA
>Ga0214473_10000216_pt1 | contig 82098 bp, 73 predicted proteins | sample RVTome_7_FD_203509 | JGI IMG/M metagenome (GOLD analysis project Ga0214473, IMG submission 203509) | Soil microbial communities from uranium-contaminated site in the Upper Colorado River Basin, Wyoming, United States - RVT98D197 | ecosystem: Environmental > Terrestrial > Soil > Contaminated >... | reverse complement strand
GAAGCCACCACCGGCACCCCGATGGATATTTGCGGCACAAAGTGGCCGTCCATCACGTCCACGTGCAGCATGGATACGCCTGCGCGCTCGACGGCCCGCACCGCCTCCCCCAGAGAGGCAAAATCCGCGGCCAAAATGGACGGGGCGATCTCGACGGCTTTCCCCACGCTCGCTCCGGCGGCTAGTTTACCACACGGGTGCGGGCTGTACTTGCAGCCCGCCCTGAATAAGAGACGGTACTGCGGCCGCTTCCGCGGAGCCGCTACTGCGCCACGCTGAGCTCCACCGGGCCCTCCGGCGCCAGTCGCGCGCCACGCGCCGGCGTCTGGCCGATGACCGTGCCTTGGGGGGAACCCGACTGAGCTACGGGGGTAACCTTGGTGACGCGCACTCCGGCGGCGGCCAACAGCCGTTCGGCGCCCGATTGTTCCAGCCCCACCAGCGACGGCATAACGTAAGACACCGGGCGCTCGCCCGAAGCCACCAGTACGTCCACGCGCGGGCTCTCCGCCGCGGCGCCCTTGGCTGGCTCTTGCGCCAGCACCGTATCCGGCAGCGGCGCCGCCAGATACGCCGTGGACACTTCCCCCAGCTCCAGGCCGCTCTCCAGTAGAGTGATTCTCGCGCCGCGCAGCGAGCGCCCCTCGACCGCAGGCACCGTTACGGTCTGCGGACCGAGACTGAGCACCACGTGCGCTGTCTGGGAGAGCTTCACCTGCTCGCCGGGCGCAGGGCTTTGTCGCACCACCGTGTTCAGCGGCAGGGAATTGTACATGCGGTCCGCCACGCGAAGTTGCAGGCCCCCGGTGTTCAGAATCGTTTGCGCCTCCGTCAGCGGCTTGCCCACCACATTCGGCATGCTCACCACCCGCCCGCGAATGGCCACCCGGATGGTGGTCACGGCGCTCAAGAAAGCGGCGGCCGCCAGTACAAACGCCAGCACGGCAAAACGCAGCACGCGCTCCAGTTTTTCCCGCAGCGTCATCACCTGGCAGACTAGCATGCGCCAGCCGTCACCCTCAACACCAACGCGGCCTAAGGAGTGCGTTCGTTTCCGAGAATCCGACTTCTCGGGAGTTGGCTCCGTATGCGCCTCTGCCTCTCCCTGAGAACGGCCTGACGGAGGTATACTCCGCTCACTCCCCGTTAGCGGGGGTTCTATGGCCATCCCCACAGGTGCACGTCTCGGTCCCTACGAGGTCGCCTCGCTGATTGGCGCAGGCGGCATGGGCGAAGTCTACAAGGCCCGCGACACGCGCCTGGACCGCATCGTCGCCATCAAGGTCTTGCCCGCGCATCTGGCCGATAAGCCTGACCTGCGCGAGCGCTTCGAGCGCGAAGCCCGCACCATCGCCAGCCTGAATCATCCGCACATCTGCACGCTCTACGACATCGGCCAGCAGGACGGCATTAATTTCCTGGTGATGGAGTATCTGGAAGGCGAGACGCTGGCGATGCGTCTGATGAAAGGCCCGTTGCCGCTGGAGCAGGTGCTGCAATACGCCATCGAGATTTCAGACGCCCTGGACAAGGCCCACCGCAAGGGTGTGACGCACCGCGACATCAAGCCCGGCAACGTCATGCTCATCCCGCAGAGCGGGACCAAGCTGCTGGACTTTGGTTTGGCGAAGCTGAAGCAGGCAGCCATCCCGGCGGCGATGCCTCTTTCCCAAATGCCGACCCTGTCGCAGAACCCGACCATCGAAGGGACGCTGCTCGGCACGCTGCAATACATGGCCCCGGAGCAGGTGGAAGGGAAAGTAGACGAGATAGACGGCCGCACGGACATCTTTGCGTTCGGCGCGTTGGTGTACGAGATGGCCACGGGCCAGAAGGCTTTCCAGGGCAAGAGTACCGCCAGCCTCTTCGCCAAGATTCTCGAACATGACCCGCCGCCCATCTCATCGCTGCAACCCATGACGCCGCCGCAACTGGATCGTGTGGTAAAAAAGTGTCTGGCCAAAGAGCCAGACGGAAGATGGCAAGCGGCCAGCGACCTTACTGACGCGCTGAAGTGGATTGCCGAAGGCGGCTCGCAGGCGGGCCTGCCGGCTCCCGTTGTTCCTCACCAAACGAGCGGCAGTCGGGTGACATGGATGGTCGCGGCCATTGCACTGGCTGCCGTGCTCGCGCTGGCTGCAGTGTCCTTCGTGCATTTCCGCGAAGCGCCGCCGGCCGCAGCGCCGGAGATGCGCTTGGAAATCGTCACACCCTCCACCACCGATCCGGTGTCCTTTGCGCTTTCCCCCGACGGGCGGCAGATCGTGTTTGTGGCTTCGGGGGACGGGCCGCAGCGGCTGTGGCTGCGGCGGCTGGATGCGACATCGGCGCAGCCGCTAGCGGGCACCGACGGCGCGAGCTATCCATTCTGGTCGCCCGATAGCCGGTCGGTGGGGTTCTTTGCCGGTGGCAAACTGAAGCGGATGGACATCGGAGGCGGGTCGCCGCAGACGCTGGCCGACGCCACCAATCGCGGAGGAACGTGGAGCCCGGACGGAACCATCTTGTTTCCGCGGACTACTTCCAGCCCGCTGTCTCGCATCCCCGCCTCGGGAGGCGAGCCGGTGGCCGTGACCAAACTTGAAAATCAGACCGGCCACCGATTTCCCCAGTTCCTGCCGGGCGGCCGGCAATTCCTGTTCTATGCTTTGGGCACTCCGGAAACGGCCGGCATGTACTTAGGATCGCTGGATTCTTCGGAAACGAAACGTCTGGCGACAGCCGATACGGCCGGGATCTATTTTTCTGAGTGGGCTGTCCGCCAAGACGGAGGGCGGACCCGCACCCGTTCGCCAGACGGGTGGCTGCTGTTTATCCGGGCAGGCACGCTTCTGGCGCAGAGGCTGGACCTCGGGCGAGGGGAACTCACGGGCGATCCGGTGACGGTGGCCGACCCAGTGGCTTCCGACGCGGGCATCTTTGCCGGCGCTTTTTCCGTATCGACCGCCGGTCTGGTGGCCTACCGGTCCGGCGAGGCCAGCCAGCGTCAACTGGTGTGGTTTGACCGCTCGGGAAAGACGCTGGGCGCCCGGGGCGCGCCCGACGCGAATGGCTTAGCAGCGCCGAGCCTTTCGCCCGATGGCCGCCGCGCGGCGGTGCATCGCACGGTGCAGGGCAGCGCCGACATCTGGCTTCTGGACGCGACACGCACCACGCGTTTCACGTTCGATGCGAGCCTCGACCGTTATCCCATCTGGTCGCGGGACGGCAGCCGCGTCGTGTTCGACTCGAACCGCAAGGGCCACCGCGATCTCTACCTGAAACCGTCGAATCTCGCGGGCAGCGAGGAACTGCTTTTGGAATCGGCACAGGATAAGGTCGCCAGCGACTGGTCCCGCGACGGCCGGTTCCTCGCGTATCACAGTTTCGACCCGCAAACGTCAGGTGACCTCTGGGTGTTGCCGATGGAGGGCGACCGGAAGCCGTATGTGTTTCTGAAGACGAGTTTCGATGAACGCCGGGGGCAGTTCTCTCCGGACGGGCGCTGGGTGGCGTACACGTCGAATGAATCGGGGCCGTATGAGATTTATGTGCGGCCATTTTTTCAGGGCGGGCTGCAAGTACAGCCCGCACCCGCCAGCGGGACTTCTGGAGCGGGGGCCGGCGGCCAGTGGCAGGTGTCCACGTCCGGCGGGATTAACCCGCGGTGGCGAGCTGACGGCAAGGAGCTGTACTACTTTGGGCCAGACGGCAAGCTGATGGCGGCGCCGATCCCGACCGGGGTCGGGACGATCGAGCCCGGCACGCCCGTGGCCCTGTTTCAGCCGCGGATCCACGGCGGCGGTACAGACGTGAATGTCGGAACCCAATACGACGTTTCCGGAGACGGCCGCTTCCTGATCAACACGGTGCTGGAAGACGCCTCCTCCCCGATCACGCTGCTGCAAAACTGGGCCGCAGGGTCGCAGAAATGACCCGCCTTCGTCCGCCGCGGCGGACTACGGCGGGCAGGCACTTCGCGGCGGATGGCTCCCTGGGAACGCCATTCTCCCGAATGGCGCTTCGCTGAACGCCAATCTGGAGATTGGCGTTCGCGGACAGCTCCGCTTGCGGCGGATGTCTGCGCTACCTCTACGCGCATCGTGGCCAGGCCGGAATCCACGCACCTCACCTAGTTCCATCCGGGTTTAACGTTCAATTCTGGGGAGAAATCCGGGTTAGCTCAACTCCCGATAAGCGCGCTTCGCGGAGACTGACCCTCCACCGCGGGCTACGCCGAGCGCTCCAGCACCGCGGCAAAAAAGCCGTCGGTCCCCGACTCCGGCGGAAACGTGCGGAAAAACCCATCCGGATCAAACAGCGGCGCGGCGGATGCGCCGGGACGCAGCCACGGATCGAGCGCCGCCTGGTCCGGCACGATCCGCACTCCCGCGTATTGCGAAATCGCCTCTCGAACCGTTTGCTCGTTCTCCTCGGGTTCGAGCGAACAGGTGGCATAGACCAGCCGTCCGCCAGTCGCCAATTTGGCCAGCGCCTGGCTCAGCATCGCCGTCTGCCGGCAATGTGCGCGGGTGAGCTCGTCCGGCTGCAGCCGCCACTTGATCTCCGGGTTGCGCGCCAGCGTGCCCGTGCCCGAACACGGCGCGTCCACCAGGATGCGCTGAAACGTTTCCGCGAACGGAAGCGGTTGGACAGCGTCCAACGCCAGCCACCAGACGCCTTGCGCGCCGGTCCGGACCAGTTGTTCGCGCGCCGCGCGCAGGCGATGCTCGTGCACGTCCGCGGCAATCACGCGGCCCCCTGGCGCCACCGCGCGCGCCAGAATCCCCGTTTTTCCTCCCGGTGCGGCACAAACGTCCAGCACCACGTCTCCTGCTCGCGCGTCCACCAGGTGCGCCACCATCTGTGACGCCTCATCTTGCAGCGAGATTTTTCCCAGGCGAAACGCTTCTGCCGCCGCCGGATTTCCGCCCGATAGCGCCAGCGCCGCGCGCAGCCAGCGCCCCGGCGCCACCTCGAATCCCTCCCGCCGCAAGGATTCGTTTACCGCCGGCGTCTCGCGCGGATCGAGCACTGCGCAACACAGCCGCGGCGGGCGATTGTTCGCTTCGAGCAGCGCCACGGTCCGGTAATCTCCAAATCTCGCCAGCCATCGTTCCACCAGCCAATTCGGGTGAGAATAAAGGATGGCCGTTCGCTCCACGGCCGATGCGCCCGCCGGCAGCAGGGCTTCGAGATTCGCGCCGGCAAGCTTGGCCTCGGGCGCCAATCGCCGCAGCACTGCGTTGACCAGCGGCGCCGCCGAACGCTTGCGCGCGCTCTTGGCCAGCTCCACCGATTCGCTCACCGCGGCGTGCGCCGGAATGCGCTCGAGGAAGCGCATCTGATAGAGCCCCATCCGCAGCGCCAGGAGCACTTCCAAATCCAGTCGTGCGGCGGGCTTGTCCAGGTGACGCTGCAGCAGGAAGTCGAGCAGTCGTTGCCACCGCAGCACGCCCAGCGTGAGCTCGGTCGCCAGCGCAGCGTCCGCGCGCCCCACCCGCCCTGCGAGCTTCGCGTGCAGCAGATCGGAAGCGTAGGCCTCCTCCGACGCTACTCGCCTGAGAATTTCAAACGCGATGCGTCGCGCAGGTGATGCGGCCATGCAGCCAGTCTAAGCGCGCCGCGTCGCTGCGGCCAGCACCATCGCAGCATCCCCGGCACATCCGGGGTGTTCCGCTCTAGAATCACTTGCCAGTCTAGCGGCCGCCGTAGATCTGTCCGAAGGCTCGGGACAGCATGATGCCCATCAGCAGTATCCCGGCTCCGATGACCAGCGCGTCGCGCGTTCGGCGCAGATCGGACTTTCCCACGCGGTACACGAGCAAGTATCCGACGATCAGATTGAACATGCCCCATAGCACGTTGACCATCGGGGGAGACATTCCCTGGCCGGGCGGGGAAGCGAAGGGAGTGGGGAACGAGCGCCCCGATATGCCATTCGTGAAGTGCGGAATTGCGTTTGCCAGGAAAGCGCCGCCGAAAAAGTACGCTAGGTAGTGATACCACTTCATGGTTGCCTCCTATGCTGACAGGATTGGGAGAAACAGCACCGGAGCGACGCCGGGATCATAGCACGCGCCCCGCGGGAGTGTAGCGCCGGGCTTTAGCCCGGCACATGGCGGGTGGATGCCCCCCGTTCTGTCTTAGACACGGAGTTCCTTTACGTGCCGAAGCGCTCGCCGGGCGCCAGGTGCGCGCCATTCACGAATTCGCGGGCCGTGATGCGCTTGCGCGCTTCCATCTGTACGGCGTCGAGGCGCAGGCGGGTGCCTTCTCCGCAGACCACATCAATGCTTTCGCCGGCTGCGAGTAAGGTGCCCGGTGCGCTGGCCTCTGCGCTGCCCACCGCGCTAACTGTGACGCCACTTGGTCCGGCAGCGGCCGCAGGCAACTCCGCCGGGCGGCCCCAGATGTGGCAGAGTTGGCCGCGAAACGTGGTGTATGCGCCCGGCCACGGCGCGAGGCCGCGGATGCGGTTGTAAATTTGCTGCGCGGTGTGGGACCAGTCTATGCGCCCGTCTTCCTTCGTGAGAAGCGGTGCATACGTGGCTTCCGAGGAGTCTTGCGCCCGCGGAGTAATCTCGCCGCGATCGAGCTTGCGCAGCGATTCGGCCACCAGCGGCGCGCCCGCTTCGGACATGCGGCGCGCCAGCTCCGGAGCGGTTTCGTCCGGACCGATTTCGAGTTCACGCTGCATGAGGATGGGACCAGTATCCATGCCGGCGTCAATTCGCATGGTGGTCAGGCCGGTGACGGAGTCGCCGCTGACGATGGCCCAGGCGATGGGAGCGGCGCCCCGGTATCTCGGCAGCAGCGAAGCGTGCAGATTGATCCAGCCCAGGCGCGGTATCTCGATCAGCCGCTGCGGAATGATCTGTCCATAGGCGATGATTACCACCGCATCCGGCGCCAGCCGCTTGAAGAAGTCCAACGCCGAATCAGACTTGATCGTTTCCGGCTGATAGACGTGCCTACCGGCTTCGAGCGCGACTTCTTTCACCGCCGAAGCGGAGACGGCGTGGCCTCGTCCTCGCGGGCGATCCGGCTGCGTTACCACCGCTTCAACCGTGAAGAGAGAGTCGGCAAGCAACGCGCGCAAAGAGGGAACTGCGAATTCCGGAGTGCCGCAAAAAGCGATGCGCATCATTTCGCTGGTCCTGCAACGCGGCTACCAGTCTCCCGCTTTTTGGAGTTTGCGAATTCGCCGGCGGATCAGATCGCGCTTGAGCATGCTCAGGTGCTGGATGAACAGCAGGCCTTCCAGGTGATCGGTCTCGTGGCAAAACGCGCGCGCCAGCAGACCTTCTCCTTTCATCTCGTAAGTTTTCCCGGTTACGTCCTGAGCGCGAATGGTGACGTAGCGCGGGCGCAGCACGTTGCCGCGAAAGCCGGGCAGGGAAAGGCACCCTTCCTCTTCGCGCTGATCGCCTTCGGTGTGGATGATCTGCGGATTGGCCAGCACCAGCCGGGCCTCCGGATTTTTCCCTACGGTGACGTCAATCACCGCCAGGCGCAGGCTCAGCCCGATTTGCGGCGCGGCCAGTCCCACGCCGCTGGCCGCGTACATGGACGCGAACATGTTCTCGCACAGGCGGGCCAGTTTCTCGTCAAATTGTTCGATGGGCTTGGTCTTGGTCTCCAGCACCGCGGCGCCGTACTTGATGATGGGATAGATGACCGGCTGGCGCGGCTCGGGCTTTTCGGGCGCGCCGGGCGCGGGAGTCGCTGCCCCTTCCGATCGTTGCTCAGAACTCATCGAGTTGGCGGCTGTAGCCGTCGAAGTTGCGGCGAGTTTCCGCGAGCGAATCGCCGCCGAATTTTTCGAGGAATGCGCCCGCCAGCGTGAGCGCCACCATGGCCTCGCCGCCCACGCCTCCGGCCGGGACCACGCACACGTCCGAGCGCTCGTAGGCGGCCTGCACGGGCTGCTTGGTGGCCAGGTCGGCAGTGCCCAGCGGCTTTCGCAGTGTGGAGATCGGCTTGAGGTAGCCGCGCACGATGACGTCCTCGCCGTTGGTGATGCCGCCTTCGAGGCCGCCGGCGCGGTTGGTGGGGCGGACGAAGCGGCGGCGCGATTTGTCGTAACTGATTTCGTCCTGCACTTCGCTGCCGTAGGAGGACGCCGCCGTGACGCCGCCGCCGATTTCGACGGCCTTCACGGCTTGCAGGCACATCATGGCCTGGGCGAGCTTGCCGTCCAGCTTGCTGTCCCACTGCGCGTGGCTGCCGAGGCCGGGAGGCACGTTGTGCGCGACGACCTCAAAGATGCCGCCGACCGTATCGCCGGCGCGCAGCACCTGGTCCACTTCCTGCTTCATGCGCGCCTCGACTGCGGCATCCACGCAGCGCAGCGGCGAATCGAGATTGGCGCAGACCGCTTGTATCTCGCTCCACTTGGCCGCGCGCTCCAGATGCGCGTGGCCCACTGCAATCACGTGGCTCAGAATCTCGCAGCCGAATTCGCGCAGCAATAGTTTGGCCAATCCGCCTGCGGCCACGCGCGCCGCTGTTTCGCGCGCGGAGGCGCGCTCGAGAATGTAGCGCGCGTCGTGAAAGCCGAACTTCAGCGCTCCGGCCAGGTCGGCGTGGCCGGGCCGGGGCGCGGTCAGAGGGCGCCGCGCGTCCCCGTGCTCGGGACGGTCTTCGACGGGTAGCGCGCGCTCCCAATTGGCCCAGTCGCGATTTTCGAGACGTAGCGCCACCGGCGCGCCGATAGTTTGCCCGTGACGAATTCCGGCCAGGGCCTCGACTTGGTCCTTCTCGATCTTTTGCCTGCCGCCGCGGCCATAACCGAGTTGCCGGCGATGCAGATCGCGGTTGATGAAATCAAAGTCTACGCGCAGGCCGGCGGGCAGGCCGGATATCCAGGCCAGCAGCGCCTGCCCGTGCGACTCTCCGGCAGTGACGAATCGAAGCATGTTTTTCATTCTTTCAGGGCGGGCTGTCCGCCAAGACTGAGGGCGGACCCGCACCCGTTGCGCCGCTTCGCGCGCGGACAACCTGCGCAATGCGCGGCGCGGCAGCGAACTGGGGATTCTATCGGGTATCGCCATGCGGGTAAAGAACCGCGATGCCGGAGGCAAGAAGCTGGAAGTTGGAGGTTAGAGGCGGGAACTTGGAGATTGGAAGGAAATAGGAGATTCTGTTCGCTGAATCTCACGCCGCTACCCCCCCACCCCCCTATGTTTTTTGTAAGTGTTCATTCCAAGAGAGATGCGGGCCGATTTTTTGTAAGTATTCATTCTAAGGGACTTTAAGTTACGTGTTTTCAGTGGGGCTTCCACTACAGTGTAAGTGTTCATTTCAAAGGAGATGATGTCGAGTGTTTTCAACACATACAGACTATCGGCTGTAATCGCTTTCCAGGGGGCTCTGTGGGTGAAATGCCATCGGGGAGCGGACGCTCGGACGCGCACGGTATCGCAGCTTTCAATACATTATATCATGGGGGTCAATCGCTTCGAGCCTTCGACTCGCGTAACCAGAAAAAAAGAACAGGGCGAAACACAGAGTGCTCAAAGGGGGCGAGGAGCGCACAGCGAGGGGGAGGAATCGAATCGCCGATGTGAGAGCCGAAATTTCAGAGGACGCCTGCGGGGACAAGGAGCCGGCCCGCCCTTCAACTTGGCGGGCCGGCGGTACGAAGAGGACCAACGCGGAGGGTGCGGAGACGCACAGCGCGGAGCGGAGGAAAGAAGTTGAGAGCTGACAGGTGAAAGTCGGGAGTCGAGAGTTGAAAGTTGAAGGGCGGCGCGTTGGCCTTGAGAATGGCAGCGTGCGCGTATTGTTCGGGCGGGAGTTAGCAGTATAATCGCGGCACAACAATGGGCCTGACTCCCGGCACACGTTTAGGCTCGTACGAGGTCGTCGCGCTGATTGGCGCGGGCGGGATGGGGGAGGTGTACCGCGCGCGCGACACTCGGCTGAATCGCGACGTGGCACTGAAAGTTTTGCCCGAAGCGTTTGCCTCGAATCCCGAGCGCATGGCTCGATTTGAGCGCGAAGCCAAGCTGCTGGCGACACTCAATCATCCCAATATCGCGGCGATCTATGGACTCGAAGTATGCGGCTCGATACGCGCGCTGGTAATGGAGCTGGTGGAAGGGCCGACGCTGGCCGACCGCGTGGCGTCGGGCCCCGTTCCGGTCGAAGAAACTCTGCCGATCGCCAGGCAGGTGGCTGACGCGGTGGAATACGCGCACGACCAGAATGTGATGCACCGCGATCTCAAGCCGGCAAATATTAAGGTTACCTCCGAGGGCGTCGTCAAGGTGCTCGATTTCGGCTTGGCGAAAGCGCTGGCGGATGAGCCGACGCAAGCGGACATGAGCAATTCGCCCACGCTTTCGATGGCGGCGACGATGCAGGGGGTGATTCTGGGGACGGCGGCGTATATGTCGCCGGAGCAGGCCCGCGGAAAGAAGGTGGACCGCCGAGCGGACGTCTGGGCATTTGGCTGCGTGTGCTGCGAGTTGCTCACCGGCCGGCGGGTATTCGCGGGCGAGGATGTGTCCGAGACGCTGGCCTGGGTGATGACCAAGGAGCCGGCATTCGACACCTTCCCTACGACGACTCCGCCCGCGATCCGGAATTTGTTGCGCCGCTGCCTGGAGCGAAACCTGAAGCGCCGCATGCAGCACATGGGAGAAGCGCGGATCATAATAGAGGATGTTCTCTCGGGCGCTGCTTCTGAGCCGGGCGCGGCGCAGCGCAAGGGTCGCGAGCGGATGGCCTGGGCGGTGGCGGCGGTTGCCATTGTGATTGCGGCGCTGGCTTTGGGCGCTGTGACATATTTCCGGCGGGCGGCGGAGGCGCCGCAGCCGATGCGCCTGAGCGCGGAAATCGGCGCGGACGCAAGTCTGTACACCGCCTACGGGCCGTCCGCGATCCTCTCACCCGACGGCATGCGACTGGCTTTGCTTGCCGCCGGTTCCGACCAGAGGCGGCGAATCTACGTCCGCTCGCTCGACCAGTTGCAGGCCACCGCACTTTCCGGCACGGAGAATGCCGGCGATCCCTTCTTTTCGCCCGATGGCCAGTGGATCGGCTTCTTCGCCGGCGGCAAACTGAAGAAGATTTCTGTACAGGGCGGCGCGGCGGTCACGCTCTGCGATGCTGCCGATGACCGCGGCGGGAGCTGGGGCCAAGACGGCATGATCGTGTTTACCAAGGATACTGGGTCGGCCTTATCCAAAGTCTCCTCGGCGGGAGGAACGTCCCAACCGCTGACCACCCTAGATAAGCAAGCGGGCGAAATCACGCACCGCTGGCCCCAGGTGCTGCCGGGCGGGAAGGCCGTGTTGTTCACGTCCAGCACCAGCGTGGCCGGTGCAGGCTTTGAAGACGCAGAGATCGTGGTGTACTCGATGGCCTCCGGGCAGCGAAAGACGCTGCAGCGCGGCGGCTTCCATGGACGCTATCTGCCCAGCGGGCACGTGGTCTATATGCACGAAGGCACGCTGTTTGCCGTGCCGTTCGATCTGGAGCGGCTGGAGGTGTCCGGCCAGCCCGCGCCGATTCTCGAAGGCGTGATTGCCAATCCCAGTAGTGGCGGGGCGCAGTTCTCTTTTTCCGAGACCGGAAACCTCATGTATGTCGCGGGTGGCGGCGGGGGTCAGAACGTCTCCATCTACTGGATGGACCGCGAGGGCAAATTCCAGCCCCTCCGCGAGACTCCCGGCAGCTACTACAATCCCGCGTTCTCCCCCGACGGGAAGCGTTTGGCTCTGGAAATCTTGGACGGCACAAGGAGGGACATCTGGGTATATGAGTGGGAACGCGACACCCTCACGCGCCTGACCTTTGCCGGCGAGCAAAACGGCTACCCCGCGTGGACCCCCGACGGCCAGAGAATCGCCTATTCCTCCCAGGAAAAAGGCGGGACGTATAACCTCTGGTGGATACGCGCCGATGGCGCCGGGAATGCCCAACGCCTCGCTGAAGGTACAAGCGCTCAATACGCGCGCTCCTGGCGTCCCGATGGCAAGGTCCTGGCGTTCCGCCAATTTAACCCCGGCACGGCCTCGGACATCATGACTCTTCCCGTCGAAGGCAACGCGACGTCCGGCTGGAAGCCCGGAGAGCCAAAGCCCTTCGTGAACAGCACTTTCAGCGAACAGGAGCCAGCCTTCTCGCCGGATGGCCGCTGGCTCGCCTATCACTCCAATGAATCCGGGAACATCGAAGTGTACGTTCGGCCTTTCCCCGGCCCGGGCGGCAAGTGGCAGATTTCCACCGGCGGCGGCCTCTACCCCAAGTGGTCGCGCAACGGCAAGGAGTTTTTTTATCGCACGGCGGACAGCAAGATCATGGTGGTCACCTACACCGCTTCCGGCGGTTCCTTCCGCGCCGACAAGCCCCGGCTCTGGTCGCCCGGCCAGTTCACCGACCGCGGGCCGTTCACCTATAACTTTGACCTGCATCCCGACGGCAAGCGCTTCGCCGTGCTGAAGGTCCCGGGCACCGAGCAGGCCGCTGCGGTGAACAAGGTAAACATCGTGCTGAATTGGTTTGACGAGTTGCGGCGCCGCGTGCCGGAAGGGAAGCAATGATGGCGATGCTTCGCTTGCCGCAGAATCGTAGCGGCCAGTGTTTCGGTAGCACAGCCACTCCTGGCTGTGCGCCCGTGCGCAGGGGTTCCCTGGGAACGCCATTCTCCAGAATGGCGCGGGCTGTACATGCAGCCCGCCGCAAACAAATGGCGCTTGGCTGAACGCCAATCGGGAGATTGGCGTTCCCGGGCAGGCCTGCGGGCTCAGAATGACGCTAGTGGGAGCCCGTCTTCGAGAGGAGAAAGTGATGAAATGTGTGGTTTGCAAGCTGGGCGAAACGCGCGAGGGGAAGACGACTGTAACGCTGGAGCGCGAAGGAGCGGCGCTGGTGGTGCGCAAGGTTCCGGCGCAGGTCTGTGAGAACTGCGGCGAAGCGTATGTGGATGCGGCGGTGACGCGGCGGCTACTGGAGGCGGCGCGGGAAGCCCTACGCCCGGGAGTGGAAGTGGACATCCGGGAGTTTGTGGCGACGCCGGTATGAGCGCAAGTTTGCACGAATGGCATACGTCCTGTAGCACCCCGACCAGGTCGGGGTGCGCACCAATTCCCTGGGAACGCCATTCTCCTGAATGGCGCTTGGCTGAACGCCAATCGGGAGATTGGCGTTCCCGGACAGGGCCGTCTGCGGCGGTTGCCTGTGTTACTTGATGCTGGCGGGAAGGGAGAGCAGCGGGGGCCATGGCTTCGAGTGAACGAAACTTGATGCGAGAGGCGCCGCCATCGGTCTTCTCCGTCCTCAGCGGCGCCCTTAAGAATTGGGTGCGCGACGTGCAAGATTACGCGCTGCTGTGCGGGCGCACGGTCGTTCGCGTTTTCACGCCGCCGCATTACCTGGGCGACCTGCTGGATCAGATGGACATCGTGGGCGTAGGGTCGCTGCCCATCGTTCTCCCGACCGGGTTTTTCATCGGCGCGGTGCTGGTGCTGCAGACGGCGGCGCAGTTCGTGCGCTTCGGAGAGACTTCTCTCACCGGCGACGTGGTGGCCATCTCGCTGGTGCGAGAACTGGGGCCGACCATCAGCGGGCTACTGGTGGCCGGACGCAACTCCTCGGGCATGGCTTCGGAGCTGGGCTCGATGGTGGTGACCGAACAGGTGGACGCCATGCGCGCCATGGGCACCGATCCGATGCGGAAACTGGTGGTTCCGCGCGTGGTGGCCACGGTCCTGGTGATGCCGGTGCTGGTGGCCATGGCCGATCTCATCGGTCTTTTCGGCGGCTTTGTGACGGCCTACGCCACGCTGCGGATCGGCGCCGTGGAGTTCTGGACGCGCGCGATCAACGCCCTGGAACTTTCGGATTTGGTACAGGGGTTGACCAAGCCGCTGGTGTTCGCCTTCATTGTTTCGACGGTGGGCTGCTACCAGGGGCTGACGGTGCGCGGGGGCACGCAGGGCGTGGGTCGCGCGACCACGCAGGCCGTAGTGATGTCGTCTCTGCTGATCATCATCTCCAATTTTTTCCTCACCCGCGTGGCGTTGTACCTCGCCGGCAAGGTGATTTAGCCGCCCTGGTTCCGGCGAGAACAATTTCACACCGCGAGTCCGCCTAGGCGGACTCGTTTCCATCTATAATCAGCGATACGAGGTGAACCGGTGGGCGATCGCCGGGAACCTCGCCTGGGATGAGCGAAGGCCAAGACGAGCCGGTTATCTCCTTCGAGGATGTGCGCCTCGGCTTTGACGAGGGCGACATCCTGCGCGGCGTCAGCTTCGAGGTCGCGCAGGGCGAAACCAAGGTGCTGGTCGGGGAATCCGGCAGCGGCAAGACCCTCACGCTCAAACTGGCCGCGGGCCTGCTCAAGCCCCGCGCGGGGCGTGTGCGCGTGCTGGGGCGCGACCTGGGCGCGATGAAGGAGAAGGAGCTGCTGGTGTTTCGGCGGGAGATCGGATTTGTGTTTCAGGAAGGGGCGCTCTTCGATTCATTGAGCGTGTCGGACAACGTGGCCTACCGATTGAAAGAGGATCGCGTGGACAGAGATGAAATCGAAGCGCGCGTGCACGAGGCGCTGCGTTTCGTGGAGATGGAAGAGGCGGTGGACAAGATGCCGGCCGAGCTTTCGGGCGGGATGCGGCGCCGAGTGTCCATTGCGCGGGCGCTGGTGAGCCGGCCGCCGGTGGTGCTGTATGATTCTCCGACGGCGGGATTGGACCCGGTGACGGCGCAGACCATCATCACGCTGATTCTGCGGCTGCGCGACGCGCAAGGCGTCACGTCGCTGCTGGCCACGCACCGCTTGCAGGACGCATTTGGCCTGGCGAATTACCGGTTTGACGCAGGCCGCGAGCGCGTGATGCGGGCAGAACCCGCCGTTTCGCGCAATGGCCAGCCGGCGACCAATTTCCTGGTGTTGCGCGACGGCGGCGTGTACTTCCAGGGCGGCCCGGGAACCGTGCTGGAATCGCGTGACGAGTATTTGAAGCGATTTTTGGTGTGAGCGGAAGACGGCTGGCTAAGAGGAATCCTCCAAGGAGGGTGAGTCATGGCGCAAAGGCAGCAGGTGACGTGGGGCGAGTTGCGCGTAGGAATATTCGTGCTGTTGGGACTGCTCCTGCTGGGAGTGGGAATTTTTTATGTCACCGGAAGCACGGTCTTCGGGGACCGCTACAGACTGGTGACCTATCTGCCGGAGGTGGACGGGCTAAACGTGGGAGGGCCGGTGTCACTGGACGGCGTGCAGGTCGGCAACGTGCAGTCCATCACTATGGCCCAGCCCCGGCCGGGAGTGGTGCCTGATCCGACCCGCAGCGTGGAAATTTGGATGAACGTGAGCCAGGACTATCAAGACTACATACGCAGCGACTCGACGGCCAGCCTGGTAACCCAGGGATTTCTCGGCGAGCGCACCGTAACGGTGCGGCGCGGGTTTACGGGCAGGGTTTTGCAGGACGGGCAGGAGCTGCCCGGGATAGAAGAGAAGGCCGTGCGCGCCATCATGGACCGGGGCGCGGAACTTTTGCAGAACCTGAACGTGCTGTCCACCGAAGTGAATAGCATGGTGACAGACCTGCGGCGCGGTCGCGGGACGCTGGGCAAGCTGCTCGAAGATGATGAGGTGTACAACCGGATGAACGACACCATGGCCATCGTCAATGAGATGGCCAGTTCCATACAGCAGGGGAAGGGCACGCTGGGGCAGTTGGTGGCTTCCGACGCGCTGTACACCAAGGTGGATTCGACGGTGTCTCGCGTGGACGAGCTGCTGGCGGCGGTGCAGCAGCAGAAAGGCTCTCTCGGGAAATTTATCTATGATCCGAGTTTTCACGATAACGCTTCGCAGTTCTTGAACAATGGCAACGCGCTGCTGGCCGATGTGCGCGCCGGGCGCGGGACGCTGGGCAAGCTGGCCACTGACGACAGCCTGTTCTCCATGTTGCGCGAGACCAGTCAGAACGTGCGGGACGCGTCGGCGCGGCTGACGTCCAATCAGACCACGGCCGGGAAGATGTTTTCCGATCCGCAGCTCTACGACAATTTGAGCGGGCTGACCGGAGACTTGCGGCTGCTGGTGGGCGAATTCCGGACGGATCCCAAGAAGTTCTTGAGCATCAGGTTTTCGATTTTCTAGGCGGCGAAAAGTCCCCGCCCCGACCCGGTCGGGACGGCTACAGCGGGTGGCGCGCTTGAGTGGTTCTGCGGGGCGTGCTATTTTCGATTCAAGTTTTGTTTCGGACCGCTGGAGTGGCGGAACTGGCAGACGCGCGAGACTCAAAATCTCGTGGTCCAAAAGACCGTGGGGGTTCAAGTCCCTCCTCCAGCACCAACCTTCTCAAGGATTTCCGCGGTGCTAGAGCCTGCCTGTCGCCAGCGGCTGCTTCCTGCCCATGGGAAGATGTGGAAACAACTATGGGGATTTCAGTTGCTCTTGGGCCACTGACAGATTTTAATGGGATAGGGTCAAGGTGCCGTGATTCAAGCAGAGTCCCCTTCATTTCAAGAGGTTCGCGAAGAGCGCGCGCAGCAGATTCAGGTCACGCTGCGTCACGTCGGAAGACGCCAATGGTGGCTTTGGTCGTCCGCCGTGATGGTGACGATCCTATTGACACTGGGGATCGCTTCCTTCGCCTTCCCTGGGTTGTTAAAGCAAGAAGACGCCTCCTATTCGTTTGGACTCAGCCAAGCATTGCACGCTCTCGTAGGCCTGGTTTTGCTATTCAACGTGTATGCGATTTACCAGCAATTACAGATTCGCCGGATGCAGCAGGCGCTGACCGAGCAGGTTTACGCCCTGGACAAGATGGAAGAACGGACCGAAGAGGTGTACAAGCTGGCTATATTGGATCCCCTCACGGGACTGTACAACCGGCGGTGTGGAGAACAGCGCCTGGCAGCAGAGGTCTCTCGATCCCAGCGCAATGGCCTCCCCCTGACGGTGATCATGCTCGACCTGAACGGGCTGAAATATGTTAATGACAAGCACGGTCATGCTGCCGGTGACGAGCTGATCAAGTATTTTGCTTCACGGATCAACAAGGCCATTCGCGGCTCCGATCTAGCCGCCCGTCTAGGTGGGGATGAGTTTCTGTTGTTGTTGCCGGAGTGCAAGCCCGAGGAAGTGCGGCACGTCCTTGCCCGCTTGAGCGGAATGAACATCGACCTTGCGGGGCAAACTCTTCCCATCGGCTTCTCCGCAGGATGGACTAACTACCTACCCGGTGAAACGCCCGACGAACTATTAAAGCGCGCCGACGAGGCACTTTACATCAACAAGCGCGCGGCGAAAGAACAGAACGAGGTGAGTTTGGCCGAACAATAATCGGCGCGTTCGCGTCAGGGCGTGGGGGCCCAGGTCCCTCCTCCCGCACCGACTGATTCAGCGAACTACAGTAGACCAGAGCAGGTACCCCTCCAAGAACCCACCTGCCGGCAATCGGCCAACATGATGCAATCATTTGTAAGAATGATATGTTGGTTCCGTCTGTAAGAAAGCCAGGCGATAAACAGGCGGTACAGTAGTGCCGGCGAATGCCGGCGGCCTGCAGATAAGCTAACCCAGATGGATCGAGTTCAGGGCGGTGCTAGTCGGCGTAGTGGGCTTTGGCTTTATCGTTGATGGGGGTGACGCGAGTATCCTCGGTCCGGGTGACGTCCAAGCTGCCCTGGACCTGGGCGCCGTCTTCGACGGAGATGTAGCGGGTAACCACGTCACCGATGACGTGGCCGGTGCGGCCGATGGTCACGGAGTCGCGCCCGTGGAGATTCCCTTTGACCTTGCCGAGAACCAGGATTTCGCGTGCCTCGACGTCGGCGGTGACGCGCCCGTTGGGGCCGATGACGATCTTGGCGTCCTCGAGATGAATTTTGCCCTCGACCTCGCCGTCCACGTAAAGGTCTTCGCGGCCGCTGATCTCACCACGGATGGTGTGTGAAATGGTGAGGTGTCCGGCGGAGGCAGCCGGTTCCGGGGGCGGCGGCGGAACGAGAGCCGCCGGCGGTACCGGGCCATCGACCCGCAGAACCGGCGGTGGGGGTGGCGGGGTCATTTCTGGTGAAGATGCTTGAGCCTTCGGCTCGTCTTGCCTGCGCCACATGGACATAACCCGCCTCCAGTAAGGCTAAAACAATCTCCATTATAATATGGCGCTCCCATTTTTGTAAATGAAAAATCGGGAAAATATCCACAGGTGATTTGTGCAGCCGGGATTGCGACGGTTGACGAAGCTGACCAGGGCGTTGTCATGGCCCATTCACAATCGGGTAGAACGCGGGAGTGGGTTCTGGTAGTCTGGCCACAGGAGCATCTACCTCGTGAAGGTCCTGGCGCGCATTTTGGTGACGCTGCTTTTCCTCGGCTTGGCCAGCGGGCTCTTGGCGCTGCAACGTGGTGGGTTTCAAGGCTTTGGCCTGGAGGAGGATAATCCCGCGTTTTTCCCGGCCGACGGCAGGGACAAGACGGAGTGGGCGTTTGCGCGGTTGCGCTACGGGGGCGGCGTGGGCGTCGGATTTGGGCGGGGGTCGCGGTGGGCCACGGACTACCCGAAGGCCGACCGGCAGTTTGTGCAGGGGGTGCGGCGCCTGACGCGCCTGCACACACGCTCGACTGAGCAGGTGGTGGATCCGGGCACGGACGAGCTGTACAACTGGCCCTGGCTCTACGCGGTCGAGGTAGGCAGTTGGGGTTTCAGTGAGTCGCAGGCCCAGCGCATGCGGGAATTCCTGCTCAAGGGCGGATTCCTGATGGTGGATGATTTCCACGGCGCGTTTCAGTGGGAAGCGTTTGAAGAAGGAATGCGCGAGATCTTCCCGGACCGCCCCATCGAGGACCTGGACAATAAGGATGAGATCTTCCACGTGCTGTACGACCTGGACCAGCGCTTTCAGATCCCCAGCATTCGGTATGTCTCGACGGGCATAACCTATCAGGGGGACGGCATCGTTCCCGCCTGGCGCGGCGTGCGCGATGACACGGGCCGAGTGATGGTGGCCATCTGCTACAACATGGACATCGGCGATGCCTGGGAATGGGCCGACCTTCCGCAGTATCCCGAGCGGTTCACCTCACTGGCCTATCGGGTGGGCATCAATTACATTATTTACGGAATGACTCACTAAAGGCGCGGCTGAGGCTTTCGTTTTCGCTGGTAAGCACACACTTCCAACTCCAGGACTTTTCACGACTTTGCGGGAATTCTTCGAGTGAGTCTCCGGTTGAGCTGCCCCGGAATCGGCGCAGAAAAGAGGGAAGCAGTTTCGGGGAGGTGCCGATACTGCTTCCCGGCTCGTCAGTGGGAAAATGTGTTGAAGGTATTCTAAGGTTCCGCGCGACGAATCAGTTCACGGAAGTTTAGCCGCTTCCCATCGAAAAAACCGTTAGGAGCGCCCGTGCGCGCCGGTCAGGGAATCAGCAGGAGCTTGCCGGTGGTCTTGCGGGCTTCCAGGTCACGATGGGCCTGCTGTGCGTCCTGCAATTTGTAAACATGCTCGATGCGCAGCTTCAGTTTGCCGCTGGCGACCAGGCCCAGAACGTCGGTGGCGCGGCGCTCGAGCTCCTCGCGAGTGGCCACGTAGTGGGCCAGGCTAGGCCGTGTGAGAAAGAGGGAGCCCTTTTGCAGGAGCTTGATGGGGTCCACGGGGGCGACGGGCCCGCTGGAGGCGCCGAAGAGAACGAGATATCCTCGGGGACGCAGGACGTTGAGGTCTTTGTCGAATGTGCTTTGTCCGACTCCGTCGTAAACGACGTCCACTCCTTTTCCGCCGGTGAGGCGCTTGGTTTCCGTCTCAAAATCCTGCTCGCGATAGTTGATGACTTCGTCAGCGCCTGCTTCACGGGCCAAACGGGATTTATCCGCGGTGCCGGCGGTGCCGATCACGCGCGCACCGATCTGTTTTGCCATTTGGACCAGGAGGAGTCCGACGCCACCGGCGGCAGCGTGGATGAGCGCTGTCTCGCCCTTCTTAAGCGGATAGGTGCTATTCAGCAGATAGTGCGCGGTCATGCCCTGGAGCATGACGGCCGCGGCCTGCTCGGGCTTCACGGCGTCCGGCAAGCGCACTAGCCGGTCCGCCGGCACGGCCGCATACTCGGCGTAGGAGCCCAGCGCGCTGGTGTACGCTACGCGATCTCCCGGTTTCACCGACTTCACTTCGGCACCTATCTCGGTAACGGTTCCGGCAGCTTCCTGGCCGTCCACGAAGGGCAGAGCGGCGGGATAGCGTCCTTCACGGAAATATACGTCTATGAAATTGACGCCGCTGGCCGCGATCTTGACCAGGGCTTCATTGGGCTTGGGCGCGGGAACGGGAAGATCAACGAGCGTGAGGACTTCAGGTCCGCCATGCTTTTGAACTTGAATGGCCTTCATATATCCACCCTGTCCATTCTTCGGGCGGGCTGCAAGTACAGCCCGCACCCGTAATGTGAGATTGAGCCGCGACGCCGGCGCTGAGGCCGGCGCCGCCGGGCTGCCGATGATACACCAGACACCCGCCCTTAGGCTTGGCGGGCCAGCCGCGACGGTAAGATCAGCGCAGCGGGGAAAACGGCGCAGGAACGGCCAGCACACTTTCCATTCGCAGCATGAACTCGCTGGTATCCGGTGGCCAGATGCGGCGTGCCACCGCTTCGGCGCGAATGCGCTGGCGTTCGGCGGCATCCTGGTAGGGCCAGATATGCACCCAGCGATGGAGCGGGCCCACGTCGCTGTGCCAACAGCCGGCCAGCGGTGAGAGCTTCACCCGCTCTTCCATCATTTTGCTCCAGCGCTCAATCACTGTGGGGATGGATCCGGGCCGGAAAGTGTAAGTGCGAATCTCGTAAATGCTTCCCAGGCGGCGCGCCTCGAGAGGTGGTGAAAACGGCGCGGGGATCAGAATTGTGCTCTGTTCCTCGATGCTGTACTCCCGGAGGTCGGGGGGCCAGCCCTTCAGGCGGGCACTCTCGGCCTGGATGCGCTCGCGCTCGGCGAGGCTTTGGTAGGGCCACAGGAGAATGATCTGGTTGAGTGTGCCGACTTCGGTATGCCAGAAAGCGGCTAGAGGGGAGAGCTGGTTGCGCGCAGGGAGGGCTTGCTCAAACCGCTTTTCGGCCAGCTTGGGGGTCTTGGGCTGCAGGAGATAGGTTTGCATCTCAACGATCATTTTCGGCTCCAGTTCAGGTCGGCTCCAGTCCAGCGCAATTCGGCGCAACACGATAGCACAATGCCCTGGCTCGAGCGCAACGACCATGCGAGCGTCACGGCCTTCGATCGGCAGCGGAGCGTGCCAGAAGATTTGGCGGGAAGAAAGATGAGAAGAAGGCCAAGTCGAGGGCCGGCGGGCGTTTGGCCTAGCCGGCGCTGGGCGCAGCACGTTGCGATGCGCGGTGCAGAAAAGTTCGCACGTCGTCGTCGGTGAGTTGGGGAAAGTTGTCGTAGAAAAGGCTGACCGAGCGGAATTCACGTGGCGTAAGCAGACAAACGACTTCGTCCGCTTCTGAATTCAGCAGCAGCGAGGTCGAGAGAGGAGCGACGCCGGCAGCTACCACGATGCGTGTGGCGCCCAGCCGCCTGGCGGCGGCGATGGCGGCGCGGATGGTGGAGCCTGTAGCGATGCCGTCGTCAACCAGAATCACCGTGCGGTCCTGGACGGAGAGCGCGGCGCGCCCGGCGCGAAAGGCGGAGTCCCGACGGTTCATTTCCGATTCTTCCGCGGCGACCACGCGGTCAATGGCCTCAGCGGATAACGCGAAGCCCTCAATAATGTCCGGGTCGAGAATGCGGACCCCGCCGCTGGCGATCGCTCCAAACGCCAACTCCTCATAGCCCGGAACTCCCAGTTTGCGTACCAGGAGCACATCCAGGGGCAGGCAGAGGGCCTGCGCCAGTTCAAATGCAACGGCCACTCCTCCGCGGGGCAGAGCCAGGATGACCGCATCCTGGCGGTTCGCATAACGCGCGAGACTCCGGGCCAGCAGCCGCCCTGCTTCTGCGCGGTCCGCGAAGTGGCCGCTCACCGAAACCCCGCAGCAGAGCAGGCCGCGGAGGTCCGAGGTCGCTTAGTTGGCGGCGCTGGTTGCCGAGCGCGCCACCTGCGGAAGTTGCGGTCCATAGATGGCCTTGAGCGTCTTGATCACTGTATCCGAAGGTACCTCGGCGACCTTCCCTGTGACGGCTGGCTCGGCGTGGAGCACGATGTCGTCCATGGACAGAATCCCCTCCAGACGGCCCTGGCCGTCCAGAACGATCAGACGGCGAACCTTGTTCCGGGCCATTATCTCCAGGGCACCAGGGATTGCCTCGTCTGACCGGCACGAATATACTTTCCCGCTGGTGACCTGTGCGAGACTAATCTCGCCAGGCAGGTTGTTCCGCGTGCCCATGGCGATGCACAGATCCCGATCCGTTACCACCCCAGTCACTCGCTGCTGGGAATCTACGATTGGCAAGATTCCACAGTTGCGGTTCCACAGGATTGCGGCTGCTTCGCCCAGATTCGTTTGCGGCCCGCAACTAGCCGGCGTTCTCACCATGACGTCCTTGACTTGCATGATACCCCCCTTTTACCGCCTCTGTGCCGGCGCCTTGGAGCGGGGCTCTGATCGCCGACTCGATAATAAAGATAGCACCCTACGGACCAGCAGCGGTGACCTGCATCACGCTGGCCTGTGGCGGAGGTGCACCTTGAACACCCGCCGGGACATCGTTGCTACTCCAGTCCGTCCCGCCATGCGACTCGGATGACTCACGAGCCGGCCGTAAAAATCGCCTATTTTTCGATGGAAATCGCCGTGGACGAGCAATTTCCCACTTACTCAGGAGGCCTGGGCGTTCTAGCGGGCGACGTGCTGCGTTCGGCCGCGGACCTGGAGCTGCCGATCGTGGGCATCACGCTGGCTCATCGGCAGGGATATTTCCACCAGGAGTTGGACGAAGCGGGGCGGCAATCCGAGCGCCCGGAGGTGTGGCAGCCGGAAGCTGTGCTGGAGCCGGTGGAGCCGGTGGTGACCGTCTCCCTCAATAATCGCCGGCTGCACATTCGCGCCTGGCGCCACTGGATTCTCGGCGTCACGGGCCATCGAGTGCCGGTTTTTTTCCTAGACACGGACTTGCCGGAAAATGGCGCCTGGGAGCGAACGCTTACGAATTTACTGTACGGCGGGGACCAAAGATACCGCTTGTACCAGGAAGCCATACTGGGAATGGGCGGCGTGCGGCTCTTGCGTTCCCAGGGTCTTCGGAAGGGTGTCCTATTTCACATGAACGAGGGCCACTCGTCCCTGCTGGCGCTGGCCCTGCTGGAGGAGCGCCTCAGCCGGCGGAACTTGGCCAGCGCGGGCCCCGAGGACATCGAGGCCGTGCGCCAGCAGTGCGTGTTTACGACGCACACGCCGGTGGTAGCGGCTTTCGACCAGTTTCCGCTGGAGCTGGCCACGGAAGTTCTGGGTCCGGAGAGGATTGCGGCGCTCGGCACCGCGCAGTGCTGCCCGGCCGGAAAATTGAACATGACCTACCTGGGATTGCGCTGTTCGCGTTACGTCAACGGCGTGGCCATGCGGCACGGGGAAGTTTCACAACGAATGTTTCCGAATGATGTCGTGCATGCCATCACCAATGGCGTACATGCAGCCACCTGGACGGCCCCTTCTTTTCAGGACCTCTACGACCGGCATATTCCCGAATGGCGCCACGACAATCTCTATCTTCATAACGCCGTCGGCATCCCGCTGACGGAGATCCGGCATGCCCACCAAGTCGCCAAGCGCGCCATGATCAAGGCTATTGCTCAGGAAACCGGAGTGCGGCTTTCCGACAGCGTCTTCACCGTGGGCTTCGCGCGCCGGGCAGCTACCTACAAGCGAGCCGATCTATTATTCGGGGATTTGGATAGACTTCGCGCGATCCGGCATCATGGGGGTCCATTCCAAATCGTCTATGGAGGCAAGGCCCACCCCAGCGATGAGGAGGGGAAGGCCGTCATCCGGCGAGTGTTTGAAGCCGCCAAAGCCCTGCGCGACATCATTCCCGTGGTGTATGTGGCGAATTACGACATGCGCTGGGCGCGCCTGCTCCTGAGCGGTACGGACCTGTGGCTGAACAATCCTCGCCAGCCCTACGAAGCATCCGGAACCAGCGGCATGAAGGCGGCCCTCAACGGAGTGCCAAGCCTGAGTGTCCTGGACGGCTGGTGGGTCGAGGGACACTACGAAGGAGTCACCGGATGGGCCATCGGATTGGAGAAGAATCCCGCGGATCCCGCACCCGAGATGGTCTCCATGTACGAGAAGCTCGAGAAAGTGATCCTACCGATGTTTTACGACCGGCGCCAACTGTACGTCGGAGTTATGCGTTCGGCGATGGCATTGAATGGATCGTTTTTTAGCGCCCAGCGGATGGTGTCGCAGTACGCGCGAAATGCATATTTCTCGAAACCCTCGGGTGACGATCAGCCCGAAGATCTCCCGGAGGCGCAGGAGGCCGCTTCCGACCGGACTGCGTAGAACATCCTACTGAGGCGGCGCCTTCGGCGGAAGCGCCTCGCGCTCCAGCCGCTGAATTGTTTTTTCGAGCCAGCTCTTGACGGCTGCCTCGATCTCCTCCTGGGTTCCAGTTCGATACAGGGTTTCGATGGTCCTGCCCGATCCGTTCACCACAATGTGCCGGCAGGGCACTTTCTCGTCCCGGTGATCGGCTGGCACAAATTGCATCAGCGGACACTCCGAACATGGGATCGAATGGTGCGGATCGCCGAAATTCAAGCAGGTTGGAGAATCTTCGAAGATGAACTGGGGACGCCAGGAGGGCTTACGATAACCGCCTTTCTCCAGGAACTCCAACTCCTTGCGCAGCACCTCTAGCAAATTGCGCTGGTTTGTAATCTTTGTAATCATGGATGCCTCCCATAACAACAGTTTCCCGCTATGGGAAAAAGGCTGCTGTGAGGACGGACAACAGACAAAGTGACGCGCATCACTCAGGGTCACGCGCGTTGCGCGGGCCGTGAAGATGACTCTTTCAAGACAGGCGCTGCGAGGCGCCGCGGGGATGCACCGGTGTTTCCTAGCAGGTAATTTATCCGACACAATCCGCTTGCACGTGCCGGGAGCGCTGCGTAAGATAAGCCGCGTTCGAGGGTCAGCGCATGCCAAAAGAAAAACCCAAGGTCAACATTGGTCAAGTCATCCGCAGTTACCGAGGACAGAGGGGATTGTCTCAGGGTGATATCGAACGGCGCACGGGCCTGCTGCGCTGTTACCTCTCGCGCGTGGAAAACGGCCACACCGTGCCGTCGCTCGAGACCCTGGCTAAGATCGCCGAGGCCATGGACATCAGCCTGGCCGATTTTTTTCCCGGCACCGAGACGCCGCGTGATCGCGATACGCAGAAGATGCTGGGGGAATTGTCGGACGACGAGCTTCGTTTCCTGGGGGAGATCAAGCGGCACAGCTCGACGCTTTCCGATGGCGACAAGCAACTGGTGCTGGCCATGATCCGCAAGATGGCCAGCCTGATTCCTCCGCCACCTCCGCAGCGCAAGATCGCTCCTCGCCGCAGCGTTTTCTAACTGAAGTTTCCTTTCGGATGCAGTCGAGCGGCCCATCGCAGGCCGGCTCCGCGGCGTCCAATCCAAAATTTCAGAGGCACGGCAAGAGGCGCGCGGCCCGGCCGCGTGCTACAATTTTCATGGGCCACAGAGGCGCTGCGCCGGTGGTCCGAAGATGGGACGGGTTCTCTCTCAGGATGAGTTGATGCAAGTGGCCGGCCGCGAAAGGCGCGGCCCGCGCCGAGTTGTGTTTACCAACGGCTGTTTCGACCTGCTCCATCCTGGCCACATCCAAACGCTGGAAAAGGCGCGCTCGCTCGGCGACCTGCTGGTGGTCGGCGTGAACAGCGACCGCAGCGTGCGTTTACTGAAGGGCGAGTCCCGGCCGCTGATTCCGGAGCCGGAGCGGGCAGAAATTCTGGCTGCGCTCGAGGCAGTGGATTTCGTGGTGCTGTTCGATGAGGACACGCCGCGTGAGCTGATTGCCCGCCTATGTCCGGACCTGCTGGTCAAGGGAGCCGACTGGGGCGCGGACGAAGTCGTAGGCCGGGCAGAGGTCGAAGCCAGCGGCGGTCGCGTCGTATCTCTTCCGATTGAGCCCGGCTACTCCACCAGCGCCATCCTCGAAAAGATTCGCAGTAGCGTTGAAACGGCGCCAGGTTCGGCGTCCCGGTAATGCTATTTTCAGCCGTCACAGAAAATCTTTCGCGCCTGGCGCGACATCCGGCAATGGACGACGCGCTGGCGGCTTTGCGCCGCGGCTCGATGCGGGAACTGCTGGCAGGCTTGACCGATCCGGTGAAAGCGCTGGTGGCGGCACTGGTAGCCGCGGAGTTGCGAAGGCCCGCTCTGGTTCTGGTCGCGACCGGGCAGCGCGCGGAGGAGATGCTGGAGCCGCTGCGCTTTTTCGCGCGCGCCTTCAGTGGACCGGCGGCGCCGGTGGCATTGCTGCCGGCCCTGGACGCGCTTCCCGGCCAGGGGCCGGGCCCCCACCCTCAAATTTTGGAGATGCGCGCGGCAGCGCTCTGGCGCTTCACCAGCGGACAGGTTTCCCTGATGATCGCTCCGGCCGCGGCCAGTGTTCTGAGCTTTGCCGATCCGGCCGACTATGGGCAATTGGCGCTTTCGCTCGAGCGCGATCAGGAGATTTCGCTGGACGAGGCGCTTGGTTATCTGCGCCGGGCCGGTTACACCCGCACGGACCTGGTGGAAATGCCCGGCCAGTACGCCTTGCGCGGCGGAATCCTTGACGTATTTCCGCCGGAAGCGCCCCGGCCGGTTCGCGTCGAGCTTCTGGGCGATACCGTGGAGTCATTGCGCGAGTTCGATCCGGAATCCCAGCGCTCGACAGGCCCGCTGGGACGTGTGGCACTTTCTTCACTGACAGAGTTCGCTGCCGCCGAGCCCACTCTGGACATCGAAGACCGGCCTGCGGGAGATGTCTCGCTGCTTGGGGCCACGACGCTCTTCGATTTGCGAGACGACCTACTGATCATCCTCGATGAACCGGAGCGGATTGAACGGGCAGTGGCGAAAGGCCGCGAGCGGCTGGCGGAGCTGGCCCCGGCGCAGGAAAACTCCCCGGAAAGCTACCGTGGGCCATCGGTCCTGGACGAGCAGGTTTGGCGGAAGGCGCTGGACCGCCGCCCGCAACTTGCACTTGAGCAACTGCCGCTGCAGCGCGAAGGCGCGGAGCCGCGGACCGTCGGTGCGCAACCGGCCACCCGCTATCACGGACAGGTGGCTGCATTCATGGCCGAGGTACGCGGGCAAATTGCTGCGGGCGAGCACGTCCTGATCGCCGCCGCCAGCGCCGGGGAGCTGGAACGCCTGGCCGATCTCTGCCGGGAGTACGAGGTCCCCTACGCGCTGGGTGAACTGGAGCAAAGTCCCACCGGAGTAAGGCTGCTGGAAGACGCCGGGGCCGGCAGTTCGCGAGCGGCCGTACTCCTTCGCGCGCCCCTCTCGGAAGGGTTCGTCATACCGGATTTGCATCTGGTGTTTCACGGGAACAGCGATCTGTTTGAGACACTGCCGCGGACGGCCCGCCCCCGCCCGCGGGTCAAGGGCGCCAGTTTTTACAGCGATCTCTCGGAGTTGAAGCCGGGTCACTTCGTGGTGCACGTGGACCACGGAATCGGACAGTTTCAGGGATTGCAGACGCTGGAAACCGATGGTCGGCGCGGTGAGTTCATGTACCTGCGATATGCCGACGAGGCCCGTCTGTACGTTCCGCTCGAACGGATGGACCTGGTGCACGCGTATCACGCGCTGGAAGAGGCCAAGCCGCAGCTCGACCGGCTGGGAGGCACGGCCTGGGGCACGCGGAAGGCGCGTGTGCGCAAGTCGGTGAGCGACATGGCCGACAAGCTGCTGGAGCTTTATGCGGAGCGCAAAGCCGTGACCCGCGCGGCGTTTTCGCCGGATACTCCTTGGCAAGGCGAATTCGAGGAAGCTTTCGAGTTTGCCGAAACCGCCGACCAAGTGGTGGCCATCGCCGACATCAAGCGCGACATGGAACGGCCGGAACCGATGGACCGGCTTTTATGCGGCGACGTGGGTTACGGCAAGACCGAAGTGGCCATGCGGGCGGCGTTCAAGGCGGTGTGTGATGGCAGGCAGGTGGCCGTGCTGGCGCCGACGACGGTGCTGGTCTTCCAGCACTACGAGACGTTTCGCCGCCGCATGGCGGCGTTCCCGCTGAAGGTAGAGATGCTCAGCCGGTTCCGCAGCCCGGCCGAGCAGAAGAAGGTGCTGGCCGCCACCGAGGCGGGGAAGGTAGACATCCTGATCGGCACTCACCGCCTGCTTTCGCGCGACGTGCAGTTTCATGATTTGGGCCTGCTGATCGTGGATGAGGAGCAGCGCTTCGGCGTCGCGCACAAGGAACGGCTGAAGGAACTCACCCGCAACGTGGACGTGCTGACCCTGACCGCCACGCCCATCCCACGGACGCTCAATATGTCGCTGGTGGGATTGCGCGACATGAGTGTAATTGAGACGCCGCCCAAGGATCGCTTGGCCATTCAGACGGTGGTCGCGCCGTTTTCCGAGGCCCTGGTGGCGCGGGCCATCTCCGAGGAGTTGGCGCGGGGCGGGCAGGTGTTTTTCGTGCACAACCGCGTCGAGTCCATCTATTCCATGGCTAACTTGGTGAAAAAGCTGGCGCCCAAGGCGCGCGTGGTGGTGGGGCACGGCCAGATGAATGATCGACAGCTCGAACGAGTGATGCTGGCGTTCGTGCGGGAAGAAGCGGATGTGCTGGTCTCCACCACCATCGTTGAGAATGGCTTGGACATCCCGCTGGCCAATACCATCCTCATCAATCGCGCCGACCGATTTGGCCTTTCGGAGTTGTATCAGCTTCGGGGCCGGGTGGGCCGCTCCAATCGCCGCGCGTATGCCTACTTGCTGGTTCCTCTGGGCGGAAAGATAACACCGCTGGCTGAGCGGCGGCTTTCCGCATTGCGTGAATTCAGCGAACTGGGCGCCGGATTCCGCATCGCGGCGCTGGATTTGGAGCTGCGGGGCGCCGGCAACCTTCTGGGTCGCGAGCAGCACGGGCACATCGGCGCCGTGGGGTTCGACCTGTACTGCCAGATGATGGAACGCGCGGTAGCCGGCAAGAAAGGAGAAGCCGCCGCGCCGGAGCTGCGCGCCACGCTCAACTTGGGGCTGGACATCCGAATTCCGCCGGAGTACATCGCCAGCGAGGCCCTGCGGTTGCGCACCTACAAGCGGATCGCCAGCGTGGCCTCGGAGGAAGAACGCAGCGCGGTACAGAGCGAACTGAACGACCGCTTCGGTCCACTGCCGGCCTCCGTCGAAAATTTGCTGCAGTATGCGGTTCTCAAATCGGCGTGCGAACGATTGCAGATCTCTTCGGTCGAGCGTCGCGGCGCAGAAATCACACTGAAGTTTCATCCCACCACGCCGGTCGATCCCGAGACTTTGGTGCGGCTGGTCAGCCGGCGGGAAGGGGCGCGGCTGGAGCCCAGCGGGGTACTGGCGGTTTCGCTCCAGCGCGGCAGCGCCGGCGTCGCCGATACGGTCCGAAACGTATTGCTTCACCTTGAAGCAGGGCGATAGAATGCGGGTCAGGAGCGCCTGTGGGAAAGCGGATAGGCAAGAGAATCGCGCTGTGGAGCGCCCTGGTGCTGCTGGGGGCCGCAGCGGCGGCCGCTCAAGGGACGAGCCGCATCGTCGAAGAGGTCGTCGCGCGCGTGAACAACGAGATCATCACGCTCTCGGAATACGAACGTGCGCGGGTCACCCAGAGGGGCGAAGTGCAGCAGGACTGTCCGCGCTGCACGCCGGCCGAGCTCGAGCAGAGACTGGTGCCGCTCGAGAAGAATCTTCTGCGGGATTTGATTGACAACCTGCTGCTCATCCAGCGCGCCAAAGACCTGGGCGTGAACGTGGATACGGAGGTGGTCAAGCGGATGGACCAGATCCGCCAGGAGAACAACATCCCCTCCATGGAGGAACTGGAGAAACAGGTGCGCGCGTCGGGCATGGACTACGAGGATTTCCGGGCCAATATCCGCAACGAGCTGTACCGGCAGGAGGTCATGCGCCGGGAAGTTGGCGCCCACATCGTTCCGGACAAGACCGAAATCCAGAAGTACTACGACGAGCACGTGCAGCAATTCGTCCGGCCGGAACAGGTGTACGTGCGGGAAATTCTTGTTAACACGGAAGGCAAGTCCGAAGCGGAGAAGCCCGCCCTGCAGAGTAAGGCCGATGGGTTGCTGGCGCGCGTCAAGGCCGGCGAGGATTTCGGCGAGCTGGCCAAGCGCTTTTCCGACGGCAGCACGGCCAAGACCGGCGGCGAGCTGGGAATGTTTCAGCGCGGCCAGCTTGCCCCGGTCCTTGAAGAGGCGGCCTTCCAGTTGAACCGCAATGAAGTCACGCCCGTCATTCCCATCCAGACGGGATTCCTGATTCTGCAGGTGATGGAGCACTACGTGGCAGGCCAGCAGCCGCTCGAGAAGGTCGAGAACGAAATCCAGAATGCTCTCTATTCGGAAAAGATGCGCCCCGCGCTGCGAACGTACTTGGACCGGCTGCGCGACGACAGCTACATCTACGTCAAGGCCCCTCACGTGGACACCGGCGGCGTCGCCTCGCGTGCCGTCGAGCAGACGCCGGCGGCTGCGGAGGCTAATGCCACCGGGGGAGCCGGCCGCAGGCTGCTCCGGTTCGGCCGGTGAATGATCAGCGCATGAAATCCGCGTACGTCTCGGACCTGAAGCCGGATACGGCCATCACTTCCTTCTTTCTCGTTTGCGAAAAAGAGTTGCGCAGCACTCGCGAAGGCAAGCCATTCCTCCGTTTGGAGCTGGGCGATCGCAGCGGAACGGTGGAAGCGCGGCTGTGGGAAAACGCCGAAAATCTGGCCGCCACGTTTAACCGGGATGACATCGTCAAGGTGCAAGCGCGGGTCGAGAACTACCGCAACAAGTTGCAGCTCGCAGTGGACAAGGTGCGCCGCGCCGAACCCGGCGAAGTGGACCTGGCGGACTATTTCCCGCACACCACGGAAGACGTGGAGGACCTGTACCGGCGGCTGAGCGCGCATGCCGCGGCGGTCGGCAATCCCTGGCTCAACCGCCTGCTCGCGAACATCCTTGAGGACCCGCTCATTGCCCCGCGATTGAAGCGCGCCCCCGCGGCCAAGGTCATGCACCACGCCTATCTGGGCGGCTTGCTCGAACACGTGGTCAGCCTCTGCGATCTGTGCCGCTTGGTGGCGGGACACTATCGTGAGCTGGACGCCGATCTGCTCATTACCGGCGCGGTCCTGCACGACATCGGCAAGATCGAGGAATTCTGCTATGAGCGTGCGATTTATTACTCGACCGAAGGCCAGTTGCTGGGTCATATCGTACTGGAGCTGGAACAGGTCGGCCGGGCCATGGACGCCATTGCCGGATTTCCGGCGGAGCTGAAGACGCTCGTCAAGCACTTGCTCATCAGCCATCATGGCCAGTACGAGTTTGGTTCGCCCAAGCTGCCGATGATCCGAGAAGCCCTGGCGCTGGCCTTTCTGGACGATCTGGACTCGAAAATGGGCGCCTCCCGCGCGGCGCTGGCTGCGGAAAGCGGGGACGAGATGTGGAGCGGCTATGTCCAGGCGCTGGGCCGCCGGTTTCTGCGCGTGGACGCGTTCCGCAAGGGAGAGCAGGAGGCCTCCGCGGCCCTGGGGCAGGGGCCACTCGCGCTCGGCGCCAAAGCAGGTTCCGGCGACGAGGAAGAGTGAATGATGGCCGAGCCTGCCAGCCCGGGCGGAAGCCGGCATTCGATTTTGGACCTGGCGCCGCTGGAGTTGGATTGCATGAATGCGCTATGGCCGTCGGGTGAGGCCACCGTCCGCGACATTCAACAGGCGCTGCGACCGACCCGTCCCCGAGCGTACACCACGATTATGACCATTCTGGATCGCTTGGCGCAGAAGGGCGTCGTCCAGCGGCGCAAGGCGGGCCGCGCCTGGGTGTACCGGGCCAACGTATCGGCTGAGGAGGCGCGCACGCACGCAATCTCGCAGGTGGTGGAGGGATTTTTCGGCGGGTCCGCCGTGGCGCTGGCCAGCCATCTGGCGGGGAAGGGGGCCAGCCTCCCGGCGGGGCAAAGGGATGGACTGGCTGCGGCGAATCGAGGATTAGGTTCCCCTCGGTCCAGGGTCGGGGAGCGCCGGCCGCGGCCACAATTACGGGCGGAGAGGCCGGCACGTGAGCCAGAGCCGGCGGCGCAGGCGGGTCTCGATCCGACCCTTCTGTGATTGACATGGTGATCGGGGCAGTATGCCGGCGAGAGCGCGAGTGAGGGCTAGGGCTTGATTCTCACGAAGTTAAACATCGGGCCGGTTTGTATCGCACCAGCCACGGTCTTGGCCCCCATGGCGGGGGTGACCGACACCATTTTCCGCCGCATGATTCGCGGCCTGGGCGGGTGTGGCCTGATCATGACCGAGTTCACCAGCGCCGAAGGCGTGACCCGCAACGCCGCGCGCACCTTGCAGTATTTGTATTTCCAGCCGGACGAGCGCCCCATCACGGCGCAGCTCTTCGGCGCCAACGCGGAGTCCATGGCGGCCGCCGCGGCCACGGTCGAAAACCTCGGATTCGACCTGGTGGACATCAACCTGGGATGCCCGGCGAAGAAAGTGGTGAAGTGCGGCGGCTCGGGTCTGCTGCGCGATCTTCGCGAGCTGGAAGTGATTTTGCGGACGGTGCGCGCAGCCGTACGCATTCCTTTGACCATCAAAATGCGCGCCGGCTGGGACGAGAAAAACATTGTGGCGGTCGAGGTGGCGCGCCTGGCGGAGTCTGTGGGCGTGCAGGCGGTGGCCGTCCATCCCCGGACGAGGGCGCAGGGCTACCAGGGCGCCGCAGACTGGAACGTGATCCGCGCCGTCCGGGAAGCCGTGCGCATACCGGTGATCGGCAACGGCGACATCCGCGAACCCACAGACGCGGTGCGCATGGTGCAAGAGACGGGCTGCGACGCCGTGATGATCGGCCGGACCGCGGCCAGTAATCCATGGATTTTCCGCCAGATCGAGCAGTTCGCCGCCGCGGGACGCTACGACGAACCGTCGGAGGCGGACCGTCACCATCTTCTCTCGAATTATTTCGCGCACCTGGTGGCCACCGGCCAGCCGGATGCCATCGGCAAAATGAAACAGTTCGCCTGCTCCTTTACGCACAGTGTGCGGAACGGCGCCGTGCTGCGTCGCCAGGTAGTTCTCTGTCGCGAACCGGCGGAAGTGCTGGAGCGTGTCGAGAGGTTCTTCGCTGAAAGTGTCTCTTCGGGGGGACGAACATGAGCGAGTCGTCGGTGGAATCAACTTCCGTGGAGCGCCGGAGGGAGAAGCGGGTTCAGGTGCACTTGCCGGTCGAGATCCGCGGAACGGACCGAAGCGGCAAACAGTTTGACGAGCGCACCACCAGCGAAAATCTGTGCCGGGGCGGCGTGGCTTTCACACTCTCGCGTGAACTGGAATTGGGCGCGGTTCTGGAGATCAATATCCCTTTGCCTCGCGCCGGCCAGCAGGGCGACACCGACTTTGCCACACGTGGCCAGGTTCGTCACGTGTACGTCAGCGGGAGTGGCCGCATTTTTGGCGTGGCCTTCACAGGGCCGCGGTTTCACCGCATGTTTCTGTCGGAAAGCGCGGCCGACGCGTGAAGTCGGGGCGGGCCGCGGTCAATGGCTGGTGAGCAGTTGTTCGTAGGCTTCGCGGCGCGTCAGACCGCGCTCGCGAGCGGCCTGCTTGAGAGCGGCTTTGCGGTCCAGGCTCTGCTCCCGCATGATTTGCTCCACTCGTTCGCGAATCGGCGCCGACGGCATTTCGACGGGCTGGGCATCGCCGGTCTGGGCGCCCCCGATGAGCACCGTCATTTCTCCCCGCAGCGGTGTTCGCCGTGCGCGCACCAGAAGCTCTGCGAGATCCCCTCGCAGGAACTCCTCGTGTATCTTGGTGACCTCGCGAGCGATCACAGTCGGGCGGCGGCCAAATCGGTCGAGTGCAGCGGACAGCATCTCCACCAGCCGGTGCGGCGCCTCGTAGAGCACGATGGTTCGGGTCTCCTTGGCCAGCCGGTCGAGCGCCTTGCGGCGCTCCCCGGCGCGCGGCGGCAAGAATCCCACGAAGAGGAATTCTTCCGTGGGCAGGCCGGATACCGCCAGTGCGGCGATCAATGCTGACGGACCTGGAATCGGGATGATCGGTATTCGATGGCGCAGACAGAGAGTCACCAGGTGATGGCCCGGATCGGAGATGACCGGAGTGCCGGCGTCACTCACCAGCGCCACGCGAGCTCCCTGTTCCATGCGGATCACCAATTCGGCCGCGCGCGTCATCTCGTTGTGTTCGTGGTAGCTGATCATTTCTTTTCGCAGGCTGTAGTGATGCAGGAGCTTGGCGGTGCGGCGAGTGTCCTCGCAGGCGATCAGGTGGGCTTCTCCCAGTACGCGCAGCGCGCGCACGGTGATATCCTCGAGATTGCCGATCGGGGTGGCCACCAGGTACAGGCAGCCCAGCGGTTCCGCTGGCCCGCCGTTGTGAACTTTGGCTTCTGCGCCCATTTCGGTGTGAGTCTACCACGTTCCAGAATGCGACCCGGAAACTGCGGTACCCAATGGACAACTGCATACACACCTGCGGACGCATCCAGCGCCCGTCGTGATAACATTTCAGACTCGTAACACTTTTTGACCGGGCTGCAAGTACAGCCCGGACCCGCATGAGCGAGGATTAAACCTTTGCCAATGTATGAATACCAGTGCCGGAACTGCCACGCGCGCGTTGAACGGATCGAGAAGCTCAACGGGCCGTATCTAAAGAGCTGCCCGAAGTGCAAGGGCCGCGTGGACCGAGTCGTCTCCCGGTCGTCGATCGCGTTCAAAGGCAGCGGCTGGTACGTCACCGACTATGCAAAGCCTTCCTCGGCGGGCGATTCCGGGAAGCAGGAGCCGGCGCCAGCCGCCGCACCGGCAGGGGACAAGCCTGCTGCGGGATCGGACGAGAAGCCGAAAACCAAGCCCGCGCCTGCATCGAAGGGCAAGAAAGCCGGCGGGGCAGAGAAGTAGCCTGCGTACGGCTTGCGGGCCGCGTCAGAGTTTGAGATCCCGCAGATAGGCACGGAACTCCGCCCCGAATTCAGGATTGCCCAGAGCGATCTGCACAGTGGCTTTCAGGAATCCCAGCTTGTCTCCGGCATCGTAGGACAGCCCCTCGTAAACCAAAGCGTACAGTCCCAGTTCGTTCGCCAGGAGGCGCAGGCCGTCCGTGAGCTGGATTTCGCCGCCGCGTCCCGGCGGGGTGCGCGACAGGCAGTCGAAGACCTCCGGCGGCAGAACGTAGCGGCCGGTGACGGCCAGAGTCGAGGGCGCTTCCGCCGGCGAGGGCTTTTCGACCAGTCCTTGCACGCGCAGCAGCTTGCCCCCCCAGGACCCCCTATTCTCGGGAGCGCAGGCTACGATACCGTAGAGAGAAGTCCTCTCCCGGGGCACCTCTTCCACGGCAATGGTTCCGATGCCGGTCTGCTCGTAAACATCCATTAGTTGGCGAGTGGCGGGCCGGGGACCGGGAATGATGACGTCGCCCAGAAGCACGGCAAAGGGTTCATCACCGACCAGCTCCCGCGCCGCAAGCACCGCATGGCCTAGTCCGAGCGGCTCTTTCTGCCGCGTGTAGCTGAAGTGCACCATGTTGCTGATCGAGCGGACCAGCTCGGCCTGATCGGCTTTGCCCTTGCTCTCGAGAAATCGTTCCAGCTCGGGGGACGAGTCGAAGTGGTCTTCAATGGAGTTCTTGCCGCGCCCGGTGACGATGATGATGTTCTCGATGCCGGAGGCTACGCATTCTTCGACCACGTATTGGATGAGCGGCTTATCCACGAGCGGCAGCATCTCTTTGGGCTGCGCCTTGGTGGCGGGCAAGAATCGGGTTCCCAACCCGGCGGCCGGGAGCACGGCTTTGCGAACGCGCTTGCGAGAGTGGTTCATGATGGGACGCCCGAGAGAGTTTTCATGGGGAAAATTGACCATAGGTGACGGCGGCGGAGGGCCGGCTGGAAGCCGGCGGTACAATGATCTTCCATGAGGAAAATTCACGATACGTGACCGCCGCAACGGCTGTCAATCGGAGGCTCGGCGTGAGCAGCCCGAAATGCACCCCACCCCCTCCCCCTTTTTTTGTAAGTGTTGATTCTAAAGGGCGTTTAAGTCCAATGATTTTGTAAGTGTTCATTTCAGGGGGCTTACAGGCGGGTTTTATGGAAGTGTTCATTCTAAAGTGGGTTAGGTGCGCGCGGGCTTCGGAAATGGTCCGGCTAGCGGCGCAAGTACGAAGTTGTCTGGCGGCGAACACAAGACACGTTATCATAAACGGTACGAAATGTCAATGGCATTTACTGGATAGTATGAAGATACGCGGGGCGGATGCGGCCGTTCGAATACCGCTGGGGCCGATTCGAACACTTCCCACCACAAAGAGACTGGCCGCCCGCCCAGCAATATGGCGGGCAGATAAACGCGGATTCAGAGCCGGTGGGAGTGTAAGGAAAAAACGGGAGAGGGGCCTACGATTGGAATAAAAGGGGCCAACCCTTTGCTGCGCAAAGGATTGGGCACCCGGCACCCTCCCCCGTAGAACTCCGCGACATGAGTGCCGCAGTGCTATTATCCCTGTGGCGTGGTCGCAAGGAGTGAATGAAAGGTGGCCCACCCGCCAACTTACTCTAGAACGGAATATCCTCATCCTCTGACGATTCCTCTGGTTTTCCCTCCAACGCCTTTATTCCCTCGGGAAGTTCAAGTTGAGGAACGGGCGGAAGCGTGCCCACAATCCCGGAGATCTCTCCGTACAGCACGGCAGTCTGTCTAAACATCCCTTCGTGAAGTTTCTTTCGCTGTGCCCAGAGCCTTTCATGGGCGCGGATTTCCCGGCCAATCAGGCCTTCCAAATTGACGGCCGACTCGACGATTCCAGAGATGCGCTGGTGAAATTCGTTTCCTGTCATGTACGCATAGAGGTCATGAATCTTGTCTTGGCGCTGCTCCTCGGTCATTTTGTGGCGTGCCACGTTTATTATATGCTGCCGCACGATCCCAGAAAGTGCATCTACTATGGAGGGGTGTGCGATGATGACATCGCCACGAGTCGCAAAATGGCTGACTTCTTCAGGCAGAATCTGAGAAACGAGAACCGCAAGATCAGATTTCTGCTCCCTCTGGTCTTCCCGAAGTTTCTCTATCCAAGAGTCGTGAAAATCCTTCGTCCGCTTCGACTCCCACAAAATTGTGCCCGCTACTGCTCCCGATCGGAGTTTGACTTTGTGAAGCATGTCGGCGCCGTGGACGCCGCGCTTTATTTCCTCGATGTCGTCACCCGGATAGAGTTCCCGCAGATAATTTGCCAGGTCCTCTTGCTGAATGTATCCGCGTACCTGAGGCGAGCCCGAAAGCAATCGCTCCTGTAGCTGGTCTACCTGTTGCTTCAAGAGTTGAATGTTTCGGTCCTTCTCTTTCGCTTCGAGTTCATAAGCTTCTCGTGCCTGCTGTGACACTTTTTTCAGGAGGGCATCGCGTTCAGTTGAGAGGCGCTTCTGAACTTCGAGGTCTAAGCCCTGTTCCTTTACAGCGAGTTCCTGTCTTGCTTTTTCGAAATCCAATTCCTTTACCTGATATGCCTTCAATTTCGCCATCGTCGAAGCGGATTGGGAGTCAAAAGCTTTTTGCAAACTGTCTCGCAGTGTTTTCTCTCGGTCTTCGAGTCCGGCCACAACGCGGGTCTCAATCTCCTGGTCAATCTTGCTTATCCTTTCGGTGAGAGTGCTTATCTGTGAGTCTTTCGCCTTGGTCGCCAGTTGAAGCTCTTCCCTGACCCTCTTTTCGACTTCCGTTACCAGTGCTGCCTGACTTGCGCTGACTTTCTTTGCGACTTCGGCATCAATGGATTTGGCTTTTAGCTCAAGTTCAGTCGAGCGTTCATTAAGGTTCTTTTCTCTTTTAACATAGGCATCCAACTGCCTCCGCAGGGGGGCGTACTCGGCTTCCACGTTTTCCTTGACGCTCCGACTAAGTTCTTGGCGGACGACCTCAAACTCTTGAAGAATGGCCGGGTCTTCCGCTTTTCTGATTCGCTCGCGCAGCGCAGTGTATTCAGCGGCGGTTATGGATTTCCCGCAAAATGGGCAATTCTTCGTTGTTTCCATCAGATTGGTCTCGCCTCCTTCACGATATGGCCCCTATAGCAACTTCAAGGTTTGCAATGAACGGTATGCCTGTACAAGAAGGTAGTCAACAATGTAACTAGTGAGGAAGTGGGCAGGCGTGGAACCTGCGTTCGTGGCCACGAAGTGTGAACAACGCGCAGGCAGCGATATCAGAGTTGGAGAGTTTTGATGGGGCCATGTTTTCCTTGGCCGTACCGCCTCAGCGCAACCAACCAATCTTGATCTCGTCCTGGACCTCTTTGAATTCCTCGTCGCCGGTGACCAATTCAGCGTTTCTGATTTTCGCCAAGGCGGCAGCGAAAGCATCGGCGTAAGAAAATCTTCTGGTGGCTTTGTAAATGGCGGCCTGGCGCACCAATTCAAGATTGTTGTCTTCCAGGCCCACTATCTCAATGGCCAAACCAGCGATTTCCTTGGCCTTCTGCTCCGCGGCCTCCTGGGACACTTTGCGCATCGTGTTGTAGTAGATCTCACCCCAGTTGACCACACAGAGGAGCAGCTTGTGCGTGCCGGCCTCCGCTTTGACCAGCAGCTTCTCGACTTGTTCAGCGGCGGGCTCGTCCTCGAAAAACGCGATCAGCGCCCAACTATCCAAGACCTTCGTTGCCATATCAGAGTTCCCGCTCGCGCTTGCGGTCTTCCATCAGCGCCTTTAGCACGCCCGCGCCTTTCAAGGATCCGCGGAGGTTCTTGATGTGTCGGAGCGTGATGGGCTTGAGCACGATCGCGTCACCCTCCTGGTACACCACGGCGCGGGTGCCTTCCTCGATGTCAAATTCTTTGCGTAGCCAGCGGGGAATCACCACCTGGCCCTTCACGGTGAAGTGGATGGTGCCAGATTTATGTGTTGTCTTCATGGCTAGAAATCCTACGCCATGGACACAAGTAAGTCAACAGTCCATGAAGTAGGATATTGTGTTGTCTGTTGTACTTACGGAGATACAAAGATACATCCGTGAGTCGCTCTCGCTTAGGTCGGGGAGACCGAAAGGGCAGAGCCGGCCGTGTTAGGATGGCTGCGCGGTTCGGTAGAGCGGTTTTGTGACAAAGCGCATTGAGGGGCCGCAGATGAACGCGGATTACGCAGATTGAAGGCAAGCTGATATGGGCAAGCGGATTCTGGGCATCGAGTCGTCGTGCGATGAGACGGCGGCGGCGGTGGTGGCGGACGGGCGCACGATTCTGTCCAATGTGGTGGCGTCGCAGATGGATATTCATCAGAAGTATGGGGGTGTGGTGCCGGAGCTGGCTTCGCGGCAGCATCTGCGCAGCATTGTGCCGGTGGTGCGGGAAGCGCTGGATCGGGCGCGGCTGGGGTTGCGGGAGCTGGACGCGATTGGGGTGACCCAGGGGCCGGGGCTGGTCGGGTCGCTGCTGGTAGGGCTGACGTATGGCAAGGTGCTGGCGTTGGCGCTCAACAAGCCCCTGGTGGCGGTGAACCATATTGAGGGGCATGTTCACGCCGTTTTTCTCGAGGCCCGCCAAAACGCCGGCGGACAGGCCCTCCAAAGTAACGGCGGGCAAGCCCTCCAAACTGACGGCGGGCAAGCGCGGCAGGCGGGGCGTGAGCCGACGCACCGGGGGGACGCCAATCGGGAGATTGGCGTTCCCGGGGACAGAGAGCCGGCTGGAAGCCGGCGGTACGATGAGGCGGCGGACAAGGAGTCGGCTGGAAGCCGGGGGACAGGGAGCCGGCTGGAAGCCGGCGGTACGATGAGGCGAGAGCCCAAGTTGCCGGCGGTCTGCTTGATTGTTTCGGGTGGACACACGGTGCTGTACGAGGTTTCCGCGGACCGGCCTGGGCCTGTGCCGGCGGGGACCGTGTTGCGCTACCGGCGTCTGGGCCAGACCCGCGACGATGCTGCCGGGGAGGCGTACGACAAGGTCGCTCGGCTGCTGGGGCTGGGTTATCCGGGCGGTCCGGTGATTGATGCGTTGGCCGCTTACCGCGGCACGGATGCACTAGCCGCTAGCCGCGGCACCGACCAGTTGGCTGCTGCTGTGCCGACGCCAACCGGGAGGTTGGCGTTCCCGGGCGGCATGGATCAACTAGCCGTCCGCCAGGGCGGACCTTCGGCCTCGGGGATCCGATTCGGGGAAGTGAAAATCAAGGGCCGCCCGTATGATTTTAGCTTCAGCGGAATCAAGACCGCGGTCTTGTACTACCTTCGCAAGCATCCCGAATTCGAGCCTGAAATCCTTTTGCGCCGCGAGGCGCTGGCGCGTGGGGAGCGCAAGGCCGCTCAGTTGCTACCGCTGATCAGCGCGCAGACCCTGGAACTGTTAGCCAGCTTTCAACGAACGGTGGTCTCCGAGCTGGTGGGACGAACGCTGAAAGCGGCGCAGGAGATCGCCGCACAGAGCGTGCTGGTCTCCGGGGGAGTGGCTGCCAACGGGGAACTGCGGGCCACGTTTGAGCGGGAAGCGTCAAAGCGCGGGTTTGAGGTGTACTTTCCGAGCCGCGAACTATCGACCGATAACGCCGCGATGATCGCCGCAGCGGCTTACCCCAAGCTTTTGCAGGGAGACTGCCAAGGCGCCGCGCTCAACGCGGAGGCGGTGCTTCCGCTGGCTTGAAGCGGGTATGGGCCAGCTATAGTAGGTCTAAGCTAAAGGCGATGCGTTCGCGGTGTCAGACGCATGGCCGTTTCGAGCGGCCAAGCAGGTCAGGCAGTGCGGCAAGAGCCGAAATCAGTCGCCGACTTTGGCCAATTCGCTGGGGGCCGGCATGCGCAGGTGCGCCTTAGCCAGCGACTTCACCAGCATATTTTCCACCAGCTCGGCGCTGGTGTTGCGCGCCGTGGCCAATTCGGTGACCAGCAAGTACTTGGCGCGATCCAGCATCTTTTTTTCGCGGAACGAGAGCGGCTTGGTGCGACTCAGTGCGACCAGGCTCTTCAAGACGGCAGCCACTTCGATCAGCGATCCCGTGCGCATGCGCTCGCAATTTTCCTTGAAGCGGTGCTTCCAGTCGTGGTGGGAGTTGAACTTGCCCTTTTCCAGGTAACCAAGCACTTTTTCGGTTTCCCCGTTTCGAATCACCGGCCGCAAACCGACGGCGTCCGCGTTCGAACGCGGGACCATCACCTTCAAAGAACTCGAGGTGATACGGAGCATGTAGTAGGTTTCAGTTCGTCCATTGAGACTGCCGTAACTGATCTGCTCAATAATACCGACGCCGTGGTTTGGATACACCACCTTGTCACCGATTTTATAGCTCATGACCCAAATGCCCCCCCAGGCTGCACATAGTGTAACCGCGCCGTCTCTTTTAGTCAATATATTTCTAGTAGAATCAGCGATTTAAGCTGAATTCGCTTGGCGTATGGAAGATGAATTGCTTAGCTCCGACAGGCCAACTCTGCATTACAATCCTGCCCATGCTCATCCTGGCTGTGGACACAAGTAGCCGGCAAGGGAGCCTGGCCGTGCTCCGGGACCAGAAAGTTCTGGCTGCGACCGGCGGGTTGTTTGACGAACCGTACGCATCGCGGCTTTTTGCCGATCTTGATCGTGTTCTGGTCGGGGCCCAGGTCAAATTGGAGCAGATCGAGGTATTCGCGGTGGCTGCAGGCCCGGGCTCCTTCACCGGGTTGCGAGTCGGTCTTACCGCGGTGAAGGGCTGGGCGGAGGTTTTCAGCCGCCCGATAGCTGCCGTCAGCGGCCTGGAGGCCGTGGCGGTACAGGCTCATGCTACCGTTGGACTCCTAGTGCCGGTGATTGACGCCCGTGGAGGACAATTCTTTGGCGCAATCTATCGCTGGGCGGATCCAGCCGGCAGCCAATTACAGTTGCTGGGACAAGAGGTGGTGCTGCCCTCGGAGGAGTTTTTCCGCTGGGTCGCGCAACAAATAGACGGCCAATCTCCCCTGTTTCTTTCCCCGACGATTGCGGCGGTCGGAAGCGCATTGGACGCCTCACCCCTGGCTGGTGCGCTATTGGAAGAGGTGTCAGGCGAACTGGCGCCGTTCATTGGGCGCCTGGGCTATGCTCGCGCTTTGCGAGGCCAATTGGTGGACTCTCTAAGTCTGGAGGCAAACTACGTGCGGCGGTCGGACGCGGAAGTGAACTGGAGGGGCGGGTGAAGTTACGCGCGCTCTCATTTGGGCGGAGCTGCACCGGGGCATGATTCGCAGAATGCTGCCGGCTGAGGCGGGCGTAGTGGCGCGGCTGTTCGCGGAAGCCGCCGAGGCCGCGCACTGGAGCGCCCAGGAGTTTGTTCAACTGGAAACGTCGGGGATACAAGTCTGGGTGGCTATGCAAGATGATGAGATCGCCGGGGCGGTGGCGTCGCGGGAGGCTGCCGGCGAGGCCGAAATCCTGAATCTCGCGGTGGCGCCGGCTTGGCGAGGACGGGGTATCGGCCGGCGCCTGATGGAGACCGCTCTGGATTGGGCGGTTTCGGCCGGAGTGCGGCGGGTTTTTCTGGAGGTCAGGGAATCGAATGCCAGGGCGCGTGTGTTTTATTTTCGCCTGGGCTTCACAGAGGCAGGGCGCCGCCAGGGCTATTATCAGCATCCGGCCGAGGATGCCCTGGTGCTTTCTCGCACCCTGTGACGAAGAAGGCTTCAAAGCTCTTGTGTGCCACTCACCTCTGTGTTAGCTTCGGCTTATGTAAGCCATCACCCCATAGGAGGCCCGTGCCGATGACGCTCTCGGAAATTCGCGAACAACTACTGACTGGCGACGCGGAATTCCAAAGACTAGCTGAAGAGCATGCGCGTTATGCGACGCAACTCGAGCAACTCAGCAGGACGCCCTATCGGAGCGCAGAAGACCTCCAACTGGAATCGAATCTCAAGAAACTGAAGCTGCGGATCAAAGACGAAATGGAAAAACGAATCGCGCTTCATATCAAGCCTGCTTCCTCTCAATAGCCCGCCGCCAGCGGCGGCCCAATCTGTCGTACAATGTGGCGCGCAGGATGGGTCTGCGCGGCGACGCCAACTAATGGTCCGAGACGGGTACAGGTTTCTCGCGCCGCCGCTGGCACTGGGCGTCATTGCGGCGGCCTTTGGCTGGCTAGGAACGGCCGTCGTGCTGTTGGCGATGGCCGCCTTTGTAGCCATTTTTTTCCGTGACCCGGAGCGCAAGCCGCCGGCGGATTCGACCGCCGTGGTGTCACCGGCTGACGGCCGGGTAATGGAGGTCGTTCCGGAATCTTTCGAGGGCCGGCCCGGACGGCGCATCAGTATTTTTCTGGCCATCTGGAACGTGCACGTGAACCGTGCTCCGATGTCCGGGCGGCTGCAGCGAGTGGAATACCGGCCGGGGAAGTTTTACGCGGCCATGCGCTCGCGGGCGTCGGCCGAGAACGAGCAGAATGTTTTTTACCTGGACACGGACCGGGGAACAATCGTATTCAAGCAGGTGGCCGGTTGGATTGCCCGGCGCGTGGTTTCCTGGAAATCGGCGGGCGATCGGGTGGCTTTGGGAGAGCGCATCGGGATGATTCGCTTCGGTTCTCGGATGGACCTGTGGTTACCGGACGGCGCGGAAATTGTAGTGCGGCCGGGGGAAACAGTGGCGGGCGGAGTAAGCGTGGTGGCGCGATGGACATAACAGAAGGCGAACAAGGCGACTTCGGATTTGCCGAGCCGAAAAACGACCGTCGTCGCCGGGGCGTCTATCTGCTGCCAGGGGCATTCACGGTCGGCAACCTGCTCTGCGGATTTTATGCCGTGCTGGCGACGCTGCAAGGGGGCCCGGGCGACTTGGATGCCGCAGCGCGCGCCATCGGCTTCGCTTTTCTTTTCGATACCTTCGACGGCTTTATCGCCCGGGCCACGCGCACCAATACCGATTTTGGCAAGCAGTTTGACTCGCTGGCGGACATGGTCAGCTTTGGCATGGCCCCGGCGGTCCTGGCCTTTTCCTGGGGCGTGCAGGCAATGATGCGGGGTGACGGAGCCCAGGCGCGTCACGTCCAACAGTTGGCCTGGCTGGTGTGCCTGGCCTTTGTCATCTGCTGCGCCTGGCGGCTGGCGCGATTCAACGTGCACGGCATGGCCCCCGGCGGGTTGCGTTTCTTTGTGGGAATGCCGGCGCCTGCGGCGGCGGGCATGATTGCCGCGACGGTCCACGCCGCCGGAGGACCGCTTATGGATTGGCGCTGGTCACTGGCCTGGCTGGCGTTGATACTGACCGTGGCTGCGCTCATGGTCAGCTCCATTCGCTATCCTAGCTTCAAGGACCTCCCCTGGGGCAAGCGCCAGCACTCGCTGACCTACGTGGTCGGGGCGCTGCTGGTCGGGTCCATCATCATGTATTCGGAGGTGGTGCTCATCCTGATCGCCTCCGCCTATTTGATCAGCGGCTTAGGGGTGCACCTGGTTCGCTTGGTTCGCCATCGGCTGGTTTCGCGCACCGCCTGAAATGCCGCTCTCTGAGGATTCCCTGCGTGTGGCCATTGCCGGCGCCGCCTCGCTCCGCGGCCAGGATCTCAAATTGTGGCTCGAGGAGGGCGGCTTCCCGGCAGGGGAGGTGCGGCTGTTCGATGAGGAGCCGGTGGCTGGAACTCTGACTGGCGTTGCGGGAGAGGCGGCCGTGATCCAGTCCATCGACGACTTCAGTTTCAACGGCCTGCGCTTCGTCTTCTTCACCGGCTCGCGAGCTTTCGCTAAACTGCACGGTCCGGCTGCGGCCCGGGCGGGCGCCACGGTGATTGACCTGACCGGAGAACTGGCGGGCGTCGCCGGTGCGCGCCGCTGGATTCCGCGCCTCGATGCGGTCCTGGCCCCGCCAGCGGCCGCCGGGGGAGCGGGACCGCTGAACCGGATCTGCCTTTCCCCTTCTGGCCCGGCCATCGTGGCCTGTTCGTTCGCCTGCGCTATCGGGGAATTCGAACCGGCCCGCGTGATCATGATTTTCTTTCAACCGGTCTCAGAGAGGGGCCGGCCGGGAGTGGAGGAGCTGGAGGGGCAGATGGTCAAGCTCCTCTCGTTTCAGCCCATCCCACAGGAGGTGTTCGATTGCCAGGTGGCGTTCAATATGCTCGACCGCTGGGGGCCCGCCAGTCCGGAGCGGCTGGCCGACGTACGTGCTGCCATCGGCCAGGAGGTGCAGGACTATCTCGCCGGACGGGCACCAATTCCTGCGATGAATCTGGTCCAGGCGCCGGTATTCTATGGCCACGCTTTTTCGGCCTACGCCGAGTTCGCTCAGCCGCCGGACTTGGCCGCTCTGACTGGGCGCCTGGAGGCGGCGGGCTTCCGGAGCGCAGCTGAGGAAGATCCCGGACCGTCAAACACAAGCGTGGCAGGCGAACCGCAGGCTATCATCACCGGGGCTGTACGCGACCCTGGCGTCCCGCAGGGGTATTGGTTCTGGGGTGCGGCTGACAACTTGCGCCTGGCGACAGCCAACGCCACGCAGATTGCGGAGAAGCTGCTGGCCTCCTAGCGTCCTGAGTCACAAGCCGGTTGACGAACGCTGGCGGGCATTTGCGAATGTTGACGAATAGACTGTGTGGTCTTCGGCTGGGAGCTTCTACCGTCTACAGCAGTCCTAGTGCGACCCTAACCTGCACCCGGATGTTCGCGAACGTCGTGTCTGACAACATCCCCAGCGGGGATATCAAAGGAAGGTTTTCTCCAGGGTTGAGCAGCCTCCTGCCTGGCGCGAGAGAGGGACGCCGTTGCATGCAGCCATGGAAAGCCGTCGTCACCACCGCCGGTGCGTTGCTGATGGCGGCAGCTCAGCGTATACTGCCCGCCAGCCGTGGAAGTAGGCTTGACGAAGAAATTACCATCCGTACACTGACGCTCTGTTGTCCCAACGTGACTCTCCCGGCGTGCAGCAGCTTGGCCCTATGCGAGGCGCAATCCAGCTTCCACAAAGGAGGAAATCACATGCCAAGGTACACACTAGGCCTGATCTGTTCACTCCTCGTCCTTATCCTGGTTCCCGCAAGCTTTGCCCAGACCATCTACAATATCGAGGCCTGGGAGAATCTGTGGCAGCTTAACGCGGGACAACGGATCCGTGTCGTCGAAAGAAACATGAAAACCCACGACGGGACCTTCCTCAGTTATTCGGAAGAGGCCATCTCACTGCGGGTTGGGAACAACGACGTCGGAATCCGCCGTGAGAACGTGATTCGGGTGAGCAATCGCGAAGAGAACAAGCGACTGCAGCACGCGGTAAAGGGAGCGCTAATCGGAGCAGGGGTTGGACCCATCTTAGCTCTCGCCCTTTTCGTAATTAGGCCCGAAGCTTTCTTCGACCACCCCGGGCTCAAGCTTTTTGCAACCATGGTCGGTCCTGCCGGGATCGGCGCTGGAATAGGGGCAGCAATTCCCAGCCACCCCACTGTATACCGAGCACCATGATGAAGGGTTTGCCGCACAGGATGTTTTCCTAACGCAGCGCAGGGGTTTCGCCCTAGGCGAACTCCAATCCAGCGTGCGCCACCAAGCTGGCATCGAATGGGTTGACCTCTCTGCTAAGATGCGGCTGGGTGAAAAGGATTCATTCCACGATCGGGCGTCGGAGTACTGCGCTGCTGGCGGTTCTAGCCGCAGTGGCCGCCGTGGCCGGCTGCGGCTACCGCGTCGCTGGCCGCGCCAATACCCTGCCGGCCACGATTAGAACCATCGCGGTGCCGGCATTTGAGAATCGGACATCCAGTTACCGCATCGAGCAGCGCCTGACCGGCGCCGTAGTGCACGAACTGCTGGTCAGCACGCGCTATCGTGTGGTCTCGAATCCGGCTGATGCCGACGCCGTTCTGCGCGGAGAGGTCGTCAGCATCGGGGGAGGGGTGGTCGTGTTTGACCAGACGACCGGCCGCGCCACGACCATTCTGGTGACCATGACGCTGCGGGCGCGCCTCGAAGATCGCGTGACCGGCAACGTGCTGTATCGCAATGACAATTTCGTGTTTCGCGAACCGTACGAGATTTCCACCGACGTGCCCAGCTTTTTCGAGGAGTCCGGTCCGGCCATGGATCGAGTGGCGCGCGACTTCGCCCGGCGCCTGGTGGCAGAGATGCGGGAGAGCTTCTAATGCCGGCGATTTCAGCGGAGCAGTTGGCGGCCCGGCTGGCTCAGGGCAAGCCCATCCCTGCCATCCTGCTGCTGGGTTCGGACTCGTACCTGCGCGAAACGTGCCGGGAGCAGGTCATTGAATCCGTGGTCGAGCGCGCCGCGCGCCCCTGGGCGGTTCAGCACTATTCCGCCGCCGAGGACGAACTGGACCTCATTGTGAGTCGCGCGCGGATGATGCCCATGCTGGCGCCGCGGCAGGTGATCGTTTTCACGGACCTGGAGGCCATCGAGCCGCCGGCGGAATCGAAACGAGAAGATGCTGTGGAAGCGCTGCGTGACTACCTGTCGTCGCCGGCGCCTTTCACTGTGCTGGTGCTCGAAGCCGCAAAACTGGATCAGCGCATGCGACTCGCCAAGCTGTTGGCGGAGGTCGCACTGGTGGTTTCCGCCGAGTTGCCCGACGATCCACACGAGCGGCTGCGGGTGGCCACCCGCCTGACCAAGCAGTTGGCCGCCCAGCAGAAGGGCGCCATTGACGACGATGCCGCCGAGGAATTGGCAGATCTCTGCAACGGTGACCTGGCCGCCATCCGGACGGAAATCGCCAAGCTGGTCACTTATGCCGGGACGGATCGGAGAATCTGCCGTGCCGATGTCGAGGCTTTGGTGGTCGCAGAGAAAAAATACTCGGTGTGGGAACTGGCGGATGTGCTGGCCACGGGCCAACTCGAGCGCGCTCTCAAATTCCTGGACAAGTTGCTCCGAGACGGGGAACAGCCACCGGCGTTGGTGGGGGCGATGGCCTGGATGTTCCGCAAGCTGCTCGAAACGCAGGATCTCGGACGGGGGGCGTCCGCGGGACAAGTGGCCGGGCAATTGCGCATGCCCTTGGATTCAGCGAAGATGGCCCTGCGGCAGGCGCAGAAAATCCCGCGCCGCCAGCTCGTGAGAGGCTTGAGGGCTCTCTATGAGGCCGATAGCCGCCTCAAGTCGGGCACGAAAGACGAGCGCGCAGTAATGGAGTTTTTGGTCAGCCAACTCGCCGGCGGCAGGGAACCCGCGGCCCGAGGCGCCTGACGCCAAGGTATATCCGCCGACGTGCCCCGGCGCAGAGTACCGCTAGTGCTAACCTACGTCTTCGGGGCTTGGCTCAACGTGTTGCAGGCCACTGACAGGCGAGACTTGTAGCGATTGGCGGAGTTTCTCGTTAGCACGCCCTTGGCCACGGCGCGATCAATGGCGGAGAGCGTCGGGCGCAGCAGGGTTCCCGCCGCGGCAGCGTCGCCGGAGTGGATGGCGCCGCGCAGCGACCGCATGGACGAACGCACGCGGGTGCGATGGCCGCGGTTGACGGCTGCGCGCTGCAACGATTGCGCCGCGCGCTTCAGAACTGACTTCTTGCGCTTCTTGACCTTGGTAGGTGTTCCCTGAGCCATTCCCAACTCCTGTCTGGTTTAGTGTGGATGAAGTACGGTAGCCGAGGTATTAAGGTTTGTCAAACGAGACGGGGCATGACCGGCCGGGTTGCTTGACCGCGCCAGCCTGTTTCGGTAGGCTGAATTGGCGAGTTGGGGGTGAAACACCCAGCGGTGGCCGTGCTGGCCATCGCTTTCTCCATGAAACGCACCGTCCAGATTGCCGGCCAGGTGGAAAGCCTCTTTGGCACGCTCGACGAAAACCTGAAACTGCTCGAATCGGCCCTGAAGGTCACCACCTACTTTCACGATAACCAACTGGCGATTGAGGGCGAGGCGGCCCAGGTGGACCGAGCCGTGCGCATCCTCGGCCAATATAACGAATTGGTGCGGGAAGGCCGGCGCATGGACAACGGCGCGGTGAAGGCCCTGCTCCGCGTGGCCACCGAGGACCCCAGCGCCAGCCTCCGAGGCATCCTGGAGCCGGGACACCCGGCCAAACCGCGACTCTTTGGAAAGAAACCGGTCACTCCCAGAAGCCCCAACCAGCGCCGTTACATGGAGGAGATCGAGCAGAACGACATGGTGTTTGCCATCGGTCCAGGGGGAACCGGCAAGACCTACCTGGCGGTAGCCATGGCGGTTTCAGCGCTGCTGGCCAAGCAGGTGCATCGGATCATCCTGGCGCGCCCGGCGGTGGAGGCCGGTGAACGCCTGGGCTTTCTTCCCGGGACCTTGCAGCAGAAAATCGATCCTTATATGCGCCCGCTGTACGACGCCATCTACGATCTGCTGGATGCCGACAAGCTCGATCGTTTCCTGGACAAGGGAATTATCGAAGTGGCGCCGCTGGCATTCATGCGCGGCCGCACGCTGAACGACTCCTTCGTCATTCTCGATGAGGCCCAGAACACCACCAGCGAGCAGATGAAAATGTTTCTGACCCGCCTCGGTTTCAACTCCAAGGCCGTGATTACCGGAGATATCACGCAAATTGATCTGCCGACCGGGCGCCGCTCCGGCCTGGTCGAGGCCGTGGAGGTCGTCGGAAAGATCGGCGGCATCGCCTTCGTCTATTTCAACGAGCGGGATGTCGTGCGCCACAACCTCGTGCAGCAGATCATCAAAGCCTACGATGAGTACGGCGCCATCCCGAGTGCACGGCCCGCCCCGCCCGCTCCCCCAGACGACGGCTCAGGCGAAAATCGAGGACAGCGCGAATGACGGTCCGCGATCGGATATGGTGTTGAACCGCCAGCGCCGCGTTCCCGTAGCCATCGGGCCTTTAGCTCGGTTTTTGGAACGCGTGCGCCTGGAACTTCGATTTCCAGCACACGGCGTCGCCGTGCAGTTGGTGAGCGATGCGGCGATGGCACGGCTGAATTGGACATATCGCAGGAAGCGCGGGACTACGGACGTATTGTCGTTTCCCGCGCAGGCGCAGCGTGCTGGCGTGAGCCGAGCCAGGCGCGCCAAGCGCCGGCCGCAAGCCGCCGGAAGCCGCTACGTCGGCGACATCGCCATTTCTCCGGAGACCGCCAGGCGGAATGCGCGCCGAGATTCCCGTTCCTTGCCTGAGGAACTGCGCATCCTGGTGTTGCACGGCATGATCCATTTGGCCGGCTACGATCACGACACCGACCAGGGCCAAATGGAGAGGCTTGAGGCCACGCTGCGCCGCCGCCTGGGATTGCTTCCACAATGACGATTTTGGCCTATACGCTCGGTGTACTCGGGCTGTGCATGATCCTGACAGTCTTTGCATATCTCGACCGCGTCTATCGCCATCTGGGCCGGGTGAGCACCGGGCGGGTACGAGCACACCTCGAAAATTTTGAATCCGACATCGAGCCGCGCATCAAACTGGACCGGCGGCAGGCGGCGCTGGGATTTTCCATCCTGGCCAACTTGGCGCTGGCCGCCGTCGCGGTGCAGACGGCTCACGGAGTGTTGCTGTTTGTTCCCAGAGTACTCGATGCCACGGTCGAGATCGGCGTCTATCTGCTGGCCGAGGTGCTGCTCTTCGTCCAGTTGATCCCGGCCGTTTTGTTGGGACGCACCAGGGCGCGCTGGGTGTGGCTGCTGACGCCGACCTTGCGCGTGGCGCTGGCGCTGACCTGGCCGTTCCGTGCCTTGCTGGAGATGGCTATCTCCTTCGCGCACATCTCCGAGGAAGAAAGGCCGGCCGGCTCGGAAGGCCAGTCACAGGGCATCGAGGCCCTGGTGGAGGCGGCGCAGGAGGAAGGCATCCTGGCGCAGGACGAGGCCCAGTTGATCGAGCAGGTGGTGGAATTCAGCGATAAGCGCGTGCTGGCACTGATGACGCCACGGCCGGAAATTGTAGCACTCGCCGACACGGCCACCCTGGAGCAGATGCGGCGCCTGCTCATCGAAACGAAATTCACTCGCGTGGTTGTCTATCACCAGACTCTCGATGACGTCGTAGGTATCGCCGACGCACAAGATCTGCTGCAGATTTCCGAGGAAGAGGCGCGGCGGCGGACAGCCGGCGAACTGGCGCGCCCCGCGCTTTTTGTCCCGGAAACCAAGCTCGGCTCGGAGTTGCTGCGCGAAATGCGCCGGCGCAATCAGCCCATGGCCATTGTAGTGGATGAGCACGGACTGGTCGCCGGAGTGGTTACTATCGAGGACTTGGTGGAGGAAATTGTCGGGGAGATGATGCAAGAGGAGAGTCGCACGCCGCCCGATGTCGTTCGCGAGAGCGATGGGAGCCTGACCCTTCGCGGCAGCGTATCCGTCGAGAAGCTGCAGGAGCTGTTGGGCGTGGAGTTCGCGCCGGAGGCCGCGGAAGCAACGGCGACCACGGTGGCCGGCTTGCTGAACCGCATCGCCGGCCACGTGCCGCGGTCCGGCGAGCGGCTGGATTACCACGGCCTGCGCTTCGAAGTAGTTGAAGCCAATCAGCGCAAAGTGCTGCGGCTTCGCGTTCGCCGCGGCGCGGCCGTGGCCCCGGCTCCCTAAGCCCCGCCCCCTTCGGCCGGCTTATTCGATCAGTTTCACCAGCGCAAACGCGGCCGAGGCGGCCAGCCCGCCGGTGAGGACCGTTTGCAGGGCGCCCTTCCACGGGGAGATGCCGGTGAAGCGGCCCTTCACATAACCGAAAACCGCCAGCGCCAGAAACGTAATCGCTGCGGAGTAGCGCAGTGCGGTGGAGACGCTGGGCAGGATCATGTAGGGCGCCAGCGGGATGAGACCGCCCACCACGTAAGCCGAAGCGATGGTGATGGCACTGCGGCTGGCGCGTCGCGGATCCGGCTTCTCCAGTCCCAGCTCGAATCTCATCATGAAGTCCACCCAGTGTTCTCGATCTTTGCAGATGGCGCTGACCACAGGCGCCATCTGCGGCTCGGTCAGCCCGTATTGGCGAAATAGCTTGGCCACCTCTTCGGTCTCTACGTCCGGGAGTTCCGCGGTCTCGCGGAACTCGCGCTCTCGCTCCGAGGCGTAGTGTTCAACGTCCGTCTTGGCGGCGAGATAGCCGCCCAGTCCCATGGCGATGGAACCCGCCGCGATTTCGGCCAAGCCTGCCGTTACCACCAGCGCCGTGGCCTGCGCGCTGGGCAGGACCGCGCCGGTGATGCCCGCCGCCAGGGCAAACGGAACCGTCAGACCGTCGGCCATGCCGATGACCACGTCGCGCACGCTGGCGCTGGCGGTGAAGTGTGATTCGATGTGGGGCGTGCTGGGCATGAGCTGCTCCTGGCGAGGTGGAATTTCCGCGGCAGCCCGCGGACCGGGAAGTCTAACACGAGCGAAGCATGCTCCGACGGACGCCTCCGGGAATGGCTTCTCGGCGGCTCGGGTTTGGCGAGAAAACGAGCGGGCCCGTGTCCGGGTTGGCGCCAGGAGATCGTGGCGGTAAGATGGGCGCGATTCGCAAGAATCCTATGGCCTCTTCCTTTCGCTCCGGTTTCGTGGCCGTTCTCGGGCGGCCAAATGTGGGCAAGTCCACTTTGACCAATCGCTTGGTCGGTCGCAAAGTGTCCATTGTCACGTCGCGTCCGCAAACTACCCGCACCCGTATCCTCGGAATTGTGAATCGCCCGGACGCTCAACTGGTGCTGATTGACACTCCGGGAATTCACCGCGACCGGACAGCCCTGGGGCGGCAGATGAATGCAGAAATCGCGCAGGCGCTGGAAGGGATTGATGTGCTGGCCGTGATGATAGATGCCAGCCAGGGCCTAACACCGGCCGATCGCTTTGTCTTTGAACGGGCTGCCCGATTCGCCGGGCCTGCCATCCTGCTGCTAAACAAGATCGACCGCATGGCCAAGCCTGCTCTGCTGCCGCTGCTGGAGACTTGTTCACGCCAGGCCTCGTTCACGGAGATGATCCCCATCTCGGCGCTTTCCGGCGACGGAGTGGAAAGGGTCCTGGAACGCTTCCTCGCCTATCTGCCGGAGGGAGAGCCGCACTTCCCGCTAGACCAGTTCACGGATCAGCCCGAACGCTTCCTGGCTGCGGAGATCGTGCGCGAAAAGGCCATGGCCGCCACCCGGCACGAAGTTCCGCACGCCGTGGCCGTGCGCGTCGAGTCGTTTGAGGACAAGAAAGACCTGATTCGCATCCTCGCCACCATCCAGATCGAGCGGGAATCCCAGAAAGGAATCCTGATCGGACGCCGCGGGGCCCAGCTCAAGGAGATCGGCACCGCGGCCCGCAAGGAACTCGAGGCCTTCTTCGGAGTCAAGGTGTACCTTGAACTGCGAGTCAAAGTCGAGCGCGATTGGCGGGAAGATCCGCAGCGCGTGAGGCAACTCGACTGGCGGCACAATCTCGAACGGATGGGCGGGGAGTGAGGCCTCACTCCTCCGCGGAAATTCCCAGCGCTTTCATCTTGCGGTAGAGGTGGCTCCGCTCCAGACCCAAGGCTCCTGCCGTGCGGGTCATGTTCCACTGGTGTTCCTTGAGCTTGTGGAGAATGAACTCGCGCTCGTAGGCGCTGCGGGCCTGCTGCAGCGTGGCGTAGGGAGGGGAAGGGATGCCGGGGACGCCGCGGAACAGCTCGGGAGGCAAGTGGTGCGGCTCGATGCGGGCCTGCGGGCAGATGATGACCAGCCGCTCGATCAGGTTGCGCAGCTCGCGCACGTTCCCCGGCCAGGAGTAACGCATCAGAGCGGCGACAGCCGCATCGCTTAGTTCCTTTGGCTTGCGTCCGTAGGCGGCGCTGAATTCAGCCACGAAGTACCGTGCTAGGCTGGGAATGTCTTCGGCGCGTTCGCGCAACGCCGGCACGTAGAAGGGGATGACGTTCAGGCGGTAAAACAGATCTTCGCGGAACAGCGCTCGCGCGATCTGTTCGTCGAGTTTCTTGTTGGTCGCCGCCAGGACGCGCACGTTCACCCGCGACGTCTGGTTGGAGCCGACGGGCTCGATGCGTTGCTCTTCGAGCGCGCGCAAGACCTTGGCCTGGGTGCGCAGGCTCATGTCTCCCACCTCATCCAGGAACAGCGTGCCGTTGTCGGCCTTCTGGAACTTCCCCACCTTGTTTTCGCTGGCCCCGGTGAAGCTGCCCTTTACGTGTCCGAACAGTTCCGACTCGATCAGTTCTTCAGGAATGGCGGCGCAGCTCACCTCCACAAAGGGCTCGCTGCTGCGCAGGCTGGCGGCGTGCAGGGCGCGCGCTACCAGCTCCTTGCCGGTGCCGCTTTCGCCATAGATAAGGACCCGGCCGTTGGTCGGTGCGGCCAGCGCGATCTGCTGGCGCAAGGCCTTCATGGGAACGCTCTCCCCGATCACATGGTAGCGCCCGCCCAGCTCTTCGCGCAGCCGCCTGTTTTCCTCTTCCAGGCGCAAAAACTCCAGCGCTTTCCTCACGGCCCGCGTGGTAATGTCGATCGACAGAGGCTTCTCCACAAAATCGAATGCGCCGAGCTTGGTGGCACGCACCGCGGTTTCGATGCTGGCGTGGCCCGAGATCATGACTACCATCGGCAAGTGCCCATGCTGGCGCATTCGTTCCAGCGTTTGCAGGCCGTCTAATTTGGGTAACCACACATCCAGCAGCACCACGTCCACCGGCCCTCGCGCCAGGCGCGCCAGGCAGTCCTCCCCACTGGCCACCGCTTCCACGGCGTAACCTTCCTCGGCCAGGATGGAGGTGAGCGATGTGCGGATTCCTTCTTCGTCGTCCACGATGAGGATGGAATGAGCCATGGTGGCGCCGGCGCGCTAGGCCTCCTGGGCCAGCGCTGCAGCCGCTTCCGCGGCTGGAAGCTCGATGACGAATCGCGTGCCCACCGGCGCGTTGTCCTCGGCCCGCATCAGCCCGTGATGCTCGGCGACGATGCGGCAGGCGATGGCCAGGCCCAGTCCGGTACCGCGATCCTTGGTGGAAAAATAGGGTAGGAACAGCTTTTCCTTGTCTTCCGGAGAGATTCCGTGGCCGCTGTCGGCGACGGTGATCTCCACCGTATCATGCTCGGCGCGGAAGCGCGTCGCCAGATCGAGATGCCTGGCGGAGGAGCCCTCCATGGCCTCGGCGGCGTTGTCAATCAGGTTGACGATCACCCGCTGCAGCAACTCCGCGTCCGCCTTGATGAGCGGCAGGCCCGGCGCAAAATCGGTGTGGATGGTGACGTCATCTAGCCGCCCCTGAAACACATCGAGCGCCCGGCGAACGATGCCGTTGGGCTCGGCGGGCGCCAGCCGGGCGACCGGAAATCGCGCGAACTGGGAAAATTCGGAAACCAGCGTCTTGAGCGTTCCGACCTCCCGTGCGATCAGTGCCGTGCACTCTCCCACCAGCCGCACCAGTTCCGGCGGGTCGGACGGACTGCCTCCCCGGCTGAGATAGCGCAGCAACCGTTCCACCGAAAGCTGAATCGGCGTCAGCGGATTCTTGATTTCATGCGCCACGCGCTGGGCCACTTCCTGCCAGGCGGCGGCCTTCTGCGCGCGCAAAAGTTCAGTCAGGTCGTCAATCACCAATACATAGCCGGCGCTGCTCCGCCGCGGGCCCAGCGGGCTGAGGGTTACCGCGGCGTGCACGACATGGCCGCCCACTAGAAATTCCAGCTCTTTCGACGCGCTGCCCAGGCGCAAAGAACGGCGCATCAGATGCTGGATGTCGCGGGCTGTGTCTTCACCGAGCAGGTTTCCCAGCGTTTCCGCCTCTCGCGGATGGTCGCCGAAGATCTGCTGCGATGCGCGGTTCATCCGCACGATTTTTCCGTCCGCATCGAGAGACAGAACACCGGTGGGGATGTTTTCGAGAACGGTCTCAATCAAAGTGCGCCGCTGATCGAGCTCTTGTACGGCCTGCTGCAAGCTGCCCGTGAATTCTTCAATCTGCTGGCGGTTGGCGGCGAGCTGGGTGGTCATCTGGTTGAACGAACGCACCAGAGTGCCCAACTCGTCCCGGGCGGTGACCTGCACCTGCGTGGCGAAATTGCCGGTGGCAACTTCGCGCGTGGCCTCCGCCAAGGCCTGGATCGGAACCGTCACCCCCTGGGCGATGTGCAGCGCCGACCAGGTCGCGGCAAACAGCAGCAAAACCGTGAACAAAGAGAGCGTTAGCAGGATCTGGCTCTTGAAAGTACGGATCTGCGCCCACTCCGCGTTGAACGCAATCATCTGTGATTCGATGTCGTGATAGCGGCCGAGAAAATCGACCGGCAGACGATAGCCGACGATCAAGTGGCCGCTGCCGCAAGGAGCGCTCGCGGCCAGAAAAGAATCCGACGAGGAGGCCCACAGTTCCGCGCCCTTCGGCAGGCCCTGCGCGAATGGGGACGAAGAATCGAGCTGGATACGCTTGGCGCCGCCCCGCGCTGTACCGTTGGCGTCCAGAGTCCAGACTCCTTCGGCGCCCTGTTCAGTGGCCAGTCGCGCAGCATTCTCAAGCATGAATTCGGGCGAGTCTGTCGTGTGCTCCGATGCTGCTCGCGTCACTCGCGCCGCCAGGGCCGTCAAGCGGGCGTAGCCCGGTTGATTCATCTCGCCCAGGAGCAGCTGCGTTTCCGAATTGGCCACCTCCAGTCTGCGCGGGAACCAGCGGTTGAGGGTCCGGTTCATCAGCCCATAGCTGATGAAAAACATGAAAATCAGGGGCAGGACGGATACCGCCATGGCTCCCAGAACCATCTTAGTCTTGAAACGGGACCCGAGCTGCTGCGCCTGGTGTTCCGCCCAAAGGCGTACCAGCGTGCGCACCAGCATCAATCCGAACACCAGCAGCGCGGCCACGATGAAGGTCGAGAGAGCGTACAGAATTAGCACTTGATTCCAAGCCCCGAACTCGAACGGCGTCGTGAGAGAGCCGAGCGTAAACACAGCGGCCATGAGCAGGGCTATCAACGTCCCGCCCAGCGCCAGCCACAGCCGCGATCTCCGCGAACGCTCCCTCATGCCCGCGTCTCCCGAACCGATGATGACAACGGGGAGCCGGCTAATCGCAGCACAGAATTGTCCGGCAGATGGGGAAGCAGGGGACACTCTCCGCAGCGAGGCTGGCTCTTCCGGCACCAGTTCTTGCCGACGTTTACCAATAGCGCGTGAAACTCATTGTACAGGCCGGCATCCCTGGGCAGATTCATTTCGAACAAGGACCGCACGGCCCCGTAATCCGTTTTGCCGTTGGTGAGATTGTGGCGGCCCAGGATCCGGTGCGTATACGCATCCACCACAAAGACCGGGTGGCCACCGGCGTACAGCAGGATGGAATCCGCGGTCTCCGGGCCAATTCCGTGGACGGCGAGCAGTTGCTCACGCAATTCCGCCGTGGGCCTGCGAAACATCCGCGCCAAAGAGCCGCCATAGTACTCGCGAAGGAAATGGACGAAGGCCTTCAGCTTTTTTGCCTTTTGCCGGAAATAACCCGATGGCCGGACCAATCGCGCCAGCCGCGCGTTCGAGACGCGTTCCATGGCGCCCGGCGTCAACAGCCGTGCGCGCCGCAGGTTTCCCATGGCGCGCTCCACGTTCGCCCAGGCCGTGTTCTGCGTCAAAATGGCGCCCACGATCACCTCAAACGGAGTTCTCGCCGGCCACCATCCCATGGGACCCAGCGCCTGCGACAGCGTTTGAAAGTACACTTGCAGCGTGGAGGCCATCGGCGGCATGGCTCCTGCGTCAGCACCCCCGCCCCGCCAGGTTAATCCGGCAGCGGGGTCGGGCGCTGATATCGTGTCTGGCATCGCTCTCACGGCGAAAATTACTCCAGCGGCACGATAGCGGGCCCAAACCGCCCTCGTCAAGGCCACTGTGGTGAAATTGCCACACCGCTGAGCCCGCCCCTTCCTTCCCGCTATTGGCGCTTTCAATACGATTCACAAAGCCGCCAACGCGCCGGTCCGAGGGTTCTGCTAACGTTTTTATTTCGGGAAGTGTGTGGTTGTAGGTCCGTCTACCTATGTCTGCCAGGCTTGGCGAAATCCTGATCAAGGAAAAGCTGATCAACGACGATCAGCTCAAGCAGGCACTGGTCTACCAGCAGAAGAATGGGGGCCGGTTGGGTACCTGCCTGATCAAAATGGGATTGATCAGCGACGATGTGATCACGGAAGTTCTCTCCCGGCAGTATGGCGTGCCCTCCATCAACCTGAAATATTACGAGGTCGATCCCGCCGTAATTAAGTTGATCCCGCAAGACACTGCGATTCGCTACCAGATCGTGCCGCTCTCCCGCGTTGGTGCCACGCTGACCATCGCCATGACCGATCCCACCAATGTTTTCGCCATGGACGACATCAAGTTCATGACCGGGTTCAACGTGGAGCCGGTGGTGGCCTCGGAGGCTTCCGTCAGCGAGGCCATTGCCAAGTTCTACGGCGAGGTTGAGTCCGGCGAAGAGCTCAACAAGGTGATGAAAGACCTGGGCGCGGACGACTCCGCGGACCTGGAGCTGGCCGCGGAAGAACAGGAAATGGACCTCGCCTCTCTCGAAAAGGCCGCGGAAGAGGCGCCCATCATCAAGCTGGTGAATTTGATTCTCACCGACGCCGTGAAGCGCGGCGCCAGCGACATTCACATCGAACCCTACGAACGCGAGTTGCGCGTCCGCTTTCGCGTGGACGGAGTCCTGCAGTCGGTGATGACCCCTCCGCTCAAACTGAAAGATGCCATGACCAGCCGCGTCAAGATCATGGCCAAGCTGGACATCAGCGAAAAGCGCCTGCCGCAAGACGGCCGCATTATGATCAAGTACCGTCAAAACTCCCGGATCAAAGAACTGGACTTCCGCGTGTCCACCGTCCCCACCCTTTTCGGCGAAAAACTGGTCATGCGTCTCTTGGACAAAGAAAACCTGCGGCTGGACATGACCAAGCTCGGGTTTGAGCCGGAGTCGCTGGCCAAGTTTGAACGCGCCATCCTCCGTCCCTACGGCATGGTGCTGGTCACCGGCCCCACCGGCTCTGGCAAGACCAACACCCTGTATTCCTCCGTATCCCGCCTGAACACCCCCGATACCAACATCATGACCGCCGAGGACCCCATCGAATTCCAGCTTGCCGGGATCAATCAGGTGCAGATGAAGGACCAGATCGGACTGAACTTCGCCTCGGCCTTGCGAGCCTTTCTGCGTCAAGACCCCAACATTATTCTGGTCGGCGAAATCCGCGATTTCGAAACCGCCGAGATCGCCGTCAAGGCCGCCCTCACCGGCCACCTGGTCTTATCCACGCTGCACACCAATGACGCTCCCTCCACCATCAGCCGCTTGATGAATATGGGCATTGAGCCCTTCTTGGTGGCCACGTCGGTCAATCTCATCTGCGCACAGCGCCTGGTTCGCCGCATCTGCGGCAATTGCAAGGAGCCGCTGGAGCTTCCGGAGCAGACGCTGCTGGATGCCGGGTTTACACCTGAGGAAGCCAAGACAGCGACCATCTATCACGGCAAGGGTTGCGCCACCTGTAACAAGAACGGCTACAAGGGCCGCGTCGGACTCTACGAGGTCATGGAGGTCTCCGACGAGCTGCGCGAATTGATCCTGGTCGGCGCCTCGGCGCTGGAACTCAAGAAGAAGGCGCTGGACGTGGGCATGATTTCTCTGCGGCGCAGCGGCCTGATTAAAGTCAACCTGGGGCTGACCACCCTCGACGAGGTCCTGCGCGAAACCGTTTTGTAAGGAGGGAATGTTATGGCTGGAATCACCCTGAGCGAGTTGTTGAAGAAAATGGTTGAAATGGGCGGAAGTGACCTGCACATCGCCACCAACAGCCCTCCCCGCGTGCGCGTGCACGGCAAGCTCAAACCGCTCGATTCGCCCCCGCTCACCGCGGCGGAGACCAAGACGCTGGCCTATAGCGTGCTCACCGACGCGCAAAAACACCGCTTCGAGGAGAATTTGGAGCTAGACTTCTCCTTCGGCCTCAAGAACCTGGCGCGCTTCCGCGGCAACCTGCTGCAGCAGCGCGGCGCCGTGGGCGCCGTCTTCCGCACCATTCCCTGGGAGATCAAGGGTTTTGACGCTCTCGGCCTGCCCGCCGTGGTCAAGTCACTTTGCGAAAAGCCCCGAGGCTTGGTCCTGGTGACCGGACCGACCGGTTCCGGAAAGTCCACCACTCTCGCCGCCATGCTGGACAAGATCAACAACGAACGCGAAGAGCACATGATCACCATCGAGGATCCCATCGAGTTCCTCCATAACCACAAGAAATGTCTGGTCAACCAGCGCGAGGTCCACGCCGACACCCATTCCTTCTCCAATTCCTTGCGCGCCGCTTTGCGCGAAGATCCGGACGTCGTGCTCATCGGCGAAATGCGCGACCTCGAAACCATCGAGTCGGCCCTGCGCATCGCGGAAACGGGTCACTTGACCTTCGCCACTCTGCATACCAATTCCGCCGTCTCCACCATCACCCGCATCGTGGACGTTTTCCCCGCCCACCAGCAGCCGCAAATTCGCGCCCAGCTCTCTATGGTCTTGGAAGGGGTCTTGTGCCAGGCGCTCCTGCCTCGCACCGACGGACGCGGCCGCGCCATGGTCATGGAAATTCTCGTGCCCAACGCCGCCATTCGCAACCTCATCCGCGAAGACAAGGTGCACCAGATCTATTCCGCCATGCAGACTGGCACCGGACAGACCGGCATGCAAACCTTCAACCAGAGCTTGGCCAACGCCTATTTCGGGAAGTTGATTACTCTGGAAACCGCCCTTGCGCGTTCGTCCAATCAGGATGAGTTGCAGGATATGATCAATCGGGGCGTTAGCGGCCCCACGACACGTGCTCCGGTGCCGGCGCGCCGCTGAGGCAGCGTTCGGAACCGCAACTGAGGCAGGAGGAAAACAGTATGCCCGTCTATGTATATCGCGGCACGGATCGCACCGGAAGCGCCGTCAGCGGCGAGCGCACCGCCGCCAATAAAGCCGAGTTGATGGGTCTGCTCAAACGACAGCAGATCAAGGTCAACAAGATGTCCGAGAAGGGCAAGGAGTTCAACCTGCCCACTTTCGGAGCGGGTGTTAAGTCCAAGGAAATCGCCGTCTTTACCCGCCAGTTTTCGGTCATGATTGACGCCGGCTTGCCTCTGGTGCAGTGCCTGGAAATCCTGGCCGGCCAGCAGGAGAATAAGACTTTCCAGCAGGTTTTGACCGCGACGCGAGCATCCGTCGAAGGAGGCTCCACCCTTTCGACGGCCTTGGGCCAGCACCAGAAGGTTTTTGATCCCCTGTACGTCAATCTCGTGGAGGCGGGCGAGACAGGCGGTATCCTCGATACCATCCTGCAGCGCCTGGCCCTGTACATCGAGAAAAACGTCAAGCTCAAGCGCGCCGTCAAGTCGGCCCTGGTCTACCCGGTCGCCGTCATTTCCGTGGCTGTGGGCGTCATCACCCTGCTCCTCTGGAAGGTCGTGCCTATTTTTGCCACTCTCTTTGTCGGTCTGGGAGTGGACCTTCCGCTGCCGACCCGCGTCGTCATCGGCCTCAGCAACTTCATCGGCAGCATCTTCGGCCTACTCATCCTGGTGTTCTTCGTCGTCCTGGCCATATCCGTGAAGATCTGGTACGGCACTCCCAAGGGCCGGATGGCCCTGGACGCTTTGTTATTGAAATTACCCCTGGTCGGTATTCTCTTGCGCAAGATCGCCGTGGCTCGCTTCACGCGCACGCTGGGTACGCTGATCTCCTCCGGCGTGCCCATCCTGGAGAGTTTGGACATCACCGCGCGTACCGCGGGCAATGCCGTCATCGAGCGGGCCTTGCTGCATGTTCGCCAGGCCCTCGAGGCCGGGAAGACTTTAGCCGGGCCACTGAAAGAGACCGACGTCTTTCCAGGCATGGTCACTCAGATGATTGGCGTCGGAGAACAGACCGGAGCCATGGACGCCATGCTCCAGAAAATCGCTGACTTCTACGAAGACGAGGTGGACGCGGCGGTGAAGGACCTGCTGTCCGCCCTCGAACCCGCCATGATCGTCTTCCTCGGCGTGGTGGTGGGCGGTATCGTCATCTCCATGTACATGCCCCTGTTCACCCTGATCGGCCAGTTGAGCAGTGCCCATTAGTTCCGGATCCGCTATCGAATCCGGCCCGCACCAGGCCGCCGCTGGGGGCCCCGTGCGGGTTGCCGCCTTGCCTGCCCGGCCCTGGCCGGCATGGCTCGGCGGCGCTGCGCCCTCGCGCCCCTCCTCGGACATGGTGGCGGAAAACCTGGGTGAGTGGCTGGCCTGGCTGACCCGCGTTCGCTTCCTGCTGATCACCTTGCTCATGGTGGTGGTGGTCATCCTGCAGGAATACTCCCATCTCGCTGTGCCGGCTCGATTTTTCCTTTCCCTGATCGTCCTCTGGTATACGCTGGCCACTTTCTATGCCATCTTGCTTCGCTGGGTGCCCGTGGCGCGTTGGCTGGCGCCTTTGGAGATCGTCTGTGATCTGTTTCTGGTCACCGGTCTGATCTATCTCACCGGAGGCCACGAGAGTTACTTCATTCCCTTGTATCTTCTGGCCATCATCATTGCCAGCATCCTGTTCTCTCGGCGCGCCACGTTTCTAGTTGCGGGGTTGAGCTTCATCCTGCTGGGCTCTTCGGTGGAGTTCGTGTATTACGGTCTCCTGCCGCGCACCGCGGTGGACTTGCCCAACGCCACCGCCCTGCAAACCTGGATCCTCAGCAACATGTGTGCTTTCGTGGCCGTCGCCTATCTCTCCAGCCTCCTCACCCAGAGCCTTCGCCGCCAGACCGTCGAGTTGGAGCTCAAGCGAGGTGAGTTGCAGGACCTCCAGGCCTTCAATGAAGACATCATCCACTCCATGCGTGGCGGACTGATCACCACCGATCTCGACGGTCGGCTCACGCTGCTCAATCGCACCGCCGAAGAGATCACCGGGTACCGCTTTGAAAATGTCCGCGGAATCTTGCTCGGTGCGCTCATCCCGGCCATCTGGGGTGTGACCCGGGAAAGTGAGAGCGGGCCCGTGGTGCAACGCAGGGAAGTCGAGTGCTACACCGCCAACGGACAACAGCGTTACCTGGGCCTGTCCGTCTCTCCCCTGCGAACCGGCGAGCATCGCAGCTCCGGTTACGTCATCAGCTTTCAGGACCTGACCGATCTGAAGCGGCTGGAGCAGGAGATGGTCGTGAAGGAGCGCATGGCCGCCCTGGGCCGCCTCTCGGCCGCCATCGCCCACGAAATCCGCCAGCCGTTAACGGCCATCGCCGGATCCGTGAAAGAGCTCGGCCGCATGGCTCCTCTGGACGAGGATCACAAGCACCTGGTCGGTATCGTCACCCGTGAATCGGAGCGTCTCAATCGCATCATCAGCGATTTCCTGAACTACTCTCGCGACAAGAGCTATGAGTTCACCGAGGTCGATATTTCTGACCTGCTGGAGGAGACGCTCACTCTGCTCGAACGCGACCCGCAATTGCAGGGCAAAAACCAAATCGAGCGCGTCTTCGACCCGCGCCCGATTCGAGCCCGCGTGGACGTCAATCGCATCAAGCAGGTCTTCTGGAATCTGTGCGACAACGCGCTCCGCGCCATGCCCGGCGGCGGAACGCTCACCGTGCGTATCGAAACTTCTCCCTTCTGGGTGCGCATCCGCTTCCGCGATACCGGCGTGGGCATTGACCCGTCCCAGCGAGGCAAGCTATTTGAGCCGCTGCAATCTACCTTTGCAGGGGGCACCGGCCTGGGCCTGGCTATCGTTTATCAGATTGTCCAAGCCCACAGCGGGCGCATTTCGGTGACTTCGGAAAAAGATAACGGCGCCGAGTTCACCGTGGAGTTGCCGCGAGTCGCCTAGTCTGACGTTTGGGCGAACGGCGCTTGGCTTATCGTTGGCGCAAGATCCCCGGGGGCGCGAGTATGGCCCACATCCTGGTGGTGGACGACGAACGCTCCATCTGCGAGCTGCTGGAGATTACTTTCCGCAAGGATGGCCACCGTGTGGAGGTAGTGACCAACGGTGAAGCGGCGCGCCGCCGGCTGGTTTCCGGAATCTTCGATATCGTCGTTTCTGATATTCGCCTGCCCGACATCAGCGGCGTCGAAGTATTGGCCTACGCCAAAGAGGTCTCACCGTCCTCCGTGTTTCTCCTGATCACCGGCGTTCCTACCATCGAAACCGCCATCGCCGCCGTCAATGCCGGGGCCGATCGTTACGTCATCAAGGATCATGAGCTGGTGGATCAGTTGCGGCGCGCCGTACAAGAAGTGCAGGAAACGCTGCGCCTGAAAAGCGAGGCCCGCTACCTGCGCCGCGAGCTTCGCCGCTTCACCGGCCAGGACAACATCATTGGCCGCAGCGCCAAAATGCGGACCATCTTTGAGCTGATTCAAACCGTGGCCCCGCAGGCCAGCCGCGTGCTCATTACCGGAGAGAGCGGGACCGGCAAGGAACTTGTCGCCCGGGCCATCCACGAAAACAGCACCCGGGCGCAAGCCCCGTTCATCACCGTCAACTGCGGAGCCTTTCCCGAGACCCTGCTGGAATCCGAGCTGTTCGGCTACCTCAAGGGTGCTTTCACCGGCGCCAACGACAGGCGCCAGGGCCTGTTCCAGGCCGCCCACGGCGGCACGCTCTTCCTCGACGAGATCGGCGACATGAGCCCCAGCATGCAGGTGAAGCTCTATCGGGTCCTGCAGGAGGGCAAGGTGCGCCCGCTGGGAAGCACCGAGGAGTTGGATGTGGATGTGCGCGTGATTGCCGCCACCAACCGCAACCTGGAACGGGCCATTGCTGCCGGAGAGTTCCGCGAAGACCTCTTCTACCGCCTGAGTGTAATCCCCATTCACGTGCCCCCTTTGCGCGAGCGCCGTGAAGATATTCCTCTGATGGCACGGGCATTCCTGGAGCGCTTCTGCAAGGCCATGCAGAGGCCCATCGAGGGCATTGAGCCGGCGGCCATGGCCCAACTGGAAACCTACGATTGGCCCGGCAACGTGCGCGAATTGGAAAATACTCTGGAGCGTTCCGTGGCCCTCGAAACCGGCCACTTGATTTCCCTCGGCGTCCTTCCGGAGAAAGTTCGCCTGGCGGGCTCAGCCTCCGCCGGGCTCGCGCCGCCCGCGAATGGGCACCCGGCTCTTCCCGAGGCGGGGCTGGACCTCGAGCGCCACATCCAGGAGACCGAGCGCGCCTACATCGTAGCTGCGCTCGAAGCCTCGGGCGGCACCGGTACCCGCGCTGCCGAGCTTCTCAAAATGTCCTATCGCTCTTTCCGCCACTATGTGAAAAAGTACGGAGTTACCTGAGGACGGAGAGATAGCTTTCGGCAACCTCTGGCCGGCTAGCGCTTTTGAGCTCAGGTGCCGCTTCCTCCCCCGCCGCGGAACGCCTGGCCACCGGCGACACCGCATAGACCACCGCAAACACCGCCAGCACTTGCATGATCGGGTCCATGGGGTAGCGATATCGCAGGGAAGTATGCGTCAGGTAAAAGGCCAGCGGAAAAACCAGCATCACCGTCCCCAGCGGGTAGGCCGCTGGGCTGCGTACGCGGAAAGCGAATAGCGCCCCCAGCAGCGATAACAGCGCGAACAGGCAGTTCCCGACGATTAGCAGTTTCAGCGGCCAGGGCGCAGTGGGCCACAGGTCGGCGGGCGAATCCCAGATGCCCAGCCAATGGTTGGTGAACCGGTGCAACACGAAGCGCGCCGTGTCCGCCGGGTGGGAGCGGATAAAAGTCCACGCCTCGTGCTCTTTCTCTTCCATGTAGGGAATCTCGGTCATCCGGGCATATTTTAAGGCTTCGTCCAAGTCGTCGTTAGGATGAAGCCACCAACTCCAGCTATCCGGGACATTGGGATTATTCCCGAGCCACAGCTCCAGTCCAAAATTCGAGCGCAGCGGGATGAATTGGTGAAAGACGACGTAGTTGCGAATCGTCCATGGCGCGATTCCCGCTGCGAAAATCACAGCCGCCGCCAACGCCAGCTTTGCGGCTTGGCCCAACTGCTTCCGCAGCGGCCACATCGCCCACAGCGAAAGAAACGGCAGGACCGATACTAGCGAGGGATTGATCAGCGCCCCGGCCGCCCACAGCGCCCCATAGCCGGTCCACCAGCCCATTCGATCCGAACCGCGCAATTTCAGTGTGGCCGCAGTCAAGAGCGCCAGCCACAACCCCGCCAGCGCCGTGTCCCACACCCACACCACCGGGAAAAAAATGGCCGTGGGAAGGAATACCCAGGCCCACGCCGCCGCCGTGCCTGTCTTTTTTCCAAATGCGCGCGTGCCGATGGACGCGATGGGCCAGCAAGTAAACGCAGCGAAAGCCACGTTGATGGTCTGGATGATGAGGTTCGACGCATAGCTGTACACACCAAACAGCTTGAAGATCCCGGCGAGCAGATAAGGGTAAATGGGGGCGAACCAGGCCGTCGCTCCTGTCTCTACCAGTCTTAACGGTGAGCTGAATCCGCGTCCTTCGGCGATGGATGCGGCCACCGCGCCCGTTTCATAGCCATAGGGAAGCCTGTCCACCGCCACACGAGCGTAACTGCCGTGCGCGTCCTGATAGAAGATGGCTATGCGTACCACGAACGCCACCACCACGATCGTCGCCGTCGAGCACAATAGGCGTTTCGCGCTCGCTCTCAAGTCCGCTTCCTCCGGCCGTTGCGCCCAACCCTCCTTCGCGCCGCGGTCCCTTTGCCAGTGTAGGTAGAAATCACCGGCCCTCGCAACGGCCGCAGGAGAGCTTCGTGCGATGGCCGTGCCCATTCGGTTAGATGACGCTGAAATCGTGAGCGCGTGCACCGGCCCAAGACTCCAACGCCGGCCGCACTAGGACACGACACTTTGCGACCGTGTGGATTGACAAATTTTGTCACTGCGGGAGCAATCTGGCCAATTTTCCAGATTTGGATGGGCTACAAATCGCTCCCTCCTTTATCACTAAGTGCCATTATAAGAATGTCTTACAGGCCTCTGTGTCGCACCAGTTACCAGTCCACCCGAGAGTTGGAACCGGGCTTGCACTTACTACCCCCGATGCCCCGGTGCGGCCATCAAATTCGCGAAGGAGACTTTATGCGGACCAAGAATGCTCAGAAGGGTTTTTCGCTTATCGAGTTGTTGATCGTCGTGGCGATTATTCTCATTATCGCCGCAATCGCCATCCCGAACCTCCTGCGTTCGAGAATGGCGGCAAACGAAGCCTCTGCAGTCGGTTCGATGCGCACGATAAACACGGCTGCCGTCCAGTATGCGACCACGTACGGCACCGGTTTTCCTCAACTCTTGGCCGACCTCAGTGGACCGGGTCCGGCCACCTCAACCCAGGCAGATTTGATTGACTCTGTGCTGGCAGCCGGCGTGAAGAGCGGTTACAGCTTCACTTATACCCCCGGCACGGCCGACGCCCAGGGCAACACCAACACTTACACCCTCGAAGGGGTGCCGTCCAACGTCGGCGTCACCGGACAGCGGGGTTTCTTTACCGATCAGTCCGGCGTGATTCGTGCCGACGCAGACGCCTCTGCGGACATCAACAGCACGCCACTGTCCTAGCAACGCTTAGTTCGAGCGGGGAGGAAGTCCCCTTCCTCCCCGCTTGATCTTGCTTCTATCAGGGAGCCGAATGAGGCATGTGATGCGGAAAAAGCCGGCACAACTCGGACCCGGTACAGAGAAGCAACGCGGATTCTCTCTGATCGAACTCCTGATTGTGGTGGCAGTCATTCTTATTATCGCCGCCATCGCAATTCCCAACTTCATGCGTTCCAGGATGCGCGCCAACGAATCGGCCGCCGTGCAGAATCTCCGGAACATCACCACTGCGAATGTGGTGTACCTGACGACCTACGGAATCGGGTTTTCCGACTCGCTGACCAAACTCGGCGGCAACGCTGTCATCGTGGATTCCACCGCCGCAGGACTGATTGACTCGGTGCTGAGCAGCGGAATCAAGTCCGGCTATAGCTACACCTACGCCGTTATCTCCACCGATGGCGCCGGCCAAGTGCTGGCCTACTCCGTAAACGCTGAGCCGACCGCCCTCGGTGCAACCGGGGATACGTACTATTACGTTGACCAGACCTCCATCATCCGCCGGAACAACACCGGGCTCGCCGGTGCCACCGATCCGGCCATCTAACCGCGCCGCCTCGCTTCTCTGGTTTTCCGGGCCCCCGCCGCGCACTTCACTCCTTTGACCCAATGAACGCGACTCCTGCTAAACTGGCAGTGTTATGCCGTGCCTCTTTCTTTGTGCCCTGATCTTTTGCGCCCTGGCCGCCGCCCCGCCCTTGCCTGCGCAAACCAGCGCCCAGGCTGCTCCCGTGGTGCGCCTCCTCGAAGCCAGATATCGCAACGTCAAGACGCTCAAGGCCGTATTCCTGCAGACCTACCGCGACGGACGCTCCGGCCTCCAAGTGGAATCAGGAACGGTCTATTTCAGCCGCCCCGGACGCATGCGTTGGGAGTATGAATCGCCCGAAGCCAAACTGTTCGTCTCCGACGGGAAATCTGTCTGGTTTTTCGTTCCTGCCGATCGCACCGCCACCCGAGCGCCGATGAAAGAGAGCGCTGACTGGCGCACGCCGCTGGCCTGGCTGACCGGGAAAGCCAAGCTTTCCCAGCTTTGTGATCGCATCGGCGTCTCCGGCACCCCGCCAGGCCAGTCCGGTCACATCGTATTGAATTGCATCCCTCGCGGCACCAAGCCTCTCCTCAAGTCCTCGCCGCTCGACGACGCTGTGCAGGAAGGGATCCTCGGCCCCGCCGCGTGGTACGACCGCGTCCTGTTGGAGGTGGACCCCTCCACCGGCGAACTGGCCGATGTTCGCGTGCTTCAGCCTGGAGGCGTCGAGCTCGAGTTCCGTTTTGGTCAGTGGCAGGTGGGCCTTCCCATCGAGGAAACCCTTTTTCGCTTCCAGACGCCGCCGGGCGTCACCCTCCTCGACGAAACAGCCGCCCAGCGCTGAGTTCGCTGCCTGTCCGCGGCCTCCCCATCCTGTTAGACCTGTAAAACGTTGATAAATAGGCGCGAACGGCGAAATCAAGCCCGGGGCCCGCCGTCTCCCGATGCTAAACTCGAATCTGTGTTGGCGCGTTAGTTCTTGCCTGTCGCGGCGCCATGGGGTGTGCGCTTGTCTTTCCTCCTGCGCGGGACCAATAGGGAATCGGATTCCGGAGCGCTCGGAACACCTCTGGCCGATAAGGCTCTGCTTGCGGGCATCCTCCTTCTGACCGCAGTCGTCTTTCTTCCCACCCTGCGCTTTCAGTTCGTCTACGACGACCAGGGCCAGATCGTAGAAAACACGTTGATTCACGCCTGGCGTTTTGTCCCCGAATATTTTCAGGGCCAGGTCTGGCAGTACCTTTTCCCGAATGCCCCCGCCAACTACTACCGTCCCTTGAACGTCTTGTGGTTCCGGATCAATCATGCCCTGTTCGGTTTGCAGCCTGTGGGGTGGCACGCCTCCGCCATCGTGCTCCATCTCTTGGCTACGGCCCTGGTGTTTTCGATCGTGCGCCGGATCACTGCTCGCTCCTTGCTGGCCGCGGTCGCGGCGCTGCTATTCGGTGTGCATCCCACCCGTCACGAAGTCGTGGCCTGGGTTTCCGGCACCACAGAGTCACTCTGCGCTGTCCTCTTCCTTTCCGCGTTTCTGGCCTACCTCCTCTCACGGGAACGCTGGACAACCGGTTGGATGGCCGTCTCCTGCCTCCTCTATGCCGCCGGTCTTCTGGCCAAAGAGACGGCCATGCTCTTGCCCCTCCTGATCCTGACCCACTCCTATCTGTACGGTGTTCGCCAGGACCAGTCCGCTCCGCTGGCGCCGTGGCAGCGTCTTTCCCAGGCCGCCGAGCGAGCATCTGTTTACGCACCCCTCGCCATCCTGTACCTCGTGGCGCGCATCCAGATTCTGCATGGCTTTTCACATGCCCAGACCGCGGTGTCGCTGCCGGCGCTCCTGCTGACCCTGCCTTCGGTCCTGTTCTTTTATATGAAGCAGTGGTTGCTGCCGATCCGTCTGTCGGTATTCTATGACTTGCCGCTGCGGACGCGCTGGGACCTGCTCCACGTCGTGCTTCCGCTTGCGGCGCTGGCGGCGGCCGCTGGGGCGCTGTGGTTCTTTCGACGGAAACTGGGCGCGCGCGAGATGAGCTTTGCCCTAGTGGCGATTGTTGTGCCGCTGGTGCCGGCCCTGCACCTCTCTCTGTTCGCACCCGGTGAGCTCGTGCACGACCGCTACGCATACCTGCCGGGTCTCGGCGCCGCACTGCTGGTGGCTCTGGCTCTTCAGCCGCTGTTCAAGGGCCGGTTGGTTTTCGGCTTGCCGCAGCGCCTGGTGATCCTAATGCTATCCTTGGTGTTGCCGCTGTCCTACAGCACGGCCAACGCATCCAGTTACTGGGTGAATGACTTGGTTCTTTTCGAGCATGCCCACCGCTTGGCGCCTGAAAACGCCACCGCTCGGAACAATTACGCCGTCCAGCTCGCGCGTCACGGCGAGCAGGGGGCTGCTATTTCCATGCTGGAAAAACTGGTCCAGGAGCGCCCCGATTACTTCCTGGGTGTCTACAATTTAGGCCGCCTGTTGTACGAAATAAACCTGATGGGCGCCGCGGAACACTACCTGCAACAAGCCAGAAAAATCGACCCCGGCATGGCGGATGCCCATCTTCAGCTCGGCATGATCAGCCTGAGAACAGGCCGTGTGTCTGAGGCGGAGTCGAATTTCCGGCGCGCCCTGGCGCTGCGGCCCCGCGATCCGAAGTACCACTTCGCGCTGGGGGTGGCCCTGGCCCATCGCGGAAATTGCGCGCTCGCGCGTTCGGAATTTGCCGCAGCCCTGTCACTCAATCCCGGACTTCTGCGCGCACAGGAGCAGATGGATAAGTGCGGCACAGAAAACGCGGCGGAAGATTCCGCCAACTCGGCGGGGCACAGCTCCTCGGTGCCGCTCCCGGCGGCTCCGGCCGGGGCGGCGCCGCTTGCGCCCGTCAAAGGGCCCTGAACCTCCAATGGCGTCTCTTAGTGAACAATTATCGGCAGGACCCGGCGTGAGCCGGGTTGCGATCCAAGGCGCAGGTTATGCGCGTCACCGGTACAACACCTTCGGCCTGAGGTACACTTTCTTCTATGGTCGAGTTTGATTGCAGGGTAGCTGACACCGCCGGCCGGGTCTATTCGCAAGTCGAGGCGGCCCAGTCCGAGAGCGAAGTCCGCCAGAAGCTTTCTGGACGCGGATTGCTCGTCTATTCCGTGCGCCGGCGTGGCGGCCTGGCGGCTCGCGCCGTGGGCCGCGAGCGGCCGCGTACCGTACGAAACTCCGATTTCCTTGTTTTCAATCAGCAGTTCAACACCATCGTCAAGGCTGGCCTGCCGATTCTGAAGGCGCTGGACCTTCTCGCGGAACGCGCCGCAGCGCCGCGGATTCGTCCGGTCCTTCTGGACGTGCGCGACCGCGTCCGCGAAGGTTCCACGCTTTCCGAGGCCCTCGAAAAACAGGGCATGTTTCCCAAGGTCTACATCACCGCCGTGCTGGCCGGTGAGAAGAGCGGCAATCTCACCGGCGTGCTCGACTATTTCATCGCCTACCAGCGAGTCTCGGTCAGCGCCAAAAAAAAGCTGATCGCCGCACTGGTCTACCCGGCGATTCTGATCACCGTGGCTAGCGGGATCGTCACCTACCTGGTCACCTCCGTCGTTCCCAAATTTGCCCAGCTCTATGCGGACATGAGCCTTCAGTTGCCTGCGGTCACCCAATTGCTCGTGGCCTTGACGGTCACTTATCGCTTCTATTTTCTCGGATTTATTCTGGCCCTGGCTGGGAGCGCGGCCTTTCTGGTCTTGTGGTCCCGCACCGAGCAGGGAGGCCTGGCGGTGGACCGCTTGAAACTGAGAGTGCCCTTCGTGGGCGACACCTGGATCAAATTTCAGGTGGCTCAGTTCTGCCGCACCCTGTCCACCCTCCTGCAAGGCGGAACCCCGTTGGTCAACGCTCTGGCCACTTCGGCTGACGCCGTGCCCAGCCGCTTGATCTCAGCGGGAATCTTGCAGGCCTCGCAGCGCGTGCGCGAGGGCCAATCTCTGCACGCGGCGCTGGAGAGCACCAAGCTGATGCCCGAAATGGGTTTGGAGATGATCGAGGTCGGTGAAGCCAGCGGCGCCCTGTCCTCCATGCTGGCCAGCGTGGCTGAATTCTACGAGGAAGAAACCACCTTGCGACTGGGGACCCTTATTGCCATCGTGGAACCGGCCATTTTGGTCTTTATGGCAGTTGTGATAGCTTTCATTCTGATCTCGTTATACTTGCCCATTTTCTCGTTTTCCATGGGTGCCGGGGCTCGTTGAAGCGCCCCCCATAAATTATGGGAACCACCGATTCCAACTTCACCCCCGCTGAACTCCAGGACGCGCAACAGGAGCGCGATCACAGCCAGCGCCTGGCCGAGCGCTATCGCTGCCCGTTTGTGGACCTCAACGACGTGCGTATAGACCCGGAGCTGTTTCGCGTCATTCCCGCCGACCTGATGTTTCGTTTCAACTTTGTTCCCCTCCAGTCCCATGACCACCAACTGGTCATCGCCGTGGCCGATCCCAGCCAGGTCTTGCTCAGCGACGAGCTGACCCTGCTTCTGGGCAAGAAACTCGTGATCCGGGTGGCCACCGCCAGCCAGATCAGCGATCTGCTCAAGCGCACCGAGCAGTCCCAGCGCGTGCTGGAGCAGGCCACCGAGGCCTTTACCCTGCAGGTGGTGGCGGACGAGGAAGAGAGTGAGCAGGCCATTTCCGCCGACCGCCTCACGGCGGATACGGCCGTCAATCCCGTGGTGCGCTTGGTGGACACGGTCATCTTCACCGCGCTCGAGCGCCGTGCCAGCGACATCCATATCGAGGCCCGCGATATGGAAGTCGTGGTCAAGTACCGCATTGACGGCGTGCTCATTAACGCCATGCCGCCCATCTCCAAGGAGTGGCACTCCACCATCCTCTCGCGCATCAAAGTCATGAGTGAATTGGATATCGCCGAGCGCCGCGTGCCCCAGGACGGACGCTTCCGCGTCCGCTACAAAGGGCGCTTCGTGGATTTCCGCGTCTCCATCATGCCCTCCATCCACGGCGAAGACGCCGTCCTCCGCGTCCTCGATAAGGAGACCCTCTCCGAGAAATTCCATAACCTCAGCCTCGAAGTCATCGGTTTCTCCCAGGACGACCTGCGCAAGTTCCGCCGTTACATCCGTGAACCCTACGGCATGGTCCTGGTCACCGGGCCCACCGGTTCCGGCAAGACCACCACTCTCTACGCGGCCATCAACGAGATCAAGACCGACGAAGACAAGATCATCACCATCGAAGACCCGGTGGAATATCAGGTGCACGGCATCACCCAGATTCCGGTCAATGAGAAAAAGGGATTGACCTTCGCGCGCGGTCTTCGCTCCATCTTGCGTCACGACCCTGACAAGATCATGGTCGGCGAAATTCGCGATCAGGAGACCGCCCAGATCGCCATCCAGTCGGCCCTCACCGGCCACCTGGTGTTCACCACCGTCCACGCCAACAACGTCACCGACGTCATCGGCCGCTTCATCAACATGGGTGTCGAGCCCTACAATTTCGTCTCCGCCTTGAACTGTATCCTGGCCCAGCGCTTGGTCCGGGTGGTCTGCCAGCATTGCAAGAAGCCGGTGCGTTATTCGGCCAGCGTACTGCAGGCCGCCGGCCTGGCGCCGGACGTCTGGGGCGCCGAGACATTTGCCGAAGGCGCCGGTTGCTTGGAATGTTCCGGCACCGGTTTTCACGGCCGCACCGCCATCACCGAACTCCTGGATCTGTCCGATCGCATCCGCGAGATGATCGTCAACCGTCGGCCCACCTCGGAAATCAAGCGTGCCGCGCGCGAGGAAGGCATGACCTTTTTGCGAGACTCCGGGCTGGCCAAGGTGCGTCAGGGCGCCACCACGCTCAAAGAGATCAACAAGGTTACGTTTATTGAGTAGTATAATCGAGGCCCCGTCTAGATGACTGGCAGCAACGGAATCCGGGAGGGAATCTACCGCAGCGCGCTGGTGCGGGGCATCTCGCGCTGGCTCGACGTCGTGCCCCACCCGCTGGTCGCCTGTGAGATCGCGCCGGAATATGTGGCCGCGGCTCGCTGGTCGCGCGGCGGTCTGGGACTGGAGGGATTTGCCGTCGAGTCCCTGCCCCCCGGGGCCATCGTCCCCTCCGCCGTCGAGACCAATATCCTTATGGTTGCCGAGGTGCGCAGCGCTGTGGGACGGGTGTTCGCGCGCTTGCGCACCAAGGGGCAGATCGTGGCCCTGCTGGTCCCCGATCCCGTCGTCCCCGTTTTCGTGCTCCATTTTGATGTCTTCCCCAGGAGGCGGTCCGATGCTGAGCCGCTCCTGCGCTGGCGCCTCAAGAAGAGCGTGCCCTTCGAGGCCGAAGAGACCATCATTTCTTTCATGCGCCAGTCCCCGCGCGACGAAGGGGTGGACATCGTCACCGCACTGGCGCGGCTGCGCATCATCCGTGAGTATGAACAACTGATGCAATCGGTCGGCATGTCCCCGGGAGTCGTGCTCAGCTCCACCCTCGCGGCCTTGCCGCTGCTCGAAGACCGGCGGCCCAGTCTCCTGGCCCGCGTATCCGGAAAGACCTTGACCATCGCCATTATTCGCGAGGGAATTCTGTGGAATTACCGCTGCATCGAGCTTCCCAGTGATCTGTCCGAGTTGTCGGCCCAGAATCTGTTAGACGAAATTTATCCCGTCACCACGTATTATCAAGACACCTGGAAAGAGGGCATCGCCATGGTTCGCTTGGCCGGTTTGGGCGCGCGAGTGGAGGAGTTTCGCGAGCCACTCGAACGCGAGTTGAACTGCCCGGCGGCATCCCTGCTGGCCTCGGCGGGCAGCGAGGGCCGCCTGGGAAGCGACCAGCAGTCCCTGGCCGACCGCGACTTGGACGCGTTGGTCGGCTGGACCATGAATCGCGGCGCCTGAAGAGGCATTGCCCAAGGCACAAAGATGAAAATTCGCCTCAATTTGGCTACCTCACCCCTGGAGGGCAATCGCCGCTTCGCCGTCGGGGCCGCCACCGCCGCCGTGGTCGGACTCGCGGCTCTTTTCCTGCTTGCTGGGCGCGCCTACCAGGTATGGCGTGCCGAGACTGCTTTTCGCGCCGAACAGGCCCAGATTGACGCGGACATGGCCCGCCTGCGCGCCGAGCGCCGCGAGTTGGAACAGTTCTTCAACCGGCCGGAAACCGTCCAGCGGCGGGAACTGGCGGCCTTTTTGAACTCGCTGATTGCTCAGCGGGCCTTCCCGTGGACCAGAATCTTCATGGATTTTGAGCGCAGCCTGCCCGCCGGCGTTCGTGTCGTCAGCATCGAGCCCAGGCTGGTGGACGACTACGTGCAACTGCGCCTCACCATCGGTGCGGCCAGTGATGAGGGCAAACTCCAATTTCTGCGCAGTCTGGAAGGCTCCAAAGCATTTTCTCGCATCGAAGTACAAGGAGAACGGCGCTCGGATCGCCCGGGCGAGTCCGGCGAAATCGTGCTGCTCCTGCAGGCGCGCTATTCGGCCAGTTAGAGGTGTGATTTGCGGAAATCCAGACATACACTGATCCGCTGGCTTCTGGGCGCAGTCCTGGTCGCGGACCTGGCTTTGGCTGCCGTCAACTGGCGGATCGCCGGGGCGCCGCGCGACCCCCAGGACGAGCTGCACTCGCTGCGGCAACAGCGCGCGCTGCTGGCCGCTGACGTGGCGCGCGCGAAAAAGATTCGCGCGGACCTGCCGGAAGTAGAACGCAACAGCGGCGAGTTTTTCCAGCAGCAGATTGCGCCGTCCCAGTCCGGTTACTCCGCGTTGATTGAAAATCTTGGAGACCTGGCGGACGCGGCCGGCGTGCGCACCGGCAACGTTACCTTTCGCCAGGGCACGCCGGACCAGCGCGGCGTGGTCGAAGTCGAGATCGGAGCCGCTGTGAACGGCGATTACCCCAACATTGTCCGCTTCATCAACGGCCTGGAACACTCCGATACCTTTTATGTACTCGACGGGCTGACTCTCGCCGCGGGTTCGACCGGCGGACTTGGATTGAACCTGCGTTTGCGCACCTATTTCCGGACGGCGGCATGACACGGCGTAACCTAATTGCGTCGGCATTGCTGGCGGCCATCCTCCTGTTGCTGGCGTACGTGATTTACAGCAATTTCCGGCAGCCCGGCGCCGCGGTGGTGGTTACTGCTGCCGGCCAAGGTTTCGTGCCGCTGCCCGTGGAAAATCCGGCGTTGCGCATGGATCTGCTGGAGCAATTGAAAAAGTTTCAATATCAAGGTCCGCGACGAAATATTTTCAGTATCGCGCCGCTGCCGGTTGAGCTCCCTTCGCAAGCCGCGCCGGCTCAGGTGAACGCCGCACCCATCCAGCTTCCGGGTCCTGCTCGTCTCGTAGTCCCGGCTGTTTTTTTTGGACACGTGACCGACACCCGCAGCGGGACTCGCCGCGCGTTTTTCAGTGAAGGCGAAGAAGTGTATGTCCTCGGCCTGGGCGAGGTCCTCCTTAGCCGTTTTCGCTTGGTGCAGATCGGCAACAACACGGCCGAGTTGGAAGAGCTGGCCTCCGGCCGCAGAACCACGCTGACCATGGAGAATCCGGGGTAGTCGTGAGATGCTGCGGTTCCAGCCCGGCGCAAAGTTTGCGGCCACAGGCGGGTTACGCTCTGCTGATGGCGATTTTCCTTTCCGCCACAATGCTTCTCCTGGCCTTTGCCGCCGCTCCCAGCATCCTCAATCAAGGCCGTCGTGAACGAGAACAGCAACTCATCTGGCGGGGCAATCAGTACGTTCGCGGCATTCGCCTCTACTTCCAGAAAAACGGCCGTTTCCCGCAAAACAAAGAGGAGCTCATCAAGGGCACGCTGGACGTTCACTTTGTTCGCAAAGCGTTTACCGATCCAGTAAACACTCCGGGCTCTGATTGGCGAATGATATATGTTGCTCCGTCCGGCCAACTGACCGGCAGCGTTCGCTACCATAGCCTGCAAGAAATGGCTGCGGCGCTTGGCGGAAGCGCGCAAAATTCCGGCAATCTCGCGGCGCTGTTCGGTGGTCCCGGCGGGGCGCAGGCCGGCGCGGGCGCTGCACGGGGCGGTACGCCGCAGGCTGCGCCGCCAGGGGCAGCGCGAGGAACGGCAGGCCGCGGCGGCCTGCCGGGAGCGCCGGCAGCGCCAGGCGCCGCGACCGCCGGGCAGGCGCCCGGTGGAGCGCAACCGGCGAGCGGCTTAGGGTTGCCAACGACGGTGGCACCACTGGAGGCGGTGGACGGGCCGGTGTTTGGCGCTTCCATGATCGGCATAGCCAGCAAAGTGAAACAGACCTCGCTACTTGTCTATCAGGGCAAAGACAGTTACTTCGATTGGGAGTTCATCTGGAACCCGCTGCTTGGCGGCGTGCCGGGTGCTCCACCGGCCGGGCAACAACCCGGCGCCGGGCAGCCCCCCGGTGGCGCCATTCCACCCGGCGCAGGGCCGGGCGCCGGAGGGCCAGGCGAGCCCGGCGCACTCCCGCCAGCCGGAGAGCTGCCGAACCTGGGACCGCAAGGGCCGCGATAATAAGTTTCTGCCGAGTTGTCTCAGGCAAAATCATCTGCCAGAACCTCCAAGCGCGTAGGTTTCAATGGCCGCGGCTACGCCGCCCTGGTCGTTCGAGAGCGTTTCGCGCCAGCCCATACTCTTGAGTTCGGGGACGCTGTTGCCCATCACCACGGGCAGGCCGGCAAATTCCAGCATCTCCATGTCGTTGAAGTTGTCTCCGACGGCCATGACTTCTTCGCGAGCCAGGCCACGTCGGGCGGACCATTCGGCCAGCGTGGCGCCCTTGGAGCAGCGCGGATGAATGACGTCCAGCATGGCGAAATCGAAGCGCTCGTAGTAGGTGACGGCCAAGGAGAATGAGGCGCGGTTGGGCGCGGCGCGCAAGACCGCTTCGGCGGTGCGCATGATTCCGGGGGAGCCGCTGTACATGACTTGAATGGGGTCCTCGGTCAGGGCATTTTCGAGCGGCGAGATTTGAGCGATGAAATCGCGGTTGCGCAGAAGATAAGGTCGGCGGCGGGGATCCTGCCAGTCAATTTCCTCGTAAATCACCTGATTCTCGCGCGGGCGGTCGAAAACGACGGCGGCACGCCGGCGGTAGCGGGACATGTGGCCCATGACGTCGAGCGCAGTCTCGCGCGGCAGGAGATGGCGGAGATGGGTCGTGCCGTCCTTCGATCGCACCAGGGCACCGTTATTGACAATCAAGGTGAGAGGGCAGGGAATCTTGTTAGCGACGGGCAGGGCAAAATCGAAGCGGCGGCCGGTGACCAGGACCACTTCGATGCCGCGAGCTACAGCGGATTGGATGGCGCGGAGATTGGCCTCGGGCAGCTCCGAGGAGCTGTTCAGGAGCGTGCCGTCAAGGTCCAGAGCGATCAGGCGAATGGGCATCTTAGTCATAGCAGGGGATGGAGCGAAAATGACGGAGGCCGGCAGGATGCCGGCGGTACGAGGAGAGAGGAACCCGGCAGGATGCCGGCGGTACAACAGCGACAGGTGCAAATCCCGTGCGCAGAAGGGCTTAGAGGGGCGATGGCAATTGTTGGGTCGCAGTGTACCCCCCACCCCCGGTGTTTTTGCGAAAGTGTGCGGAAATGATTGAAGGCGTGGGAGTTGACGTTTCGCGCGGTGCACGAGGAGTTTGTAAGTATATGAAAATACAGGGGCGCATTTTCTAGAGAGCGCGAAGGAGTGCGCAAGGTTATGAAAGCAGGGGAGTTGAGTTGTTTGGGTGGCCAAAAGCTCGACCGACAGTGCGGCGTCTTGCCGCGGTTCGTCGGTTGGTGCGTTCTGCGCGATTGCATAGCTCGTCTACCGGTCGTGCATGAAAGGCGGAGTTCCCGGTCCCAACTTCTATTATCTCATGCGAGTAAAGAGGCGCGAGGGATGTGGGAGAAACACAGAGGTCGCGGAGTTCGCACGAAGATCGCGGAGAAAGAAGGGATTGGAATGGGAAATTTCAGATCTGAGATTTGAGAGAGTCCCGAGGGGAGAATAAATACGAAGCATGAACGCGCCTTGCGATCTGACGAGCATATGAGATGAAGCAAAAGCCCCACGCGCAAACACGGCGCATGGGGCACCCACGCGGCTCCCGCACCGTTTGCGGTTTCCGGGAGGGCAGCGGCGCCCGCGCACACAAGGGAAAAGAAAGAGAGATTCATCGGGCCTGGTAGTCGGCCCTCAGAATGACAGCGAGAAAGGAAAGGCGTGGCCAAGAGCAAAGCAGATTCCTCGTCCGCCGCGGCGGACTCGGAATGACAACTTGTGAGTATTGTTCTGGAAACCGCAAGAGCGATTCCGGAGGCGGATGCGAGCTATCGCGGGGTGGGGACGCGGCGGTTGAGTTCTTCGAACCAGTTGAGGACGACGTGGATTTGGGTCAGGGCGGCGGTCTGCTGCTGTTCCTTGGGTTTGAGCATGAGGAAACGCTGGCCGTCGGGTGACATGGAATAGTCGGCGGCCGTGGCTCCACCAGCAAGGTTGTTGGCGTACGGTCCCTCGAGAAGCAGGCGGGGCTTGCCCGCGCTGAATGTTGGCTGTGTTTGGATGTCCACTGCCATCAGCTTCTCCCGCTGGCCGCCGGTCCGATAGAAGAGTTCATTACCCTTGGACGACCACCGAACTTCAGTACCTCCGTCGGTGGAGATCTGCCGCTTGCCGCCAGGACCCGGGAAAGGCTGCATGTACACTTCATAACGGCCCGATTCGTCGGAAAGATAGGCCACCCATCGCCCGTCCGGAGAGAGCAGCGGCACACGCTCGTTAAAAGGGGTCTGGAGGATAGGCTGCGGCTTGCGCTCCCCCTCCAAGGGAAGCATCCAGAGGTCATAGCCAGTTTTGGTGTTCTGTTCGTTGTAGGCAAGAATCCGTCCGTCGGGCGAAAACGAGGCGGGTGTGTGCACGAATTCGCTTGTCGTCAGACGCTCTTCCGCGCCGCTGTTGTCAGCAGGCTTCCAGAAGACGTTGCCAGGTCCCGCCCGTTGAGACCTGTAGGCGACTCGTTTGCCATCGGGGGTCCAAACAGGAAAGGAGTTGATGCCCTCAAAGGTCAGCCGAGTCAAAGTATCACGCATCAGATCGTAAATCCAAATATCCCTGCTGGTCTCAGCTATGTCCAAGGCCACTTGCCGGCCATCCGGAGAGAGCCTTGGGTTCGCGTAGGCATGGGGAGACGCAGGCAGGGGTTGGGCCGAGCCCTTGCGATCCACCCAGACCATCGTAAGTTCGGCGCCGGCCTGAGGTCCTCCGGGAACATAGACGAGCGAGCCCAGGCTGGAAAAGCTGAACTGCCCGGCGCCGGAATTGCCAGCGCCGGCCATGACGCCCTCGAGAGCGGGGGCTGGCGTGCCCAGCACTTCGAGCCGCGACGAATCAAAGGGCGCCGCCATGATCGTTCCTGCGCGGTAATAGATCAGGTGTCCGGTTGGGACATACCGTGGAAAGGTGCCGCCGCGAATCAAGACCTTCTGCTCGGCGCTGTCCAGCCGATATGCGGCGATGGTCGCGTCGTCGTAGGTGCCTCCGACCCCAATCGCGTAAAGGATGGTCTTGCCGTCGGGGAGGAACTGGGGCCAACGATGGCTTAGCTGGCCCCCCTCGATCATGGTCAAAACTTGAGGCTGGCCGCCGGCGGAGGAGACCTGGGAGAGACCGGCAGCAGCTGTCGGAGCAAAGACGATGGTGTCATTCGCTCCCCAAGTTCCGCCGCGGGAATTCGTGGCGTCGCACAGAGTTAGAACCGCGCCGCCACTGGCGGCCACTTTTTTTAGCTTGCCAGCAGCGAAGAACCCGATCCACTGGCCATCCGGCGAAAAGAAGGGGCTGAGGGCGCCTTCGGTGCCCGCGAGCGGCCGGGCCTCCAGAGAGTCGAGCGCCCTCAAGTAGATGCGCTGCTGGGCACCACCAGCGACATACGCGAGTTGAGTGCCGTCCAGAGAGAGGGCCAGCGTTGAGCCCCCCGTCCCTGTGAGTTGTTCATTGGGCGGCAGGGGAATGACCACACGCGACACGGGCTGAGGAGGAGGCGCGGGCCGGAGACTCCAAAAGGCGAGGGCGGTGACGAGGGCCACGGCCAGTGAACAAGCCGCAGCCAACAGCAGCGCTCGACGCCCGAGTACGGGGGTGCTTCCTGCCGCGACGGGTTCGGCGGGCGCGGCGCCGGAGAGAACGTCTTCGAGGATGATGCGGGCTTCGGCGATATGCGGGAGGCGGCGCTTCAGATTTCGGTCCAGGCAGCGGCGCAACAGATTTCGTATGGGCGGCGGCGTGTTCGCGGGGAGCGCGGCGAACTCCGGCTCCTTGGTCATCACGAAGGCCAGCGTCTCGGCCATGGAGTCGCCGGTGAAAAGCTGTCTGCCCGCGAGCATTTCGTACAGGACCACGCCGAAGGCCCACACGTCCGCGCGGCGGTCCACTGTTTTGCCCTTGGCTTGCTCCGGGGCCATGTAGGCCGCGGTGCCCAAGATCACGCCCTGGCGGGTGGCGGCCATGGAGAGCGTGGGCGAGTTGGAGAAATCGGCGCTTTCGGGTTCGTCGGAAAGCGCCTTGGCCAGACCGAAGTCGAGCACTTTCACCGTGCCGTCCGCTTTCACCTTGATGTTGGCGGGCTTGAGGTCGCGATGGATGACATTATTATCGTGGGCGTACTCGACGGCGTCGGCCACTTGCCGGGCGATGGGCAGAGCTTCTTCGAGGGGAATGGCTCCCGCCGCGACGCGCTCGGCCAGCGTGGGGCCTTCGACCAACTCCATCACCAGCGCGCGAATCGAGCCGGATATTTCCAGGCCATAGATGGCGGCGATATTGGGGTGATTGAGGGAGGCCAGGAGCTTGGCTTCGCGCTCGAAGCGGGCCATGCGCTGGGCATCGCGGGCAAACGCCTCGGGGAGAACCTTGAGCGCTACGTCGCGGCTGAGACGGATGTCGCGGGCGCGATAGACCTCGCCCATTCCGCCCGCGCCGATGAGCGCGAGAACTTCGTAG
>Ga0214473_10000215_pt1 | contig 82312 bp, 74 predicted proteins | sample RVTome_7_FD_203509 | JGI IMG/M metagenome (GOLD analysis project Ga0214473, IMG submission 203509) | Soil microbial communities from uranium-contaminated site in the Upper Colorado River Basin, Wyoming, United States - RVT98D197 | ecosystem: Environmental > Terrestrial > Soil > Contaminated >... | reverse complement strand
TGATGACGGCCATCTTCTTAGCCGTACTCGTTTTGAAAGGCATCGAAGTCACAAAAGTACGCATGAGGATTCCTTTCGATACCTGGGATCTTCCAACAGGATATGCTTACATGGCCGTCCCCATATGCGGAGCCATCATGATCATTGTAGCCCTCGTCAGGATGGCTGAATATCTGTTTGAGAGGAGGAAGGGATGAACGCCGAAGCGATCTTTTATCGAAATACCATTACGGAGATCATGGATAAAATCCTTGGAGAGATCGAAACGATTCAGAAAGCCTCTCGCGTCGTGGCTGAATCCATTGCTAAGGAGGAACCTGTTCATGTCATCGGCCCTGGCGGACATTCCAATATGGCTGCAGAAGAGGTCCTCTGGAGAGCAGGCGGACTGGCACCGATTAATGCTATCTTAGACCCGGGGACCAATCTCATCCATGGCGCTAAACGATCCAACCTCATCGAGCGCACACCAGGATATGCCTTAAAGGTGTTGGACGCCTACCGGGTTGGGCGAAACCCCGGAGAAGTGATTATTATCGTCAATGCTTATGGCGTCAACTCCATGTGCATTGATACGGCATTGGAAGCCAGGAGACGAAAGATGATCACGATCGGGATCACCTCCCGTTCCTTCGCAGATGTCCTCCCCGAAGATCATCCTTCACGCCATCCCTCCGGGAAAAACCTTTACCAAGAGGTGGACTATTTTTTAAATTGTCATCTTCCCTACGGAGATGCGGTGGTGGAGATAAAGGGCTGTATCCAGAAGACGGGGCCAACCTCCACCTTTTGCAACGTGTTCACGATCAACTTGCTCATGATCGAGACGGTAAAAAGATTGATGGAGATGAGAGTCCAACCTCCTTTGTGGATGAGCGCCAATCTGCCAGGCGGGGACGAAGCCAACCGTTCTTTAGAAGAAAAATATATTCCCAGAATCAAACATTTGGGTTAGGATGATAAACCCAACCCAAGAAGAAAGGATTACAAAATGAAAGCAGTCGTCAAATATGGAAAAGGTAAAGGCCTGGTTGAAATACGGGAGGTTCCTGAACCCAAGATGAAAGAGGACGAAGTCTTGATCGAGGTGAAGGCCGTATCCGTCTGTGGAAGCGACCTCCACATCTACCATGACGCTCACCCCTACTGGCCTCCGGTTATTCTGGGACATGAGTTCTCCGGAGTGATCGCTGAAGTAGGAAAAGAGGTGAAGGGGTGGAAGACCGGAGACCGGATCGTCAGTGAGACAAGGACAGGTTCCTGTGGTATCTGCTATATGTGTCAGAGTGGATTCCCACAGGTCTGCGAGCAGAAGAGACCCTATGGGATCGGAATCAACGGTGCCTACACCAAATATGTCGCAGGCCCTGCCCGCCTTCTCCACCGTCTCCCGGATAATATCCCCTTCGAAGTAGGTGCAGTGATTGAACCCACAGCCATCTGTGTTACCTCCATCCTCGAAAGAAGCAGGCTTCAGGCAGGAGAGTCTTTGGTCATAACCGGGCCCGGCCCTATTGGTTTGATTTCCCTTGCCATTGTAAAGGCGGCTGGAGCGGGATTGGTGGGAATCACCGGGACGAGTTCGGATGAAGGGATTAGATTTGAAAAGGCTAGAGAGCTGGGCGCAGATTTTATGATCGTAGTCGATAAAGAGAACCCTGTTCAAAAGGTCTTGGAGATGACGAATGGTTTAGGCGTAGATATCCTCATTGAGACATCAGGGAGTGGAAAAGCGATCTATCAAGCTTTTGAGATGGTAAGAAGGTTGGGTAGAATTTGCGCCATAGGAATTTCAGGTAAAGAAGAAGTCCCCATCCCTTACGATCGTGGGATCTTCAAGGCCCTCCGTTATGATTTCTGTTTCTCCAGCAGCTGGACCGCCTGGGAAACGACGATCGGTCTCATCTCAAAAGGTGTGTTGCCGATTGAAAAAATCATTACCCATCAACTTCCACTCGAAAAATGGGAGGAAGCGTTCCGTTTACTAGAAAATCTTCAGGCCGCCAAAGTGATTTTGATCCCATAGAAGAGAGGTTAAAATGAAACAACATCCCTATCAGGTGGTCATCACCGATTGCGACCATGGTTCCATCGAAGAAGAAAAAGAAGAATTGAGTCCAATCGGAGCAGAATTGGTTTTAGCCCAGGCGAGGGAGGAGGAAGAAGTGATCCGTGCCTGCAAAGATGCGGATGGCCTATTGAACCAATATGCGCTCCTGACACGAAGGGTCTTTGAACATCTTCCAAAATGCAAAGTCGTTGCACGTTATGGAGTCGGAGTGGACTCCGTTGACCTCAAGGCCGCTACCGATTTTGGAATCATCGTCGCCAATGTGCCGGATTACTGTATCGATGAGGTTTCGGATCACGCCATCGCTTTAATTCTGTCCCTGATGAGAAAGACGGCCTTTTTAAATGCGAAGATAAAATCCGGGCAGTGGGATTTTCGTTCGGGGATCCCCATCCACCGGATCAGAGGAAAAATACTGGGCCTTATTGGTTCTGGAAAGATCGGCCTCGAAGTGGCAGAGAAACTCTCCTCTTTTGGGGTTCGTGTCATTGCCTTTGATCCCTACCTCAAAACCAACCCCCAGGGAATTGAATTGAAGAGTCTCGATGACGTCTTAAAAGAATCAGATTTCATCTCCATCCACTGTCCCTTAAATGATGCCACCCGCCATCTTATCGGAGAAAAAGAATTTAAAAGAATGGAGAAGAAGCCTCTTCTAATCAACACTTCAAGGGGACCCATTATCGATGAGAAGGCTCTGATTCAAGCTCTGCAAGAAGGTCTCATCACCGGTGCGGGGCTCGATGTGTTGGAGAAAGAACCGCCCGATTCCGTAAATCCCATGCTCGCAATGGAAAACGTCATTCTCTCTCCGCATGTCGGTTTCTATTCGGAAGAATCAATCAGTGAATTGAAGCGAAGAACGGCTAAAAATGTTTCGGATGTTCTGATCGGAAGGTGGCCGGGTTCCGTGGTGAATCAAGGGGTAAAAGGTAAGACACGGGCATTCATCTCTGAGGATTAAAACGGGATATTCCTACCTACTTTAGAAGTTTCGTTATATTCTTTACTTTATCAGCGGTCTCCTTGATCTCCTTAGCCTCCTTCAGTCCCGGGATTTCTTCAACTTCCTTTTTCAAATCGGAGAGAAGACTCCCTTTATGATCTTCTCTCTCTTTCTCCTTCTCCGGCTTTTTTTCTTCCCGTATCTTTCTCAGTTCCCTGATCGTCTTCCCGAGACCTTCCCCGATTTCAGGAAGCCTCTTTGCCCCGAAAAGGAGAAAGATGATGACAAGAATGATCAGAATTTCAGGCAAACCCAAGCCAAACATCCTTTAACCCCACAAGTTCGGAGTTTGGAGTTTTTAGTTCGGAGTAAGAACTTTAATTTAAATTATTATTTACTACGAACTCCGAACTCATTACTCCGAACTGTTTATTTTTTACCGATACTCCCAGCGCCCTGGGACCCAGACCCAGCCCCTTCCCCTCGGCTCCCAGCTTCCTGGAACCCAGACGGCGTGAGGCTTCGGACGTTTATGCCAGTGACCTGGAACCCAGACCCATTCTCCTCTCCGATGTTCCCAGTATCCAGGCCGCCAGACAGCATCAGAATGGGGAGGGGGCCCATAAACTTCCACCCTGGGTTCGGGTGGCCTGACATGGATGGCACGGGGCGGACAACCCCAAAAAAGGATAGCCATCCCGCAGATGGCAACCAATAAAAAGAGGATGATTAATCTCCTGCTCATGGGAATCCCTCCTTATATGTTTTATATTTATACGATATTAGACTCCGATGCAAGAAAAATATTCAAAAATTCGTAATCCCTCAGAAGGCGTGGGGAGTTCCCCTGCCTGCCGGCAGGCAGGGATGAGCCGGCAGGGATTCCGGAGAAAATCCACAGGAGAGTGAGGCATTACAAAAATTCTCTTGATTTTTTTCAGGATTTCAAATAGTTAAGACCGGGGAGGAAATTTATGTCAATAGAGCTGGAATGTCCCATTTGCGATGCCGATATTCCTCTGGATGGCGATGAGAGGACAGGCGACTTTGTTCTCTGTTCCTTCTGCAAAGTAACTTTTAAACTGGTCAGGAAGAAAGATAAATGGGTTCTCGTTGAGGACTATGAGGTGTAGAGTGAAAGTGCTCTATGCTTCTGACCTCCATGGTGAGATCTATCTTTACCAGGAACTCTTGGAACTGGCCATATCCTCATCCGCAGAGATCATCGCCTTAGGGGGGGACCTCCTCCCCTCCTTTCCTCCGACGAAACGCTATGAGGACATGATTCCAAATCAGAAGACCTTCGTCGGCCAGTATCTCCTGCCTTTCTTCAAAAGAGTGATAGAAGCAACCAATGCCAGACACCTCTTTCTCATTCCCGGAAATTGGGACCTCGGTTATCATTATCTATTTAAAGAACCGGTAGAAGGGTTGATCGATCTCAACCAGAAAATCTACCGGCTCAGAAATGGATACGAAATCGTCGGTTATCCTTTTGTCCCCCCCACTCCCTTTCGGCCAAAGAATTATGAGAAGATGGATGATTCTGAATCGGCCTGGCCTCCCCAGAAGAATCCATCTTACATCAGAACCTCTGACCAAAGTGATGAGCTGACCGCCATCGACCCGTATCTCTACTTAAGGAGTCGGGAAACGATTCAACAGGATTTGGATCGACTTCCAAAACCTCTCTTCCCGGAGAGAGCTATCTATATGATGCATTCCCCCCCTTTTGGGACACGGCTGGATCTCGTTCAGGGAGGAAAATCAGCAGGAAGCCGTCCACTTAAAGCCTTCATTGAGTCGCATCAACCCCTCTTGACCCTCCATGGCCATATCCATGAGGCGCCACAGCTTTCAGGTTTCTACTTTGAATGGATTGGAGAAACGCTCTCCATCAATCCGGGGCAGTTTATCTCAAAAAAACTCCATGCCGTCACCTTTGAGATGGAGAGGGCAAAAAAGACGCTCAAACACACGTATCTCCGTAATATTCCAAATGATTTTTGTTTATAAAAAAACCTTTGACTTTTAAGAATGAATGTGCAATAATGTTTGTGTAGGTTGTAAGAAGTATCTGTTTTGGATCAAGGAAAGGTCGCAAAAGTGCTTCTGAAAACTTTTGTGGCTTTTTTTTTAGGGACAAAAGGCTATTACAACTTACTTAAGTTTAAAGTGGAAAGGAGGTGAGTTGTAGTGGCCAAAGGTAAAGTGAAATGGTTTAATGAGAAGAAGGGCTTCGGGTTCATTTCCAGAGACGACGGAAATGATGTCTTCGTTCACTTCTCCGCCATTAAGAGGGATGGATTCAAATCCCTTTACGAAGGCGACGAGGTAGAGTTCGAGGTTTCCCAGGGTCCGAAAGGGCTTCAGGCAACAAATGTTGTTGTGGTAAGCTAAAACAAAAATTCCTTAAACTTCGAAAGAGGCTCCGCGTATTTTTACCGGAGCCTTTTTCACAATCTCCATTTCTCCCCATTCTTCATCCTTTTTTTGCTTAATCTATTCCTGCAATTCAGACACTGGACTTCAGACGTTAGACATCAGACTTCTCTAATATAGAAAATTATTAAGGAGTCTATAATTGATCCCGATTTAATCGGGATGAAAATCTCCCCCAACCCCTCTTTGCCCTCCGGGCCAGAGGCCCTATGGGCTGGAGGCCAAAGAGGGGGGACATTTGTCCATACAATTATGGACTGATTAATAACTCTATCCCTCTCTTTTGAAATTCTTTCGTATATGCAAGAGTATCATTCCTTCTGGTAGCTGCCAGCCGTTCGGCTAAGCTCATGCCGAAGTCCTTATCCGGGTGTATTCTCTAGCCATTTTTTTTCTTCAGTCTAATGTCTGAGGTCTAAAGTCTTACTGTCTGAATCACAGAATCTATTCAACTGAACTTGACTTCTCCTCGAACCTATCCTATACTTTTTCCGTAAAAGATTTAAAAATGTCGCGGGGAGTTGGGATGGGCCTTGCTGAGAGGGTGACCGGACAGTCACCGACCCGCTGAACCTGACCTGGATAATACCAGCGGAGGGATCGACAGATGACCTGAAAAATGATGCCGACCCTCCAGGGCCGGTTTTTTTATTTCTAAGGGAGAGAGAATCATGGTCTTTCAAACGGAGCGCCTCATACAGGTTCTTTCAAGAGTTCGGGAACAAAAACCCGTTGTCCACGCCATCACCAACTGGGTCACTGCCAATGAAGTCGCCAGTTCACTCCATGCCATCGGCGCCCGACCCATCATGGCCTCTGCTCCTGAAGAGGTAGAGGAGGTTACCTCCAGAGCAGATGCATTGGTGCTCAATTTAGGGACACCCTCTTCGGCTCGCATTGAAGCCATGCTTCTATCAGGTCTTCAGGCCAACAGAGACGGCCATCCCGTGCTTTTTGATCCGGTCGGTGTGAGCGCATCTAAATTCCGGAGTGAGTCCTGTGGGAGGATTCTATCCGAGATTCGGGTTACGGTCATCAAAGGAAATCAGGCTGAAATCGGAACTCTCGCAGGAAGGGAGGGCTGTTTAGCTGGAGTGGATGCGGTCGCGGGCCCAGGGGATTTGTATCAGGCCGCTGAACATCTGTCGAGAAAGACAGGAGCTGTTGTGGCCGCCAGTGGCCCTCAGGATCTTATCGTCTCTTCCGGAAGGAGAGTGATGGTAGAGAACGGGCATCCAATGATGAGTCTGGTCACGGGCACGGGGTGTATGCTCACCGCAGTCATCGGAGCCTTTAATGCTGTGGAGAGCGACCCCATGGTTGCCACGGTGAGTGCAATGGCTTTCTTCGGCCTGGCTGGAGAACAGGCCGCCCTACGGGCAAACGGGCCGGGGACATTTAAGTCAGCTCTTCTCGACACACTCTTCTCATTAACACCCGACCAGATGAGAAAGGGAATTAAAGTAAAAGCCTGAGTAAACCCCGTTAGAAATTCCAGCGGTCCATTATTTCTAACGGGGTAAAAGGAGGAACACTATGGAGACACGAAAGATTGCCAGGGCTGTGATCCTCGTTGCCATAGGCGTCGCCATCTCACCTCTCACCAGCATTCCGATTGGCATTGCGAAAATAAATCCGGCCCAGCATTTCGTCAATGTCATAGGCGCCATTCTCCTCGGTCCGTGGTGGGCGACCGGCATCGCCCTCATCATTGGCATCCTTCGCAACGCATTAGGCACAGGCACACTGCTTGCCTTTCCCGGCGGAATGATCGGCGCCTTCCTCGCAGGTCTTGCCTATCGTTATAGCCGGAACATCTATGTCGGAGCCCTGGGAGAAATCGTAGGCACAGGACTTCTCGGAGCTACTGTGAGCGCCCTGATCGTCGCCCCTGTCCTGATGGGAAAGACCATGGCTCTGGGAGCCCTGATCATTGCCTTCTCCGGAAGCACGATCGTGGGGGCGATCATCGGCATCTTCGGCCTGAAGCTTCTCGAACGGGCCGGTCTCGCCAGATTAAAACCGGAGAGAGGTCGACCATCAAATGATCCTCCGCTTTGAAGGAGTCTCCTACTCTTACCCCGGCGTAGATATCCCGGCTCTCGATGGCCTTGACCTGACCGTTCATCCGGGAGAGAGTGTGCTCGTCGCGGGTGCGAGCGGAAGCGGCAAGTCAACCTTTTGCCGGGCCTGTATCGGACTGGTCCCCCATTTCCATTATGGGAGGTTGACCGGGAGGGTCCTTGTGGACGGGTTGGATACCCGCCAGCATCCTGTCTGTGAACTGTTTCGCCATGCCGGATTGGTCTTTCAAAATCCCGATGCCCAACTCTTCAATCAGACCGTTGAGGCAGAATTGACTTATGGCTTGGAGAGTCTGGGATTGGTGCCATCTGAAATCGAAAAAAGATTGGCCTGGGCGAGCAAACTGACAGAACTGGATTCCCTTATGGACCGGCCTCCCCATACACTCTCCGGAGGTGAAAAACAGAGGGTCGCCTTGGGAGCGATCTTAACGCTTCGTCCCCGACTCCTTCTTCTCGATGAGCCCTTCACACACCTCGACCCGGAAGGGACAGAGGTTCTCAGGAGAATCCTCAGGACGATGAAGTCAGAGGGAATCACCCTCATCATTGTTGAGCACAGGATCCATGAGATCATCGATGATGTGGATCGCCTCATCGTTCTCCGTCAGGGAAAGAACGTTGCAGAGGGCCCTCCCCGTCAAGTTCTCTCCGCAGACATTTCAACCTATGGCCTCAACCTTCCACCCCTGATCCGACTCTTCCGAACTTTTGGTCTGAATCAAACGCCGTTCAATGTGGATGAAGCCCTCGAAAACCTCAAAACGCAGAACCTCATTGCACCATTTTCATTTCATCTATCCGAGCAGATGCCAAATCCCTCCAGCGCCCTTACGGCAAACCCATCTCCAATCGTTGAGGCAGAGAATATCTGGTTCAACTATGAGGGCCGCAACGTCCTCCACGGGGTTCACCTCAAACTTCATAAAGGGGAGTGCGTTGCCCTCCTGGGCCGCAACGGAGCTGGAAAGACCACCCTGATCAAACACCTCAATGGTTTGCTCAAACCTCACCAGGGTTTTTTGAGGATCCTCGGCCGGGATACTCGGAAAACGCCCGTCTCCGAACTTTCCCGCCATGTCGGTTTCGTATGGCAGAATCCCAATGATCAACTCTTTCGGCCGACCGTGCGGGAGGAGGTTTTAACAAGTACCAAAATCTTACACCCCTATGATCCGGTCTGGTGTGATGAACTGTTCAACCGTTTCGGTCTTCTTCCCCTCCTTGACCGTTCCCCTTTTTCGCTGAGTGAGGGGCAGAAGAAACGGGTCTCTTTCGCCGCCGCATTAGCGGCCAAACCCGATCTGATCGTTCTCGATGAACCGACTGCCGGACAGGACGAACTCTTTCGCCGTGAATTAACCGGTTTCATTTCCCAGCTCCAGAAGAAAGGAGGCACCATTGTGCTGGTGACCCATGACCTCGAATTTGCCGCCGAGCATGCGAACCGCTGGCTGGTCCTATCAGAGGGGCAGATGATTGCAGATGGCCCGCCTGAGGAGGTGATGGCCAATTCAACGGTCATGGCAAAAGCAGGGCTCCGGCCGACCAGACGTTTTCAACTAACCCAGGCCATAAACCAACTCAGAGAGGGTAAAGCTTAATGTGGCAATAAAACATTAAAGCAGACACGGCGGGGACACTGTAAGAGCCTTGTAGCGGAACCTTTTGAATGTTAGGCACTATCGTCCACCAACTTTGATGGGGTTCACTTTGGGTGAAGTCCTTTATGACCCATTCAATTCCAATAAAACCCGCATTGCAAGGGTCTGGAAGTGTTCCCGTCGGGTCTGCTTAATACAACTGTAAGGTAAACCTTGAAACGATCAACCTTTGATCCCCGTTCCAAACTGATCGTGGCATCCGTTGCCACCGTTTTATTGATGATCTTCAATCACTGGAGCTTCCTGACCGCCTCCCTTGGAATACTGGCGGTCATCGTCCTCTTTCTTCACCTCGGTCGTCCCTATCTCAATTTCTTAAAAAACCTGGGGTTTGCCGGCCTCACCTTCTTCATCATCGCCTATCTGGCTTTTGATCTCATCACCGGCATCGTATCCGGCCTCCGGTTGCTCACCATCGGGACGACCTTTTTCCTCTTCTTCCAGACCACCTCACCCGGTATGCTCTCCAATGGACTGCTCAAGATGGGCCTTCCCTACCCCTTCGCCTTTGTGCTCAGCGCATCCATGCAATTTGTCCCTGTTCTGATCCGTCGTGCGAGAAACATTCGCGATGCTCAGCGCGCACGGGGCATTCCCATTGAAGGCGGCCTGGGGACACTTCTCCATCTGCCTGCACTCGCAGGCCCTCTGCTGATTCAAGCCTTTAAATTTGCGGATGAACTCGCAGAAGCCATGGAGGCCCGTGGTTTCGGAATTTCCGGCCGCAGTTTCCGCTACGAGCTACGTTTCAGATGGAGTGATTGGATGGCTGTCACCATAAGCCTTATTGCCTTAACCATTGCACTCTCAATTCAATTCTTTTAATCGTTGCCAAAACCCATTTTCTTCCTATCACCCCCGTTATTCTTACTTCGAGAAATCTGTTTTTTGACCCTCCTTTTTATCTTGACACGCTTTTTTAGCCAAACTATACTTCCATCGGTCTGAATTAAGTTCAAATAATTGACCTTCACAACCATTATCCATAGGAGAACTTTTATGCCAAGACGTGACGACATCAAGAAAGTGATGATCATCGGTTCAGGACCCATTGTCATAGGTCAGGCTTGTGAATTTGACTACTCTGGCACGCAAGCCTGTAAGGCGCTTCGGGAGCTGGGATACAAGATCGTTCTGGTCAATTCAAATCCGGCGACGATCATGACCGATCCGGGGATGGCGGATGTCACTTATATCGAACCGCTCAACCTTCAAAGGATGAGGGACATCATTGAAAAGGAACGGCCGGACGCCTTGCTGCCCAACCTTGGAGGACAGACAGGACTCAATCTTTCCTCAGAATTGTCACGGACCGGCATTCTTAACCAATATGGAGTAAAGATTATTGGCGTGGACATCGATGCGATAGAAAGAGGAGAGGACCGATTAGCCTTTAAGGAAACCATGAACCGGTTGGGCATCGATATGCCAAGAAGCAAAATTGCTTTAAGTGTGGAAGAAGCCGAAGAGATCGCCGCTGAGCTCGGCTACCCGGTCGTCATCCGCCCTGCCTATACAATGGGAGGAACAGGGGGGGGATTGGTCTATAATATAGAGGAATTGCGAACGGTCGCCAGCCGTGGTATCTCGGCGAGTCTGGTCGGCCAGATCCTGGTGGAGGAATCGGTTCTTGGATGGGAGGAATTGGAACTGGAGGTGGTTCGCGATTCCAAGAACCAGATGATCACAGTCTGTTTTATTGAGAATGTGGATGCCATGGGCGTCCATACGGGGGACTCCTACTGTACCGCTCCCATGCTGACCATCTCTCCTGATCTACAGAAGCGACTCCAGAAGCACTCCTATGATATTGTCGAAGCCATTCAGGTCATCGGTGGCACCAACATTCAGTTTGCCCATGATCCTGCTACCGGGCGGGTCGTCGTGATTGAAATCAATCCCAGAACTTCACGGTCTTCTGCCCTTGCATCCAAGGCCACGGGTTTCCCCATCGCCTTGATTTCGGCAAAGTTAGCTGCCGGCATGACCCTGGATGAGATTCCTTACTGGAGGGATGGGACTCTAGAAAAATATACCCCTTCCGGAGAGTATGTGGTGGTTAAGTTTGCCCGATGGGCTTTTGAAAAGTTTAAAAATGCCGAGGACAAACTTGGCACCCAGATGCGTGCCGTGGGTGAGGTCATGAGCATTGGTAAAAACTATAAAGAAGCTTTACAGAAATCGATCCGATCCCTTGAAATCGGTCGCTACGGACTTGGCTTTGCAAAGGATTTCCATGAAAGATCCCTCAACGAGCTGATGGACCTTCTGACCGAACCCTCCAGCGAACGCCAGTTCATCATGTATGAAGCCCTCCGCAAAGGCGCAACGGTAGAAGACCTTTATAAAAAAACCTATATCAAACCCTGGTTCATTGAACAGATGAATGAACTGGTGGAATTAGAGGAGAAAATACTCAAATATAAGGGTAAGACCCTGCCAGATGATTTATTGGTGAGGGCCAAGAAAGACGGCTTTTCTGACCGTTACCTTTCCAATCTCCTCGGTCTTTCTGAAAAAGAGATCAGAGACCGGCGTATCTCTATGGGTGTGGTCCAGGGTTGGGAACCTGTGCCGGTCAGCGGAGTGAAGAACGCCGCTTATTATTTCTCTACCTACAATGGACCGGATCAGGTGAAGGTCAGCCACAGGCCAAAGATCATGATCCTGGGTGGAGGTCCAAACCGTATCGGACAGGGGATTGAATTTGATTACTGCTGTGTCCATGCTGCTTTCGCCCTACGCGATGAGGGATATGAAACCATTATGGTCAACTGCAATCCGGAGACGGTTTCAACGGATTATGACACTTCCGACAAACTCTATTTTGAACCCCTTACGGTTGAGGATGTTTTAAGCATCTATGGAAAAGAAAAGCCTGTGGGTGTTATCGTCCAATTCGGAGGTCAGACCCCGCTCAATATTGCCAATGAACTGGCTCAGTCTGGAGTCAAGATTATCGGGACTTCACCGGAAACAATTGACCTCGCAGAGGATCGGGATCGCTTCCGCCAGATGATGGCTAAATTGTCCATTCCAATGCCTGAATCAGGAATGGCCAGCAACCTAAGGGAAGCCCTTCATGTGGCTGAGCGAATCGGCTATCCTCTCATGGTCAGACCTTCTTATGTCCTTGGAGGACGAGGGATGGAGGTGGTCCATGATGAGGAAATGCTCAAACAATATTTGGCTGCGGCTGTGGGTGTGACACCGGAACGGCCTATCCTGATTGACAAATTTTTAGAAAACGCCATCGAGACCGAGGCCGATGCCATTTCCGATGGAACCGATGCCTTTGTGCCCGCAATTATGGAACATATTGAACTGGCCGGCATCCATTCCGGAGATTCTGCATGTGTTATCCCACCGATCAGCATCCCTGCCAAGCATCAGGAGACTATCACTGAATATACCCGGAAGATCGCGATCCAACTGAATGTCATCGGGCTGATGAATATTCAGTATGCCATTGCCAACGACCGAGTTTATGTCTTAGAAGCAAATCCCCGTGCCTCCCGTACTGTCCCCATCGTTTCGAAGGTCTGTAACATTCCGATGGCACGTCTAGCCACTCAGGTAATGATTGGTAAAAAATTGAATTCTCTCAATCTCAAACCGAAATTCATCAGACACTTTGGGGTCAAAGAATCCGTCTTCCCTTTCAATATGTTCCATGAAGTGGATCCTCTTTTGGGACCTGAGATGCGCTCCACCGGAGAGGTATTAGGAATGGCAGACTCATTTGGTCTTGCTTTTTATAAAGCCGAGGAGGCAGCCCAGCAATTTCTTCCCTCTGAAGGAACGGTTTTAATTACGGTTTCCAATAGGGAGAGGCCGGCGGTCCTTGAAGTCGCCCAGGAATTCATCAGGCTGGGTTTTAAAATAAAAGCGACCAATGGGACTCACCTATTTCTGGCGGAACACGGCATTGAGTCCGAAAAAATTCTCAAGATGCATGAAGGACGCCCCAATATTGTTGACGGGATTAAAAACAAAGAGATTCACCTCGTCATCAATACGCCCAGCGGTAAGCTCAGTAAGGAGGATGACTCCTATATACGCAAGACAGCGATTAGATACAAAATACCTTATATCACTACCTTGGCGGCGGCCATCGCGGCTGCCAAAGGCATTGCCGCATCCCGGCAGGGAAAGGGCAGCGTCCGCTCCCTCCAAAGTTATCATGAGGATATTGAGTAGGACGTTTACGGAGTTAACCTTAGGATTGCATAAAATTATCTAATAAGGAAGGTGGGGGAAAGCCCCAGACACTCTAACAGGATGCTCAAAAACGCCCATCTACTTCGTTCCCCTCATCCTTCGTCGTTGCGACGTACGTCCAAGTACGCCTCACTCCTCAGGATTTCGGGCGCCTCGTATCTGGGCATTTTTCAGCATCCTGAATAAAAAGACTTTTTCAGCAACCTGCTAAACCTTAGGAAGGTATCCCGCTTCTCTCAACCACTGCTCGGTCAGTTTCATCCCCTCTTCTAAAGAAAATCGCGGTTGATAGCCCAGCTCACGCCTCGCCTTTTCAATGCTGAACCGCGCTTGGCGAGTTAGATAGTTGACGGCTTCGCGTGTGATTTTCGGCGGCTTGCCGGTCAGTTTTGAGGCTATTTCCATGCCTAACGCAATGGCCCTTCCAAGCCCCTCAGGCACGGATCTAATTTTAGGCTTTCCGGCCATCTGTGCATAGCATCCGAAGAATTCTTTCCACATCACGGCAACCCCATCGCTGATCAAATAGACCTGTCCCACGGATGGGTCGCGTTTCGTTGCCGCCAGCGTTGCATCGAGGAGATTGTCGATATAAACGTAGTTGCAGAGCCCTGTCCCTCCGTTGATGAGGATCATCTGGCCTGAATTGATCAGCTTGATGGGACGAATGGTCCACGGGCTGGAATTTGGCCCATACACATTGGCAGGTTGAATCACGACAACCGGAAGTCTTCCCTCTTGATGAGCAGCTTTCACGGCCTTCTCCGCGGCAATCTTTGTGTCGCAATAGAGATTCCCGCACGGTTGGTAGGCCGTGGTTTCATCCGTTCGCTCTGGCGGATTCATTCCATACACGGCCACACTGCTGAAATGGATGATTTTTTTGACTCCGGCCTCGCTCGAAACCTTGAGGATGTTCTCCGTACCCTCCACATTGGTTCGAAAGAATTCATTCCGGTTTCCGGTCTCCCGGACCAGGGCGGCACAATGAAATACAAGATCGCATCCGTTGACTGCATCACGTAACGAACCAAGATCGAGCAGATCTGCTTGAACAATCTCCAGTGGAAGTTTTCGCAGTCGCTCCGCTTTCTTCACATTTCGAACCATGGCGCGGACGCGCACTCCCTCTTCAGTGGCAAGCCGTTCCGCCAAACGGCCTCCGATGAAACCAGAACCACCTGTCACCAGCGCAGAAAGTCCGCGGATCTCCATCGCTCCTCCTGACTTAATCCTAACAAAAACTATTGTACTGTTTCAGAATTGATTTTACATATTTTGTCATTCCGGACTTGATCCGGAATCCAGTCTTTTAATCTGGATTCCCGTTTTCACGGGAATGACAACCGTCGTGATTATTGTAAAAAAGTGTTAGATTCACAACAAAAGTTTCAGCGTGACCTGAATATATGAAAAAAAGGATAAGGGATTTAATCCTTATCTCTTCCCCTGGGTCTTCAGATAATCTTTCCAGAAGGGGGAGATGTCCCTCAACCTCTGAATGATGGGCGGGAGATGTTCAATGATGTAGTCCATCTCTTCTTTGGTATTATAGATGGAGAGGCTGAAGCGGATGGAACCGTGGGCCGCTGTAAAGGGAACGCCCATCGCCCTGAGAACATGAGAAGGTTCGAGTGAACCTGAGGTGCAGGCAGAGCCCGAAGAGGCGCAGATGCCCAGATCGGAAAGTAATAGAAGAATCGATTCTCCCTCCACATATTCAAAACTGACGTTCAGGGTATTGGGAAGACGATTGTTCCGGTCTCCATTGACCAGGGTATTCGGGACCTTCTCCAGAATTTTTGCCTCGAGATAATCTCTCAATGCCCTGACCCTCGTATTCTCCTCTCCAAGATGCTTCTTTCCCAGTTCGCATGCCTTTCCAAGACCGATGATATAGGGAACATTTTCGGTCCCTCCCCTTCTGCCTTTTTCCTGATGGCCGCCGATCATAAAGGGAGAAAATTTGGTTCCTTTCCGGATATAAAGGACTCCGACCCCTTTCGGTGCATGGAGTTTATGGCCTGAGAGGGAGAGCAGATCCACCGTCGATTTCTTCATATTGAGAGGAATCTTACCGCCCGCCTGGACCCCATCGGTATGAAAAGGAATTCCACTCGACTTCACAATCTCACCAATCTCTTCGATGGGGAAGAGCACGCCGGTCTCATTGTTGGCATACATGATGGAGGCGAGAGCGGTCTTGTCTGTAATCGATTCCTTCAGCTCATCGAGGTCCAACCTCCCCTCACGATCCACCGAAATCTCTGTTGTCCTGTATCCTTTCCGGCTCAAATGGGAAGAGACATTCATCACGGCAGGGTGTTCCACACGGGAGGTGATGAAATGGCGCTTTTCAGGATAGGAGTCGAGCGTTCCCAATATGGCCGTATTATCACTCTCGGTCCCGCAACTCGTAAAGATGATCTCAGAGGGCTCCGCCCCTAAAAAATCGGCGACCTGCTCCCTCGCCTCATTCACCTTCTTCTGCACCTGTCCCCCGAAGAAATGCATGCTGGAGGGATTTCCATAAAATTCCGAGAAGTAAGGCAACATCGCCTCCAAAACTTCAGGAGCCACCCGGGTCGTCGCATTATTATCCACATAAACAGTCTTCACGGTTTGACCTCCTCCACGACGATATCGTCGCTGACGAACTCCTTCAATTTCGATTCGACATATTGTTTCAATGTAAATTCCGAGCTGGGGCAAAAAGAACATTTTCCCCTCAATGCGACATAAACCTTGCTCCCATCCACATCGATCAGATCGATATCCCCTCCATCCGCCTTCAATGCCGGGACGATCTCCCTTCCCAGTGTCTCCTCAATTAGTTTGATTTTCTGAATGTTGGTCAACTTCCTCTTGTCGGGTTTAGGAGGAGGACTTTCTCTCTCCATCTCCTTCCTCACCCTTTCAATGATGGCCTCAATCTTTGGATGACACTGCGCGCATCCCCCTCCGGCCTTCGTGTAGTAAGTCACCTGCTCAACCGTCCTTAGATCATTCTCCTTGATCGCCCTTTCGATGTCCTTATCCGTGACGCCAAAACACTTACATACAATCTCATAGTCCTCTTTCGTGACCTCCTGACCCCGAAAATTAGCAATGGCCGCCTGAAGGGCCTCCCTTCCCATCACGGAGCAGTGCATCTTCTCCTCAGGTAGCCCTCCTAAATAGTTGGCAATGTCTTGATTGGTGACCTTTTCTGCTTCTTCGAGCGTCATTCCTTTAATGATCTCCGTCAGGGCAGAGGATGAGGCAATGGCACTGGCACAGCCGAAGGTCTTAAACTTCGCCTCTCTGATCCTTTTCTTCTCATCCAGTTTAATACTGAGCCTTAAAGCATCCCCGCAGGCAAGGGATCCCACCTCGCCGATGCCGTCCGGATTTTCAACCTCTCCTACATTCCTCGGATTCAAGAAGTGGTCTTTCACTTTCTCCGTATAGTCCCACATAGAAATCCCCCAATGTTTTTTTAGAGAGCTCTGAAAAACTAATTTTCGCTCCCTGATTACGCAGATTTCAAAACCCGATTCCACAGATTTTTATTTAATTTCAATGTACTCTAATCTGTGTAATCAGATCCTAATCGGTGTAATCAGAAATTGATGCGACCTTTCAGAAATTTCTTTAATTATAAATTTAATCCTTTCATACCGTCAACTATTTTCAGAAATTAAAAGTTACCCCTCAGTTAAAGAGAGAAAAGGGTCGGGAGGTTCTTCTGTAAAAACCTTGAAGCGAAACCTCTATCCGTTGAACTACATAGGTTCGTTTCCTAAAAGCACCATGCAAATGGCAGGATGACCGATTTGCATGACCTCCATGATCGCTTTACAAGGTTTTGGAGGGAGAACCTTCCGACCCTATTGGGTCAAATACCACTCCGTAACTGAGGGGTTACAATTAAAATGGATCTGGCTCAGTGGTCCATTTCATAAATACGATTAGGGAAATACGTCATCGAACCTACGAAATAAAGCGCATTGCATCCCCATTTATTAGCACTTGAAGGTTACATAAGGAAACCAAATAGGGTGAATATAAAAACGATCAAAAAGTATATTTTATTTATTCACTTATTATATTGAGATTTCAATTAGTTACTAACATTACGCCTCGACGAGCCCTTCCATATGCATAACTAAAATATACATATATCGATAGAACAAATTTTTTGATTCAAACTTATATTGCAAAAACATAAATAAAATCAATTAATTACAAATTTCTTGCTCCTGATGTTAACGTTGGCATTGAGTATGCAGAATAGAGTGTGAAGTCAATAAAATCCACAGAAGAGAGGAACAAATCATGAGAAAAAGAGAAATGTTAAAAGCAGGAATGATGGGAGCAGTGATGGCGCTTCTTGCCACTCCAGCACTTGCTCGATCTGTTGAGCTGAAAGAGGCTGGGGCCGCGCTCTGGGTCTTTGTGGCCATTGGAGCGGTGATCATTCTTCTTCAGTTGATTCCAGCCGCGATTCTCTTCTTCAGCTTCATCGGAACTACGGTCTCTATGGCCTTCAAGAAGGAGGCTCAGGAGGAGGTTACGGTTCCGGGTTTTGAGCCAGTGGCTGTGAGGAAATAAGGTTAACAGAAATTCTGAGTTTTAGTAGACAGGCTATCCATTAGATTAAACACAAATGAGACATTCATTTCTGTCATCTCTTAAACAAAGGAGGAAGCCATGAATATCAAATTAAGTGCCGCTAACATAGTAAGTATCATTATCTTGATGTGCATCCTGGCAGCCATGGTATCGGTTGCCATTATGCAAGTCGTTAGAACCGTCGAAGATATAGGTCCAAGTATTTATATTGTAGGAGGAGCTGTTGCCGTTGTCGGAGCGATCATTCCTTTAATGCTAATCATCCTCGTTAAACATTTAAAGAAATACAGTCAAGATTAAAAATCTTGATTCCTGGTTGACAATTTACTATTCCCCCCTATATATAAAAAGAGCAGGGAAATTTATACTCTGCTCTTTTTTATTATAATGGAAAATCATTTCATCAAATTAATGAACGTCACGAAAACGTATCGCCAAGGGGACAATCCAGTGGTCGCCCTGGACCACGTCACCTTAAACATCTCGAGGAATGAGTTTTTAGCTATCACGGGCAAAAGCGGCTGTGGAAAGTCCACACTGATCAATATGATCGGAGGGCTCGATTCCCCTGACCAGGGTCAGGTCATGATCGACGGTGAGGACCTCTCCGGAATGGACGACCGCCGGTTAACCCTTTTCCGCCGAAACCGAGTTGGCATCATCTTTCAATTCTTTAATCTGCTACCAATCCTAACCCTTGAAGAAAATATTGCCCTTCCTCATCTCTTAAAAGAAGGGACCAATTCATTGCGTGAGAAGATCGATCACCTTCTTAACGAAATGGACCTCTACCAGAGGAGGCATCATAAGCCCCATGAGCTTTCGGGTGGAGAGATGCAGCGGGTGGCCATCTGCCGCGCCCTGATCAACGATCCGGATCTTATCCTGGCCGATGAACCCACCGGCAATCTCGATTCGGCCTCCGGAAGACAGGTATTGGAAATTCTACGCCGGTTGAGGGACGAACAGGGAAAAACCATCCTCCTCGTCACCCACAGCCCGGAAGGAGCGGCGATGGCGGATCGTGTCTTGAGAATGAGTGATGGCAAACTCCTCTGAAATAAACCAATGTCAAAGATCAAAGTCCAAAGTTCAAAGGAAATCCAAATTTCAAATATCAAGATCTTAAGTAAAAAACTTTTGACATTGGGTTGTTTTGAAATTCATTTGTCATTTGAACTTTGATATTTGGATTTTCTTATGGTCCTCCTTCACCTCCTTAAAACCATCACTCTCCGACACTTCCGCCTCAATAAAGGGCGGACCTTCCTCTCCGTCATTGGAATCTGCCTCGGTGTCAGCGTCTTTGTCAGCGTCCAGATGGCCATCCACACCGCAATCGAAGCCTTCAATGCCACCGTGGACCACGTTTCAGGAAAGGCCCAGCTCCAGGTCACCTCCTCCGGAAGGGGGTTTCCCGAAGAGGTTTACCTTAAGGTCAAAACGGTGGTTGGAATAAAGGCGGCTACACCCGTCATCCAGTTCATATCAAAGATCGACGAACCTGTTGGGGAGCCTCTTTACCTTCTTGGAATTGATATCTTCAGCGATCAGCCATTCAGGGATTATCAATTCTATGGATCCTCAGAAGAAGATCTCCGATTTCTAAAAGACCCCCAAGCCATCGCCATTACAGAGAAGCTGGCCCAACGGTATGGATTGAAGAAGGGAGATGCTTTGCCTGTCATCTTCGGTTCGAAAAAGGCCACCCTCAATATTACACACCTTCTGAAGATGGAAGGGCCGGCAAAGTCTCTGGAGGGAAATTTCGGCCTTATGGATATTGCCGCCGCTCAGGAGGCGCTGGAAAAGGTGGGGCTTATTGACCGGATCGATCTGTTAGTGGATCCATCAATCTCTTTCGAAGAGGTGGAGAAAGAGTTGAGAAAAGTCATTCCCCCGGGCACCGAAGTCCGGCGTTCCGATACCCGGAGCGGCCAGATCGAAAAGATGGTCTCCGCTTTCCATCTCAACCTGACGGCCCTCAGCCTCATCTCTCTGGTCGTAGGAATGTTTCTCATTTACAACGCCATATCCATCTCTGTCATCCAGAGGAGGCGCGAGATCGGAATTCTCCGGTCCATCGGCGCCACCCGGTCACAGATCCTCAGTCTCTTCTTATGCGAGGCTGGGCTGATCGGAGGGTTAGGGAGTCTCATCGGGATAGGAGTGGGAATCGGTCTGGCAAAAGTGATGCTCTACTTCGTCTCAAGGACCATCACCTCGCTCTATATTCTGGTGAGGACAGAAGACCTGATCATCTCCCCCTTCCTTCTCATCGCAGGATGGCTGCTGGGATGTCTCGCCTCGGTCTTCTCTTCGATCGGCCCTGCAAAAGAGGCTTCCGAGATTGCACCTAAAGAAGCCCTCTCTCTTGGGACGCTTGAAAGAAAGGTGAAAATTCGCCTCAAGCTCTTCAGCCTCATCGGCCTTGGTCTTCTCATCCTCTCGCTGATCTTCGCTCTTCAAAAACCTCTTGATCAGAAGCCTGTCTTCGGTTTTCTCGCCGCCCTCCTCATCGTCATCGGGATATCTTTTCTGATCCCTTCCCTTACCCTCCTGCTCAGCCGTCTTCTTTCGCCCGTTCTTCATCTCCTGTTCGGTGTGGAGGGGAACCTTGCCAACCGGTACCTCAGAGACTCCCTGGCAAGAACAATGATCACGATCGCCGCATTGATGACCGCCCTCTCCATGCTCACCAGCATCTCCATCATGATCCTCAGTTTTAGAAAGACGGTTGATCTCTGGGTGGAACAGTCGCTCAATGGCGATGTCTTTATCTTCCCGGGCTCCTATTCCCTGACCGGTTACTCTGCACTCCTTCCCCTCGAGGTCTCAAAGGCTCTCCCTTCTCTTCCCGGTGTCAAAGCGGTTGATTCCTTCAGGGCTCTGGAAGTGGAATATCGTGGCCAGCCCGCCCTGATCGCCTCTGTGAATGGCGAGGTCTTCCTCGATATGAAGGTGATCCGTTTCACCCGTGGTGACCCTAAACCGATCCTCAACCGGTTTGCCTCAGGCCAATCCGTTCTGGTGACAGAAAGTTTCTCGCTCCGGCATCAGGTCGATGCAGGCGATCGAATTAACCTCAACACCCCGCAGGGGGAAAGAGATTTTTTAATCTCCGGCGTCTTCTACGATTACTCAACCGACTGGGGAATGATTCTGATGGAAAGGAACCTCTTTCAGTCCCTCTGGAATGATGAGATGTTTCACAGCGCCGGAATCTATCTGAAGGAAGGAGCCTCTCTCGACTCGTTTAAAGAGATGATCCGCGAGAGATTCTCAAAACCCTATCAACTCTTTGTCATCTCTCATCGTGAGTTACGAAATGAGATTCTTAAGGTCTTTGACCAGACCTTCGCCATCACCTATGCCCTCGAATTGATCGCTATCTTCGTCGCTATCCTCGGAATCATCAATTCTTTAAATGGGCTGGTAATCGAAAGGCAGAGAGATATAGGAATCCTCAGGTCAATTGGCGGACTTCGGAGTCAGATTCAGAAGACCATCCTGATCGAGGCAGGATTGATCGGCCTCTTCAGCCTAATCCTTGGTCTCCTCTGTGGCTTCTTACTCTCCCTCCTCCTCATCTATGTGATCAATAAGCAGTCCTTTGGATGGACCATCCAGTTCACCATCCCTGTGATGAGACTGGTAGAGTTCTGGGCGATGGTGATGGTGGCCTCTCTGATCGCAGGCTTTATCCCTGCCCGCAGGGCCGCCCGGACAAATCCGGTAGAATCATTGAGGATGGAATAAGAATAAGTTATGAGTTATGAGTTATGAATTGAATGAATTACGCTATGCGCTCTGCGCTATGCGGGTTTAGGAGGAAACGATGGGCGAAGATATCTATAAAAGGTTAGCGAGGCATCTTGCCTCCTTAGGTATGGGTTATCCTCAGAAAGAGGAACTCCTTGAAATCCTCAGAGAGAACTTTACCCATCAGGAAGCTGAGGTGGCCTTGGCAATTCCCACGAAGACGATCCCTTTTGAGCCTGCTCCTGTATTAAAAATCGCGCCTCACCTGAATATCCCAAAAGATGAATTGGAACAGATCCTATCCAATTTGGCTCAGAGGGGCCTTCTCTATTCTAAACGGATGAAGGATGGAGAGATGGGATATGCCCTCCAACAATTCGGATATGGTTTTCCTCAGACTTTTTTCTGGAAAGGGGTGGACACCCCGAATGCAAAGAAACTTGCCGACTTGGTCGTCCGCTATTCCCGGAGCGAACAACTTCAGGAAGCCTATGGGGAGACCGAGACGAAGGCTTTCCGATATGTGCCGGCGATCCCTTCCCTCGACCCCCAAAGCCACGCTGTCTTTCCTTTTGAGATGATGGAAGAACTGATTAAAAAAGTCCGTAAGATTGCCCTGGTCCACTGTCCCTGCCGGGCAACCGCCCATCTGATCGGCAAGAAACGGTGTGACCATTCTCTCGAAAACTGTATCAAGTACGACGAGCTGGCGGAATATCTGATTGATAAGGGCATCGGAAAAGAGATTACAAAACAGGAGGCCCTTGATATTATCCGGAAATCCGAGGAGGCGGGCCTGGTTCACATGGTAGATAATGCAAGGGAAGGCATCAAACATACCTGCAACTGCTGTGGCTGTTGTTGCTGGTCCGTGGGGACTATCCGCAGAAAGAAGATCCCGAGGGATGTCCTGATGGCCACCTACTTTCTCAGGAAGACAGACCAGGAACGATGCACTGGATGCGGGGCGTGCATTGACATTTGCCCTGTCAATGTGATCCGGATGGAAGGCGATTTCCCTGTAGTGGATAAAGAATGGTGCATCGGCTGCGGGGTCTGTGCTGTCCCCTGCCCTACCTCAGCCGTCAAACTGGTGAGAAAGTCGGATGCCCTCCCTCCGAAAGACTTTAAGGAATTGCATAAACAGATTTTAAGGGAGAGAAGATTCTGAACCGAAAAAGGGGCGAGGTGGCCCGTATCACACCAAATCCCTTCTGGTTATTGATTTTGCTAAAACGGCCGAGCTAACTGGGGGCGGCCAAGGCATGTCAGGTATCGGTAACTTTGCCACCCCGCTGTCCAGTTCAGCGATTCGTTAGCCCTTTAAATCTCGAATATCCAAGGCGATGTTTAAAGCCCTATCGAGTTCTTCAATTTTTTTTGGAGAGAGCGACCCGACAAAGTTGGTTAGAAGCGACTTTGGCAAACTGATAAGCTCATCGCAGTGAATACTACTGTCGTGCTTTAGTCCCTCATCCACACCAACCAGTACCTGAGTGGAAAGACCGTCATGAGTTGAATAAATCGGAGCGCAAATTACCGTTGAAAAACGAGAATCGATGAGAACTTGGCGGCTTACAATAACGAAGACTCTGGATTTTTTGGGATCCTTGGCTGAAGGGCTAGCGACACGATACAATTCGCCACGTTTCACAGATCGACCTGATAGGTAAGAACATCCGCTGCTTCTCGGTTTAGATAATCCGCGTGCTGATTGATGATCTCAAGGTCTCTGGAATCTTGCTGCCTGCGGATCAAATTTATAATAAAAGCCCGCACAGCATTTTCGATGAATTCAGACCGGTTTTTGTATTCTCCTGTATATTCATCGATCGCTTTCAGTAAATCTTCAGACAAGGTTATAGATGTCTTGACTTTCATACCACCAAAATACCCCAAAAAGAATACCTTGTCAAGCCTTTTTCTAGAGAGCTCTGAAAAACTCTTTGGCTCTCTTGATTTCACAGATTTCAATAAAGGATTACACAGATTTTTCTTTATTTTCAACGCAATTCAATTCTGCGTAATCGTTTCATAATCTATGTAATCAGAGATTTCTGGGCTTTTTCAGAAATCTCTTCTAAAGCCCTAAGATCAATTATTATTTCGTCTAACGAGTCTGTAGAAAAAGGCAATTTCTTAAAAAGCCCTCCTCCTGCCGGCTCGGAAATAAAAAATGACCATCTTCTCTCACTGAAACTTTTGGAAGAAAATCCGGTAAGAAATAGGAGCCCGTCCCTAATTTCTTTACAGAATTACCGTTGCCTGGCACCAAGATTTTAGAGATTTTAGGGGTTAACCTGGGTATGCGCCTTACCGCCTGAAATAACCCAACGAAGAATCTTTACCCAAAGCGACCATGCTTGGATTTTTGGAGTTAGCCCGAGCGATACCTGCGCGGTAGCAAGAGAGTCCTCCATCAGGGCATCATGCATTGGTCGATAAATCAAAGGCCACGACAATATCGCGGGGCCATAAGTGCTCATTTTCAGCGTATGCCTCAAGACAACTGGTCGATTAGGGCCGCTCACGATTCCGTACCCATGAAAACCATCGAAGCCTTTCGGGCCAGTGAAACGAAATTTGATCGATTTTCCCGGTGTGTACTCCTCGATAAAGTACCTTATTGGGCCATGTCCACCCTTCGCACCAACGCCAAGCGAGCGGTCAAACTCCATACGAGGCCATACGTGTTTTGGCCACAACCGATCTTCCTTAGACGCAAGTGAATCAATGAGCGCACCAATTTGTATCGGGTCCGCTTCAAGTTCACGCTCATGAACGTTGAGTACCTCCATATGATTTCTCCTGTTGCGCCCAACGAGTCTGTAAAAAAAGCCCGATTTCGACTATTTCCAGAATCGTAAGTATTTGCTTTTATTGATAGCAAATTTTCGAAAAATGAATTTTCCTACAGACTCAACGATTAAGGCCAGCGGTGGCTGTAAGCCATAAGTGTTGGCTGTTTAACTTTTCGCCTCGATCAATTTCCCATTAATAAATTTATGAATTATACTTGAGACATATGTCTGATAAGGCAATCCTTCAATGATCGCTTTTCTTTGCAATTCATTTAAGTCTCTCCCAGAAATTCTTATATTTAATCTCTTGTCTTTCTTTAAGGTATTTCTTGCGTATTTTATGAGTTCTTCTTTCCTTTTTACCATGTTCTTAACGGGAATCCATTCATCCTTTTCAAAACTGTCCAATATTTTCTTTTCCTCTTTTGTTAATGTTGTTTTCATGGTTTTCCTCCAAAATAAATTTCCGTTGCTTTTCTGCTTGGGAATTACCGTTGCCTGGCACCAAGATTTTGGAGTGGATAAAGAATGGTGCATCGGCTGCGGGGTATGCGCTGCCCCCTGCCCTGTTTCGGCCGTCAAACTGGTGAGGAAGTCGGATGCCATTCCTCCAAAGAATTTTAAAGAATTGCACCTTGAGATTCTGAAGGAACGAAAACCCGCAACATAACACCAGAGGTCAACGGTGGCTGGATCCGTTAGCGAAACATCTTTATTCTTTGAGCCGATCGATTTCCTGTTTTATCTCGGCAATTACTTCTTTGTTCCTAATCTCTTTTCTTTCCCCGGCCTTAGATGAGAAAATGTAGAAAACCTTACCGCCATATTGCTTCGTAAACTTTTCGTGAGTTTTGAGCTGTAGTTCCTTTTCCTTAAAAATTTGTGACAATTGTATCCCTTGATTGACCGGTTTTATTTGTATCCCGATATAGTTGTTTTTGATTCTTATGAAAAAATCAACATTGAAAAGCCTGTCCCATTCGTCAGGGGCAGGTTCAATCTTAACCTGGAGTTCTTTTTCCAACTGTCCGTAGATGGTCTTGATCTCAGTCATGTAACCATCGAATGTACGGTCAATGACCAACTGAACCATGTAGTCGATACAGTCTTGCTCCGTGATTTCTTCCACTTCGGCGTGAATAACTTCGGTTACTTTAACATAAAGCTTCCTGCCGAGTTCTTCTAGATGTTCCTTTGGCCGGACGTTCTTAAAGTAATAATCACGCCATTCATCTATCGTCCTTGGCGCACACTGCCTGATACTCTCAGAAGTTGGGCCGACGTTCCTTTTGAAATTCAATTGAAACCGATTCATCGCGCTGTTTAGAATCCATTCCTTAGCCATGTCTGGCTCCGAGTTTTAGGAATTTATCCTTGTATTTGAAATCAATAGAACAGTCCACTTCTGCAAGCCCTTCCTTTATGAGATGGGCATTGAGAAATGTTTTGTTTTTTAAATAGATATAACAAAGCAGGCGGTTCTTATTATCGTGCTTTTGACTATCGAATTTCAGAAATACTTTTTGTCCCTTCGTTTTTTCAGTAATGAAATTAATTGCCAAACCATTCAATGCCTTATTCTCTCTTACTCCAATAAGACGGACAAGCAATCCATTGCTGAGTCTAATCAGCTCAGGGCTGATCACTTCCTTAACCGAGTAATACTCTTCGCGCTGCCCGCTGTTTTCGTCAATTCTGGAGCCGAATTGAAGCTTTTTGGGATCAATCTTCTTATCGAGTTTATGGGGGTCTTTGAAGATATAGGGCAGCCTTGCAATGTCTTCGTTCAAGTCGGTTTTTATATTGTCTTCCAAAAAAATGTATTCTGTTCCGTAAAGATCGGCTTGTTCGATTTGCAGCTTTTTTCTGATGGTTGGAGTAAAATTCTCGTTAATTTCATAACCGATTGAATGCCGCCCCAGATTACGGGCAGCCATTGAAGTCGTACCGCTGCCGAGGAAGGGATCAAGAACCGTATCCCCTGCAAAAGCAAACATTTTGATAAGCCGGGCAGGCAGTTCTTCGGGGAACATTGCAATATGCCCTTCCTGTTTAGCGCCTGCAAAATACCAGTGGCCTGAAAAATACGTGTTCCAATCTTCCTTCGATATGACCGACAGTTCTTTCTGCTCTCGGGTTGGTTTTGGCGCGTTGCCTTGTTTTTTAAACAACAGAATAAACTCATAATCGAGTTTCAGAATCCCGTTGCGGGGATAAGGAAAACTTCCCATTATAGTTGCTCCGCCTGTTGTATTGGTCGTTGTCACTTTTTGCCAGATTATCGCCCCCATGTAGTCAAACCCGATTGTCTCGCAGAATTTAATGATTTCGGTTCGAATCGGGATTACCTTGTACCGTCCATAATAAACCGAGCGGGCGAACTGATCCCCGATGTTTATGGAAAGGCGGCAGCCTGAGTGCAAAACCCGATGACATTCCTTCCAGACAAGGCTCAGGTTATTGATATAGCTCTCGTAAGTCTCATGGTATCCAATTTGATCGTCTGTCCCGTAATCTTTAAGCTGCCAGTATGGAGGTGACGTAATGATCAAATGAACCGATTCATCGGTCACCAGATTCATTTGTCTGGAATCGCCATGAATTATTTTGTGTATGGTTTTCATTTTTGTAATTTATTGTACCCTAGATCAGGTGTGTATGTAAATTGGTTGTTATCGCTAACCTCGCGGCTAACCAGCGGGCAGAAACCTATCGAGGACCCCGGACTTTAACGCAAAACGTGCAAGTTCTTTCTGTCTGGTTCAGCCGGTTAGCTGATTTTTATATTATTTTGGCCAGTTACCTCCACTTGTACGAGATTCTCGCCTACGTTGCCACCCACGACGCAGTCCATTAATTCTGTTCCGCAACCCATCGATTCTCTGTTGCAGGTTATTAATAGCTTCGTTTAATTCTCCCTCAGTGTCTATTAAAAAATATCCGTCTTGAGGTGTGCTACCAATCGGGAATTCATGATTGACTATCGCATCGCGAATTAGATCTCTTGTTGGCTCCTGTGTAGGACCAATATCCATATCTAGATTATCTTCAAGTTCATATGCGTGTTGAGCAGCGGCTTTCCCATCTCCAAGAACAGAAATCAGATCATCAATTGTACTCATAATTGACTCCTTTTTTTCAACAGCTAACGAGCTTGTAGAAAAATCTCCTCACTGCAATTAGGGGGTGGCTTTCAGGGGTCTCTTGACCCCTCCCCAGTATGAGATCCTCATACACAGAACACCCTCAGAGGTTGCATTTTCTTCCAACTCGCCGGATTCGCGCGACATTGACTTTTTCTACAGCCTCAGCATCCCGGCGAGCCAGTGAAGCCGTTTGTTATGGCCTGTTCGTTTCATCTTTATGGCACCCTGGAGGCCAGAGTGAAACAGAATCCCACATAGAGACCTCCTTAGCGTATTCGTCCCATTTTTTGCGTGCTCTGTTCAAATTTCGTGGAGTGGTCCAACTCTTATCAAGATTTGCCAAATGATCGAACTGAGGTACGGGCAAACCGCCAAGATTAGATTCATAAAGAAGCTGGCCTGAAATGAAACCAGCAACTTCATAAATGGTTTTGTGATAGGCCTTCAAACGGTCTAGAGTTATCCCCCGTTGATCATCGGGTAATCCTATCCTGGTCTCTGGGGCTGAAGCATGTGCGATGAATTTATCAACATATTTTTTGATGTCCTTGCAGGTCTCAATCTGACTTTCCAGAAAGGCAAATACATCGGGCCTGATAACATCGGCTCGTTTTCGATTTTCAGGTTCTACTCCCGAAAGCTTATCAAAGTTCTCGTGAACTATCTCTGATACATGCCATGCATTCGGTCCACTTGTGGGTAACGAGCTGACATGAACACCCCCGGTATCACTAGGTAACGTCGATAGCCATTGCCGGTGTGCCGCTTTGTGGTCATAAGGCAGGCCATCATAGCAGACATAGTTCTCTCGGGTTATCAGATCGGTGTTTTCCTTTATGTCTTTAAGAATACTACGCAGCGATATAACGGCCCATTTTGGATTAGACTTCGGCTTTTCTATAAGTCGTCTGATAGTGATGGCTTGTGTTGTCACGAATCCAGCATCAAAAAGGCGAACTACGGGACCATTGAAACTTACGCCGTTATCAGGTTCCGTGGCTGCAATTCTTCTTAGTTCATTTACGACGCAAAACAGGGCGTAATCCCAAAGCATTGAATAGATTTGATGGGATATTGAGTGAGGGTCTTGGCCGTTCAGCCATTCCATCCAAATCAGTCTCTTTTTGCGAAGCGCTTCACCTTTCCCCTTGTCCAGAATATCGCACTGATCAATTGAGTAGGTGTAATCAAATCTATTGCTCATTTTCTTGCTGTAACGAGTCTGTAGAAAAAGCCCAATTTTGGTTATTTTCGACTCGTAACTAGATGATTACATTTATAGCAAATTTAAGAAAAATGACTTTCCCTACAGACTCAACGGGGCGGCTCAGCGGGAGCCAGAATTACGACGATCCGGTAGCGTCTTGTTAGTGACTACCAAAACATATTTAGAAAATTTGATCTAGATGTGAAAGAGTGGACACGGAGTTAAGCACACTCTAACGGTCTTTTCAACTTCTCTGTCTGAACCTCGGACCCTCGTGCTGTGCTTGTTAAAGTTAATTGATAAGGGTCCTTCTGAAAAAGCCCGTGCCAGCGGCTTGCTTCCGGTTGATACTTGTATAGCCATCTTTGTCAAGCACTGCCTCATATATCCGGAAATCGCCGCGGTAGTTGAAGTAGTTCGAGTGAGTCGTAAACAACACTTGATCCAAGTGGTTGGCTCCCAGTAACCGCTGCAAATTAATGAGAAGCTCTCGCTGGGCAGTAGGTGAAAGATTCAGCTCAATTTCTTCGATCAAGACAATACGCGCCGGGGTGAAGAATAACTTCGCAAGGAGGTATAAAATTTGTTGGACACCTGTGCCGTAACTGGAAAGAGGAAACCGACCCTTCGCGTTCCGAAGCATTAGATCAATGCTTTGCCCGAACCGGCCAAAGCCAACATCGCCAGTGGAAAATGGCCACTGGCGCCAAGCGCTCTTTGCAGCGTCTTCTTCCTTGTGTTCGCTCCGGTATGCCTTGACGAAAGCAATAAACTCCTCGAACTTAGTGTATTTCTGCGAGTCCATGTAATACCCAAAAAGCCAATTCTTTGCGTTTTGGGCATGAAGTTTGCCGGGCACATTCGATATCTCCGTCTCCTCAGTCAAGTACCGATCGCTGCCCAAGAAAAGCACACAATCGTTGAAAATGTCCAACAAAGAATTCAACGTTTCCGCTTGGCCAAACACGCTTTTTGACGAAGGGAAATAACGTTGTGAGTCGTCTGCTGCTGATGGATTGTATGCTATTTTATTGTTGATTGTGACCTTTGTAAGCGATATTTCGGAAACAACATAGGTGACAGACCGAATGGTACCCTTAAAGCCGATGTGAGTAGTACCATGGTCCTTGGCAAGAAAGTCAGTAGAAAGTTTATTCTGCAGTTCCCCCAACTCGCTATGTGCTACTGCCACATCAACACGAAAGGTTATTTCTAAATCTCTCTTATCGTCGGTAAACATGAATGCCGGATGATTGAATTCGCCTTCCCACCAGCCGGTTGGCTCCTCGGTTCGCTCTTCTTTCTGAACGCCCTCTGCAATGTATTTGATAGAAGCTGATCTCACCTTTCGGCGGAACACTAACTCAATGAATCGGAGAAAGTTCGATTTCCCAGTGTTATTATAGCCATAAAGCATGTTGATCGTCCTCAGCGAGCCCACGGTCACTTTCTTCAGACTTCTGTAGTTTTTAACTTCAACATTTTTTATCTGCATCCTACGCTCCTTTTATGTAATCATCAAAATAGCCAAGCAAATTATCAACAAGAACCTGATAGGCCCTTCGCGGTAGGTTTCCTTTCTCGTACTCCGTGATAAGCAGCATATGAAGCTTAACAAAAATATCAGTATATTTACGCTGCTTGAAAAGCGGATATGTTCGGTTAATAACAATGGTATGGTCTTCAACACGACAAGCCGGGAAAAGTGGCTTTGCATGCCAATCCCATGTATCAAGCTTAAGCGCGAAGGTGACACCCTGGACTTTAACTTTTCCGTATAAGGTATCTGACGTCGCGGGAACCGTGATTGTTTTGTTCCCCCTGTCTACTTCTATAGATGCTTTGGCTGCCGTTTCCTTGGCTGATGCGGTTTTCACCGTGAAACCGCTTTCTTCCAGCCTCGCCACCATTTTACGCATGTTGACAGGATCCAGGAGCTTTACGTTGCCAACTCGAGCGGCACCTTCATTCTTTGAAGATAGGCTGTCTAAGTCGTGAAGCCCCTCCAGCTGCCCCGATAGCCATCTCAGCCTACCCGCAAAATACTCCTTCATATCTTCATAGTCAGCGCTGTAATTGAATTGGTCGCGGTTCACCGCTAGGAGGTCATTCAAGCCTTCAAGAACGTGTATTTCACCTGATAAGTGGTGCAGTCGCGAGCGAGGGCCAGTCGTACCAACACCAAACGTGGTCCTGTCACCAACACCAACATTCAGATTCCTGATCTTAAGAAACCTCGCCTCACCTGGCAGCACAGCTTGGTAGTCAGTTAGAATGACGAACCGGAACTTGATTTTTCCACATTCCTGGTATTGGCCCTTGTGTTTCTCCAACACAGATTTACCATATGTACGCCTAAGTAGCTCTTTGCCATTAGCAAAAACCCGCAGGGGGGTACCGTGGGCTGCTTGCATGATTTCTTCAATTGCCTTATCTTCATATTGTAGTGGAAGGTCCTCTTCAAGTAGCCAAACCAATCTTTTAAAACCATCATACTTTGCAATGCTGTTTTTCCGTCTTCGGGATCCGTATTCTCGACTAAAAAACGCTTTGCTCAAGGGCGTAAAACCCTTTAATTCAACCTTGGTATAGCTTTTTCCCTTGTCAGCTGCGGTACTAGCTATCGCACCACCTTCAATCACGATATCACTTACGTCTACCAGACGGTTGTCTGCTGTGAAATACCGCGCGGTAGGTATTGTGGCAAACACAGCCTCCTCTGCGCCTTTCCTTTTTGATTCAATTCGGAACTCGCGACAGAATGGGAAGACAGATAGGAAACCCACACCAAATTGCCCAACTATCTGGCGGCCACTCTTGGTACGCGGAGTCTTTTCGCGGCGACGGCCAGCAATGCGAAAATACAGGTCCAAGTCGCTTTCGCTCATTCCCGTACCATTATCAGAGACTATCATGCTTTGCTTGACTTCATCGAAATCTATTTTTACATCCGTAGCGTCAGCATCATAGCTATTCGTGACCAGTTCTCTCACAGCTTTGGGAAAGTTCTCGTAAGTGCTCCCACTAAGGATCTGCACAATTCTTTTATCTACACTGATATGTTTGGGCCACTCCACATCAGACTCCTACAAGCACGCATTCACGGTTAAGACTTTTATTGCCATTCTGTCTATTAAGTGCATAGACATAAGGTTTAGTAATCAAATTTACGTTTGACTTGTATTTCTTGAGTAGTCTTCTGAGTGTTTCCACAGACGGTATTCCACCCGCCTTGTAGGATAACACAATCTTTGAATTCTTGAAATGCTGAAAAAGCCGGTCAAAACTGTCTGTAGCCTTGTTGGGGATGAATGCCAGTTCCCTTCGGTTTTCTTTCAGGCGCCTGTTTTGCGTCGAAAAATCAATTCGTTCCGCCCAAGTACGGTAGGTCGCCAGTCCTTCCAGAAAGTGATAGTATCTGAAATAATCTGTACTCTGTCTCCGTGGTGCTTTCTTTATGTATGGTGGGTCCAGATATACCATTTCAAAACCAGAAGGATCAATGTCGAACACGTCACGGTTAATGGCTCTACATGGCTTCTGCGAATCAAATACCAACCCATTCGCTTCCACAACAAATCGGCGGAACCAATCGCCGAATGGTGTGTCCCAGGTGGTCTTGTTCCCGAAGCTACGCGATACATCCCGAAGACGAACATCGAGATTGCTGCGATGGAATAGATTAAACGGGCGCTTCACCAAGCAGGCCTGAAACAATGCATAGAAGGCGAGTGCCCGTTTATAGCGTAATATCTCCTGAGAATAGCCAGTAAGTTTAAGGATATTTGTTGTTACCGTATCAATCCATTCGTTTTCTGAATCCAGGTAGTAGATACCTTTAAAGCTCGTGCTAACCACTCTACCCCAAGGATAGTCTGTTTTGGGTGCTAAAATCCGATCAACATCATTATCATTTAGAGTCACCCGGTTGTTAACGATCACGGCTTGGCCTAAGATATAATTCCAACGGAGGTGGTCGTTGAATGTCACCTTCTTCCCCATACGTTTCAGAAGGTAGCTTACGCATCCGCTTCCGCCAAAGGCATCCAACACAGTATCGAAACGGATATCACTCAATATTTCTTGAAGCCAAGGTAGCATTTTTCGCTTACTGCCTTGAAACCGCGTGCTTGGGATGATGTGAAGGTTATTTTTATCACTACCTTGCGACAGATCATGCAGTCTATACGCCCTCGCTGGCGCGATATCCAGCGTGGCTTGTCTGGGGTTTGATACAACAAGTCCGTCTTTTGTAGTTGCCACCATTAGAAAATACGCCTTTCTTGTGTTAAAGCCAGGTATGATAAGGTCGAGGTCTTTGCAGGGTCATTCAGATCCCAAGGTGTCAGCCTTAAAAGAGCCCAACCTGCCCTCGCACCGTTTTGGTCCAGACCTGTCAGTTCCTTTGGCCTAACAATTAATGGACGAAGTTTCGATTTGTTTGGAATCGGCCTTTCCTAATTTTGCTTTTTACCACTTTTTACCCCTCCTGTCTATAAATTTGTTGATTCTGTTTCGTATTTTCCATAAAATAGCGGAAAATTCTAAGGAAGTCCTCTTGATAATCTTTATCGGGGGCAAGGAGCCCTCTCGCTAAATGGTTTCCCCTCATCCAAAAAGCATGAAAAAAAGGAATCTCGTCATTGCGGGAATCCTTTTTATCCTTCTCCTCACTGCTTCAACAACATATGGTGAGGAGTTTCAGCGGGCCCTTCCCGGGAAGGTCTTCTCTTTTCCTCAGGACCATTACTCCCATCCTGAATTTAAGACCGAATGGTGGTACTACACCGGCCATCTCCAGACCGAAGACAGAAAATCCTATGGCTATCAGCTAACCTTTTTCAGGGTGGCCTTCCGAAGGGGCGCCAAAGGAGGGCAATCGAAGTGGGCAATTCAGGGCCTCTATTTTGCCCATCTCGCCATAACCGACGAATCGAAGAAGCGCTTTGAATACCGTGAGAAGATGAGCCGGGGAAGTTTTGGTGAGGCAGGCGCTTTAATTTACGGAAGCAAAGACCCTTTCCATGTATGGATCGACGACTGGTCAGCCGAATTAAAGGGAGCCTCTTTACAGACCCACCTCCTCAAGGCCAACGATAAGGATTTCGGCATCGAACTTCTGCTCGTGCCTGAAAAGAATCCGGTCATCCACGGAAAGAACGGCATCAGCCAGAAGGCAGAAGGTGAGGGATATGCCTCTCACTACTATTCAATCACCCGTTTAAAGACCGAAGGGAAGATATTTTTAAAAGGAAAAGAATTTGCTGTCCGGGGAATGAGCTGGATGGACCATGAATTCGGCTCCAACCAGCTCCGTCAATATCAGATCGGATGGGACTGGTTTAGCATTCAGCTCGATAACGGAGTTGATTTAATGCTCTACCAGATTCGGCAAAAAGATGGAAAACCTGATCCTTATTCCAGCGGAACGATCATCTTTCCTGATGGAAGAAGCGAACATCTCCCACTCAAAGAATTCCAGATTGATTCTCTGGACCGATGGAAGAGCCCAAAGAGTAAAACCACCTACCCATCCCGGTGGAAGATCAAGGTTCCCCGTTATGGAATCGAATTGAATCTATCTCCAACGATAAAGGATCAGGAATTGATCACTGAGGCCTCCACCCGGGTGACTTATTGGGAAGGAAGCATCAAGATCGAAGGGAAGTACCAGAATATTCCGGTGAAGGGAAAAGGATATGTGGAGATGACTGGATACGCCAAACCGTTTTCGAAAGGAATTTAATAAAGCATACTAAATAAATACAGCGACCTAAATCATAGCAAAGAACGTCATTCCTACCCCGTAACAGAGTATGGGGTAAACTCCAGCAGGATTGCAGGAAAACACTGGATTCCGGGTCAAGCCCGGAATGACAAACTACATAGGACTAATATCGTCATGGGTAGTATAAAATGGATTAATCTTTTATACTGAAGATTAAAGGAGGGAAGTGAAAGATGCATCAGCTCTTCTATCCGAAATCGGTGGTTGTCATCGGTGTCTCAGAAAGACCGGATAACCTTGCAAGAAATATCGTAGAAAATCTCTTCGAATTTCAATTTAACGGTGAAATCTTCCTTGTGGGAAGAAAAGATAGCATTCTCTTTGGACGTAGAATCCTCACCTCTGTGGATCAGTTGCCGGAAGGCATTGATGTGGCCGTCATCCTCACACCTGCCCAAACCGTGCCTGACTTCATCGAAGCCTGCGGACGAAAGAAGATCCCATGGGTCATCATCGAAACCGGAGGATTCAGAGAATATTCAGAAGAAGGAGGCCGGCTTGAGCAAACCGTTCTTCAGACTGCCCGAAAATGGGGAATCCAAATCGTGGGACCGAACGGGATCGGAATCACCAATGTCGATAATGGCTTTGTCGTCCCCTTTGTCAAGCTGAAGAGAGGGCCGGTGAGCAAAGGCAAACTCTCCATCCTGGCCCAGAGCGGAGGAGTCCTTCTCACCTATGCAAACCTCATGATTAGCGCCAATGTGGGCCTGTCAAAAATGGTGAGCATGGGAAACAAGTTGGACCTCAATGAGATCGACTATCTGAGGTATCTCATCGATGATCCCAAGACCGAGATCATCGGCCTCTACCTTGAGAGCCTTGAGCGCGGAAGGGAATTGATGGAGATTGCCCACTCCACATCCAAACCTATTATCATCCACAAGGCCAACACCGGAGAGGGAAGTCGCCAGATTGCAAAGCTTCACACCGCCGCCTTAGCCAACGACGACAGGGTCGTGGAGGCCGCCTTGAAACAGGCCGACATCATTCGCACCAAAGACTTCCGCTCCTTTGTGAATGCCGTGAAGATCCTTTCTCTGCCACCCTGCAAAGGTAAAAACCTGGTGATCATCTCACGCTCCGGAGGAATCGGTGTCGTGGCCGCGGACTCGGCAGAACGGCACGGATTCCGCCTTCTTCCCCCTGATCCAAAACTCCAGGAGCAGTTTCACAGTCTTTTCCGGGCAAAGGTGATCCAGCCCACCAATCCGCTCGATCTCGGAGACCTCTTCAACTTCGACCTCTACACGAGCATCCTCGAACAGGCTCTTAGATTCCAGATGGTCCATGGAATCCTTTTCATGCATGGAGCGACAGCAGAAGAGAAAGAACCTTCAAGGAAGTTCATCCAAGCTGTCAAGGAATTCTCCTTCCGTTATCAGAAACCGGTTGCCCTTCAATACAATACCGATGAAGAGGAGTTGGCTTATATTAAGAGGGCCCTCGATTATCCTATCTTCACAGAACCTGAAGATGCCTTAGCGGCGTTAGCCATCTCAAGGGATCACTACCGTAGATTGACGACTTCAAAGGAGCATCCTCCTTCCTACCCCATCAATCAGAGCCGCGTCGCTTCAATTCTTCAACAAGCAATGGGAGAGAAAAGGGACCTTCTCCTTCCCGAGGCCATAGAAGTCCTCCAGGCCTGTGGCATTTCCGTGGCCGACTATCAGATGGTCCATCGAAAGGAAGATTTGGGGCAGGCCATTGAAAAGATCGGATTTCCCGCAGCCATGAAGGTCATCTCTCCGGAAATCTCACACAAATCGGATGTGGGCGGAGTGATTCTCCATATTGATTCAATGAAGATAGCGGAAGAGGCCTATGACAGGGTAATGAGCCTGAATTCGGAGAATAGGACCGGTGTGCTACTTCAAAAGATGATCCCCGTGGGAAAAGAAGTCATCCTGGGGGCCAAACGGGATCCCTCCTTTGGTCCGGTCATCCTCTTTGGCCTGGGTGGAATCTATGTCGAGGTTCTGAAGGAGACCTCCCTTCGGGTGGCTCCCATCAATCGCTCCGAAGCAGAAGAGATGATCTCCGAGTTAAAATCCTCCGCCATCCTCAAAGGAGTTCGAGGGGAACGACCTCTGGACATCGAGGCGATCATTGAGATGCTTCTCAGGCTCTCTCAGTTGATGATGGACTTTCCCGAAATCGAAGGAATTGACATCAATCCCGTAATGGCGCTGGAAAAGGGGGCTGTGGCAGTGGATGCCCGAATCCTTTTAAAGGACGCAAAGGGCATAGAGCATGGCGCATAAGAGTAAAAGTTACCTCTAAAAATGTCATTCCTGCGAAAGCAGGAATCCATAAGTTTTTGACATTACTGGACTCCCGCCGGAGTTTATCCCGTACTTGTTACGGGGCGGGAGTGACAAATTGGGAATTATTAGAGGTTACCTAAAGTCAAAATTATTAACGCTATGCGCTCTACTCTCAGCGCTATGTGTTTTAGGATTCCGCAATCCGCATTCCGAAATCCGCAATCGTCGGTTAGATTCCCAAATTCTCTCCTACCAAAATCACGACCACATCGATGCGCGCCGGTTTTTTTGCCAGGGTCAAATAGATATTACAGATTCGATCGGGAGATTTACAATCGGCACACACCCCTGTCTCCGCGCAGGGGGTCTTCCTGCCGAGCCGTTTGGCATTCTGGGGGGCGGTCCATTCCTTCACCTTCTTCTCTGCGGCTTCCATATCCTTCACAATCTTATTCACTCCGCAGATAATGATCGTCTTTTTCGGGCCGATGAGCATGGCGCCCACCCGGTTGCCTGTGGCATCGACATTGAACAATTTTCCGTCCTCGGTCACCGCATTCGTGCTTGAAAGAAAGACATCTGCCGAGAAGGACTTTCGGACCAGGTCGAGAATTTCCTCCGGCGTCTTACCCTGGCGAAAAGGCCAGATGAGACGGACATTCCGCTTTCCAAGACCGTCCAGCAAACCGATCTGTGTCAGGGTGATAGATCCTCCCACCCCGACCGTCGTTCCATCCGGTATCTGCTTTATCACCTCTTCGCAGGCGGATTTGGAATCCGGAACAAAGACGGCCTCGAAGTTATTCTTCTTCAATGCGTTGATCGTTCTTTCCACCTGCTTCTCCTGAAACCACTGTTGCCACTGCTCCATATTTTCTTCCTCCCTTTTTCATGTATTGTAATGGATACGATGAAAAATGAACGTATCTTTGTTTTTAAACCGGATATTGATTTAAGTCAATGATCTGTCATAGGATGTCGTGATATTTTGAATGACAGATGGGGCCGTTTTTTCGGCCACCCCCTCATCTTCTGAATTCTGGACAACCTGAGGGTCGAGTGTTACGATAAAAATTAGGGGATCTCTTAAAAAGGAGGCGTCTTATGGCCGAATATAAAAGGGAAGAAAAAGTCGCTTTCAACGGAAAAAAAGTGGAGATTTTGGGCTCCACTTTTGAGGAAGGAATTCCCGAGACCCCGATGAACTGGAGAGAAAAATTGAGAAATCGGGAAGAGATGCTTGCCTATCTCAAGACAGGGGAACGTTACTGGTTCAGTGACGAATGGTTTGGCAGTGAGAAACGAAAGACAAAGGCCTGAGAGTTTGTTAAAAAAGTCTTTTATTCAGGATGCTCAAAAATGCCCGGATACGAGGCGCCCCTGCCTTCGCCGAAGCGGCTTCGCGCAGGCAGGCGAAATCCTGAGGAGTGAGGCGTACTTGGATGTACGTCGCAATAAGCCTGCCCCGTGCTCGACACGGGGAAGGATGAGGGAAACGAAGTAGATGGGCGTTTTTCAGCTTCCTGCTGAGTTATCACCGGAGGGAGGGAAAGATCATGCCATTGGAGATACCCAAAATCACTTATACGGGAACGATTAAAGAGGTCACCCTCGGAAAAGGGCCTAAGGCGGTGACCATCGGAGGAGAAAATTCCTACCCCTTTCATCTCTTCGAAGGAGAGATACCCCATCCTCCCCGGATAGCCATAGAGGTATACGATGTTCCTCCTGAAGACTGGCCGGAGACAGCCCTTGAACCGTTCAGGGATGTGGTCCATGATCCGGTGGCCTGGGCGAGGAAATGTGTTGAAACCTACGGAGCAGAACTAATTGCACTGCAACTGGTCAGCACGGATCCAAATGGTCTAAACCGGCCTGCTGAGGAGGCGGTGGAAACCGTCAAAAAAGTCGCCACTTCAATAGAGGTTCCCTTGATCGTATGGGGAAGCGCAAATGCAGAGAAGGATGGGGATGTCCTTCGAAAGGTGGCTGAAGCCTGCGATGGGATGAACCTCATCATCGGGCCGGTTGTCGAAGGCAATTACAAGCAGGTCGGTGCAGGGGCCATTGCATACAGACATACGGTCATTGCCTCTTCTCCCATCGACATCAACCTCGCTAAACAGCTTAACATCCTCCTCGGAAACCTGGGAATTCCTGACGGTCAGATCATAGTCGATCCGACAACAGGTGGATTGGGTTATGGAATCGAATATACCTATTCCGTCATGGAAAGGGACAGGATGGCGGCCCTCAGCCAGCAGGACGAGAGACTTCAGTTCCCCATTATTTGTAATATGGCGAGAGAGGTATGGAAGACGAAGGAGGCTAAGGTATCGGCTGAAGAGGCTCCTGCTTTAGGCGATCCAAAAAAGAGGGGCATCCTCATGGAGGCTATAACTGCGGTTACCCTCCTTCTGGCAGGAGCGGATATTCTCGTCATGAGACATCCCGAAGCGATCAAACTGGTTCGGGAGGTGATTTCGGATTTTATGGTGAAGTAATCAAATCTAATCCCCCCCTTTATAATAAAGGGGGGACAGGGGGGTTATGAAGGAGCATTCCATGTCCGATATAGAAAAGAAGAGCATTGATCCCGCAACAATAAAGATGTTGAAGAAGGCGCAGGCCGATGGTTGTGAAACGATCTTTGACAGGGCCGATGCCATGAAACCCTGTCCCATCGGAGCAGAGGGAAGCTGTTGTAAAACCTGTGTCATGGGGCCCTGTCGTGTTCCTGCTCCCAAAAAGAAGGGAGAGGAGAAGACCAGAAGGGTGGGACTCTGTGGCGCAACCGCAGAGACGATCTCTGCCCGCAATTTTGCACGGATGGTGGCTGCAGGCACAGCCGCTCACTCCGACCATGCGCGAGGAGTGACCGAAGTTTTTCTGGCCACCGCCAAAGGCAAAGTCCCCGGCTTTCAAATCAAGGACGAACAGAAACTCCTTCAACTGGCAATGGACCTCGGGGTTGAGATCGGAAACCGATCCGTCCAGGAGATTGCCATCGATGTGGGCGAGAAGGCTCTATCTGAATTCGGACGCCAGGAAGGGGAAATCCTCCTTGCAAAGCGGGCCCCCCTCAAAAGGCAGGAGATCTGGAGAAATCTGGGAATCCTTCCACGGGGGATCGATCGGGAAGTGGTGGAGTTGCTGCATCGAACCTGCATGGGGGTGGATCAGGACTATAAGAACCTCCTTTATGCCGCTGCCCGATGCGCTTTAGCGGATGGATGGGGAGGTTCGATGATCTCAACCGAACTCCAGGATGTCCTCTTCGGAACACCTGTCCCTGTCAGGGGCCGGATGAACCTCGGTGTCCTCAAAAAAGACGAAGTGAATGTGGTCATTCATGGACATGAACCCCTTCTTCCCGAGATCATCGTCGGAGTGTTACAGGATCCCGAAATCCAGAAGGCCGCCCGATCAGTGGGAGCAAAAGGAATCAATCTCACTGGAATGTGCTGTTCTGCCAATGAGGTCCTGATGCGCCACGGGATTCCAGTGGGAGGAAATTTCTTGCAGCAGGAATTGGCCATTGTCACCGGTGTCGTCGATGCCATGGTGGTCGATGTTCAATGCGAAATGCAGTCCCTCGCCCAGGTCGCCAAATGCTACCATACCAAGCTCATCACCACCTCGCCCAGGGCCAAGATCGAAGGGGCCATGCATATCGAATTTGACGAACTTCACGCACCGGAGGTGGCGAAAAAGATTTTAATGGAGGCCATTGAAAACTTTAAGAACCGTAAACCGAATGTGGACATTCCGTCCGAGACGGCCGACACGGTCGTGGGATTCAGCCATGAGACGATCAATTACCTCCTGGGCGGTATGTTCCGGGCCTCTTACCGGCCTCTCAATGACAATATCATCAACGGTCGCATTCGTGGCATTGCAGGCGTGGTAGGCTGTAATAATGCCCGCGTCACTCACGATGATCCAAACTTCACCCTCATCAAAGAATTAATCAAGAATGATGTCCTCGTGCTCGTCACCGGCTGCAGTGCGATGGCCGCAGGCAAAGGCGGCCTTCTGACCCCGGAAGCCGCAAGGCAATATGCCGGGGACGGTCTGGCCTCCGTGTGTGAGGCAGTCGGCATCCCGCCCGTTCTCCACATGGGGGCCTGTGTGGACAACAGTCGGATTCTGATGGCGGCCACGGCCGTGGTCAAAGATGGAGGCCTGGGCGACGATATCAGTGATCTTCCTGCGGCCGGTGCGGCGCTGGAGTGGATGAGCGAAAAGGCAATTGCCATCGGCCACTATTTTGTGGCTTCAGGGATCTTCACCGTATTCGGCGTGACCTGGCCGACCACGGGAAGTGAGGAGGTAACGAAACTTCTTTTTGAGGAATTTGAAAACAGTGTAAAAGGGAAATGGGGATTCGAACCCGATCCAATAAAAGCGGCGAAACTAATGATAGAGCATATCGATAAGAAACGCAAAGCCCTCGGCATCGATAAGGCCAGGGATCGCGTCCTCTTTGATATGGCCAAACGCCGCGAGCTGGATGCGGCTTAAAACATAATAACCAATCTCCAAGCACCAATAATCAAATAAGCTCCAATGATCAATACCCAAACAACAATTTTAGGCCATTGGATTTTGTTTGGTTATTGGAAATTGGTGATTGGTGATTATTTGAAGTTTGAGATTTGGTGATTGGAATTTGATTTAATTAATGGAGGTTCACCCGTGTCCAAGATCATTGCTTCTGCCGCCATCAGGGGAGCCCATAAGGTTGTCGAAAGGGCTGAGAAAAAGTATGAAGAGGCTTTGAAGAAATGGGGGCCCAATCAGGAGGTGGGCTTTCCCAATACTGCCTACTATCTGCCCATCATCTACGCCATCCTCGGAGTCCCCGTCCAGAAATTGGGGGATGTGAAACCCGTTCTCGAAAGAACCAGATCCCTTCTTCCTCCTCTGGTCAAAGAAAAGGTGAATCTTCCTTATTTAGGCCCGGCACTCGACGCGGGAATGGCTACCTTCTTCGCAGAGGAGATCATTGAAGCCATCCGCTACCTGGAGCATCCCAATTTCTATACGAAGCAGGAAGACCCCTTGCCTGATAATATCTGGCTGGGCGCAGCCGATGATGTCATCTTTCGTAAACGCGGGGTCGAATTTGTGGATGGCACTGCGCCCGGATTTGCCGCAATCGTGGGCGCCGCACCCTCACCCGAGATTGCAAAAAAGATCGCCACAGAGCTTCAGGAGAAAAACCTTTATGTCTTTATGTGTGCCGAAAATGAGGGAAAACGTTTTTCCGAACAGTTGGTAGAGGCAGGAGTCCAGATCGGGTGGCCCACGAGACTGGTCTCTTTTGGCCCTGATGTTTCAGCCGCTGTCTTTGCCATTGGCTTTGCCTGTAGAGTTGCCATGGCCTTTGGCGGAGTCAAGCCGGGTGACTTCCGAAAGAATCTGATCTATAACAAGGACCGCACCTTTGCCTTCGTCATGCCTCTCGGATTTGTCACCGATGAATGGTATGCCAATGCCGCTGGCGCCATTAACTGGGGATTTCCTACGATAGCCGATACTCCCATCCCCGAGATTCTCCCCACAGGTGTCTGCACTTATGAGCATGTCGTTTCAAACATCCCCCATGACCAGATCGTCCAGAGGGCCGTAGAGGTGAGAGGGTTAAAGGTGGCTGTCGCCGAAGTCCCCATCCCCGTCTCTTATGGCCCTGCGTTTGAAGGGGAAAGGGTAAGAGGCGAGGATATCGCTATGGAATGCGGAGGAGGAAGAACCCATGCGGTGGAATGGGTCACCTCCCGTCCCATGGATGAGGTGGAAGATGGCAAAGTGGTTCTCATTGGGCCGGATCTCGACCAGACAGAATCTCCCGGACGGCTTCCCATTGCTATCGCCGCCGAAGTTGCAGGCCGGCAGATGCAGGAGGACTTTGAACCGATTCTCGAGCGCCAGATCCACCATCTCATCAACTATGCCCAGGGAGTGATGCATATCGGTCAGAGGGACATCGCATGGATTCGGATTAGTAAAGGGGCTGTGGAGAAGGGATTTCGCTTCTCCCATCTCGGCAAAATCCTTCACGCAAAATTTCACCAGGACTTCGGAGCCATCTTCGATAAAGTCCAGGTGAAGATCTATACTGATAAGGAAAAGGTCGATCAGATTCTCGCACAGGCAAGGGAGGTCTACCAGAAGAGGGACATCCGTATCGAAGGGATGACGGATGAGACCATAGACACCTTCTACTCCTGCACTCTCTGTCAGTCCTTTGCGCCCAGCCACGTCTGTGTCATCAGCCCGGAAAGGACAGGGCTTTGCGGCGCTTACAACTGGATGGATTGCAAAGCTTCCTTCGAGATCAATTCCACCGGGCCGAACCAGCCCGTTCCAAAGGGGGAGGTTATCGATCCCAGATTGGGACAGTGGAAAGGCGTAAATGAATTCGTCTATAAAGCCTCCCGCCAGAAGGTGGACCACTATAACTTCTACAGTTTGATGTACGACCCAATGACCACCTGCGGGTGCTGTGAATGTATTGCGGCTGTGCTTCCGATGTGTAACGGTGTGATGACCGTAAACCGCGACTTTCCGGGGATGACTCCTTGCGGGATGAAGTTCACCACCCTGGCGGGCTCAGTGGGAGGGGGGCAGGTTACACCTGGCTTTGTCGGTCACAGCAAATATAATATTACGCAGAGAAAGTGGCTGGTCGGAGATGGCGGGATCAAGCGGCTCGTCTGGATGCCTAAAATGCTTAAAGATGAGATTCGTGAACGGTTGATCAGACGATCTCAGGAGGTCGGCATTCCGGATTTCATCGATATGATTGCGGATGAAACGATCGGAACCACCGAAGAGGAGATTCTTCCTTTCCTAACGGAGAAGAATCACCCTGCCCTATCGATGGACCCGATCCTTGAATAATCAAGTGACTAAAGTGAGCTAAAGTTACAAGTGAACTAAAGTTTATTTACGAAATTTAAGGCAATTCAGGCACTTATAGCTTTAAACACTTTATTGGGCTATGTGGCATGTGAAAGGAGAGCAATCCATGGGTTTAACCGGAATCCAGATATTTAAACTCTTGCCTAAAACGAATTGTAAGGAGTGCGGCGTCCCGACTTGTCTTGCTTTTGCCATGAATCTGGCCGCGGGGAAGGCTGAACTCACTTCGTGTCCCTATGTGTCAGAGGAAGCAAAGGCGATGCTCTCCGAAGCCTCAGCCCCTCCCATACGGCCTCTCTCTATTGGATCAGGTGAAAATGTGGTGAAGATCGGGGGGGAGACCGTTCTCTTTCGTCATGAAAAAACCTTCGTGAACAAACCCGGGTTTGCCATCCTCGTCAGCGATTCCATGCCCGAGGCTGAAATCGAAGATCGCTTGAAGCGGTTCAATGAGCTGAGGTATGAAAGAGTGGGGCTAACCCTGAGACCGGAAATGATTGCCATAAAGAATGAATCCGGAGACCCGGGGAAATTCGAGGTCCTGGTGAAGAAGGTGAAGTCTGAAACGGATGCCGCCCTGATTTTGATGAGTGAAAAGATTGAAGCTTTAACGGCAGGAGTCAGAGCCTCATCCGACCGTGTCCCATTGATCTATGCGGCTACCGATGACAATCTCGAAGTTATGGCCAACCTTGCCCGGGAGAGCGGATGTCCTCTAACGGTGAGGGCCGATCATCTGGAGGTCCTCTCCGGACTTACTGAAAAACTGATGGCCGCAGGCCTCAAAGACCTTGTCCTCGATTCCGGCTCGAGGACGCTCCGCAGGGCTTTTGAGGATCAGATATTCATCCGGCGGGCCGCTCTTACCCAGAAAAACCGCTTTCTTGGATTTCCGACCATCACCTTTCCCTGTGAAATGACGAAAGATCCGATGAAAGAAGCTCTCATCGCCGCAACCTTTGTGGCAAAGTATGCGGGTATTATCGTCCTTTCAGACTTCCGTGGAGAAAGCCTTTTTCCTCTTCTCGTTGAACGGCTCAATATCTATACTGACCCTCAACGGCCCATGGTGATGGAGGAGGGGATCTATCCCATCGGCAATCCCGGAGAGGATTCTCCTGTTTTGGTCACCGTCAACTTTTCCCTGACCTACTTCATCGTTTCCGGTGAGATCGAATCGAGCCGGATTCCAAGCTGGCTTTTGGTGATGGATACCGAAGGGCTCTCTGTTTTAACGGCCTGGGCCGCCGGAAAATTTGTGGGAGATGCAATCGGCGCCTTCATCAAAAAGAGTGGTATTGCCGATCGGGTGAAACACCGGCAGGTCATCATTCCAGGGATGGTCACGGTCATCAGTGGAGATCTCGAAGAAGAGCTCGGCCCGGAATGGAAGGTTAAGATCGGGCCAAGAGAAGCCGCACACATCCCTGCTTATTTGAAAATGGGAGCCTAACGATTTCGGAATGTAGATTGCGGAGTGCGGAATGAAAGAAACGATTTAAACCGACGCATTTGAATTCCGAAATCCGCATTCCGAATTCCGAATTTAAAGGAGAATAGATGATCCTCATCGGTGAAAATCTTAATGTGATCATTAAGAAGATTGGGACGGCGATGAAAGAAAAGGACCCCAAGCCCATTCAGGAGATGGCCATTGCCGAAGCCAATGCGGGGGTAGATTATATTGATATCAATCTTGGTCCTGCACGAAAAGGCGGGGGAGAGTTGATGGAGTGGGTCGTTAAAACCCTTCAGGAAGTGGTGGATACCCCCCTCTATCTCGATACCATCAATGCAGAAGCCATCGAGGCAGGACTCCGTGTCTATAAAAATAAAAAGGGAAAGGCTGTGATCAATTCGATCATGGCCCGTCCGGAAAGCATGGAGGCCAAATTCCCTCTTGCTCAAAAGTATGACGCAGGGATTGTCGCCCTCCTCTGGGGACCTTCCGGTCTTCCCCGAGACGCAAATGAGAGAGGCGTGCTGGCAGCTGAACTGATGCAAAGGGCCATGGAATACGGCATTCCGAATGAAGATATCTGGATCGATCCCATTATCACCCCGATCACCAGCCCCCAGAGCCAGGTTCAGGTCCCGGGCTGCATCGAATTTATGAAGATGTTCAAAGACCTCCAGGAGATCGCCCCTGGAATCAAGTCAACCTGCGGACTCTCGAATGTCTCCAATGGCGCTCCGAATCATCTCAGGCCTATCCTGAATCAGACCTATCTCGTCATGATCGAACGGTACGGCATGTCCTCAGCCATCATCGACGCCTTCGATGAGGAAATAAAAATGTTTGCAAGAGGAAAACGGGAGAATCTTACAAAATTAATCTATCGCGTGATGGACAAAGATCAAATCGACCTCAAATCCTTAAGCAAAGAAGAGGCCGATTATGTCAAAACCACGAAAATCCTGATGGGCCAGATCCTCTACTCCGACTCCTGGCTGGAGATGTAAAAGGAATCACATCTTCAATTGCCAATGACAATTGAACGGGCTGTTGCTCAAATCGATTTAATGCTTCGACAAGCTCAGCATGAGCGGAAAACTCAAATGGTTTCAACATATCACCGTTCGCCCTGAGCCTGTCGAAGGGTAAACGGTTGGTTTGGGCAACAGCCCGTGAAGATGTGACCCCAAGCAACTATGAGTAAGAAAATACCCACCTACGCCGTTTGGGCGAGTCTTTTATCACTATTCGTCTGCTGTGAACTTGTCTATGCAGAAACCAAGCAGATTGGTTTTGCTATCCCTTTCCCTGATCTGACCTTCTCGCAGTCTCTCTCTAAAGGAGAACAGGTCTACCTCGGAATTCCCAAAAAGAAGGGGTTCTCTTTTAGAGAGATCAAAGGGGATTTGATCCTCGTTGAATTGATCAGCACCTACTGTATCAATTGTCAGAGGCAGGCCCCGATCTTCACCGAATTATATTCATCCATTGAGAAGGATCCTAAATTAAAGGGAAAGGTGAAGATGATCGGAATTGCCGCTGGCAATAACCCTGGAGAAGTAGAGACCTTCAAGAAAGCGCATCAAATCCCCTATCCCATCTTCAGCGATCCCAAATTCGATGCCCATATGGCCCTGGGAGGCCCTCGAACGCCCTTCACCCTCTGGGTGAGAAAGGATTCGCAGGGAAACGGGGTGGTGGTAAGCACCCATCTGGGTCTGACCGAATCGGCGAAAAATGTCCTTGCTGAAACAAGAGCTGTCCTCCAGTATAACCTCGCCCTTCTGAAACCAAAGAAAGGTGCCATCTATGAAGGCGATGCCTTGAAACCTCCCCTTACAGAAGAAGAGTTATTAAAAAGGGCAAGAAAGGGAATGGAGGCATCCGGAGGAAAAGTCCTTCAGATTGAAAAGATCACCCTCAAGGATGGCGACTGGCTCTATGCAGGAAAGGTTGATTGGGGAACCCGCCAGGAGAATCTCTTTTCAAAACTGGCAAGCCGCCGGGCCGTCTGTGATGTCTGTCATGATACCTTCTTCATCTATACCTTTGACTCAACGGGAAAGGTGGTTGATATTGCTCCTGTCCAGCTCACAAAAATAGATAACCTCAACTGGACAGAAGAGGATGTGAATAAATTGAAAAGTCGGACCGTCGGAAAATCGATCCTCAAACCCTTCACCTTCGACGCCAAAGTCGATTCCATTTCAGGGGCAACCGTCACTGCGGTTCTCATCTTCGACAGCCTCGATAAGGCAAAAGAGGTCTTTGAGAAGCTGAAGAAGGAAGGCTATGTCAGATAATTTGATGAAGGGGAGATTTTTTCGTCTTCCTTTTCCTCTCTTCTTCTTCATCCTATTCGTTTATCCCCTTCCCTCCCATTCCTCAAATCTATACAAATATCACCAAATCGCTATGGGGACTGTAATCGAGATCACGCTCCAAACCGATGATGAAGAAGGAGCCAAAAAGGCAACCCTCCAGGCTTTTCAGGAGATAAAGAGGATCGAGCAATTGATGAGCCCGTGGATTGGGACGAGCGATGTCTCCCGTCTTAACCGCTCTGCTGGAAAGGATTGGGTCAAGGTCTCTCCGGAGACATTCGATGTCATTCAGAGGTCACAGAAGATTTCCGGACTTTCCGAAGGTGCATTTGACATCACCATCGCCCCCCTCACACAGCTCTGGAGGAAGGCAAGGGAAAGAGGAGTTCCTCCGCCTTCCGAAGAGGTAAAGAAGATTTTTAGTCTGGTTAATTTTAGAAATCTTTTAATCCATTCCGACGGAGAAGTCTTTTTGAAAAAGAAAGGGATGGCTATTGATTTAGGTGGAATTGCTAAGGGCTATGCCGTAGATAAGGCCTTCGAAATCCTGACATCTCTCGGATATAAAAACCTCATCGTCAATGCCGGTGGAGATTTGAGAACTGGAGGGTTAAAAAATAATGAACCCTGGTCGATCGGGATTCAGGACCTGAGATCGGCCGAGAAGGTCATGGCAACGATCTCCGTGTCCGACTCAGCCATCGCCACTTCGGGAGATTATGAAAAATTCTTTTTCCATCAGGGAAAACGCTACCACCATATCCTCAATCCGAAAACGGGTTTCCCGGCGGAGGGATGCCAGAGCGTCACAATCCTATGCAAAGATGGAATGACGGCAGATGGACTGGCTACAGCTGTCTTTGTATTGGGATCTGTAATGGGGTATGATCTCTGTCAAAAAATGAAGGGCGTTGAATGCCTCATCGTGGATAGGGAGGGAAAGGCCGTGATGACACCTGGGCTGAAAGACCTTATCTCTTTTAATCCTTAATTTTGAATACGAAGGAAGTTCAACACCTCGAGATGGTCGTCGATATGGAAATCGGCCTCGATCGCTCCATTTTTATAAGCGATAAACTGGACGCCTGATGAACGAGCCGTCTGCTGGTCGACCTCCGAATCACCTATAAAAACGACCTCCTCCTTTTTAAAATTGAAGTTCTGGAGGATCTTCTCAATCGATTCGGGATGGGGTTTGGGATGTTTCACATCGAGGGCGGTGACGACCATATCGAAAAAAGGCCATAGGTCAAACCGATCCATAATATGCTTCATCGATGTCGTGCGGTTGGTATTGATGGCGCGAAGGATCCCATTCTCCTTTAATCCATTTAAAGCCTGAAAAAGGTGAGGTTCCATTTTCAGATAGACGATGTAATTTCTAAGATCGACCTGCTTCAGCGCTTCCAGGGCCTTCTTCTCCAGTTCGTTCCTCTTTCCGAAGATGAAATGGATGGCCTCATAGACCGTATGGGTATGAACATACTGTATCTCCTCCTCCCTCAACGGACTTCGGCCTACGGAGGCACAGAGATCGTTATAGAGTCTCATATTGGCCTCAATGGAGTCGAAAAGAACCCCATCACAATCATAAATCACACACCGGATCTTCATGTTTTGAGCTTTAATGTCCATTAAACCTTCTTCGTCCTTTCGTCCCTCGTCCTTCGTCTCTCGTCTATCGTCTCTCATCCATCGTCATAAACTGATCTCCTGGCCCACGAGAAGAAGCCCCTCTCTGATCTCCCCATCGATGTAATGAAAAACCCTTGTTTCGCCATTTCTTTCGATCAAATAGAGACAATCATTGGTCTGTTCGATCTTGAGGGTCCTCTCCAGAGGGAATCCCATAAACATCCCGATTAGCAACCGGTTGACGACCCTATGGCCGACAATCAGGATCTCTTCCTCTTCATGTTGATGTAAAACTTTTTCCATAAAAGGCTTTAACCGATTGGCCACGTCTGCATAATTCTCTGCCCCTGGAATTCGGTAGGAAAAACGATCATCCTTAAACCGATTCCATTGATTCTTCAGTTCCTCATCAAATTGAAAGAGGTTCTTCCCCTCCAGTATCCCGAAGCCTATCTCTTTGAGTTCGTCCTGTCTGAGAATGGGAAGGCCAAGGTGTTTTGCAATGGGTTGTGCGGTGAGATAGGACCGCTGGAGATCACTGCTGTATATGGCTCTGAGGGGTCGGTCCTTGAGATGTTCGAGCAGAGATAGACTCTGGGCATAGCCAAGGGGACTCAGTCCCGGATCGCTCCAGCCCTGAATCCTTCCCTCCGCATTCCACATCGTCTCCCCGTGCCTTGCAATGTAAATCTTAATCAATTGGTAAATGCTCCTTTCTCATCCTAAAAATGAATATAGTCTAAAATTTTTTCCTCATCACCCGCAAGAGTCATAATTTGGGGTCAGGGTCAGGCATAAGTAATTAAATATTGAAAGCGGGAGCCTGATAGAATATTAGACGGTCATGGCGGGAAAACACGGATTCATAAATAAGAAATTAGTCATGCCTAACCCCAACTCCACTGACTATTTTATAGGCCACTCCCCTCTTTCCCTCAGGACATCCCGGTAAACATGAAGCGCCTCATTAACAGAAGGCATTCCCGCATAGGTGGCTAATTGGAAAAAGATCTCAGCAATTTTTCTTGGGTCACAGCCAACATTCAACGCTGCATTTACGTGGAGTTTCAATTCATCTGTGGCGCGTAGTGCTGCCAGCATAGCACACGCAGCCATCTGCCTTTCGAGCAGACTCAAAACTGTTCTGGAATAAAGATTGCCGGTGATAAACAGGGATAAATCGTTGGCAAGGTCTCTGTCAAATTCCTTCCAGGTCAGATAAGGGGGATCCATCTTGATCCCTTTACCGAACAGCTGATTGGCTGTCTCTTGAGTCTTTTTTCTTAATTCGTCATTCACCATATGAGCCCTCCTTCAATAAACTTTTTTACAACATGGATCCCTTCCTTTTCTATCTCTTTTTATTTTCGCCTTTTGCTTTCTGAATATATTGCCCCAAGACCAGACGGATTTCATCATAGGTGACATCCTCGGGAAGCAGGGCCCTGATCGGGGCCAATTGTTCGCTTCCGGCCCGGACAATCGCTTCTTCAATGAGACCGATTCGTTCCTTTGAGAGAATCCGGCTAAGGTCGATCGACCGGCCTTCGTCGATAAGCTGCACAAGATGCTCGGTAATCGTCGATGGAGCGAGGCCCCTCTTACGGACGATTTCCTCCAGGGTCCCTCCCTTCTCCCAAAGCATCCATGTGATCTCGACTGTGCTTCCCCTCGAAGTTTTTTTCAGGACAGGCCGCATAGCCACAGTTCCATCATCTTCACTCAAGGGCCTTGCTTCAGGATGGTTTTTCAGATAGGCTCTGACCATTTCAAGTGTCTGATTCCCATAAGCCGACACCTTATATTCCCCACAGCCTTTGATGCTAAGCAATTCAGGGGTTATTTGGGGCAGTCGTTGGCTGATGGCCCTGAGTACTCGATCATGGAAGATGACGAAGGCAGGGAGGTTAGATGCCTGGGCGAGTTTGAGGCGCATCTCCTTCAGGGCAACAAACAGATCTTCATGGCATGGCAGGTCTGATTTTTCCGGAAATTTCCCCGGAGGTTCCTTGGGAGGTTTCTCCTTAACGATCCTTTCTTTTCTGGTAAACCCCGTTAGAAAGGATGGGGCTTTAACCCCACCCTTTCTGGAAGGAATTGCCGCCAGCCCAGGCTCCGCCCAAGAGGGGCTTCTGCCCCGGAGGGAGGGCCTTCTGGCCCGGAGGGAGGCTTTATTTATATTATCCCTGCCAAAAATGGTGGGGCTTTCTAACGGGGTGAACGTGTGAGTTTCGCCCTCGTCGAGACAGCTTGAACAGTTATCACATCTTTTCTTTATGATCTGTTCGCCGAAGTATTCGAGAATTAACCATCTCAAGCATTGGTCGGTATAGGCGTAATCGATCATCTTCTTCAGTTTCTTCCGCTCAAAAAGGCTCCGACGTTCAATCTCCTGAAAATTGATATTCAGTTTGGAGACAGGAACCCGTGACAGTATTTTCAGCCCCCGGCCGCGAAACGGCGGGCGATATTCCATTGTCCCTGCTTGATGGAGCAGAGAGAAATTCCGCCTCAACTGCTCCGGTGAAAGATTCAGGTGCTCGGCCATCACATCAAGGTCGACCAGAAGGGTTTTGTCTTTCGATCCATTCAAGACATTTAGACAATAATTGACAATCTCCTTCTGGTATCTGCCCTTTCCCTCAACCTGTCGCTGAAGTTCTTCGGGCTCAACACGCAGTGTCACCCTGGCCTGATGCTCCCCTTCTGATCCGCGCTCAATGTATCCGGCCTTTTCCAGGATCTTCAGACACGAAGAGACAGCCATCTCATTCGATTTTGTATGGCCGAGGCGCCCGGCCAGGGCTTTCTGGGTCATCTCAATTTCATCCGTCCCGATATCGCATATGACCTGGTACGTCCTTTCGATCATGTCGCGGGCCGGACAACTTCCGTCGATAAAAAATTCCTGAGTAAAAGTGTCGGCGTAATTGAAAAGAAGCAGGCAGGTCGCAGGCTTTCCGTCCCGACCTGCACGTCCGACTTCCTGGTAATAGGCCTCGAGGGAGCCGGGAATGTCATAATGAACGACAAAACGGAGGTCCGCCTTATCAATGCCCATGCCAAAGGCGTTTGTCGCCACTACCACCGGTAGGGTTCCCTCCATAAAACGGTCCTGGACAGACTTGCGGGCCTCCATCTCCATGCCCGCGTGATAACCTCCCGCTTTGTAGCCCTTGAACATCAACGCCTGGGTTACTGTTTCCACATTCTTGCGAGTGGCAGCATAGATGATTCCCCTTTGTGCCCCATTTCTGAGCAAGCTCAAAATCGCATCGATTTTATCTGCCTCACCCTCCACCATTTTGACCTGAAAACGGAGATTGGGACGATCAAAGCCGGCAACGAAGGTGACCGGCTGACGAAGACCCAACTGGATGATGATATCACGGCGGACCTCAGGAGTGGCCGTGGCTGTTAGGGCGGCAACAGGCGGATGGCCCAGTCTTTCAACAACCCCTTTGAGACGAAGGTAATCGGGACGAAAATCATGTCCCCACTCGGAAACGCAGTGTGCCTCATCAACGGCAAAGAGTGAAACACGACAGGATTGAATCCCTTCCATAAATCCGGGATTCCGAAACCGCTCAGGAGCAATATAAACCAGTTTATACCTGCCCTGTTGAATCTCCCTCAGTCTCTGACCCTGCTCGGAAGGGGTCAATGCGCTGTTGATGAAGGTGGCAGGGACTTGATTCTGCACGAGTCCATCCACCTGGTCTTTCATCAATGCAATCAGGGGCGAGATGACCAGTGTCACCCCGTCCAGGAGCAACGCCGGCAACTGGTAACAGAGCGATTTGCCGCTTCCCGTGGGCATGACCACAACCGCATCGCGCCTTCTCAAGAGGACATCGATGATCTCCTCCTGCCACTTTCGAAAACCGGAGAAATGGAACTTCTCGTTCAGTACCCGGAAACGTTCATCTTTCATCGGAGTATTTAATGGATGAGGAGTGTCAAATTGAAAATATGAATTTCAATCAGCCGGCAAATCAAATCTTTTTAAAGGCCGTATCGCATGCTTCGATAGTTTTATCCAAATTCTTTTGTGTATGTGCCAATGAGATAAACCAGGCCTCATACTGGGAGGGGGGAAGATAGATCCCCTGCTCCAGAATCTCGATAAAAAACTTAGCGAATCGTTTGGTATCACTCATCTTTGCTGAAAAATAATCTCTCACAGGGCCTCCTGTAAAAAAGAGGGTGAACATCCCGGTTGCCCGATTGATGGAGACAGGAATCCTCTGTTCCTCAGCGCTTTCGAAGATTCTTTCTGTTAGATAAGAGGTCTTTTTCTCCAGGTCCTGGTAGACCCTTCTTGGCTTCAGGATTTCGAGTGTCTCTATTCCTGCGGCCATTGCAAGAGGATTTCCGGAGAGCGTCCCTGCCTGATAGACGCCTCCAAGAGGAGCCACCTTTTCCATGATCTTCTTTTTGCCACCATAGGCGCCTACCGGAAGTCCTCCTCCGATGATCTTCCCGAGACAGGTGAGATCCGCTTTAATCCCATAGAGTTCCTGAGCGCCCCCATAAGCTACTCGAAACCCCGTGATCACCTCATCAAAGAGAAGAAGAATCCCCTTCTCGTCACAGATCTTTCTCAACCCTTCCAGGAATCCCTTTTCAGGAAGGATCACCCCCATATTGCCGGCAATGGGCTCTACAATGATACAGGCAATCTGCTCCGGATACTGGTTGACCAAATGTTTTACCTTTTCCAAATCATTATAGGGGGCTGTTAATGTATGCCTGGCCAAATCCTCTGGGACTCCGAGACTATCAGGAATGCCAAAGGTCGTCGCCCCGGAGCCCGCCTTCACGAGCAGACTGTCCCCGTGACCATGATAACATCCCTCGAATTTAAGAATCTTGTTCCTTCCCGTATATCCTCTCGCCACTCGAATAGCGCTCATCACCGCCTCTGTGCCGGAGCTGACCATCCTCATTAATTCCATCGAAGGAAAGGCTTTTCTCACCCTCATTGCAAGTTCAACTTCCAGAGGGGTGGGGGCGCCAAAACTCGTTCCCTTCGGGGCTGTCTTTTTCAGTGCTCTCACAATCCTCGGATGGGCATGGCCCATGATCATCGGACCCCATGACCCCACATAGTCTACATACTCATTTCCATCCACATCCCAGATCTTTGATCCCTTAGCTCTCTCGATAAAAACGGGTGGAATGCCGATGGCCTTGAAAGCCCGGACCGGGCTGTTCACTCCTCCTGGAATCAATTCCAATGCCCGGCGATATAATCCAATCGATTTTTTTCTGTTCATCTTTGATCTCCCGATTACTCTCCTGCGATAACGGTATTGGTCAGAGTACCGATCCCCTCAATGACCACATCCACCTTGTCGCCGACAACCATCCGCCCTATTCCAGAAGGCGTGCCCGTGGCGATCACATCCCCCGGCAAGAGGGTCATCACATGAGAGATATAACTCACCAATTGATGGGGGCCGAAGATGAGATTCTTCGTATTGGAATGCTGGCGTCTCTCACCGTTGAGATAAGTGGCTATCTCCAATTGGTGAGGATCGACATCCGTCACGATCCAGGGGCCCATGGGCGCAAAGGTGTCAAAACCCTTTGCCAGTGTCCATTGACCATCTTTGGGTTGAAGATCCCTGGCCGTCACATCATTCAAACAGGTATATCCGAGGATGTAATCGCCTGCCCTTTCCGTCGGAACCGATTTTGCTATTTTCCCGATCACCACGGCCAACTCGGCTTCATAGTCCACCCTCCTCGACATCTTCGGATAGACAATTGCATCACCCGGTCCAATCACTGAAGTAGATGGTTTCATAAAGAGGAGAGGTTGCTCCGGAATCGCCATCTTCACCTCTTCGGCATGGTCCCGGTAGTTTAATCCCAAAGCGACAATCTTCGAAGGAAGGCAGGGCGAAAGCAGTTTCACCTCTTCGAGCTTCTTTGCCCTGGATGAAAGATGGAAATGTCCGAACGGATCTCCTTCCATCTCACGAATCATACCCTCTTCGATAACGCCCCACTTCACCAATGCTCCATCCTGGAAACGAATGATCTTCATTTTCCCTCCTCAAACTTCTTGGGAATAGAATCGCTTTAAATAACCAATCACCAAATTCCCTGCCTGCGGCAGGCAGGAATGACGAATGTCCAAATAACCAAAACAGATATTTAAATTTTAGAATATCACTATCGCCATTTCAGTCTTTGGAATTTTGGTTATTATTTGATGATTGGGATTTGGTTATTGGTTATTAGTCATTTTTTCAACCCCAATACATCCTGCATATCGTATAGGCCATTCGGCTGGTTGACAATCCAGAGGGCGGCCTTGATGGCGCCACGGGCGAAGTTATCCCGGCTGTGAGCCCGGTGAATGATCTCCAGCCGCTCACCGATCCCTCCGAAGAGGACAGTATGTTCCCCTACGATATCTCCTGCCCGGACGACCTGCATGCCGATCTCTTCTTTTGTCCTTTCGCCTATCATCCCCTTGCGTCCATAGACTCCCACCTGATCGAGATTGCGTCCAATGGCGCCGGCAATCAATTCACCCAATTTGACCGCTGTCCCGCTGGGCGAATCCTTCTTCAGACGATGATGGGCTTCGAGAATTTCGATATCGTATTCCGGACCCAAAACCCGGGCAACATCCTGAACGATTCGGAACATCAGGTTCATCCCCACGCTCATATTGGGAGCAAGCACGCATCGAACATTCTTCGAAAGCGCTTTCACTTTTTCCATCTGCTCCTGGCTAAAGCCTGTTGTGCCAATAACAATGGCAAGGCCGGTCTCTCTGGCAAACTCCAGGCTCTCCAGAGAGGCGGTGGGGTTGCTGAAGTTGATGATCACATCCCCTCCCTCTTTCTTCCATCCTCCTTCCAGGGGAATCCCTAACTTTCCCAATCCGATTAATTCCCCGATATCCCTTCCGATGGAGGGGTGGTCCATTTTCTCAAAAGCCCGATAAAGCTCAATGGAGGGAGTCTCCCTGATGATGTGAATGACCCGGCTCCCCATCTTGCCTGCCGCTCCGACGACAATTGCTTTTACACTCTCTTTCATTGGTAAGCCTCCTCCCACATCTCAACCTTAGTGATATAAATCTATCTTCCCTAAAATCTTTTGACCTTTTCACCTTCCATTTTGAAACAGATACCTAATCGACACAGGAATTTCACACCCGATAGAGTCGACTTGCATTTTCTAAAAAACTAAAGGAATCCCTTCTGTTTGTCAAGTTTGAAATGGAGATCGCCTGCGTCAAGGCGAAATAGAAGAAAACAGATTGAAGATAAAATAATGTTGCATCTGAAACTCTGTTGGGGGAGGTCCTATCGAGGGTTCCGATGGCTTAGAACAAAAATTATTTAAGAAGTTCTCTCGCAATGACGAGTTTTTGGATCTGATTCGTACCCTCATAGATTTGGGTCACTTTGGCGTCCCGCATCATCTTCTCGAATGGAAAGTCTGTCATATACCCATATCCCCCGGCAATCTGCAGCGCGTCTGTTGTCACTTTCATGGCAACCTCCGATGCCAAAAGTTTGCAGCAGGCAGATATATAGGATTTTTCTGGAGCGTTTTGATCCACAAGATTAGCAGCTTGATAAGTCAACGCCCGGGCTGCTTCTATCTGGCAGGCCATGTCAGAGAGCATCCACTGGATGCCCTGGAATTCCGCTATAGGTTTGTCAAACTGTATTCTCTCTTTCGCATACTTAATCGCCTTTTCCAAAGCCCCCTGAGCCACTCCAACAGCCTGGGCTGCAATCTCGGGCCGCGTGGCATCAAGAGTCCTCATGGCGATCCGGAATCCATTCCCCTCCTCTCCCAACAGGTTCTCCCGAGGGACCGGGCAGTCCTGAAATAGAATCTCTGCGGTCGGTGCTCCTTTGATTCCCATTTTCGACTCTACCTTTCCGATGCTGAAGCTCGCCGTCTCTTTCTCGACGATATAGGCACTAATCCCTTTGACCCCTTTTGACGGATCCGACATGGCGAAAACAATCATGATCGTGGCCACCGGGCCATTCGAGATAAAGCACTTCGTTCCATTAAGGACATAATAGTCTTTTCTCAATTCCGCCCTTGTCTTCATCAAGCTGGCATCTGAGCCGGCTCCTGGTTCTGTTAATCCAAAAGACATAATGTGCTCTCCTGATGCTACCAGCCTTGCGTATTTCTTCTTCTGGTCTTCCGATCCAGCAATCATGATCGGAAGGATACCCAGCGATTGCACCTGAATAATCAGAGAGGAGGAGACGCACACACGGGCGATTTCCTCGATAGCCAGACAGACATAAATATGTTCCGACGTTTGTCCACCGTAAGCCTCGGGAACGCTCAGCCCAAGGTAGCCCTGTTTTTTAAACAACTCAAACATATCCCAGGGAAACTCACCCTTTTGATCGATCTCTTGAGCCCTAGGCTCCACTCTTTCATCAGCAAGCCTTCTCACGCTTTCTTTGAATCTCTTTTGCTCTTCTGTCAGCTGATAGTACATATTTATCCTCCTTAAATTCACTCCGACCTGTCACGTTCCATCCGGGCGTTCTCTTCTCTTACCCCACGCTCCTGACCCTTGACCTATTCCAAAAAGTATCTTACAAAATTGGTGCTAAAACTGCTCTAAACAAATAAGTTAAAAGAGCTGGTCTGTCAAGTTAACAATGGAAGAACACAAGAACATGGAAGTGGCGAATTTTCTCACATGGCGAATTTTCTCTCTTGACAACTTGAAAAAGAAAATGGTACGTTTCTAACTTTCCTAAAGGGATATTAACCCATTGAGGCAATTTTTGGAAGAACAGGGAACACACAACATCCAGGGGAGGTCTGATTATGGATTTAAATTATGAAGGATTATGTTTGGAGAATGTACCTTATTATGAAAAGGATCGTTTTTGGGTCTCTCCGATGAATTATTTACCTGAAACTTATGATCTATCCCATGCTCCGAAGAAGGTGTTGATCCATGATGTCACTTTAAGGGATGGCGAACAGACACCTCACGTCGTATTTAAATTGGATGAGAGGATTAAGATTGCCCAAACCCTAAGCGACTTGGGCGCGGATAGGGTGGAATTCGGTATGCCAACCGTATCGAAAGATATTTATGATGCTTTCAAAGAAGTCTTGACCATGAATCTGAAGACCGAGATAGTGGCTTTCTTGAGGGCTCATAAAGACGACTTAAATGCGGCCGTAAAGCTTGGGGTAAAAAGTGTCATCATTGAACACACCGTGAATCCCTATTTATGCAAGCATGTCTACAATGTGGATCATGCCGCAACAGTAAATCGAATTGTGGAAGCTTTCAGGATTGCTAAAGATAACGGCTTAAAAGCTTACTTTATGGGATGGGATGCCTCGAGGGCGGGGCTCCATTATTTGAAGAAGATATATTCAGACATTCTCGATAAAAGCTCTCCAGATTCCATCATATTTGTCGATACCTTTGGGGTGATGACGCCATGGGCGATGCTGCATACGATCAAAACACTGCGAGGGTGGTTTCCAGGGGTGCCGCTGGAGGTACATAACCATAATGGATTTGGATTGGGCGTTGGGAATGCGGTGGCAGCCGTGTTGGGAGGGGTGGGCTGCGTCCACACTTCCTTGTTGGGTCTGGGTGAGAGAGATGGCAACATCCCTATTGACGAAATTGCCATGGCCCTGGAAATTTTGCTTAAGATCAAAACGAATATCGACTTATCGCAGTTAACCAGGGTGACCAAGCTCGCGGAGAAGATCAGCAAGTTTAAGACGAGCGGGACGAAGGCGATCACAGGAGATTACTATTTCATGATGGAACCGGGTGTCACGATTCATGCAGTGGACACTGCCCAGAAAGTGGGATTGGGCCGTCGGGCCATCATCGGGGCATTCGCTCCCGAAATCATTGGCAAGAAAGGTTATGAATACATCCTTGGGAAGGAAAGTGGGCTTGCAACGGTCAGGATCTTTCTCAATCGATTAGGGCTCGAAGCGACTGAGGAAGAGATGAGAAAGATGTTGGAGATCGTCAAGGAGGAAAGCAATATTGTGAAAGGGACCATCTCCGAGTCTGAATTCGAGTTCATCGCCAAGAGCGTCTTAAAGAAGTGAGAGGCCATCTCACGTGAACATGCATCTTTAGAGGAGATGAGAAACGGGAAGGAAATGAAAGAAGCAAGAGGATTGTTAGCCATATGGGCGGATGTCGACAAGGATCACCTCATCGAGTTCCAGAAATGGCACAACTGTCAGCACGTGATGGAGCGGGTCTCGATACCGGGGTTCCATGTAGGACGACGCTACCGAGGAGTGGGAGAAGCACCCGACTTTCTGATGTATTACGAAACGGACGACTCGAAAGTGATGGCCAGCAAACCGTATCAGCATGCGATCAACAACCCTACCTCTTGGACCCAGGAGATGATCATCCATCTGAGAAATACCGCTCGGTCCATCTACAACCTGGTTTCCTCCATCGGTGAGAAAGCCTCGACAGAGGCTCCGTACATCTTCCTGGTCAGATTTAATGTGGAGCCTAAGAGTGAGAATCAGATGATTCAATGGTATAAAGAAGATATGAAGAGAACCCTCTCCATTCCCGGCGTCTACCGCGTGAGGCTTTATGAGATGGATGATGAGGTGTCCAACATCAGCACGGCTGAGAGGAAGATCCATGGAGGGGGACCTGGGCAACAGAGGTTTCTGGCCTTCTACGAGATGGCAGAGATGGGTTTGTCCGATGGCAATGCCTGGAAGGAGGCAATGGAAAGGATCGGAAAGAGCATGAGGAATGTCAAAAAAGAATCTTACTGGCTCGATTTTATGATGTATGCGCCCAGGGCCGAAAAAAAGGGGGAGAAAGGAGAAAAATAGGTGGCCGATCTGTCGGTGGAGTTTGCGGGGAGGAAATTCAAGAATCCGATCCTCTTGTCCTCTGCAGAGCCCACATTCAACTTTGAAGCAATGAAAAAGGGGATCGATCAGAACATTGGGGGGGTCATCGCCAAGTCCTACACCGATGTGGATTCGCTGCGAGCTATGCAGAATAAACCGGAGATGGCCCTGTTAGACGAGGACCATCGTCTCGTCGCGGGCAAGGTCCCTCGCATGTATACCCATATCTCACGGACGTGCTTTGTCAAAGAAGACCTGGACGAGTGGTTGAGGATTATGGAACGGACGGTGGCCTACAGCCGCGACCGCGATGCCGTTGTGATCGGCAGCGTGGCAGGGGGGCTGTTCGATTCATGGGTGAATATATCGAAACGTTTAGAAGAGACCGGTATCGATATGCTGGAGCTCAACTTTGGCTGCCCTCACTACGGGCCCGATGGCACCACCGGAGGGCCCGTGGGACAGAACGATGACGTTGCAGTCAGCCTGATCCGCACCATTAGAAAAAAGGTCTCTATCCCTATCATTGTGAAGGAGCCTCCCCAGCTCTCCAATATAGTTGATTCCGTGCGTAAAGTCCGTGCAGCAGGAGCTGATGCGGTCACGCTTACAAACCGTTTTTCTGGATTGGTTTTGGATATTGAAGAGGGCAAACCCTATATTCACAGCGTGGGAGGTTGCGGGGGGCCTTGGGTCAAACCCTTCACCCTGCGAACCATCCACCAAGTGGCCACCGCCATGGACATCCCTATTACTGGATCGAACGGGGCCACCAACTGGAGGGATGCCTTGGAGTTTATGATGGTGGGGGCCACGACCGTCCAATTCTGCACAGCGGTGATGGTCTATGGTTATGGTCTGCTATCAGAGACCCTCAAAGGGATGAACGAGTTCCTTGACCGCAAAGGATATCGATCGGTTCGCGAGATCATCAGGGCCGCGAATCGACATGTCCTTCCCTATTCCGAAGTCTGTCTTCTACCACAGGAACGTTATCGGGTGGAAGAAGAGAAATGCATCCAATGTGGTGTCTGCGTGGAGGCCTGTTTTTACGGTGCAATCGCTCTGGAGGGCAACCAACCTAAAATTACGGAGAAATGTGTGGGCTGTTCTTTCTGCCGTTCCTTCTGTCCTGAGGAGGCAATTGTTCTTGTTACAAGAAATTGAGGAAACCCGATGAGTGAGGATAACAAAGCCACTCCACAACCGAAAGGTAAACCTTCACGGTGGTTTCTCCGCAACTCCATGGAGCTCATGGCCAGCTTTCTCTGTGCGGTCCTCGCCATTGTCGTCTTTCTTCAGGTGCTCTTCAGATACGGACTCCGTTTCCCCCTTGATTGGGCGGAAGAGTTTGCCATGGTGATCTTCCAATGGGTTTCCTTCATCGGGGCCGGCATTGCTGTCCGTAAGGGGTTTCACTTCCATGTCGACCTGGTCACCAAACGCTTTTCAGGTCGCTGGCAGACGGCCGCTGGGCTGCTGAGCAGCGCAGCGATCCTCACCGTGGGATACATCATGGTCCATGTTGGCATCAAGGTGATGGACATGGCCAGGTATATCACCCTGCCCGTGTTGTATTTTTCAAAAGCCTATGTCTATCTCGCGATTCCAATCGGTGGAGCCCTGATGATCATTTATCAAATTCCTATTGCGTGGGGCCAGGTACGCAAACTCATGGGGAGGGAATGAAATGCTCTGGATCATGATCGCTCTCTTCTTCGTCCTTCTCTTCCTGGGGGTTCCCATCGCCTTCAGCATGGTTCTCACCTCCCTCTTTGGCATCATCGTCTTCGACATTCCGATCATGATGATTATTCAACAGATGCAGTCGGGGATCGACAAATTCCCTTTTCTGGCCATCCCATTCTTCATCCTCGCAGGGGCCATCATGGAGACTGGGGGAATTTCAATCCGTTTGGTTAATCTGGCCAAGGCAATGGTAGGCCATATCCGGGGTGGGCTGGGGATGGTCGTTGTCGTGGCCGAGATCCTCTTTTCGGGGATCTCAGGGTCATCCATCGCCGATGCGTCTGCCATTGGTTCCATTATGATACCCTCTTTGAAACAGGCCGGATACCCGGAGCAACAGACCGTCTCAATCATCACTGCAGCCGCTGGTGCAGGAATCCTCATTCCTCCCTGTCTCGTGATGATTGTGATGGCTACCATTTCGAACCTCTCGGTAGCGGCTCTCTTCTTCGGGGGATTCCTTCCTGGGATCTTAATGTGCCTATCGATCTGCATCGTCATCTACTACCAGGCCCGTAAAGGCATCCTCCCAGGCCGTATGGGGAGCTTTTCATTGAAGTCCATGCTGAAGACGAGCGTCGATGCTATTATCCCCATGATAATGCCCGTGATCATCTTTGGAGGGATATTGGGCGGTGTAGCCACAGCCACAGAGGTAGCCGTCCTTGGAGTGATCTATGCCCTCATCGTTTCGGTCTTTATCTACAAGGAGCTTAAGCCCTCCGATCTGCCAAAAATCTTGAATGATACGGTGCTCATCACGGGATCGGTCATGCTCATGACCGGGGCTTCTTTATTTTTGAGCTGGATTCTCGCAACCCAGCATGTGCCCGAAATGGTGGGGGATCTTATCATGTCCTTTACAAGTGATCGCTACGTCTTTCTTTTGATCACCATGCTCGTCTTTCTCGTCACGACAGCCCTCCTCGATGGATTGCCAGCCCTTTTGATCTTCTTTCCCATCTTCTATCCCATTGCCACAAAATTGGGTATTCATCCTCTGCAGTTCACACTTCTTGCCGTGGCCGCCAACGGCATTGGGCTGATCCTTCCTCCTATTGGAGTGCTTCTTATTGTCGTATGTGGTATTGCAAGGGCCTCACTCTCCTCCATGTTCAGGCCCATGGTTCCCTATATCGGCATTCTTATCATCAGCTTTCTGGTGATCATGTTCATCCCCTGGATCATCTTGGTTATTCCCAGGATGATCTGGCCGGCGATATAGAGAATCAAAAAAAACCTCAAAAGGTGGTGATGTATTATGACGTAAGATGATCGGAACAGAGGATTAGAGGTATTCCTAAAGGTTCGGGGGAGATGTTAAGATTCAAAAAAATAGACAGGAGGTTATAAGCTTATGAAGAGAACATTGTTCATTCTAACCGTAGCCGTTTTCATTGTTTTCACTTTTTCCGATGTATTTGCTCAACCCATTGTGTGCAGGATCGCTGATCCTACCCCAAAAACTTTCTCCTACTACGAAGCTCTTAAGATCTTTGAAAAAGAAGTAAAGGAAAAGACGGGTGGAAAGGTCGACGTCCAGATCTTCGGGGACGCGGTCTTAGGTACCCACCAGACCACGACAGAATCGACCATGATAGGATCCATCGAAGGGACTGTCGTTACTACCGCTTGGACCCAGACCCTTGTGAAAGAGCACAGGCTCTTCACCCTTCCCTTCCTCTTCCCCAATTACAAAGGCTATCGGGCCTATTTGGATAGTCCTGAAGGAAAGCGGTTGGGCGACCTGATTGAGACGCGAGGCCTCAAGTTTCTGGGTTTTGCCCACACCGGCTGGCTCGGGGTGATAAACAGCAAGCGTGAGATCAGGACGAAGGAGGATTTTAGAGGACTCAAGATCCGCACCATGCCCGATTCGGTCCTGGTCGATAGCATCACCTCTCTGGGTTGTATGGGTGTGGCGATGGGGCCTGGCGAGCTTTACTCTGCTCTTCAGCAGGGAGTCATTGACGGTATTTCCACCGCCCCCCAGTTCCTCAACGTCCTAAAGATCCACGAAGTTGCAAAATTCTATACCGATTTGAAGCTCCATGTTACCCCGGCTATCTTCTTTGTGTCCATGAAATTCTGGAAGAGCCTTTCACCCGACTTCCAGAAGATAGTTGCGGAGGCGGGCAAAAATTTCGAGAGAAATTCCGACGCCTACTACATCGATGATTCAAAAAATACTTCTGATAACAATATCCTCGACAAGGTCTTTAAACCTGCTGGGGTGAAGCTCTACTTCCCGACACCTCGAGAGACTGAAAGCTATAAGGAGTTAACCAGACCGGTATTTATGAAATATCGAGATCAGGTGAGTCCCGAGTTGGTGGAAAAAGCTGTCAATTTTCTTAAGAGCTATCAATAACGAATGGACTTTTCGAAAGGGTGGCAACTTTCCCCTCACGTTTCCATCTCCCTTTTGAGGATGGAAAACGTGAGGGGATCCTGAAAAAAATGGGGATCAATTGTTGTGCCCACATACCAGTTTGACCAAACCTATCAATGGAATTATGAAAACGGACCTGATTTCTCAGGAGATTTCCCCGATATTTATCAGCACCAGTCCTACTCTCTTCTCGGATTTTCGTTGAACTCTCCAGTCGGAATACCGGCAGGGATTCTACTCAACTCCCGTTGGGTCGCAACCTATGCCCGTTTGGGATTCGACATCCTCACTTACAAAACGGTGCGAACCAGGCCCAGGCCTGCGTATCCCTTACCGAATTGGGTTTTTCTTAACTGCGAATCACAGCTTCGGCCGGGCGATACCCAACCTTTGACGGCTTATCCGATACCGAATCAAAGTCTCGATCAGCTTACATCGGCCATCTGTTTTGGTATGCCCTCCGCCGCCCCTGAAATCTGGCGAAAAGATGTGGGTGATGCAAAGGCCTCTCTCAAACCAGGACAGGTGCTTATTGTCAGTGTCGTTGGGACTCCCAGCGATCTTCCTGACATCGATGCCCTGGCGGCTGACTACGCCTTGTGTGCGAAGTGGGCCGTTGAAGCAGGTGCAGATATTGTGGAGGCGAATCTCTCCTGCCCGAATGTCTCCACCATGGAAGGGCAGATTTATCAAGACGAAGAGGCAGCCTGTCTGGTCGCTCAGAGGATGCGGGAGGCCACCCCTTCCAAAACCCCCTTGCTCCTGAAGATCGGTGTTCTTCCGGATGTGAATGCTTATAAGAAATTTTTGGAGAGAACTCGTAAAATAGTAGATGGTATTGTCCTTGTTAACAGCATCATCAGACGAATTCACAACCGTGACGGAAGCCATACATTTGGACCGGAGAGGGAGACAGCTGGTGTAGTAGGGTGGGCGATACATGACCAGTGTCTGGACCACACGCGGATGATCCTTGCCGCCCGTCAAGCCATAGGCTCTTCGCAACTCATCCTTTCGGTCGGCGGCATCCTCTCCGAAGAGGCTGCAGTCTCTTATCTCGATGCCGGAAGCGACGCGATCCTTCTGGGAAGTGCACCTGTCTTCGAGCCCTATCTGGCTATTAAGATCAAAAAGAGAATAGCTTCAAAATCGGCGTGAGGAACTCTGATGTTCTGATTCTTCCAACTTAATGAGTTGTCTCAAACCCAAATCTAACGAGTTCTTTGCAAATTGCGTCGATCGAATCGTCAAAACGGGGCGAAGAGGCCGACAGAAAACAGGGCTCTGTACGTGTTCAGTTACATTGACAAATTCAGGAGCGATGGGTTATTTTCCTCACGTTAAATGGACAACTCAGTTCTCCGTGAGTAGAAAGATATACAAGGAGGCAACTAAACATGATTGATCTAAGCGTTGAGATTGCAGGACTCAGGTTAAAGAATCCACTGATCGTCGGGGCTGGTCCCAATACAAAGAATATTCCTAATGCGGTGAATTGCATAAAGGCTGGGTTCGGGGCAATTGTCGTCCGCAGCCTCCACATGCAATACCCTGATCAACGTCTCGAACCCGTCAGAGAGTTCTGGCGAATTCTTGGCCATTCTAAAAAGGCGACCAAGAATCTTTATTCCTTCCAGTCAACCGCAGCCCCCGCTCAGCGTGTAAACGAAAAAGCAGCACTTGGTTGGGGAGGCGCTGCCCGTATCCCAACGCTCTCGGAATGGGCAGAAGAGGTGCGAAAGATCACCCGGGCAGCTAAAGATTACGACTGCGTGGTCATTGCCAGCATTGGCTGGTGTGGAAGCAATCTCTCGACGGAAGAGCTATGGAGGGCGGAAGCTAAGGCAATGACCGATGCTGGGGTCGGGGCGATTCAGTTACATACGGCACCCAGCCCCGCCACTGAACCTGGTCGATACATGGCCACGGATCCCAGAAAGCATCTGGAAATGCCAATAAAGATAGTCAAAGAGGCAACCCACCTTCCTGTCTTTGCAAAAATCCCTGTGGACTGTTGTGACGCCGTCGGCATGGCATGCCTTGCTCAGAAGGCAGCGGCGGACGGCGTTGTTCCGGTGACCCGTTGGCTATCCATCACCGTCGATGTCGATCATGAGAAGGATCCTGTGTGGAGAGGTCCGGGAATTGGTGGACCATGGTCCGCCCCAATCATGAATGGTTTGATCTTTCGGATGCGCCATGCGGATCAACCCGTCAGTTATCTATTTAAGGACTCTTCCGAGCGGTTCCCTGATTCGCCACCTGTCACGATACCGATCATACCGTCCGGAGGCGTACAATCTGGAGCAGATGTGATTGGCTATTTGATAGCAGGTGCCAATGGTGCAGAGATCTGTGCTCAGGTGATTCTTGAAGGTCCCGGGATGGCTCAACGGATTGAAAAAGAGATCCGGAGCTGGATGGCTCGCAAAGGATACGAGAGGATGGCTGACTTTCAGGGAATCTTGAAGCTCCTGGAGCATGCAAAGGCAAAAGATATCCCCCAATGGCTGGCAGTGGTCAATGAAGATCGATGCAATGCCTGCGAGACATGTATCAAGGCATGCCCAAACCAGGCGATCTGCCTCGACCGTGATGTCGCCCACGTGGATCCCGATTACTGTGAGGGATGTCGGACTTGCTACTATGTCTGTCCAAGGAAAGCGATCTCCCTGAAGGAATAGGAAGAGGAAAGGAGGCAAAGACAATGAGACTCGTTACATTTGAGCCGGCTCCAGGCTGCGAAAGGCTTGGGCTATGGATAGGTGAAAAGGTCGTCGACCTCTCATTGGCAGGGGAAACCTGTCAGAGGACATTACCTTCGGACATGATGACATTCCTGGAACATGGAGAATCCGCCATATCAGCGGCGAGGGAGGTGACAAAACAAATCGAAGACCTGCTCACGAGGACGGGCAAGGTGACCGATATCTTAGGAAGAGTGATCTCTTACAATCTTGCCGAAACTCGCCTGCGTGCACCTGTGCCGAGACCGCCTAAAATCCTGTGTTTAGCCCTTAACTACAAAGCCCATGCTACAGAGGCGAACTTTGTCGTCCCCGAAAAACCTTACGTCTTCATAAAACCCGGCTTTCGACCCGTGGTAGGAACGAATGACAAGGTTTTTCGGCCTCCAACAAGCCAATACTTTACTTTTGAGGGTGAACTCGCGGTTGTTATCGGTCAGCGATGCCGTGGCGTGAAAAAAGAAAAGGCCTACGATGTCGTTGCGGGCTACACCGCCGTCAACGACATGTCAGCCCGGGACCTCGGAAAGACGAATATCAATCAGTTCGATTGGTTTCGTGTGAAGGCCTTCGATTCATCGCTCCCCATGGGTCCCTGTCTAACGCTGAAGGACGAAATTGAAGATCCTCACAATCTTCAATTGGTCGTACGAGTGAACGGTCAGATTACTCAGGAGGCCTCAACGGGCGATATGATCTTCAGCATTCCTGAACTCATCGAGTTCATCTCGGACTTCATCACCCTCGATCCAGGAGATATCATTGCTACAGGAACGCCAGGGGGTTCAAAGGGGGCACTAAATGCTGGAGATCAGGTGGATGTGGAGATCGAGAAGATCGGCACCTTATCGAGCATCGTTGCCGAAAGGGAGTGGTGAAAAAGTAGAATGATCACTGAAGCTGACTCAACTCTCAAGCTTCTCGAAAAAATGGCCACGGCCGCGAACCTCAGGGAGGATTCCCGGTTGAGGTTGAGGGACTGGGACAGGATCATCCGATGGGAGATCGATGGAGATCCTTTCTTTTGGAGAATTGCCAAAAGTGAAGTGAAAATCTCCCTACCAGCTCTCCCAGACATCTGTATCAAATGCAGCCAGGAAACTTTAGAAAGACTGGCCTTTGAAGAGCTTCCTTTCTTCCTCGCCCTTTGGACCACTGGAGATATGAAATTTGAGGGGTCCTTTTCGGATGCTCACCGATTGGGATATATCTTTCTCAACAGGAAGAATGATAAAAGGGAAAGACGGGTGGTCTTCGTTGTTCACTGCTTTCTCAATATCAACACACGTTTTCCGGAAGGGAGTGCTTTTGCGGGTGCAGATCTCCCCGTCATTGAGACCCTTCTCCAAAAAGGGGTTGGGATGATTCAAATGCCCTGCCCTGAATTCCACTGTTTAGGATTGGAAAAGGACCGGGTGGGACAACTGTCAGAATCTGAACTCAGGTTCTGTTATCAAACCCAGGCATCAAGTGTTGTCGATCAGATTGAACAGTATTTGGATTATGGATATGAGATCGCTGGAATCATCGGCATGAATCCGAGCCCTTCTTGTGGAGTGGAGGTTGCTAAAGGCAAAGGGAAATTCTTGGGCCGGGATGAGGATATCTCGGAGAGGGAGGGGCCAGGTGTCTTCATCGAGGAATTGCTCAACCTCATGAAGGCTCGGGGAGTGAAACCTCTTCCCCTTTTTGGCATTCGCAGAATTTTGACGGGAGAGAACGGTATGGAAGAGAGATTGAAGATCATCCACGAGAAACTATGACGGTCGACTCTGCTCAGACTCCTGCCAGACAGACATCAAAGCACGGCCTACCAGCGCCTTGGTCAAGTCTACCTTATAATCGTTCATCGGAAGCGGCCGGGCTCCTTTGACGGATGCCTCCGCAGCCCGAGAAATATTTTCTCCATTCAAACCCTTTCCTCTGACCATTTCTTCAGCCTCAGCAGCTTTCAATGGACAAGGAGCTACTCCGCCTAATACAATTCGAATATCTTCACAGATCCCATCTGATATCTCGGCTACCACAGCCACACTGACAAGCGAAAAATCCGCAGAGTGCCTTATCCGGCGCTTCAAGAAGATCTGATACGTCCTTTCTTTCTGGTTCGGCACCCGAATCTCCGTCAGCAATTCGTCCGGTTTGAGAAGAGTTTCTGTCAAAGGTTCGGGACCTACGAAGAAATCCTGCATCGCTATTTGCCGCTCTCCGCCAGAGCTCGCAACGAGGGCTTGGGCTTTCAAGGCCAAAAGGGCCGGAGCCAAATCAGAGGGATGGGCCATGACGCATTTTCCCTTCTTCAAGATAGCATGATAGTATCGATGCTCTCCCGCCACGGCATAGCACTTATTGCCCCCCTTCTTATAACAAGGGAAATCGACGTGCCTGAAGTAGAGGCAGCGAGGTCTCTGGCAGAGGTTACCTCCGATGGTGCCCATAAACCGGAGCTGCGTTGTACCGACCTGACGGGCTGCCTGGGAGAGGACAGTAAACTTTCTTCCCACGATGTCGGAGGTGATCAGCTGGTTCAAAGTGACTCCAGCACCTATTCGTAGACCTGAATTGTCGTCATAGGTGATCTCATTCATTCCGGGGATCGATTTGATGTTGATGAGAACCTCCGGGATGGAAATCCGGTCTTTCATGAGACTCAGTAAGTCTGTGCCGCCCGCAATGATTCTCGCCTTCTCACCATACCTGTTAAGGATACAGAGGGCCTCATTTAGGTTCTTCACTTCGACATGATCAAAACTTGGCAATTCAAAAAGCACGATTCACCCACCCTTCTTCTTCTCGCGGATCGCTTGGATGACCTTGTCCGGAGTGATCGGTAGATCATTGAACCAGATCCCGATGGCGTTGTAGATGGCGTTCCGGATAGCTGCCGGAGTGGGAGCATTCGTATTTTCACCCGCCCCTTTTGCTGAATAGGCAAAATACGGATCCTCCGCCTCTGTCAGGAAGGCATCGATCTGGGGAATGTCGAGGGAGGTTGGCATTCTGTACTGGTGCAAATTCCTCGTCAGCAATTTACCTGTCTTAGGATCGTAAAGACCTTCTTCCGATAGGGCAAAACCTATTCCAAATTCTACGCCTCCATAAATCTGAGAGATGCAAAGCTTCGGATTGATCGCCCTTCCAAAATCGTTTGCAGCCGTGACCCTCAGGATATCCACCTGGCCGGTCTCGATATCGACCTCAACCTCAGCAGCCTGGGCACCGAACGTGGAAAACATGGGCGAATTGGGATTGGGTGCTCTGCTGCCACTGCCTCGGATCGGCTTCTCAGGATTGACTTTAAAGCATACGGCCTTGAAGTGTATCGATCTTGAAGGAGCTGATTTCACATAGATTTGGCCGTACTTCGACTGGAGCTCTTCTCCCTCCGCATCCAGCATGGGGGCTGCGAGTTCAAAGAGTTGTTCCCTCGCCTCTGCAGCCGCCTGCAAGACCGCAGGTCCCAACTCTGGAGTGGCCCTTGAGCCATGGCAGGACGGACCATACGGTGTGTCCTTTGTGTCTCCAAAGATCACGCTGATTTCATCCGCATGAACTCCCAGTTCTTCAGCAGCGATCATGGCAAAGATCGTTTGTTGGCCGCCGCCGATATCGACTACCCCGATATGGAGAGCGATCGTCCCGTCATGGTGGATGTCCACATCTGCATAGGCCGTATAAGGGCGAAAACCCACTCCTTGAAAGACGAGGTAGGAAGCCATGCCAATGCCCCTCCTCTTGGTCCCTTGGGCCTCATTTTTCAAACTCTTTCTTCTTTCCCAACCAATCGCCTGTGTGGCCAGCTTCATACACTCATCCAGATTCTTGCTGGAATAGGGAATTCTTATCTCATTGTCGCTCACGGCTGCATCCGGCAAGATCGCTGCATCGGTGCCGATGCAACAATAATTGGTGTAATTTTTTAGCCGGAATTCCAAAGGATCCATGCCCAAGGCCTCAGCCATCCTGTCCATATGCGATTCTAGGGCAAAGATGGCAGGCATGTTGAGGGGAGATCGCGTCGGTCCAGTCATTTGGCGATTCGTGTAGACACCGATCTGTTCAAGATATACATTGGGACAGGCGTGAAGGTTGGAAGTGTGCCAGATGATTTGGACGCAGTAGTAGTTCTCCTCCAATGCAGCAGCACCTATGTTCACAAGGGCCTTCTGGTAGATAGCTGTTAAGGTCCCATCCCTTTTCGCACCCATCTTTAGATACATCTTGCAGTCCCATCGTCGGGTGTGGGCTAAAAACTCCTCCCACCTTGTCCGTTCGATCCTGACCGGTCTTCCCGTCAACATTGAAAGTTTTGCGGCATAGTAAGAAATCCTCTGGGACCACGCCTTCGATCCAAACCCTCCTCCGAGATATTTGACAATGACCCTGACATTTTCAGGAGGGAGACCCAACGACTGTGCAAATGTTTCCTTCGAATTCCAGACCCCCTGAATAGCGTCCCAAACGGTGAGATCCTTGCCATCCCAGTCCGCCACGCAGGCCCGGGTCTGGATCGTACCGTGATGGGAAACTTGAGTCGTGTAGGTATCTTCGACAATCACATCGGCCTCTTTAAAGCCCTTCTCTATATCCCCACGCTTGATCACATAGGTCTTTCTGTCGAAGATCTCACTTCCCGGATATTCCTCGTCGGCACATCGTGGGGGAGGGAGATTCTTCAAAGTCTCTTCTGCGTCGAGCATGGGGGTAAGAACCTCATATTCCACATCGATAAGTCCCAATGCCTTCCGAGCTATGTCGATGTCCTCTGCGGCAACAGCAGCGACCTCTTGTCCCTCATAGGTGACGCACTCAGGGAAAGCGAGCTGAGGAACCTTATACCAGTACGTCCGCCACCCCTTCGTGTTTTCCTTCGAGATAACGGCCTTCACACCTGGAAGGATTTCGGCCTTGCGGGTGTCAAGCTTAACGATCTTGGCCCGGGGATATGGACAGCGAAGAATCATCCCATAAAGCATATTCGGAAGCTTGAGGTCTCCCGAATACTTTGCACGCCCTGTAACCTTTTCAACACCGTCCCTGCGATTTAAAGGCTTACCGATGACAGTGAACTCCCTTTCCAATGGAGGAGGTAGGGTGCCTTTGACCAGAAGTTTGCTTTCCACCATTATTCAACCCTTTCTTTTTAAGCCATCTTTTCCGAAACCTCTATGGCAGCCTTTATGATGTTGGGATAGGAACCGCATCGACAGAAGTTACCATCGATGGCGTTTTTAATGTCATCTGCTGTGGGATGGGGATTTCTATCCAAAAGTGCCTTCACAGACATGAGCATGCCTGGGGTGCAATACCCGCACTGTAAGGCATCCTCTTCGATAAAGGCTTCTTGGAGCGGATGAAGCTTTCCTTCCTCTTCCATCAATCCTTCAATGGTTAGAATCTTCCTCCCTCCTGCTTCTACTGCCAAAACGGTGCATGAATAGACTGGTTTTCCATCCATGATGACCGTACAGCTTCCACATTCGGCTCGATTGCATCCAACCTTTGTCCCTGTCAACCCCAACTCTTCTCGAAGAAACTCGGCCAACGTCATTCGACAATCAATCTCGGCCTTAACATTCTTTCCATTTACGGTAAGGAAGATTTGTTTTCTACATTTCGATGAATTTTCGTCTTCAGTCATCCCCGGGCCTCCAGTTCCTTACACAGATTCAAATTTTGTCCATATAGCCCAGCCAACCCTTCGCTGTCAATACCAAAAGGAAGAGTTGGGCTGTTCATTGATAAGCCTCCTCCCACATCTCGGCGTTAAAGGAATCTTTGCTTTCTCGCCGCCCCCTCTTAATAAATACCAGTAAATCTCCTATACGTCCACACTGAAAACTAAAGGAATCTGTTCTGTTTGTCAAGTTCGAATGCGATCAGAATTCTTGCCCATCGAGCGGATAATGTCCGTGCGAATATAAAGTCCGTGCTTCTTTGCTTGAGGAACGGACAGATCGTCTGCTATAATGGCAAGTGAATAAACTTAGGAGGTTGTCTATTTCAGTCCGTGACGGTAAGGTGAATGTTCTTATTGCTCGGTGGCTTGAGGAAGGCTACCGATGCCAAATCGCTGCTGTGGATCCACGCATCCAAGTATTTTATGTGGCAGAGCAGATTGCTGCTGAGACAAAGACCCCCCGTGGACCCATCGATAAGGCTTCCGATAAGAGAGCGGATGTGGATCTCAACTCCTTGCTCCGAGAAGCCGAGGTCATATATGGCTTGCGCTTCCCAGAGAATATCTTGGAACGCGCTCCCCATTTGAAATGGGTGCAGACATCCAGCGCCGGCGTTGACACGCTTGTTGGCACGAAGCTGTGGCAAAGCGACGTCATCCTCACTAACGTTAGCGGCATCCATGCCATTCCAATGAGGGAGCACGTTCTCGGTATTATGCTAATGTTTGTGAAGTATGCCCCTGTCTACTTCGCTAACAAGCAAACCAAGGTTTGGAAACAACATATGCCCGATCAGCTTTGTGGGAAGACGCTGGGTGTGGTGGGGTTGGGAAGGATAGGAGAAGCGATAGCCCGGGCGGCCAAGGCATTCGACATGAGAGTGGTAGCCACGCGTCGCTTCCTGACCGAACATGAGACATCTCCGGTGGCGGACGCACTTTATCCTTCAGACAAGCTTTTGGAGATGCTGGGGGAAAGCGACTTCGTGGTGGTGGCTGTGGCACTTACGGACGAAACTCGAAAGCTCATCGGCGAGAGGGAGCTTCGAGCCATGAAACCCACTGCCTATATCATCAACATCGCTCGTGGCTCGGTCTTCGATGAAACCGCTTTGACAAGAGCTCTCAAGGAGAAGTGGGTAGCTGGTGCCGGGCTCGATGTCTTCGAGAAGGAACCCCTCCCACAAGGTAGCGAACTCTGGACTTTGCCGAACGTCATCATTACCCCCCATGTGGCCGGAGTTATGCCGGACTACAATGCTCGGGCCATGGAAGTCTTCTGCGAAAACTTAAGGCGTTACCTTGCCGGGCAGCCCCTGATGAACGTGATTGATCGGACCAGAGGATACTGACGTATGGATTTGCTTCGTTGATTTTAGCAACCATATGATTTTTAGATTTTCTTCCATCTCGTTGAATCATATTTTCACCAATCAATTACCTCCTGACAAAATCATATATTATCTCAAACAAATTAACAGAAATTAAAAAAAGACTTGACAAAAATTTTTCATATATTGTATTGTGCAACTAATATGATAATTAAGTCTCATCATATGGAAACCATCGCCCCCACCCAAATTACGAAAAAGAACCAAGTCAAATCCCCGATGCAAAGCCAATTCAAATCTCTGCTTAGGGCAATTGACATCCTTAGCATATTCGAGGAGAAGCCAGTACTCTCAGTAGCCGAGATTTCCGATCTCTTGAGGCTTCCCCGCAGTACCACTTACAAATATTTGGCAGTCATGAGGGAGTGCAGGCTTGTTGATTACGACCAGAGTTTGGGGAAGTACAAGCTCGGGATGAAATTGTTCGAGCTTGGGACGACCGTCCAAGATCGGATTGCAATTGATAGAATAGCCCGCCCCTATATGGAGGAACTGTCAAATCAATTAGAGGAGACTGTGGGCCTTATTGTGGCTGATGGGAACTGGGCCATTTATGTGGAAAAGGTCGAGCCAGAAAACAGAGGTGCATTCGTTCTTTTGGTGAGGAAAGGAACTCGCTTCTCATTGCATGGTGGGGCGGCAGGGAAAATTCTTCTTGCCCATCACTCAGATGAGAGAATTGAGCTTTTCTTAAAGACACAAAAACTTGTCAAGTATACTGAAAAAACGATCGTTGATCCGCATGAACTTAGAAAAGAACTAAAAGCAATCAGGAAAGCAGGATATGCTTTTAGCGAAGAGGAAATCACCTTAGGGATCAGAGCACTTGCTGCGCCAATCCTCGACAACGAAGGGAAAATTGTCGCAGGCCTTGTCGTTTTTGGACCCATTCAAAGAATCGATGACCAGAAGAAGGAAAAAATCCTGAAATCGATCCTTGAGTGTTCGAAAAAAATATCAGAAAGGATAGGAGGTAAAATGGGCAATAAAAACGAGCTGGAGCAGAAAGGGAGGAGGTGATGTTTCCAAAAAAGAAATGAAGTGTCCGGTCAAGATGGTTTTTATTTGGATCAACCAAAAAACGTTTCTTAGTACACCCAATACAGTCCGGAAAGGAGGAAGAAGATGAACAGAAAAGCTGGTATGCTGATTTGTATTGCAGTTATTGGAATCTCCTTGCTTTTGGTCAACTCTGTCGTATTTGGGGCTGAAAAGGTTATCAAATTAACGTTTGGTTCGGCCTCGTCTAAAGGTCTGCCGACTTACACAGCTCTTGAGAAATGGGCCGAGCTTGTGCTGCAAAGAACTCAGGGGAGAGTCGAATTCGTGCTGGCCCAGGAAAGAAAACTGGGCGGCGACAAGGACATGATTGAACTGGTGGGGTCAGGAGCCTTGGAGGGGGCTCACTGTTCCTCCGCAATGTTTGACGGTTTTACGCCTGCCTTGAACGCCCTGCAGATGCCATTTCTAATAAATGATTACGATATGTTAAAAAAAGTATTTCTCGCCGATTATACGATGGAACTTCTTTCTGCTATAAAGGAGCGCAAGCTTCACCCGTTGGGCCTGATTGAAAATGGATATCGCCACATAGGAAATAATACCAGACCCATCGCTAAGCTGGCAGATCTCAAGGGGTTGAAAATCCGGGTGGGAGAAAATAAGATGCACGAGGAGATATTCGCTGCCCTTGGAGCGATCCCTGTGCCCATTTCTTACGGAGAGATTTACACATCCATGCAGACAGGGGTTATCAATGGTACTGAGATCAATGCTACCTCCGCGTCATCCGAGAAATTAATGGAAGTCATCAAATTCTTCTCAACGACCGGTCATTTCTTTTGGCCATCTGTTGCCTTTATTAATGTCAAGGTTTGGGACGGCTTGCCCAAAGACATACAAAAAATATTTGCAGATACTTGGAGAGAAATCATTCCCTGGCAGATTGATCTCACCAAGGGAGAGGACGAAAAGGCAATGAAAGTTATGGAAGGGAGAGGGATAAAGATTAATCAGGCAGACAAACGCGCCTTTTCCGAGGGTTCCAAGTTCGTCTATGATAAGTATATGAAGGATCAGAGGGTGGCTAAGTTTGTTAAGGCGGTACAAGCAATGCAAAAGAAGTGATGCCACTTTCAGGTGGAGTATGCTTGGTTACAGGCGGCTACCATCTGTTTGCTTGATAGCTTCGCCAAAAAGATCCACAACGTTTTAAGTCTATCACTGGGAGGACACCAGCAGGCCGATGGGGAAACCCGGAGGACCTTGCTGGTGCCGCTGTGTTTCTCACTTTGACCGCCTCGAACTTTATGCATGGGGCTATCTTGCCCGTCGATGGTGGATCGCTTAATGGGTGATGACAGGGGGTTCTACTCAGACCGGAATGACGAGAACACTTGGGCCCGCGTAGGTTCGGAAAGAAGAAGGGGAAGAGATGAAACGTTTCTATGACTCACTTGAAAAGTCGTTAAAAATAATCCTCCTGGTGCTGGTGAGCGGGATCGTTATTACCACGATGTTGCAAATTGTCGCAAGGTTTATCCTTATGGTTTCTATACCCTGGACCGACGAATTGGCAAGATATCTGATGATATGGGCCTCCTTTGTCGGGCTGGGGGTCGCCTACAGGAAGAGAGAACTTATTTCCGTGGCGTTCTTCAGGGAAAAATTACCCCCACATTTGCTGAAGGTAGCCCTGCTTGTCTCAGACCTGCTGTGCTCCGTCTTCGCAATAGTCATCATCATTTATGGGGTCATATTGTGCTTACAAAATGCGGGGCAGGCTTCTCCGTCAATGCGGATTTCATTAGGCATCATCTATGCCGTCGTTCCCCTTGGATGTCTGCTTTTTGTATTGTTCGCATTTGAATCGGTTTTTTCTTACTTCAGCGCGGCAAGGAGATAGTGTTGCCATGGTATCAATTATCTCCATTATCTTTGGCTTTTTATTCGTTTTAGGAATTCCCATCGTTTTTATTATGGGATTGGTTTCCTTGAGCTACGTCCTGGTCACGGGCAAGTTCAATTTGTTGATCATGTTCCCGCACCGAATGTTCAAAGGTCTTGACATGTTCATCTTACTTGCCATCCCGCTATTTGCTTTGGCTGGGAATTTGATGAACGCAGTCGGGATAACTCAAAGATTGATTTCTCTCGTGAAGTCCGCAGTCGGACATATGACCGGGGGATTGGCTGTCGTAACCTGTGGAACCAACATGGTTATGGGTGGCATATCCGGTTCTGCAGTAGCCGACGCTGCCGCGATCGGCTCAACCATGATTCCGTCCATGGTCAAAGACGGATATGAAGTTGATTTCAGCGCAGCTTTATGTTCTGTCGGTGGGACCGTGGGGCCCATCATCCCTCCCAGCATTCCCTTCGTTATATACGCCGCCATGGGAAATGTTTCGGTTGCCGGTCTTTTCCTGGCAGGGGTATTTCCGGGCGTACTTCTGGGGCTTAGTCTGATGATCCCTTCGTATCTCTACGCAAGACGAAAGAGGATTGCCAAAACCGGAGCATTTTCGCTCGGGGACTTACTCAGCAATTTTGTCCGATCCCTCCCTGCCTTGTTCTTCCCTGTGATCATTCTTGGAGGGATTCTGGGAGGCGTATTTACGCCAACCGAAGCTGCAGCCGTAGGCGTCACTTATGCGGTGCTTATTGGGTTGGTTTATCGGACGCTGAGAATCAAGGACTTAGCGAACAACCTGATCGAGATAGGGATCTTTTTAGGGGCAGTCATGCCAATCGTCTCTACCTGCATGATTACCTCTTGGATACTTGGAGCAGAAGACATCACCGGCGTTATTACGAAGCTTCTTCTTTCTATTAGCCAGGACCGCAATGTGATTTTATTGGTGATTAATTTTTTCTTGTTGCTGGTCGGATGCTTGATGGAAACTGCTTCAGCTATTATCCTGTTTACTCCCATTCTATTACCCATTGCCATTCAGTTGGGGGTAGACCCGGTGCATTTCGGAGTCATTTTGGTCCTTAATCTGATCATTGGGCTGAGCACCCCTCCGGTCGGGGTCAGCCTCTTCGTCTGCTGTAGGATTGCCAAAATTAGCCTTGAGCGGATATCGCGTGGTGCTGTCCCTTTATTGATTGTAGCCATTGCGGTCTTGTTTTTCATTACGTATATGCCTGGTCTGGTCATGTATTTGCCCAATTTATTTCTAAAATAAAAGAGGAAGGAGGAGTTCAATGGACAAGATAACAAAGCTTCTCCAAGGAGCAGTGGACCTGCATGTTCATAGTGGCCCCGGCCTGATTCCCCGCTCTCTGGATCATGCCGAAGCAGTCAAGCAGGCTCTTGCCGTGGGGATGCGAGGCCTGGTGGTCAAAGACCAGCACTCCATGACCAGTGGATCGGTCTACTTCCTTAGAGAACACGTCTTCAAAGGTGCGCCCATTAGTTTTTACGGTGGCTTGGTGCTGAATAACACCGGTGGAGGTATTAGCCCCTACACAGTGGATTGCGCCATCAAGTACGGCGGAAAGATTATTTGGATGCCGACCCTTTCTGCCAAGAACCACATTGAAGTTCACAGCAAGGGGCACAAAACTTCCTTCCCGGACACAAAGGAAAAACCCTTACCGGAAATTCCTTTGACGATCGTGGATCAAAATGGCGCTTTGCTTCCTCAGGTGATCGAAATATGCAAACTGATTGCTCGCGCAGATATCGTGCTGGCAACCGGTCATCTCCATTTGTCCGAGATCAAGCTTTTGATTGCCGAAGCCAAGAAACAGGGAGTGAAAAGGATCCTTATGAATCATCCGGAATTCATTGTGAATGCCTCCTTGGAGGATATGGTAAACTTTGCAGATCAGGGGGTTATTATCGAACATTCTTACGCCCTGGTCGTCAGTGGCGAACTGAAAAAAGATTACCTTGTTGAGATGATCAGGAGGGTTGGAGCCGAAAGAACCACCATTGGATCGGACCTCGGGCAGGCGGGCAACCCTTATCCGGTGGAAGGTCTGAAAACCTGCATCCGGGATCTGTTGGAATTGGGAATTAAAGATGAAGAAATCGATTTGATACTCCGGAAGAATCCGGCAAAATTAATTGGTCTCGATTGAAGGATGCGAAAAGAAACCTGCCGAATCATCCATTTGGCGAAAAGACGACACCTGACAGGAGGAACGCCCCATGCCTTATGATGCCAAAGATCCGCGTGCCGGCCTGACGCCTGGCTCTGCAGTTGACAAAACGCCCACTGACTTCGCTGGTACCGAATACATCAAATTCTATGAAACCCCGCCCGATGAAACTTCACCAGGCGCGAAGACGTGGTATGCCCGAGGACAGAACTTAATCATCGCTTATACCGAGGCTTCGGTGGATACGATCTTCTCACGGACCGGGCAACCTGACGAGTACATATTGCTCCTCCCCGATCGCACCATGTCCGTGGACATCACTACCGGCGAAGGGGTAAAGAGGGTTGCCGGCAATTCAATATCCATCATTCCTCCGGGGGAGAACAGCGTGCGCGTCCTGGCCGAAGGCCGCTTATTCCGTTTGTTCACCGTCCTATCAGAGGACCTGGCCAAGAAGTGCTCAAACGCCAAGTCATACGCGACCCCTCACTCGAATGTCGCCCCCTTCGAACCATGGCCAGAACCGTCGTCCGGCTACCGTCTTCGCTCATATAGTCTCGACGTTCCCCCTCAGGAGGGGCGCTTCGGTCGTATTTGGCGCTGCTCGACCATTATGGTCAATTATCTCGACCCGCAATACGGGCCACGGGACACGACCAAAATGTCCCCCCACGTTCATGATGATTTTGAGCAATCTTCCCTTGCCGTCGAGGGAGTATTCGTCCATCACATCCGCTGGCCTTGGATTCCCAATATGCAGAAATGGCGAGCCGACGAGCATGAGGAGTGTGCAACTGTATCGGTGGCGGTGATCCCGGCAGCCGCCATCCACACGACAGGGGCAGTCGGTAAGGGGGCTAATCAACTAGTAGACCTTTTCTGCCCTCCCCGACTTGATTTCTCCCAGAAGCAAGGATGGGTCTTGAACTCGGACGAATATCCGATGCCCTGACTCGCGAAAGGGGACCATACCAAAAGGAGGAACATCAATGGGACACGGTGATCTTCGTCAGGCACTGGAGGAGAAGGCTTGTTTCGGGACATTTCTGAAGTTGCCCCGTCCCGAAGTGGTGGATCTTCTCGCGCTCGCTGGCTTTGACTTTGTCATCTGCGATATGGAGCACGCTCAGATTTCCGAGATGGAGGCCCGAACGGTCATTAAAGCGTGCGCCGCCGTAGGGTTGCCGGTGACGGTCCGGCTTCCCGAGCCAACACAGGGCCTGGTCAACCGTTTGCTCGAAGCGGGGGCCGTGGGCATTCAGATGCCGCGACTGCGAAGTGCTGCCGACACAAGAAGCCTTCACATGATGATGCACTTTCCCCCTGAAGGCTCCCGCTCGGTCGGCGTTGCCAATGCGTGGGCAGGCTATGGGACTGTTCCGGTCTCCCGGTATCTTGGCGAGTCCAACGCCCGCGCCCTGGTGATTGGTCAATTCGAAACGCGCGAGATAGAAGAGCCGATCGACAAGATGATGCAAGGACTCGACGTAGCCTTCATTGGTCCGATGGACCTGAGTGTGGACTTCGGCGTTCCTGGCCAGTTCGATCATCCAGAAGTCGTCGCACGTATACGCCAGGTTGAGGAGGCTGCCGCCCGCACTGGCACGTTTATGGGCGCTTTCGTCGGATCCGTAGAGCAGGCGGCGAAGTTTGCAGCAGCGGGGTACCGTTATTTGGCCGTAAGTGGCGACATCACGATGCTGGGCAATAGTGCGAAGACTCTTGTCTCGTCCCTTCACCAGGCGACGAATAGGGTTCAGTCTGTCAAGTAGTGGTGTGCTGTTCTGGAAGAACGGGGGAGCGGCGATTTGATCATCGTATGGACATGGTTTTCCCATCAACAAGTGGTATTCATTTAATCTTTCATCCATGAGGAGTGGTAATGAGCAAGAATAAAGCGATCTTTACTGCCGCGATTACAGGTGCTATCCACACACCCACGATGACCCCCTATCTGCCCATCACACCAAAGCAAATTGCTGATGAAGCGGTCAGGTCATGGGAGGCCGGGGCTGCTGTGGCCCACATCCATGTCAGGAACCCCGAGACAGGACAACCTTCAGCTTCTTTGGACCTTTTTAGAGAGGTGGGCACCGAGGTGAAGGCCCGATGCAACATTGTCCTCTGTTTTACGACGGGTGGGGCACAAGGAATGACTCTTGAGGAACGTGTCGCTGTAGTCCCTGCCTTGAAACCCGAGCTGGCTTCCTGTAATTTTGGCTCTATGAACTTTGCCTACCATACGGTAGTTCCCAAATTCGAAACATTCACCTTCCCATGGGAAGTAAACCATCTCAGCATCAGTGAAGACTATCTTTTTTCAAATACTTTTAAGACGCTTCAGGGATACCTCACACACTTCAGGAATAGTGGAACCAAACCGGAACTTGAAATCTATGATGTCGGGATGATTAACAATGTTGTCCATATGATTGCGGAGGGCCACCTTCAGAAACCTGTCTATCTTCAGTTTGTGATGGGGATTCTGGGCGGAATCCCTGCTACGATGGAGAACCTGATATTTCTCTATCAGACGGCACGAGCCACGATCGGGGACTTTGTATGGTCAGCGGCTGCAGCAGGCCGGCATCAGCTAAAGATTTGTACCACAGCCCTTCTACTGGGTGGGAACACCCGAGTGGGTCTGGAAGATAGTTTGTACGTGGAGAGGGGACGGATGGCTAAGAGCAATGCAGAGCAGGTCGAAAAGATGGTCAGGATTGCTAAGGAATTTGAGATTGAACCAGCAACAACAGACGAAGCTAGACGGATGTTGGGATTGAAGGGACTGAACAAAGTCGATTATTAGTTGTGCAGGGGGGATAAACACGAACTGGGGCTGGAGGAAGACTGATGGGAATCGCCAATAGCCGTTTATAGAAATAAGAGGAAAGAGATGCGAAAACTGAAGCATTTATTTAGCCCAATCCAAATCAGGCATATGGAAGTAAAGAATCGCATCGTTATGTCACCGGCTGCAACCAATTTAGCTT